>Ga0209353_10000061_pt1 | contig 63725 bp, 55 predicted proteins | sample LauGreSpBDMM15SD_2_FD_187561 | JGI IMG/M metagenome (GOLD analysis project Ga0209353, IMG submission 187561) | Freshwater lake microbial communities from Lake Michigan, USA - Sp13.BD.MM15.SD (SPAdes) (version 2) | ecosystem: Environmental > Aquatic > Freshwater > Lake | place: Lake Michigan... | reverse complement strand
TGCAATAATGTTTTTAAATGAATAATTTTTTTGCCATCCTAGTGACTTCAGACGTGAGTTGTCATATGTCAAACGCGCAATGGGCTCATAAACGCGATTCTTCGTGCAATCTTCCTCTATTCCCGCATCACACAAACTCTTAAATCCGGCCAAATCAACAGCATGTTCAACCCACTCACGTACGGTATGTGTTTCACCTGTTGCTATGATGCAATCTTGCATACATCCGCTATCTTGATTGATCATTTGGATCAAGGCCGTTGTGGCATCGGCAGCATGCATCCAATCGCGATGAACCTCGATATTTCCCAGTTTCAAACCACGATTTCCACCATTTTGAACATGCTTTAAATATTTACATACTTTTTGTGTGACGTATTCATCGGATCGTAAAGGAGACTCTGTGTTTGTTAGGATTCCCGAACAACAAGCTAGTCCATGGACATCACGGTAATAGCGGACGAGCCAATATGATGCAACTTTCCCAATGGCATAGGGTGTGCGAGGATGGAACGGTGTCTCTTCATTCACGGTCACACCATTTGAACACCCTTTAAACAACTCCGTGCTATTGGCATGGATGAAACGAGCTTGTGGTAGTTTCCGATGAATCACATCAAGAAGAATGCCTGTGAGGGTGCCATTAACATCAAGAGAGTCGATCGGCTTTTCAATCGAGCGAATGCTGCTTGTTTGTGCAGCAATGTGAAACACTTCATCTGGGCGAATAAACTCAATCAAATCTTCCCAACCGACAACATCGTGATGGTCGGGCGTAGGGAAATAAAATACACGTGAATCCTTCACACCCACTCTACGCGATGTGCCATACACATGATACCCTTGTTTAACAAGCTCATCAATCAAATAGTGGCCTATCTGACCGGATGCGCCAGTTATTAAAGCACGTTTCTTATTTGAAACAATTGAGGCGACAGGTAGCGGGAAGATGAATTGTCCGCCATTGTCCAGATAATATGATTCACGTGCAAGAAACTCTTCACGGAAATGCCAAGGGAGCACAAGCATGTATGGAGGGTTCTTTCGACGGACTTCATCTTCGGAGAAAATGGGAATGTTCGTACCTGGAGTTCTGCGGCCAAACTTAACCGGGTTTCTTTCTGCAGCACCCACAATCATAGTGGCATCGAGCCCATAATATTGAAGTAGCGTATTGCCCTTGGTGGAAGCTCCGTAAAGATAAACATCCCGACCTTGTTGCTTCGCGCATTTCATAAATAATTGAAGACGGCGTTTTTGGTCCTCACAGCGCTTTTGGAAGGCAACAAATGGCTCAGACGTATTTATGGCCAAGTTTATTTCAAACCTCATCATTTCATTTATATTCATGAGATTGGTTTCATATGATGCTGTGTTATGACAAATATAAATACGAAAGCTACCGCCGTTACAATCATTTTTAGACACGTCAAAGATGCGAAGCCCCGCTTTGTCCACCATCCATTGGATTTGATGAAGAGCGTAGTATTCAAGATGCTCGTGGCAGATCGTATCAAATGAGTTTTCCTCGAGCATCGATGGTAGGTAGCTTTGCTCCATGATCCATATACCTTTGCTTGCATCAAGAATATCAGCTACATCTCGCATAAATCCAAGAGGGTCGGGAAGGTCATAAAACATCGATATTGTTGTCACGCACTGAGCCTTTGTGTCGGATCCCACCGCTTGGACAAAAGTGTCTTTGCTAAAATAATCGGGAACGAGGGCAACACCAGGCTCATAGTACTGCTCAAATTGGGAGCCAGTAGGATCAATACCGAGACGCTGAAGTTTATTTGAATAAAAAGACAATAGTGTTCCATCGTTGCTGCCAATGTCGAGTACAACATCACCAATACTTAACTCGATATGTTTCGCTACCATTTCGTCATGAATCCCCTTGAGGTGAGTTATCATGGTTTTATTCACGCCGGACCGGTATCCATAGGTTTGAAGGTACATCTCACCCGGAGGGACTGTATGTCGCATTTGAACGAGGCAACATGCATCATGACACTCTTTAGAAGCGCGACATTGTGTTAGGACCATGGGGATGATTGGAGGATCAGGTTCATCGGGAGCCGGGAAGCGGCTTGTAATCGCTTGCTCTCCGACATTAAATATGTCAACAAGATTGTGGTTCCCGCAGATGCGGCATTTAACGATTGAGTGCGGCATCTCATAAGTAGATAAAATGCCATCTCTTTATATACTGTTATTTCCGGTGCATTTACAGGATTATGAATTATATATGCGGTGGTAAGCTTGGTGATCTTATCCATGTATTGTGGGTTGTTCGGCGGTACTACGAGTTACATGGAGTGCAAGGCAATATTTTCCTTACAAATGATTCAGAGCATGGTGGTGACACCTTCTCACGGCCTCTTGATGAAACGTATAATGAATTGATGCCGTTATTGGCACTTCAACCCTATATAGCATCCGTGCAAATGTTGATTGGTCCTCTTTCTGAACCTATCATCAATCTAAACGAATGGCGTCAATTTCTTTCGTATGGCAATTGGTTTGACATCTTATCTGTAACGTACTCATTGCCCTTGCCTCAAAACAAAGTTTCAAAATGGATAGAGTATCCAAAGGAGCCACTATCAAAATGGTCTACGTGTGTTGTAATCCATCGGAGTCTTCAGCGTCACAACGATCAGTTTCCATGGGAAGACATTGTAAGAAATCACGAGTGTGTGTTTGTTACATCCAACGTTGCCGAATATGAAGCTTTTCCTTGGAAACATATGGTTAAGTGCCATGTAGCTAAAGACATTTATGAAATGACCGGGATTATAGCTAATTCTTGTTTCTTCATCGGAAATATGTCTTTTCCACTCGCCATTGCTGTTTCTCTAGGTTATCCTTGTCTAGCAGAGCTATATTATGGCGATGCCGATATGTACATGTCGGCACCCATGTGCGACGGAAAGATGTTTTGGTTCTTAGAACCTTGTAAACTGTTCACAATGGGCATGGATAAGTATCTTCCTCTGAAACTCTTGCATCTTCCTGTGTCGATTGGTGAAGGTCTTGATAAACTATCAATCTTGCAGATAAAGCTGAAGTACATTAAAGATACAAGTAAGCTTGAGAATATAAAAAGAGAACTAGATGCCATTACTCCTACTTTGCAAACCTATGTTGGCAAGGTGCCTCAGCAATTCGCTTTGCTCCAATTGGTTAACGAGTGCATTTGGAATCTTTGCGATGTTGCTCGCGCAAAAGGCACAACAGATGCAATTGTGATGCGGGAAAACGATGCCCGTTTTCGAGTTAAAAAGAAAATTAATTTGCTTTGCAATTCATATCTTCAAGAACAAAAGAGTTTCGACGAAAATGTTGTGTTTATGCGTTATAAAGAGGTTTTAATCAAAGAAACTTGTAAAGATGCGGTGCGTCGTATGTCAACGTATTATGATAAGGTTTATCTCAATCCCGATTGGCCAACAGAGGTCACCGATACTTTTCGCGACGATCCTTGGATAATACTGAATAAGTCGTAGTCATATACCACTTTGTTCTATAGAACATATTTGCCGACTGACTGTCCACGCCCAACATGGTAGTCTTTAGCCTCAATCTCACTAATTGATCCAATTTGGACTTGTTGCATCCACATACGGGTTGGGCCGATGGTGTAAGATTGCTCCCAACCCTTTGTATAGACAGTATCATCCAATATGACAATGGTATCCTTGTGAGCAAGCATTTTGCAGTTTAACACATCCGCTTGGACGATGGGAAAATCATGGCCGCCATCGATAAAGATGATATCAAACTTAGTTTCATGTGCATCCGTTTCTATGAAGGTAGGAATGGACTTTGTACTGTCACCAATAATAAGTGTGTGGCGGTCCGGATACGTGGCATCGATGTACTCCTTTGCATGCAAGACATAGTCATGGTGACCAATGTCGAAGCTTGTGAGAGATGCAGCAGGATTGCACGAGAGAATGGTGTCCGCACTGTGACCTGCGTTAAAGCCGATCTCCATAATCTTTAGAACATTGGAGGACCCTGCATAATGCCTAATGTCATCTTGTTGCATGGAAACTTGCCCACAATGTCCTTCGAAAGAGCAAGCGGAAAACCCTCGTTCTTCTAGAAATGCATCAAGTCCATCGCATGCAATAGTGGAACACATCTACATCTGTATTATACTTCACTCAAGCCTAAACTTACGGCTTGAGTACTTATCATTTGTGGTATCCTTGAAACACCAATCTGATTTATTAAACACTCATTTTTGCCTTGATACTCGGATAATACCGGTACCCCTCCACTTCGAAGTCCTCTAGTCCAATTTTATCCCACGACTTTTCCTTGACCCGTTCCTTTACGATAAACCGCGGGGCCCCATACGGCACACGTGTCAACTGCTCCCGGATGCCATCTACGTGGTCCTTGTAGATGTGCGCATCGCCGATTGACACTATCAGCTCCTTCGGCACCATGCTGCACCTCTTGGCCAATATGTACACCAACATGGCATATGATGCAATGTTATAGGGCGCGCCTAGGAGGCAGTCTTGCGAACGTTGCGTCATGAGCGCGCTCAAGTGTTGGACGCCAACTTCGTCCTCCTCCACGTAAAATTGCACGCTCAAGTGGCACGGTGGCAACGCCATGCGCTCAAGGGCCGAGGGGTTCCACGCTGTCATGAAGTGCCTCCGGCTCATGGGGTCGTTCTTGAGGCTCGTTTCGATGCCCTGCAGTTGATCGACGCCCTTGCCCTCGTAGCTGTCCTTACACGTGTGGTACGTCGCACCCGAATGGCGCCATTGAAAGCCGTAGCCTGCGCCAATGTCGCCCTCTGGCAAGTCGCCAAGGCCACGTTTGTCCAAAAAGGCGCGACTGGTGTTGCCGTCCCATATGTGGATGCCTTGCTCGGCCAGGATCTTGGCGTCGGTCTCGCCGCGGCACATCCATAGGAGCTCGCGCAACACGGTCTTCCAGGCCACGAACTTGGTCGTCAGCAGCGGAATGGACGCCGATATGTCGAAGCGCATGGTCTCGCCAAAGAGGCCGATGGTGCCGGTGCCGGTGCGGTCTGCCCTAGGCTTGCCATCGTCAAGTATGCGCTTGGCGACACGAAGGTACTCGATGTCGTGGATGCTCGGTTCGCCCATAATTTTTAAAATGAAGTCAAAACGCTTGCAAGACCTTACAAATGATGGCTTTAAGCCGGAAGTATTTCCAATGTGCTGGCCATACTTGCCAGAAATGTATGTTCGATATTGTATTGTTTCATGTAGTCTGCCCACGCTTTGTGAGGATCGGATCCTGTGCTTTGTTTATCCTTTGTGTGTTGAGTATACACAGTACCTTGAAAGTGATGTCTTGCGGTCATAAAGTTAGGCATGCCAACTCGAAGACCGAAGCGAACATGCAACAAAAGATCCATTCCCCAAAGCCATGGATTCCATGTAACAATATGATTCGACCATGTCTCAAAGCCTGAGCGTGTCATCAAATAACAAAATAGCTCACAAGCTGAAAGAATGCGCATATGCTTCCTAAAAGGCTCATTCTGCGGTGTCGCAATACCTGACTGTCGCATGTAAGGGTAGGGTGTGGGAGAATCGTCCGTCAAAGCAGGGGAAAGCATGTCGAGCTTGTGTTCTTTTATGAGATCAATTGCATAAGCAAGATCAAAGTTAGGGCTGAGCTCCACGTCATCTAGCAAAATGAGTACATAATCCACATCCTTATTGAAATGACGGTGGCAATAAAGAAAGTCACCCACAATGCCCTTTCCTCTATGAAACGTTATGATGATGTCTCCGAACCAAATATTCTCGTCCAACCGTTCGAGGACTGGATTGGGTGTGTCATCGTAAATATGTACATTTACTTCAATCGACATGCCTGCCGGTATATGTGTTTGCAAATGGATCAAGTTCCATTTCAATATTTTAGTCTTAATGTCCACGTAGGGTGCTCCAAATCCTGGAATGATGACTTTGAGGAGCGTCATGTTGTAGTGCTCCATAAGAATCACGTCTTTAAGTGTACTCTTTTGTTGATGATGAGTAGCAGTCCAACAAAATGGGCGCCCAATCCATCCCAATGATCGCGAACGCCATCGTTCTTCTATTCTCCTTCATCACGAGTATTCGCTTGCTTTTTAGTATTCACTCATCCAGCTCAAGTATGGTTTCCGTTCTGAAACTGGTCATTGCCGTCGTGGTCGGTGTTGCGGCACTCTGGCTAGGTCTGCGTCGCGACACGTACCTGCCGTTCCTAGGCTATGCTGCTTTGCCGCCGACGCTGATCAAGGACCGCCATGCCCCAGCAAACGCCAACGTCGAGGCGGTCCTAGAGGTCCCTGACGCTGCCGACGGTACCAAGGTGCTCTACTGGGGTGCGCGTCCCAGCAAGGTCATTGCGCCCAATCCGTGGCGTGCCTATGATGACTGGAGCAACGCAGGTGTTGCCGAGGTCAAGGGCGGCGCGGCGACCATCATCTTTGAGTGCCCGGGTGAGTACCAAGTGCGTATGCGTGGCTCCCTCGAGCGCCACGTCCACTACCGCGTCGTAAGCGACAAGGGCATGATCGGCCCGGTCAAAACCACGTATGTAAAATGTTGAATGATATGCCGAACCGTAAATCATCTTTTTTAAACGCTAAATGTAACATAGTCTTGTTGCAATGCTACGCTCAAACGTGCGCTTTACGGCCCAAGAGTTTGCGGATCTTCGCAATCAAGTGAAGGCCGTTCGAGAAAGTGGCGTACATCGCACCATGTTTGTTTCGCCGCCAAGGCAATTATATACATGCACGTGGGCAAACGGTTTTTACATGTTGCATGACACGTTGGGTAATCAAGTCATGCAAAGCAGCATGCCCATGGATGTGATAGGCTACTTGCGCACTCGGCCCGGGATATCGTCCCTTGGATTTGACGATGGTGTGCGGGCCATGAGTGTAAGTGCGAGTAAGAGCAAGAGTAAAAGTATGACTCCGACTCCACCGTCTGTACAGCCGCTCCCTATTGCTGTTGCTCGGACATCAAAATCAGTTCGGACTACTCGGACGTCAAAAAGAGTTCAAACAGCTCGGACATCAAGAACAGTTCAAACAGCTCGAACAGCTCAAACGCCTCAAAACATTGCGAAGACACATCGGCGTAAGGGCGTCCCTCAACAAGCTCCCGTGAACTAGCCCGACTTAAAGGATAACATTGTAATTAATACATGTACAACAATGGGAAACCAGGCAAGTACCCAATCTGCTTTTTATGAGCAGTGGCAGCGAAATGGCAATGCGGATATTAAGGATGTGGACCCGAAAGATGTTTTTGGACTTCGAGCCAATTTTTCATGGCAAGAGCTCAAAGATGCATATAGGCGAACTGCACTCTGGGTACATCCGGACAAAGGAGGTAGCGAGGCCATGTTCAATTACGTTACAAAATGTTTTAAGACACTTGCCCTTGAGGTCAAGTCACGCGAAGCAGAACGTCCACATCATGATTTAAAAAAGGCTTCGGAAGCCTACTATGCAAGTCAACAACCGCCTTCAGAACAAGGATCCCAACCAACACGTGGCGCACGAATCGACCCAAAGTCCCCAACGTTTGGCGTAGACTTCAATACGTACTTTGAGAAAAACAAGATGCAAGACGACGATGATGAAACAACCGGGGGCTACGGAAACATGATGGAGCCGGGCGGCAAGCGTGTGGAGCTCGAAAACCCTAAACTCGTATCGATGAAGGGTAAGTTTAATGCGAAGACTTTCAACCGGGCCTTTGAAAAGGAAACAACACCTTCTTCAAAGGATGTGACGATATACAAGGAACCAGAGGTCCTCACATTAACCAAGAGGCTCGAGTTTACAGAGATCGGCGGTGGTCGGCCCGATGATTACACTCACGCTCCGATTCCAGGACGCGGGGGCCGACGTGGTGGAATGGCATACACCGACTATAAAGTTGCGACATCATCGTCGCGCCTTGTGGATCCGCGTTCCGTGCAATCTCGACCAGACTTTAAGACGGTTGAGGAGTATACTGCTCACCGAGACAAGGTGGTCGAGGGGCCTCTCACGCATGAAGAGCTCGCGTGGAAAGCAGAAAAAGAACGCGCCGAAGAAGAGCGCGAGGCGTCTCGGCGTGCACGAGCAAGGGAACAAGATGCGCGGTACACGACACATTATGGGGAGCTGATGCGGAACTTCATTGATAAATAGGCAATTATGTCTCTTCGTCCGTGAACTCCGCGAAGCATTCCAACATTGCATTCGGGCAGACGCTAAACCGAATCTGGTCAACAACCACGTCCGGCTTGTTATGCTCGACGAGCCCGTTAAGCCCGCCATGCAATGTCCACCACGCCATCGGCTCGTACACAATCGACGATTGTGCAGATGTGTTTTCTTTTTCGAGCCGTACAAAGGCGCTTTGTGCTTCGCTGCTAGTGTAGGACCAGTCGCCTACAAATACGTATGAGTTGTAGGCTGCAGGGTGGCGTTTCAAAAGAAACCACATGCGCTCAACATCTTGAACATTCATTGAGTCCGAGAAGATGCGAATTGGGGGTGGCGGAGGCGCTTCATCGTCGCCGTTCTTTTCGCCGTCTTCTTCGCCGTCTTCTTCGCCGTCTTCATTTTCATCGTCTTCCTCTTCATCATCACAATCTTCCTTTGGAGGCACTACAACACTCTCTACTCGGCCGTACATACAGTCTGCCACCATGATGCCTCCAAGCTTATTGGAGGCAATGAGGTCAATGAGTGTTTTTTTATACGGGCGCCACGTTTTACCATCCATCTTACCAATAACGAGTATCACCTCGGGATAAATCATGCTGCTTGAAGCTATGCTCGCGCGACCCATTGCGATCTGATGTATTTTTTTGGTCAAGTAGAGAGCCGCGGTCACTTTCTCTTCAAACATAAGACCCCCTGTATCAATTGAGACGTTTGTGCTTTCAAGAGGCTCGTATGAGTTTGCATCAACATCGACATAGACACCCCATTCGAAACCGGCATGTAGCTTAGGAGGTGCAGCCCCTGTCCATACAAAGAGCGTCGGATGTGGCAAGTCCACGTGTTCCGAGAGCCATGAGAGCGCCTTCATGCTTTTCAGCAGCTGAACATTGCATCCCGTCAATTCCTCGATGGCGAGCAAAGATGCAAATGCACCCGGTGTAATGTACGAGCCGTTTAGGTGCACAAGATCAACATCGGGCATATGTACCAAAATGGCATGAGGCATCGGTTGTTGCGAATGTATAAGGGTCAGCGTTGTGTGAAGTCGCTCTTTAAAGATGTTGAGGGCCCCATGTTCTTTATAGATTGTAGACAATCGAATCAGATCGGGTGCGACCCACATAAAATGCGTGGGTGGCGGCGTCAATGGGTCATCCTTGGCAATCTTGAAGGACAATGAGAAGCCTGACATTGTTGCCTATTGGGAAGTGTACATGCCATTTCTCTAAACGATGTTATCGGGTGGGCAAAAGAACAGGTGCAACCCTATTTAGAGACATCACGTAGTAAAGAGGTACTATACACACGCAATGACTTACAAGCTCTATGATCTTCTCGGCATCCAAAAGGGCGCATCTGCCGAAGATATCAAGCGAGCCTACAAGAAGGCTGCCGTACAACACCATCCTGACAAAGGCGGGGATCCCGAGGTATTCAAAGAGGTATCGGCTGCCTATCAATTGTTGAGCAATGGCGAGGAACGTCAACGCTACGACGCCCTTGGCGATGATGACTACAAAGCAGCAACAGAAGGGGGTGGTGGCGGCGGTGGCTTTGACCCAAGCTCCATTTTCGAGCAGTTCTTTGGTGGCGGTGGAGGCTTCGGTGGCGGATTCGGAGGTGGCGGTCGCCCTCCTCCTCGTGGACCACGAAGGTGTCCGGACTACAACCACGTCATGCACATCAGTCTAGCCGAGGCATTCAAGGGCATCAAAAAAACCATAAAGGTATCAGTCCAGCGTGTGTGCAAGTCTTGTGTGGCGACGTGCTATACATGCCAAGGTGTTGGTCATGTCACTCAAGTCCACCGCATGGGTGTTTTCACACAGATGATGCAACGTCCATGCGAGACCTGCTCAGGGCGTGGCATGACATGTGGAGGAAAGAAGGATTGTAACAAGTGTGGAGGCAAGGGTCCGAGAACAGAGGATGTGCAACTTGAGCTCGATCTTTCTCCAGGTGTCGCTAGCGGCTACTCGAAGCGATTTCCGGGATACGGAGAACAAGGATGGAACTCGAACGAACGTAGTGGCGACCTTGTCATCAACGTGCAAGTTGATCCCCACCCCACCTTTGAGCGGGTTGGGGACCAACAAGCCAACCTGAAAGTCGTGCACACCCTTACATTGGTTGAAAGCATCGTCGGCTCTGTCGTGGAAGTCCCTGGCCTAGAGCCCGGTGGCGAGCCAATCTGTTCGTGGGATACATCTGCCGCTGGCATAATCCAGCCGGATGTGGTTTACAGTGTTACGGGCAAGGGCATGCCGAAGGGTGAAGGAGGAGCAAGAGGCAACCTTCTACTGTCGTTCAAGATCGTGTACCCGAAAGGCCCTCTCACGGCCAAGCAACGTGCGGTGCTTACTGAGGCATTTGCTACGTGTAAGCTTGGAACGTGTAAGTAAAGACCTGTCCATGCGACCCGCAACCCCAAAACAGGCCCTCTACTACTTTTTGCAAACGGTACAAGAGAGCGTGCGCAAAGTGCAGAGCCCAGCAACTCGTCGTGCGTAAAGCGACCAAAAATCGACTGCAGTCCTCCTCCCTTTCCGATCGTAACACGCAAGGCTCCTCGCTACTCGTGAGCAGCAGCAGCAACAGAAGCAACAGCAGCAGAAGCAGAAGCAACAACAGCAATGGTGAACACTCGCTCTATGGAATCCTCTGCTCCGGACTCTGCCACGGCCCCGTACGTCGACCCGTATGCCCTCGGCACTGCGATCCTCCAAGAGGTCTGGGACTTCGTGAAGCCGCTTGTGAAGGACAATTCCAAGGCCCTTGACAGCAATGGCGAAGCGCTTCAGAGCACCGTCGCGAAGCTCGACGAGTGCAAGTTGACGGTTGAGAGGTTCAAGATCTACTCGCACTGCTTCCTGGTGCATTGGACTATGGCCGACGAGATCAGCAAGATGATCGACGAGGTGAAGAACCAGATCGAGTTCCCGCTGCCGCCTGTGCGTCGCCGTCGTGTGTGCTGAACGGGGGACATTCCGTGCGCCGCTTACAAAAATACAAAAAACAGCATCATTTTGCACTTACGGAGGTTGCATTTCCTGCGCCGCTTGAGGGTTACTTGCCAGCACCCCCAATCGACGTAAAGAAGGTGGCGTCGCCATTTTGCATGTAGCGCACGAGGCCGGGGTAGCCTTCATAGTACGGTCCCTCCAAGGTCTCGTAATCCATGTCGCAGTTGCACAACAACTCGGGAATGACCTTGTCTTTTGCCGTCTTGAGGTCGTAGTACTTGACCTTGTTGAAATGGTTCACAGTATTGCCTGTGGGGCAAGCGCACTCATGCTTGACCGACTTGGATGGCATGTCGTAGGTGACGCGGAACAAGTCCTTGCCTTCAGCATTAACGGCCTTCACTTGGTAGGCCGCACCGCTCGAATAGTTGAGACGGGCATTTAGGCACCGTGACTCCTTACGGACCTGGCGTTGAATTACGGCATAGTGCGCCATGTAAGCAATGATAAAGATGAGGGTGAGCAAGACCGCAAAGAGCGCACCATGCATGACGACACCCATTGTCTTGAGGTGTTTGGTTTCTACTACTCTACAGTTAGTCTTTGAAAAACTTACGGTTTGATGACAGAATGTTTATGTAGGTTGCGATGTTTTTAATTTGGCATTGCATGCGAACCCCCTCGTTTTTAATTGCTTGCAGTTTTTGTTTTGTTTTTGATGCATCCGGAGACACTGCACCGATGCTTTCACGGAGGCACCTAACATATTCGTCTCTTATCTGAAAGCGCTCAGCCTCGGATAAGTTTGATGCTTCGTTATCCGAACTACCCGTATTATCAGACGCGTGGTTGCCCCCAATGCCTGTTTCGTTCCGAGGTTGGCTGCCTCCTCCACTCAAAACTTGTTGTGCAAATGTCCATGACTTATAGAAGAAGTTTCCACAATCTCTTCCAAAGCGGCGCACCGAGTCTTCGCTGAAGCCGTTGCCGACCATGACTAAGAAAGATTCCATAAGATCAAATAGTCCGGTGTCTCGCAACTCGCGGAAGGGTGGCATGTTTACTATGATGAGGCCGAAAATTGGAATATTGCGAACAATCAAGTAAATGAAGAAGAGTAGGAGCACAACTACAAAGAAGACGAGTACGAGGGCATAGAGAATAAACATGAGCCACGACCACGTCACCATTGTGATTGGAAGTGGGTCCAAACTCGGATAGCCGATGTCAAAAGGGATGGCAACGAGACGCACAAACGTAAACATGCCCATGACACATACGAATAGGATGCATGACAAGAGAAACTCGTACAATCCCATGGCGTGACTGATAGGTTGGTGCGGTTAACGAGGCTGCACACTCTATCTTTGAGCATTGATTTTGTTAGTCTCCATGTAAGGACAAGGCCTTAGCTTTGCATTAATGGGAGCGAGCTTTAGCGGTGATAATCGGCTCGGTTACACGGAGGCAAAAGTAGATTCGTACTGGAATTGGGCAAAAGCAAAGAAAGAATATCGTGTTTTCCTGGGAAATTACCCTTACTCAAGTCCGGGCGACGACATGCTCCAATACCAAGGATGTGTGAGCTTTGATAGTGACGGCTATTTTGATAAGCCACCTTGTTATACGCTAGAGTTTCAAGCGCGCGACTCTGATTTACGTGGGGCTGTAGTGGGACAACTACGAGCACTCAAAGCACGACTTGGCTTTCTTGAAGGCCCTGCAACTGTCATGGTGTATCGCGACTACAATAGCCTTGGGCACGGCAAGGATTGGTTCAATCGTTATGGGAAGAACTACAACTGGTTCAAAACATTATTCCGGGGCATGCCGCTAAGTGTACGCATTTTCTTGCCGAGCATCACACCGGAGGGCAAGAAGGCCCCTAACTACGCCTTTATGGGCAAGACCCATCGTTGGGTAACCGACTTTGTGTTTTTACCGCACTCAAGTGTTTACAACGATTGGATGATGCAGTGCTACACATTTTGCATGGATGAGCGCGGGCGTTTTTTCCCGTGTGGTTGCGCATGGGAAGGAGAGTGTGAGGCAAAGGTGGCTGGCATGGAAGGTGTCCTTAATAACTCGGCAAAGCGAAAGATCTTCTATGGTGCATATGCACTTGATTTGCATCATCCATCCGTGAGTGGGCTCTTTGCGGAGGCGGAGTACAGAAACTATCACTACAACATCCTACCCATGAAGGTGGACATGTACGCAAACTGCCGACACGGGCTCATGTCGCTTAATGGCATGTACGCCTTTAACCTTGAGCGTGGCGGCGGCATGGTGTTGCGTAAGGGGGCGCCCGGCACCAAGCGTGTGTGCGAGCGTCGCGGCTGGTGGATTTTTGCGAGGACCGTGTGTTGGGACCAGCCATACCCTGGGTGGGACTTTCGGACAGCATGTCGGTTCATAGAGATCAAGAAGTTCTCGTTTCGCGATTGCGACGATTCGAACGGCATGTGCCAAGGCAAGTCGAATGCTGAGAACGGGGCACTTTATGGCGAGCAACTACCGAAGAACGGGTGGCACGAGTACTACCGACTCAGGTACAAGAAAGCAATGTCGGGACTTGGCACATTGTTACTTGAGCCGGACAAAGTGATCATTTACTCAGAGGATCGCTCTGACCTCTACGTGTGGTCAATAAAGCACATTCCGGAAGACATTCGGGTGCCACCGCTGGCCTTGGTGTTGACTGACAAGGGTGAGTTAGTTATTTATAACGGTCGCAACCAACGTGTGGCATCATGGACCAAAGATGGCATGGGTAAAGATGTGCGCAAGGATGACGAGAACTACATCGGGGAGGATGAGGACGATGAGGGCTACAGACGGCTCATGCAAGCCTTAAACTTTGATCGGTGGCGCCAACAACAACGTGACATGAGCGATGCAACACTTGACAACCTGAACAAAATCACGCCAAAGCAGAGGGGGGATGGGGTTTGTCCGGCGCCCCCTTTTCAGTTCATTTAAAAGAGGCTTATGTGCCCATAAAAGATACCTAGTGTGTAGAGTTCAAGCATGAAAGGCAGTGGTATAAGCGCGAGTCGAACTAAAACAATGGACGGCCCCGATGGCGAGATCGACCCGATGTGGAAAGATGTTGTTGCTAACCTCGATAGAGATAGCATAACAAAAATAGCAGGTTTTATTGATAAAACTAAGCGCCCCGGCAGCCTCATCAACCCTATCAACCATCCGGCGGTACAAAACTTCCGTCAACGAGTGAACTCCGGCCATATCATCAAGTTGAAGGAAAACATTTTCGACTACATGTTGCGCATTTGGAGAAGCGAAGGTAATCGACAAGTGGTGTCAATAAGCATCGCCCGTTCGGATGACTTGAATAACACGCTTGCCGACTTTCATTGGAATTGGGAGTCGATTCCCAACGGTGTTAATGTCTTTAAAGATGTTTGCTCTGAAGATGCAGAGCGTTTTTTCTATGGCGTTATGGCGGTTGTTCTTTCACATCGATCGACACATCCTATAGACATTGACACTATAGAAGTGCGTTTCTTAGTTCCGAGGTTTTTCCGGCGGGACGAAGACAAAATTGTGAAAGTCACGACTCTACGCAAGCGTGTTCGCAAGATCTTTCACAGCAAAAAAGGGCAAACCTCATTGCAGACGCTCAAGAGCACCCTAAGTGTAGGAGAGAGCAATGCTCATGGCGGTGCGGTTGTTCTTATAGGCCCACGCGGTGGCAAGTATGTTGTCAAAGGCAAAAAGAAAGTATACGTGTAAATGTTTTCTAAGACCCGTCTCCCGGGAGTCCGCAAACATGCTACTCATGGATGCACGTTGGCTCAATGTCCATCAACCAATTTATGCGTAAAATCGGGCGAGGATGCTGAACCTCCAACATCTCAAGGAGCCACATAATTTTTAGTTGAAAGTCCTCCACATGGGCCTTCATGCATGGATCTCTAACCTTGGACTTCAAGACTTCACACAAGCCTCCGATTGTTTGCGTTACGTCGCATACATCATACACATCACGTGCATTATGTGCATCAAAGGATTCATCTTCTTCCGAGTCCGACTCGATCAATGTACAGGAACTTCTGATGTTGTTGCAGCTTTGTGCATCCATTATCGGCTCTTGCAGTAGGGACGAGTTTTCACACCTTGTGTTAACGTCAATCAATGGGTTCACGTCAATCGATTTTCGATCTGATGGCCATCATCGGGTTGCTTGGCAAGGTCTGTAAGCTTGCCCTTTCGCCCAGCAAGTGGGGCCGAGAGGTGCCGTCAAAAATCGACGAGCCCGTGTCTCCCTTGGTTGTACATACATTGTCAGGATTCGCATCCGAATACCCAACATCCTTTCCTTTGGGCCTTATCGACCTCCTCCACCCCCAAGAAGAGTTCCTCTTTGCCATGGCGTCTACTACCTCCCTGCCTTCGGGCCACAAGGTCTGCAAGAACCACATGTCCTACAACTACACCGGCAAGGAGAGTTCGCCCCAGGGCTTGGGCTACTGCGCCGAGGGCGAGGAGATGGGCGTCGTGATGGTCGGCCGTGACAAGCACAACTGGATGGTCGGCCTGAAGCAAGGTCTCAAGACGTGGACGCGTATTCCCGATACCAAGGTCGTCGCTAAAAAGGAAATCCCCCCTATGGCGCCTACTGCCAATGTGGCGGTTCCTGTGGCTGTGGCTAAGCCGGAGCGCGTTGTGGACGTGGAGCCGGACGTCGAGGCAGATGCGGAGGCAGATGCGGAGGCTGATACGGATGCCGAGTCGGACGCTGACCCGGATGCAAGTGCGGACGTGGACGCAGAGACGGAGGAGCTCGAGGAGGAGCCGGTGCCTGAGCCGGTGAAGCCCAAGGCAAAGCCGGTTGCTGCTACTACCAAGCCCGCTGCCATTGCCAAGCCGGTTGTTGCTACTGCCAAGCCTGCTACTGCCAAGCCTGCTACTGCTAAGCCGGAGGAGGCCAAGGTTGCCAAGGTTGCCAAGGTTGCCAAGCCTGCCGCCGAAGCCGCCCCGGCACCCAAGAAGAAGCCGGCTGTCAAGAAGCCAGAAATCGAGGCCGAGCCGGAGTCTGAGCCCGAGGAGGTTCCAACCAAGGCGGCCAAGGCAAAGCGGGCTCCCACTCAGTTCAACCTCTACATCAAGGATACGATCGCACAGTTGCGCGAGTCGGAACCGGGGCTGGCGCAGAAGGAGTACATGGCCAAGGCGGCAGCCATGTGGAACGACTATAAGGTGGAGCAGGGCATGCCCGAGACCAAGAAGCGTCCGGTCAAGACCGACGAGGAGAAGGCAGCGGCCAAGCAGCGGAAGGCCGACAAGAAGGCGGCGGCGTCCGAGGACGGTGACAACGAGAGCGTCGCGTCTGGCAAGAGCAAGGCATCAAGCAAGGACAAGGGCCCCAAGGTGAAGCGTGCACCCACGGCCTACAACATCTACGTACGTGAGAAGATCGCCGAGTTGAAGGCGGCGGATCCGGGGTTGGAGCCGAAGAAGCTCATGGCCATGGCTGCGGCGGCCTACCGTGAGTCAAAGGCGGTGGTTTGATGTGGCACACCTTGAAACAAAAACAAACAAAAATATATGCATCACTTTTGCACTTGCACTATACCAGTGACACACGACACGCGACACCAAGCCATGCGGCGGAGAGGGTTACTCCAACACCAATGGCAAAGAGGACCCTTACATAGATGCCTACGCGTTCGCAGTTGCGCATTCTTACAAGTGAAGATGTAAAACAAAACGTAACGTGTTAACGCAAGCGTGGCTACAACGTGCTAGTCGGAGTCGTAAAGGTTGTTTACATCTCTTTCTCGTTCCAGTTAAGCCCACCCATGCCACATTGGATGCGCAACATGTTGTAGCAAAGCGCCTCCATGTTGTTCTTGCGACGCTCGACACGACTAGGGTCTAGAGCATCAAGCTCGGCCATCTTGGCTCGTTTTGTCGCTTTCCGCAACCTTTCTTCTTTTCTCTTTAAGCCCCATATAGGATCAATGCGATCCATCATTAAATCCCGTAAATCGTCGATGCGTTGTATTTGCTCTTGATCTTCTGTAGAATACTCATTTAAGTGACAAAAGTTGTTGGGATTATCATTAAAGAGTCCATAATGTTTAAGCCCCGCTGCTTTTTTGTCCTCGTCGAATAGCTCGGCATCGAAGAATGGCATAAAGCACGTGGGGCATGCTATCTTGTTGACGGCTTTGTCTTGACAAATATGAAAAGCACATCCATGATGGATCGTATGTTCGCATGGTGGGTAAAACACTTCGGCTTTTGAGGCATCAATGGTTTCCACACAGAACGAGCACTTCATTTTTGGGCGCGCACGTTGATATCGCACCACGTCTCTAAGTGCTAGGTGGTGAGCAGTTAACTTTCAATCGTAGCGCTAAGCGCTAGTTCAATCGTAGCGCTAAGCGCTAGTTCAATCGTAGCGCTAAGCGCTAGTTCAATCGTAGTGTTAGTCGGGGCATTTTAGGCTCTATTGCTTAAAGCTCGATGCCTTAAGCCTGACACCGAAAAAGGAGGTTAAAGAAAGGAGTGCTAGGTAGAGTAAAGACGTAGCCATGGAGGAACACGCACCAAACATGGCGGTGCCGCTCGTTCTAAAGCTGGCCTTCAAGCGCACCCACCCGATCCTCGTGTTCGATGCTAGCTACTACACGTTTTATCGATTCTTTGCGACGAGCAAGTGGTGGGACTTTGCGAAGAAGGGCGACGCCGAAGGAGACAGCTCCATGACCAACCCTTTGTTCAAAGCTGCCTTTGAGAAGCATGCCACGGCCGATCTGGCCCGGATGCAAAAGGTTTGGAAGGCACCTAAGGGGAATGTCGTATTCTGTCGGGACTGCTCACGTGCAGACATTTGGCGCATGGCAATGCACCCTCAGTACAAGGGCACACGGCCTGTGAATGACAAGTTTGATGCCGGGGCATTTGGTGTGATGCAAGAGTTGTTAACCAAGGCTGGCATCAAAGTTATTGCGATGCCGAGTTTGGAGGCAGACGATGTGGCATGCATCTTATATCGGGCCATTCGCAACGCTTTCGGGTCGGAGCCACGCATCATTTTCATAACGGGAGATCACGATTATCTACAGCTCAAGGACGATACCAACGACATTTACAGCATGGATAGCAAGAAGGGAAAGAACTTGTGGGAGCAGGGCCAGAAGAAAGGTACTAGTAACTTTGTGTGCAAGATCCTAATGGGCGATCAAAGTGACAACATCCCACCTGTGCTTACGAAGGCATTGGCGATCAAGTGTGCTGCTATGGCGACCGAGGAGGAACGATGTGCTTTCCTTACAAAGGTAGGACCGAACAAGCTGGCGGACTATGAGCGCAACAAACGTTTAATGTGCTGGACAAACATACCGGCCGAGTTGATTTTGGGGATCGACGTTGTTGAGACTTGAAGTCTTCAAAATTGTAATGATGTTCTAAGTTTTCAATGAACACATCAATAAAAATGATTTTCGTATCATATTCGGATCGAACGAATGACCTCGACGTGTCTGCCCACCCTTCCCATAACAGCGTCGCGCTCTAACCAACTGAGCTAATGATACTCCCCCATCCCCACATTATTCTATAATGTTATCCTTAAGTCATTTTTGTCATTTAAGGACCGGCGGCATCGCTCTTTCACTACCAACCATACGCGTATTATCGGAGCATTGAGCACTTATTCTCGCTGGCTGCACGCAACAACTTGTCAAATGCCCTTATGTCCTTGATGCCGAGAGCCTTCTCAATCCGGTCGTGCGACTTCAGACATGCATCTTGCAGCGCCTTTTGGTCCTCATTGGTGCCGTTGGGTACCGAGCGCAATTTCCCCTTTTTGAGAACGGTGTGGCATTTGGTGGCACAATGTCCTTGAGCAATGAAGGACTCGAGGCCGGCACGCAATGCAAACATGGCCACAAGGTACAGCTCTTCTTCGAGCTCATGCGACTCAATGCCCTCGATCACCTCAAGGATGACATCCTTTACGGTGTGTGAGCCGTAGGGGCCGAGAGCTCCCAAAAGGATCCAAATGGAATCGTCATCAGAATCTTCTGAGTCAGTCTCTGACCCTTTGTCTTTAGTCCAAACATACCGACCAATCACTTCCTTGCGCCGCATGATCTTATAGTTTTCTGTGTCGCGTCGTGCATTCTTTGTTTTGGTGGATGCCCGAGATTCTTGATAGGCTTCATCATGCTCAAGCACCGTTTCGACAATATCGTCCACAGTTTGCGTGAAGAGGTGTAGCATGCTGCGCTCTGCATGCTTGAGTGTAAGGATCCGATCATGCAATGTATCAGTTGCGTACTCTCTTATAGTTGGTTTAGGTGAGGCAAAGCGCACCTTGGGTGCCATGGACTTCCGATTTGCCATTGGTTATAAAAAAGATGCAAGGGCGATACTGACACGCCAATAACATCAAGTTTCGCCACTTTGTAAACTAAACCGCCTCGATCGTTGCAAACTTGCGTGCATGACCCAAAAAAAGGATTTAAAGACAAGACGCTAACATTTATAGCGGACTCGTACCCTGTCTCTCTCATTGACATGTGTTTCGGATCGATTTGAGGAGGACAACATCTTAAAAAAGACTATGTCGGTGGAAGCATCGCCAATAGAAGCGTCACTCGAGGACCTTTGGACGTTCTTTGATGAATATCACGACACTGGTGTCAAGCATAAGTCACATGCTGTTGAAGCAGTGACATTGAAAGGACGCAAGGGACGCCAACAAGCATCCTTGCAAGCCAGCAAGACAACGGGGCGTGGTCATGGACAGGGACCAAATGGGAACGACACGGCGTGTGAGAACTGTGGCTGGGAGCGGTTGCAAGTTGAGGAAGGGGCCCACGTTTGCTGCAAGTGCAACTACATGCAGAGCCGCGTGATTGACAACGGTGCGGAGTGGCGCTTTTACGGTGCTGAAGACAACCGTGATGATGACCCGACGCGATGTGGCATGCCCAGCAACCCTCTCCTCCCTCATTCATCCCTCGGGTCTATGGTGGGAGGACGTTGGAACGACAGTCGAGACAATCGTCGCATCCGGCAGCATGTTATGTGGAACTCAATGCCTTATTGGGAGCGCACACTCTATGGCGTATTTGAGAAGTTATCTGGTAACGCAAATCACCATGGCATTTACAGTAAAGTCCTTAACGACGCAAAGGTCTTTTACAAGACGGCAAGCGAGAAAAAGATATCACGGGCCGACCACAAGGATGGCCTCATTGCAGCGTGCCTATACTTTGCATGTGCAGCCAACAAGTGCTCGCGATCGACCAAAGAAATCGCCAAGATGTTTAACCTTGATCATGGTGTTCTTACCAAGGGTAACAATCGATTCCAAAGCCTCATTCAAGTGAATGTGGAATCGAGTGGCCCCGAGGACTTCATCGGGCGCTTTGGGTCGCGTCTCAACATGGACTATGGTGACATCCTAAAGTGCAAGGCACTGACTCGCAAGATGGATGAGCTAGAGCTCTTGGACGAGAATGCGCCAACGAGTGTAGCCGCAAGCATCATCTACTTCTATGTCATGGCTAATGAGCTCGACATCAGCAAGAAACACATTGCCGAGACGTGCGAGGTCAGTGAGGTGACAATCACAAAGTGTGTTAAAAAGATGAGTAAGCACAAAGAAGCCCTTTCTTCGTAGGCATCGAGCCTATTGTTTTGTAATTTTTGCGTGCGTCTTTAAATCTACTTAAAGAATTAGGCTCATTACTAGTTGATCAAGCCTTGAATCAGGAACAATGACTTCTCAAGAGCCCCTCCTTACCGAGACTAAGTCCCGTCACGTTATGTTCCCTGTTGAGTACCCCGACATATTCGACATGTACAAGCGGTCCTCGAGTGCCTACTGGGTCGCCGATGAGATCAATTTCCAAGCCGACGTGAATGATTTGGAGAAGCTTTCGTCGAATGAGAAGCACTTCATTACACACATCCTTGCCTTCTTCGCTGCGTCCGACGGCATTGTCAGCGAAAATCTGAGCGAGCGCTTTAGCAAGGACGTGCCCAAGCCTGAGGTGCGTGCCTTCTACGCCTTCCAGAACGCCATGGAGATGGTGCACAGTGAGACATACTCGCTCTTGATCGACACATACGTCAAGGACCCGCAAGAAAAGGACCGCCTTTTCAATGCCGTCCATCACTTTCCGGCCATTCGGGAGAAGGCGCAATGGGCCATGCAGTGGATCGAGAACAAAGACGTCGCCTTCGCGCACCGCCTCATTGCCTTTGCCATCGTCGAGGGCCTCTTCTTCTCGGCCAGTTTCTGTGCCATCTTCTGGCTCCGTGAGCGCGGCCTGCTGCCCGGCCTGTCCTTCGCCAACCAGCTGATCTCGCGCGACGAGAGCCTGCACGCACAGTTTGCGTGCCTGCTGTACTCGAAGCTAGTCAACCGCGTTCCCCAGGACGTTGTGCACGACATGTTCAAGGGCGCCGTGGACATCGAGATCCGCTTCATCACGGAGAGCATCCCCTGCCACATGATCGGCATGAACGCCGAGCTCATGAAGGAGTATATCATGTACATCGCGGATCGCCTATTGCTGATGCTCGGCTATGATACGCTGTACGACAAAAAGAACCCATTCCAGTTTGTGGAAGGCGCCCACATCGACGGCCGCTCCAACTTCTTCGAGACGCGCGAGTCCTCGTACGCCAAGGCGAGCGTGACAACGACGTACAACTCCGATGGCGCGCTGGCGATCGATACGAACGCCGATGACTTTTAAGATCAACGTATCAACGTATTATTTTTCTCGGCTCGCGCACGTACGTACATTACGCATACCTTTCTTGCGGCTTAAGGGTGTAAACAATAAAGAATATCGACATACATTGCCAATTGCTGACGTACACAATGACGTCATTCGATAACCTAAGCTCCGTTGTGATTGTAGTGATCTTTTTAAGCATTATACTTTCGACATGTGGTATTTGCTGCATTGGACACATGTGCATTCATAGGTATGTTGTTACACAAGCTGACGCAACGGCCAACGTTATACACGTGCGCCCCGTCACCCGTGCCCCTTACAAGCCGCATCCCCTAGAGACAGTCATTGTGCAAATGCCGAATGATGAGCTCTACGTCGCAACACGCTAAGGTGTGCGCGGCATGGCTACCGTCTGCATCGCATCGGGCGACGTCAGCTTGTTGAGGATGTCGATGTGGACGTTGGTGACGTCGGCCAGCGTGATCTGCGTCAGCGGCGTCAGTGCAGGCGCGGACGCGAGCACTTGCTCCTTGCGCATCTGACGGTACGCCTCGATTGCGTCCATGAAGTACTCTTGGTGGACCTTGCCCGGGTACATGGCCTTGAGCTCCACGATCTTGTTCTTGACGTACATGTTGTAGGCCGTCGGAGCACGGGGCTTGGCAGCACGCTTGGCCGCCTTGTGGTCGCGCCACATGACGCGCGCCTTCTGCTGGTAGTCGGCCTTGCGAAGGCCCGGCTCGTCAAGCATGAGCTGCGCCGTTGTGGTCTTCATGAATGCGACGTTAGCACGCGGCTTGGACACCTTCTTGATGGGAGCCGCAATGAAGGCGACGTCGGGGATGCCCACGTGCTTGGTGGTGGCCGTGGTCTCAACGTCCCCGTCGACCGTGACGTGGCCGTTCTTGCTCATGCTGTCCTCGGCGTCCGAGGCAACGGAGTCCATCTCTGCGTCAGCGTCCTCCGCAAACCACGGCTTGACGTAGGCGATGGGGAAGGCCTTGGGCGGAGACATCATCTTACGTTGGTTGCGTGTTGCGTTGCACGTTACGTTGCACGTTGCGTTGCGTGTTCCGTTGCGCGTTGGCGTTGCAAGTTGTGTTGTAAGTTAGCTCAAAGCGAAATGACCATGTGAGCCGGCATGCACTTCGGGTCAAGCAGCGCTCCCTTGGCTCAAAGCCCTCGTACTTGGGTTGAGTTTTTGACTGGGAAGGCCGAGGGCTTGGTGCAATGTCTGTTGGCGTAGCATGATCATGCGTCGCATCGCCATGGCCTCGGCCATATCGGGAGACAGTTGCGCCAAGTTGTTTGGGTTACGTACGTGGTCCATGTACACGGACGTAAGGAACATGCGCGGGTCGTTCGGCATCTTTGACAACTCCATGGCATGTATGTAAGGACGTATGGCACGGGCAACACCAATGACATTGGTATCGTTAACGTGCTTGCATAGGGTTTTAATAGACGTACGGAGGGGATGTGTTGGTGACGCCGGAGACGCAAAGCTTGTTGATGTGCTCAACATGCGTGACCCCCGCGTCCGTTCCCCAACTCCTATTTGCAACTTGACGCCGAGCATGGCTGCAATGTCCATTACCACATCTTCAAACTCTATGCTTCCCATGTGACGCAAGAGGGCACGCAGGTCGCCACATACCGAGAGCTTTGTTGGGATTGACTTGCTGTTGCGTGCGTCCATGTTTACTTCCCCCTTATTACCCTTTTCGAGGAAAAATGGCACAAAAGAGATCTCTAACCTCTTGGTTGGACAAATGCATGCGTAAACACACACCTAAGATTTGTGACAATGAAATGATAAGAGGATGAGTGAAAGTGAAGGTAACAACGAAGGTGGAGAGTTGTTTGAAGACATCATCACCGGACGTCTCGAACCCGCCCTTCACAAGACCGCGTTCGCCCTGAAAGCCGGTGCCTTTGCCGAGGTCGAAGACACGTGGATCGCATGCCTAGCACGTGCGGGAGACGCAACGATCGATGCTGTAGCGGCCAAGCGGTGGTGGGACACGTGCGTTGATGTCTTGGATTGTTGCGAGTCCGAGGCGTTGCGGCCCAAGGACGCACTCATGGCCACGACCAAGATATTGCTTCTCATTCATGCCCTTGGGTCTGTGCGTCCACCGCGTCCGTCTACCATGGCACAATTGCGGTCTGTTGTGCTTGCTCGATTTCCCGAAAAAGTACGTTTAACGTCACGTGGTGCATCCCTCTTTGAACGCATCTTGCCGGAAGAAGGCCCGGGACAAGAGGCCGAACCTTCCCAAGAACGAGCCTTTGCTGAACGCATCCTCGTTGGCCTCATGCAACTATGGGAGGAGGGCGGCGGTGTGACCCCAACAATCCGTGCGTGCATGGAGTATCTGGTGCGCAAGAAGCAACTTGTGTTACACATGCCCAACAACGCTTCACTTTGGCCTTACCCATCCCTTGATGAAAGTGACAAGGGTGACATGATCTGGTTCCTTTGGGGTGCTTGGCTCTGTGTGTTCGGCGAGTGGGCCACCCCCCTGTGGAAACTCTACATGCATGCCTTTCGTAAGACGCTACGCATGGAGCGCATCGGCATGTTGTACGGATGCCGGAGCTTGCTCGCTGTGCCACGGGCGGCATTTTCAAAGCCCATAACAGCCATAGCACCCAGCGACAAAGCCATTCTTGACTGGGTTGACACACACGCCCTTGACATATGGAAGCATGTGACATGTAAAGCACCTGCTTCTCAAGCGGCCATTGCAATGAGTGACTCCACGGCTCCCGCTGGCGAAAGCTTGATGTGTGGCGCCGACAAACGGGCGCATGTGTGGGATATGGTCCCGAGAGGCATGGGGACGCGGGGAGCCATAAAGGCCACCGACAGCGTTCGGCCTCCAGATATTAAAAAACTGTCGATTCGTAAGAATCAAGAAGATGACTTTTATGAGGATGCCCACCCTAAGGCAAATGAGGAGCCCGAAAACACCAATGACTACACCAATGACTACAACAACACTAACGACACCGTGGAAGACTACGAAGATGATTACTCGCCCTATGATTCCTCAAGCTCATCTAGAGGACACCACCCCTCACAAGTTAGACAACGCACCATCGACCCTCGACCCATGCAACATCGAGAGCAACGAGAAAAGCTTAACATTCCAAAGCAAGCCGTCCAACAAAGGCAATCGCAAGCCCCTCTTGATCGTTCCGGGATTTGGGGGCTCAATCCTCGTCAAAAACGGAATGGAGCGTAAGAGGCTCTTTGCCAAGCAAAAGCGTATCCTTGACAACCGATGGCTCAATATCGCCCCATTGTCGCCGAGGCGCATGGAGCAATGGAATGCCGATATGATAGGTGTGGCAATCAAATCAGCAGACTGCATAACTGGCCTCAAATTCGACATGTCCATTCGTCCACTCGAAGGCATTCGTGGCATTATAGACATGGTCCCAGAGTTCGAACTCTTGACGACAACGCACCAGGATTGGCTCGATCTCAACTTCAACTACAAGTATTTTGGCCATCTAGTGCGAGCATGTAAAGACGACGGGTACGTTGCAGACGCGGACTTGCGTGCAGCACCCTACGACTTTCGGGCCATCCTCGATCCCGTCTACCGAGCGCGTTGGTTCAATGATCTACAAATTGCCATTGAAAGCAATGACAAATGTGTCGTTCTCTGTCATAGCCTCGGGGCGGTTCTATTCAAGTGGTTCTTGAGCACACATGTATCAGCAGAATGGGCCCATAGACACATCGACCGCTTCATCAGTGTGAACGCACCATTCGGAGGCACCACGGTTGCTCTTAAGGCTCTGTACAACGGCGAATACTTCATACCGATTTTTGCGAAGCAATTTCAGGCCGGCCTACAACTCAACAGCGCCATCTTGATGTGCTTGCCCAACGAATATGCTTACCGACCGAATGAGATTTTGGGCATCTTGGACTCGACGTACATAGGATGCAACACACTAAAGAAAAAATGCAATGCATGGCGCGACCTATACCTTCCACACCTCCCTGATATAATGACGCCAATTGACATCCCTGCCCACATCATCACCACTGGAAATATCGACACTTTGCAGACCTTTAGAATACGCACCACAGGGGAAGCCGAGGACATCGCCTACGAGCCCGGGGACGGCCAAGTGGCGGCGCGCAGTTTGAGGGTCGCACACGACCTCTTTGTCGGTGCGGATACGTTTCACACACACATTCAAGATTGTTCTCATATTGCAGCAGTGAGCGACCCTCGCTTGATCCACTTGGTGCGAGAAATCCTCCGATCCAAATGACCACAATTACCCTTCGCTTTGATGGTGCGAGTCGTGGTAATCCGGGAAAGGGCTCTTCGGCAGCCGTTTTATTTGATGGGGCCGGTGCATGCCTTGGCCAAGCGTACAGGCGGCTCGATGGTAGCGTCACCAACAACGAGGCCGAGTACACGGGCTTGTTGGCGGGGCTGCGTTTGTTGTGCTCCAAGGAGTTGTCAGGCATGTGTTTGGTCGTAGAAGGGGACAGCAAGCTCGTGATTGAGCAAGTGTTTGGGTCGTGGAAGTGCAAGGATGCCCGCATGAAGGCATTGGCAGGTGCTGCTAAGGAGCTGGTACGCGAGCTCAAGGACGTACGTGGCTTTAGGACCATTCAGAGCCGATGGATCCCACGTGAACGCAACTCGGCTGCGGACGCCCTGTGCAATGCAGCACTTGACGATCCTACGAAGAAGAGCGGGCCGGATGAATGGTTTGTGGTCGCGAATGCCGGAAAGGCTCCAATCTCGAAAGGCTCAATCAATGTACCCAAACAATTGTCCATCGTTGATCATTTAGGCGGCAAAATGGACTTAGAGGTATGTGCCCATGATATGCCAACGCTAACCAAGGGGCCTCTTGCGCCACCTAAGCAACCTCCGACACCTAGCCCATTCTTTCCAATGGCTACCTCATCTACTACCAGTTTCAAGGTGCACCTTCGCCACCCCGATGCCGTGATGCCCAAACGCGCCACACCCAAAGATGCGGGGTGTGACGTGCATGCTGTAGAGGACAAGGTTATTCCTGCAGGCACGCGTGGCCTTGTGTCAACCGGTCTTACGCTCGAGATCCCTGATGATAGCTATGTTCGCGTTGCCCCGCGTTCCGGCCTAAGCTGCAAAAAGGGCATCGATATTGGTGCGGGCGTCGTTGATGCGGGATACACTGGTATCGTTCATGCGCTTGTAATCAACAACGGCACCGAAGACTTCGTGGTAACCAAGGGCGACCGCATTGCCCAAATCATCGTGGAGCGCATCTACATGCAGACGTGGACCCAGGCGGAGGAGGGTGCCCTTGAGGCCGTTATGGCCACGTCGACGCGTGGTGAGGGTGGTTTCGGCAGCACAGGCGTGTAAGCACAACACTCATATTCTTTTTTCAGAAGTTTAAGCCTCATAAGTCATTTAAAGAATATGCGTATAAATGCATATACACTCCCCACCTTGCAGTGTGTTTTTCTTTCAATCAAGTCCAGTGTAATGAGCCAACCTAACATCCCCGATGTCGCCGTTGGCATAGATCTAGGCACATGTATGTCATGTGTGGCAGTCTACCTGAACGACAAGGTCGAGATCATCTCGAATGATCAAGGCAATCGGATCACGCCGTCGATGGTGGCCTTTACGGATTCCGAGCGCCTGACGGGCGATGGTGCCCGCAATCAAGCCGTGTCGAACCCGAAGAACACGATCTACGACGCCAAGCGCCTCATCGGCCGCAAGATTGACGACCCGGTCGTTCAGGCCGATATGAAGCTGTGGCCCTTTGACGTCAAGGGCGACGCGTCAGGCAAGCCTGTTATCCATGTGGACCACAAGGGCGACACACTGAAGCTGCACCCCGAGGAGGTGAGTGCCATGGTGCTGGTCAAGATGAAGGAAACCGCCGAGGCGTACCTGGGCCACCCGGTGAAGAAGGCCGTGGTGACGGTGCCGGCGTACTTCAACGACGCCCAGCGTCAGGCCACGAAGGACGCCGGCGTCATTGCGGGCCTCGAGGTGCTGCGCATTATCAATGAGCCCACGGCGGCGGCGATTGCCTATGGGCTTGACAAGGGCGTGGATGAGGGCAAAGAGCGCACCGTTTTGGTGTTCGACTTTGGCGGTAAACTGCTGCCGCCTGCGGGTTGGAATCCCGCCCTTCAGTTGATTGCTTGCGCTTAGGCAAGGATCGACTCGGAGGAACCCGGAGAACTGCTGGAAACCCCTTAGAGCCTACAACACCACAACGTGGCCGGCAACGGCGAGCGTGACGGTTTTAAGAAGCGTGTAGGATTGGGCAATCAGCAGCCGAGCCGTCTCTGAAAGGAGCGGAAGGTTCAACGACTAGTCCTAGTAGCCTAAGGGTCCCTAAAGACCTACGGTGAATGGGCCACGAGCACCGGGCATTAGTTATTTAAGGAAAAAGAGACATGTTGTGTGAGACAAAATATGAAGGTTGATACTTATCATGCCTGACACATGGTCTCAATCCTTAGAACAAATAACTAATGAAGATATAGTCTGACCTTACGTGAAAGCGTAAGAAGCTACTTGTGGAATCGACCACAGGGCGAGGGCGGCCTGGACGGGGCAACCTAAGCGGATAAAGAGCCTAGCGATAACAATGTGTGGGCACACACGACGTTTCTCTACTAACTATTGACGGCGGCATCTTCGAGGTGCGCGCCACGGGCGGCAACGTCCACCTGGGCGGCGAGGACATTGACAACCGCCTTGTCGACCATTTTACCAAAGAGTTCAAGCGCAAGCACGGTGGAAAAGACGTAACAACCAGCCCTCGTGCTCTAAAACGCCTAAAGGCAGCATGTGAGCGTGTCAAGCGCACACTCTCTTCCAGCACCACAGCATCGATTGAACTCGACACCCTGCACGAAGGCATCGACTTTTACAGCAGCATCACTCGTGCCCGCTTCGAGGAGCTATGTTCCGACATCTTCCGCGACACTCTAGCTCCCCTGGACAAGGTCCTTCGCGACGCCAAGGCCGACAAGAGCTCGATCGACGACGTGGTCCTCGTGGGCGGCTCGACCCGCATTCCCAAGATCCAGGCACTTCTGTCGGAGTACTTCAACGGTAAAGAGCTATGCAAGAGCATCAACCCCGACGAGGCAGTGGCCTACGGCGCCGCTGTGCAAGCAGCCATCCTCGCCGGCCACGACAGCGAGCGCACCAAGAGCATGGTTCTGCTCGATGTGTGCCCTTTGAGCCTCGGCATCGAGACAGCCGGCGGTGTTATGACCACACTGATCCCACGGAACACGACCATCCCGACCAAGAAGTCGCAAGTATTCAGCACGTACTCGGACAACCAGCCGGCCGTGACCATCCAAGTATACGAGGGTGAGCGCACATTCACAAAGGATAATAACAACCTAGGTAAGTTTGACCTCAATGGCATCCCACCTGCACCGCGCGGCGTGCCTCAGATCGAGGTCTCCTTCGACATCGACGCCAACGGTATCATGAACGTGGGCGCTGTCGAGAAGGGCACCGGCAAGTCGCACAAGATCACCATCACCAATGACAAGGGTCGTCTGAGCAAGGAGGACATTGAGCGCATGGTCTCCTCGGCCGAAAAGTTCAAGGAGCAAGATGAGGCGATGCGCAAGTGTGTGGATGCCAAGGCGAGCCTAGAGGCCTTTGTTTACGGTGCCCGCAATGCCTATAAGGGTGTTGATGGAGGCGAGTCGACGCCCGAGAAAGAGGCTGCATGGAAGGATGCGGAGCCAATCGTCGCGGATGCCATTGCTTGGCTCGACAGCCACGATGCAAACTCAACACCACTTGAGGAGTTTGAGAAGAAAAAGAAGGAGGTAGAGGATAAGCTAAATCCGATCACGGCCAAGATGTATCAGGCACCTGGCGGTTCTGCCATGCCGAGCGAACCGATTGTGGATGAGGTTGATTAGAAACACTAATTAACTTTGCCCTTACCTGTTTTCTCAAATATTGGGTTTCTTTGCATCATCTCATACGCAAGGTTATCATATACCTTTTTTTTAGACTTGTTTGGAGTAGATCCCAACGACGAAATGGGGGAGGAAATGCGGTTGCTGAACAATGGATTTGCTTTCATGATCGGGCTATACACGGCATTGGTTGCCATTTTAACAACATCAACAACCGCCTTCGGAGCCAAGTCCCGTTCTTTTTGGTATAGGCACCTTCGCAATGCCTCCTTTGTCTTGGCTTCCCCACGATCGTGGCTCTTTGACTTTCGCTCGTATGTTAAAGGAATGCCCTTCTCCTTGCATGCATCTGCGTAATACGCATATGATCGCACAACTCGTTTGCGGCCGCCGTCCATTTATACAAACAACACATAACTCTTCAAAATGAGACAATGTTCCTCAAGCCTAGGGTGATCCAATCGTGCACTGCCATGAGCGTGATTTTGTCTGATGCCAAGTGGTACATCGTGCGAAAAGGCAGACAAACTACTTGATGTGCCGCCAATGGTATGGCCGTCAAAGTCTCCTCTGGCGCAGGCGAGCCATCAATCGTGCGTTTGCCTGCTGCATGAAGAATGAGGATCTCGGTGTCTTCTTGTGGTTGTAGAAATAGGTATTTATGCTTGTTGCACATCCAAACTTCCGGTGTTCCTGTGTACCATTCAACCTTTGGATTCCATCGGAACCATGCCTTTTCAAGATCGGCTATCGATGACACCCGATCCTCAAAAATGAGCGGTTGGCGTTGTTGAAATATGTCAAGCTTTATGCGGGCTAGGCTTGTTTGTAAAATTGCTCGTGCTTTTGGCGGTCGGAAGTAAAATGAAACGTAAAATGCCACAATTGCAACAATGAGACAAATTATCAACTTTGTCTTATTTTTCATTTTGCTCTTACTCCCTATCTATAATTGTGCACATGATAACTTCGCTTCAACCCAAGCGCGGTCATTATTGGCACTATATGTCAACACTATATAGGAGGTGGATAAGCGCTGCGAAATGGCTGCCCTTGCATTAAGGGCTGCAACCATGGCGGGACCACTTATGTCGGCTCTCGGAAAAGGAGGGATTGGGAAAAAAGCGAGTCCATACATTGCCAAAGCTCAAGGGGCAATGGATGCTTTCGGAAAAGGGGGGATCGAGAAACCATCAATTGCAGAAACGACGGGGCTTCTTGAAAAATATCAAACTCATCGAGCTGCCGATGCCTTGGCGAGCAATCGCCGCTACCAAGGCATCATCGATGGTTTTAACACCGTTTTCAACTCTCCAACTGTCACCGTCATCATGAAATACATTATATTCATTATTTTCTTAATCCTTATAATTATGTATCTTCGAAAACAAAGATTCAACTTCCCTCGACGCCACCGAACACAACATCGTAACCGTTGCAAGTTTTCAAGCCATGGCTGCAAGAGAAGCTTCGGTCCCTTCACGTTGCCATTTACTAGTTCAACACCGGGTGGTGGCGGTTTCATGGCATCTATGGACGAGTTTAGGGCATATGATGCTGACAATTACACCATGGTTCAGCCCCGAAAGGCTTACCCTCTCGGTCGATGTGACAATGGCACCTATGTAGAACTCCATGGCCGCCATGGATTGAGCGGACCCAAAGACGCACGTAATGTGTGTGCTGATATGCGCTTGGCACCCAATATTGAATGGGTGCTCCCAATGTCCCAAAACAACCCCGAGTGGGCGCGGCTCCCTCCCGCACTTCGCACCATCTTGGAGAAATATAGCACCATTGTTATTCCCCTCAAAATGGACGATGGAGTTATGAATCCCGACTGCAATGCAGCACATTACAAATCCGACCGCAAAAAGCTTAAATTGCCCTTCCTTCAAGATAACGGCCTCACATGTTCCGTTCTCGACGTGCAGCCCAAAACCTATGGTGAGCGCTTTCGCCACCGTGACTCAGCACTTGATGATTGGAGCGAGGTAGAAAACGTCAATTGCGCGAAAGGAAAGTGTGCAAGGTAATTCTCAGGTAGCGGTGGTGTCAAATCTCAAATCTCTTCAACTATGGTAAGTGAGAGGAGTGACAAGTGGAATGACGTCCGGCACATTCCAGATCCTCAATGACGATCGAGATGCCTTCAGTTCCATTCGAGCCGCAGAGGTGTGCTCCATTGAAACAGCTAAAGGCATTGGGTTATTCGATGCCGACAAATATTACCGTGGAACCAACTCCAAACAAATACGAACCTTTTCAGGGGCCACAAAGGATGATGCAAAAAGAACATATAGCTTGTGCAAGGAAAACAAACCTGATGACTTTCAAAACAAAGAGCGTGCACAACCCTTGTGTAGCCTGATGTCACCAGGTCTCATTCCTAAACAAAGTAATGCATGTGGTCGCCCGGACGGCGAATGTCCACCCGGATTCACTTTTGAGCCCGCCACTGGCGAGTGTCGCAAGCCTGTCCAAAATATAATGCGCCGTCGCGAGGACATGTGTGACGAGCAATGGCACGATTGGTTCACGCTCCCAAACTACGGACTCAAGAATCGCTATGAAAAAATAAATGGTGTATGTCATCAACCTTGTCCTGTAAACACACTGCCCGGGTATGGCGTAGACCCTCTGACGGGCAAAGATCGTGGGAAATCGGATGTTACAAAGTGCGTCGACAAGACAGAGTACCTCGGGGGAAAGTATGGAAGTGACAGTGACTTTTGCAACTTGGCATGGATAAAGCGACTTAGTGTTAAGTTGCCCGAGCTTGGTGACGAGTATTTGTCTCACTATCCCACATTTGCAACAAATGGATCCAAAGCGTTGGAAATGGCCGCAAGCGAGGGTGCAGCCATGATCATCGCAAACTCAATGATAGGCCTAGAAAACCTTAATAAGCACTCTGATAATATGGAAAAGGCATGCAAGAATCGCGTAGACACAATTGAACGCCTAACAGAAGCCTATCGTATTTGTGAGAACATTCACCGGAATGGGCAAACTGCCGAAGGCCAATACATAAGTAATATGCGCAAGACATTGAAGCTACTTTACCCAACAATGGCTATGGATAAGATTGAAAAAGATGTGCGTAACCGATACAAGGTACTTAAGCAAGCCTGCCATTTAACTTTTTGTGAAAAAGAGGATAGCGATCGGGCTAATATTATTGGCAAACCAAGTCTGTGTTTTGCAAGAAGTGATGTTGAGCGTATTTCGCTCAAGGAAAAAGATAGTTTGTCTACCGAGCTTGACTCCGAAGGCATGGACTATCCCGAAGCATATATTCCAGGGGCCCCTGCTCTCGACGACGGTAGAATCTTACAGAGAACATCCATGCGCATTATTGATACGCTATTTATCATGATGGCCGTCATTGTTGTTTTCTCTGGCATCTACTTTATCATTAAGGGCATTTTCAACAATGTAAGCTTTGAAGAGAGCATAGGTTCGGCACATGAAATGGCATCACGATTAATTGCACAACCGGTTAAGAAGTAGTATCCAATCTAATTTTGCGATCCCAAACCGCTTGCCGGGTAGATTGTGTTGCGTGCTCCGGAGCATACATATGGCGCTGGTATGCCCTTTGGATCTTCGTGGCGTTGGCGTCGGCCAACAACACCTTGTGGATTGCGGGGTCCGTGGTCAGATCGGCCAGCGTAAAGGCACACCGCTTCACTGTGGCCCCCAGCGAAACAAGGAAGAGCAGCGCCTTCTTGTTGCCGTACATGATGGCCAGGGCCACGAGCGGCAGATTCTTCGACATCCAGCGGCTCGGGTTCGCGAGCGGATCGTTGCCCAGGGCCGTCTGGTTTATGAGGGCCGTCAAGGTGCCCTGCTCAGTGGCGTCCATGTCGACGTAGAGGTTGTTGATGTTGATGCGGTACTCGCGCACGAAGAGCTCGATCATTTGGAGATACAGCTTTTGCGAAGCGGCGCTCGAGTTATGGAAGATGGCACGATTGCTGCTGATGACCACGAGGAACATGTGCTGCAGGAACAGCTTGTTCTCGGTGCGCCCCATGTCGAACTTGAATAGAAAGGCGTCGATGACGGGTCGACCTTGCTCGCCCATGCTGATGTACTTGGTCAGCAGTTGGGTCAGGGTCGTATAGTGGTCCGGCGTCACCACGAGCGGCGGGGAATCGGGGCGCTCCATGATCAATGCCACTAAGAGGGACCTGGCATGAGCATTGGGACTGACGGTCGTATCGAACACCGCCACTTGACTGATGGTATTGGCAGTAGATGTCAAGTTGAATTGAAGTATCCTGATGTTCTTCCGGTAAACGTACTTGGCGGCCTCGGTGTACAACGTCACCTCGGCGGCCGAGGGTGCTGTGTCGCGGCCGCGCCCTCTGAGCGATTGAAGTAGGACAAGCGTGACGCCGGGCCAGTTGTGCTTGAATAACTGTGTTGTGTAGGCAACATCGAGTATGGACGACTTGACGTGATTTTCCCACCAAGGCACGCCCACATCTTGTACGAAGGTGCGCAGCTGCGTCCACATCTCGCTCGAGCGAAACAGGCCCTCGGGTTGGGCGTCGCGCATCTTATCGAGGATGTCTTCGAGGAACGGCATGCCTCCGAAGCCGTCGGCCTTGAGCCAAATATTCAAGTACCAGAAGATCGGGCCCCATTGCGCGCGCTCGATCCACTTGTGCATGGCCGCCCGCCAATGCTTCTTGTAGTTCCACATGTCGTTCGGCTTGCCCATCATGTGGGCGTCGAGCTGCGGACCGGTCACCGTCGGGCTCGCTATGAGCGCTGCGAACTCGGCGGCCTTCGCGGCCTTGGCGTCCTCTTCGGCCTGGCGCTTGGCCGCGGCGGCCTCTTTCTTACGCGCAGTAGTAGCAACGGCCAGAGCACGAGCCTCTGCACGAGCCTCAGCACGAGCTGCTGCATCGGCAGAAGAAGATGACGAGGCCGACGAAGAAGAGGGTGACGGAGCCGGATTTGAAGCCGCCATTTCGGCCGCCATACGTCGTGTTATGCGTCGGGACATTTATGCGAAAATGACAAAAAGGAGCGGCGTTGACCAGAGCTTCTTCTACTACTTAATCAGACAAGATCGCCCGATCCTGCAGCAGCCCGCACTGGTGCAAATGTGTAGCGATGCAGTGTGTGCGGGCCCACGTCTCTCAGCGCGCGCATGTGTACAGCTGTGCCATATCCCTTGTTTTTGTTGAGTTGATAAGGAGCCAAAGTGGGGTCCTCGGCGGCTTGAGCAACGACCCAAGCATCGCGGTCTGCTTTTGCAACGATGGATGCCGCAGCAATGCCATGTACATTTGCATCGCCGTGCGGAAACATCTCGTAATCGAGGACTTCTGCATCGGCACCCGGAGGTGTATACGGGTTGAATGTATCGCCGTCAACCCAAATCATGCCCGGATGCGCCTCATTAGGATGCATCACTTCCCAACGCCGCCATGCGTGATCGAGGGCAAGGTGCATGGCGCGCATGGTCGCTTGCAAGATGTTGTGGCGATCGACATCGGCGGCGCTCACGTAGCCAATGCCATACGTCAACGCAATTCTCTTGATGTACTCGGCTAGGATGGGCCTTTGCTTTTCTGAGACTTTCTTGCTGTCGCGGATCTTGTTCCACAATGGGTTATTCTCGGGGCACGTCGGCGGCAACACAACTGTCGCTGCAACAACAGGCCCCCATAGACATCCGCGACCGCACTCGTCAATGCAGAACGCAGCCATTTAGAGATTATGAGTATATTTTGTAGTAAGTGGTTGCGTTCAACTTAATGCGCAACTTTGTGTCCATTTTTAACTCCATTTTTTAGGTAACGGTGGATTGTATTCCATGACGGCATTGTCGACTCATGCTTTTGATGCAGTCTTCCCAGCCCGTAAGCGGCTTATGGTAATAGGCGACGTCCATGGTGACTTGGAACGTTTATCGACCTTGTTGCGTAGGATTGGCATCATCAATGAGCACTTGCAGTGGACTGCAACTCCGAAAGACACATGGTTGGTCCAGGTGGGCGATCAACTTGACAGTCGTGTTCGGGGGCCCGATGGCTCAAATACAGAATGGGAGGCCACGGCCGATGTCCAAGTTCTTTTCTTCATGCGCAATCTTGATCGCGAGGCCCAGCGGCATGGAGGTCGCGTGATCAGTCTTTTGGGCAACCACGAGTTCTTGAATGTTTTTGGTGACTTTAGCTATGTATCACCAAAATCGTTGGCCATGTTGGGCGGCCCCAAGGTGCGTGCCGCCACATTTGCGCCAGGGCAATACATGGCCCGCATACTTTCCGAACGGCCGGTGGTAGTGCAAATAGGGTCAACTGTACTATGTCATGCAGGTTTGCTTCCAAGTCATTTGGAACAAGGGGATGCCGACGGAGGGCGCATTCACCCATTCGCATCTATTAACCGCATTGCACGGCTCTTTCTCCTTGGGATACGGTTAAACCCGCATGATGCGGAGGCCTTTCAAAAGTTGTTCATAGATGGCGAGGGTATCGTATGGACTCGGCAATGCCTCGACCAATCGTATCCAATCTCCATGTTACCCAAACTACTAGGTCACCTTGAAAATGTTGTGGGTGGCATGACGGCGCGGCGCCTTGTTGTCGGACACAATCCCATGCTTGATGGGATTGCAACATCTACCATCGAGAACATATGGTTTGTAGACACAGGCATGTCGCGCGTATTTGAGGGTGGTGCCATCCAATGCCTAGATATATGGGACGACGGCGTTGCCCTTGAAAGCAATGACAATCGACCGATCCGTGTGATCGGTCTTGCCTAAAAAAGGATGTCAATCAAGACTTTGTTTCTGCACATAAAGGCGTCACACACATGATTGTGAAACGGAAAGGTGCAAATGGCATCCGACATGTTCATGGCCTCCATCGAGGCTTGGTTCACGTCGGCATCGCAAAAACTACGAGTACACGCGGGACATTCGCCAGACCCCGCGGAACCAGTGAAGCGCATAGTGTCGGCTCGTGCAGCTCGTGTTCTGAAAGAGACCACAACAATCAAGTCCGAACATCCACAGTCCGAACCAAAGCTCGACTTCGCAATTTCATCGGTGGTGCGCCGGTTCAACGACTTCAAACGCGACCAAGAGAAAAAGGCACATGCAAAGAAGTTCAAGGGCATTTAGAGACTAGTGCATTAGCATGTGTAAGTGTGACAATGGATGCTAACGAAGGGGGTAGCCCACCTGATATGGCACTAATGCGTGCCATCGAAGTGCATTTGCGTGCATTTAAGGCCGCATTTCCAAAGACGTTTGAGCGCACCAAGCCATCTAAGTTTGCGGCCTATCTCAGCAATGTCATGGCAACAGTTGCTTGTCCGAATGCAATAGCTATAGAAACACAACGGCTCTACGAGGAGCGCAAGCATGTGGAGTGGCTATGCGGACAGGGAAGCATAGCTCAACGCACAGCACCATGGTACTTGGCACGCAGACAGGGTCTCACGGCGAGCGACATCGCAACGGCAGGCAACCGGGGCAAGTTCGGTAACAAGGAGCAGCTGATCCTAAAGAAGATCGGTCTCCTTTCAGATGTCATGAGCCCATTCGCCATGGCCATTATTGACCATGGCGTCATCTTTGAGGAAATGGCTCTTCGTTGCTACCGGGCACGTCGTCAAAATGTTGTTATACATGACCTTGGTCTGATGACGCATCCAACAATTCCAGGCTTTGGGGCATCTCCTGACTCGGTCACGGAGTGGGGGCGCAACATTGAGGTTAAGTGCCCTGCACAACGTGAGCTCAAGGGCGAAGTGCCCGAACACTACTACATGCAGATGCAGGGCCAGATGTCGACGCTAGGCTTAAGCTGCACAGACTACATCGAAGCCAAGATCGTAATTGTCGAACCAGAGGAGCTCGAGACAATGCCCGATTTGCCGACACCGGATGCAGGAGTGACGGTTCGCCTTGTACGTGCAAGCACCCAAGAGCGCTTTTCAATCTACTCGGACGAGTCACTTACGCCAAAAGAGGCTATCATGTGGGCTCATGACGAGGCCGTGAGTCAAATGAAAAACAACGTTGATGTTGAGATCGTGCGTGTAATGCCATGGAAGCTTCAACGCATTGATATAATTGAGGTGCCGTTCGATCCTGTACATTGGGAAAATGTTTGCATGCCAATTATCACTTCTTTCGTAAGTGAACTGAACATCGCTCGCGAGCGTGTTGACATGGGCATGCCACCATGGGAAGGGTATAAAACGAAAGAGCCGGGGGTTAAAAGGCCACGCACAAAACGACCAGCGAGTGACCCCATAATGGAGGATGATGACGATGACATAGGGTGCTAAGCACACATGTGACCTTGTTTTTGCCATCAATTAACGGGCATCAACCGTCGTAATTGTAGGATACATGCCCAAAAATGGCACGCGTACACCATAGCCGCGCACAGTGTATGTCTGACCTGTTTTCAACTTGGCTTGGACCTCAGCCGCACGGAAGTGCAAAAGCAAGAGAACATTGCGGATCATGTATGTGCGGCCTTCTTTGTCGGTAACCATGTTGTTCACACGCACATGGCGCACCCCTCCACTGCCAAATGTGTTTGTGCTGTCGATTGTGATAGTTCTCTCAAAACGAGTGAAAATGAGTAAGCCGATGTGCACAAGCATTGTGACGCCAAAGATGTACAGCAAAATATTAAGAATGTTGAGTCCAGATAGAATCTTTTCAACATTCATGGCTGGCGCTTCTACATTAGAAAGTTACAAATACTGATACAACTCTGTTGCCATATTGCGGAACTTCTTCAAATTGATTCCGCGGACAAACTCATCGCCCGAGCTTGGTGCGGTCCAATATTTGATATCGCGACCCAAATGTACTTTACAACATGTATAAGGTATGAAATTGGTGCGTAACAGGCGTCCTTTGTCGAATAGCTCTTGAATCATAGAAATTATTGCCGCAGATGTGCCGTTTGCATCACCGTTAACATCATTGCTTTCGATTGTCGCGGGAACATAGCCCAAGTCATAAAGAATGACGGTATATGAACCCACTTTTCTTGCAATATGAATGTGATAGAAGTCGCCTTCTTGCCGGACGGTCAATAGAAGTTTCGGGTCCTTTTGAACCCGCACATTGCGAGGGTCCCCGGCCTTTGGATTGAGGTATCTGATCTTTCTCATAATATCGTCCTTTTCAGAGGGCGATAAACTATTGCGGGTGAGTGGATCAACAAATCGCTTATCTTCTTTGCTTGCATTTGCCCACATTTGATAGATGTTGCGCACATAATAGCACTGTTGTTGTCCCCGCTTTTCTCCAATGCGCACAATCAATTGCAACTGTTTCTTTGTCATTCTGTCAAATCTTTGTAACGTGAAAGCGTCTTTCATTACCGTACATGCTTCTTTTAGCTCTTTTAAGATCTTTGTTCTTTTTGCTGGTGACAATGGTGGTAGAGGGGTATCCTCTGCTTCAACTTTCGGCAAGGTGCTCATCGCAGACATTTTTGCATGCGACCGAAAATTACTTCTGTCCGTTTGCACATTGTCGATTGTCACCTCCCAAGGGAAAAACTCATCTGGGTCAGTTATAACTTTTTTACGCTTTACTTGCCGCACCTTCTCTTGGCTTATTGATTGTGGCAAAGAATGCGGGTGCGAGGAAGGTATGGTAAAATGCGCAGATTTGATTTCAATTCGTTGAAGTTCTACTTCTTTTTGAAGTTCAATCAATGATTTATACTTGAGCATAATGCTTTTGACGTCAATAGGCGACGTATGTTTTTCAACAGAAACATTAAACTCTAGAGCCTCAATGTGACCTTTAAGACTTGGGACATCGATTTCCAATTGATGTCCAAACAATAGGTCCTTTAGGGCAGTGTCTATGGAGCTTTTGATGTATGTACTGACACCTTGCGAAAGCCAGCCGGTTCTTCTAATTGGATACGATTCGGCTGATATTCTACCGAGCTCACTTACAAGACGTTCAAGGGATTCCCTTTGTTCTGGACGAACCATGTTGTGTTTGAGGGTTTGCGTTCCTAATTGGAAAAGTTTACGAGCAATTAAAACAAAACTATTTGTTATAAACCCATAAAAGTCACAAGCATTTACCAAAGTGCGTGCTTGCAAAATGAACTTTGTCTTCATGAACTCAAAAAGTTGGTCCTTCGGCACATCAAACGGCCTATTTTCCATTGTTAACAGCTCAATGTTGTGCTTGTCCTTGCATAGCTGAACTATCCGTCTGTACGTTGTTTTCCCAATGTCGATCGCTCGATTGGTCAATGGGTTACGTGTCGGCTCGCGAAGCCAACTTTTGCATTGTTCACGTGTTATGTTGTCAAGGTTTGCCATTCTATAAGCAACGCGCAAAAAAGAGAAAGTATTCAAATTAGATCTTGCCCGTGCATGCGTCGGTGTGATAAGCAGCATCGTCAAACATGTCGCTCATGCTTGCATCCCGCTCATTTATGCGATATATGATTCCATAGGTCGTGAAATCTTTTTTCTGCCGATCTCCCTTACCTTTGGGACCAAGGCACTTTGCATCATATGGCTTTGTGCGGTTTAAACAGCCACAACGCAAAAGATCATTTTTGGCGCACTTGATCTTGCACATCTTTTCATTCGTCGTGTTCTGAAGAAATGGCAGTAAGCAATCACGGATGCCTTGAGCCCGCGCCTCTTTTGAAAGTATGCGAAAGCGGTTGCTCGGGTCGTACATTGGGCATAAAAGGTAAACCAAGAAAAATATGCCCGGCTCTGGTGCATCCATGTTGTGAATGCTAGATCCTTCCACAAGATTTTTAAGGATAACACTTGCAGAGTATTTGTACTCCATGACGTTGAAGGGTTGCACCGTTATATTGCTATGATTGCCCGGAATGCCGGTGCGCTCGTCCCTGTAATAAGGCGCTTGAAGAACCATTGCATAGATCGGGCCTTGCAACTTATGGTGTTGCCCATTCGCGGTTCTTATCGTTTCAAGTGCTGCATGCATACGTTGAATAACATCTTTAGTGTCGTTGGTTTGCAAAGTTTGCTTGCTCACAAGGTAGCCAAGAGTCTTAATGTAAGAATCCATGCGTTTCTCAAAATTGCGGGCTGGATCAGCAAGACCCATGCATGACCTGTATAATAACGGACCACGATGATCAGCACCCGACATTTCGAACAATGTTTGGTAGTCACAAAATGCCGAAGGGGCCATTTCGGCCATATCGGCGCCTGGCATCCGCGCTAGGACTGCAAAGGCTTCCTTGTTCCGAATTAGTGACGTCGGGAATAGGAGGGCCATAAGGAGCAAGAGCATGACGATCCACCCGATAGCAATCCATATACTCGAAGTTGGACAAGTTGCGACACTTTCATTCATCCTCTAAGTGTCTCTCTCTTTACTAGTACAGGTACAAAAAACGGGTTGCCTTCCATTTCTACCTTGGTCTGAAAAAGTACAATTTGTGAGCGGCTTGTTGTGAGCGGCACTGCAGTGAGCACGTCTCACCCACCCATCGGCTGGGCATCTTGAGTTACTGTTTGGAGAGCGACACCGTTCATCGTGGCAGTACCCGATACATTTAAGGGGCCCTTGATCTCCATGCCTGTTGGCGCTGTGATAAGTAGCCTGCCATTCGTATCCATGGAAATGGTTGCTGATGCAGAGATATTGGTGCCTGGCCATATTTTTGTTATTTGCAACTCTCCCGCTTTGGTGATGGTGATGTTACCCGCCTTTATGAGGTTGTTTATGCCGGCAGCCGTGCTACTCACATTGAGGGCTGTATCCGTAATGGGATCTGCTTTGATGCCCAATGTTGAATCGAAAACAATGCCGTTGGCAGACGTTATCTTGCGGGGTGTGGTAGCTCCATTTGTCCCTGTGAGCGTCATGTCACCCTTGACATTTACAGGTGAGTCAAGAATGATGGAGCGCCCGGAGCTGAATGAGGTGAGGTAAGTGTCGCCGTTGTCGTCAGGGAATGATATGCACGGAGCTCCCGCACCTGCACCACAAAACCGGGCCTTCACTGATTGTGCTTGACCGGCACTTGGAGGTTTGAGGTCTAAAGCTGTCATGCCGCCCGTGAGAGTAACATTGCGAATAACATCAAGGCGTGGATCCATGTTCGACGAAGTTAGCTCCCACACACGTTTACGGTCTTGTTGAGTGACCGAGGTTGATGTGCGAAAGAATGCATCAATACCATTTGCAAGGGCGACATTGGATGATGCCAGTGTGTTAATGGCAATCTGGTTGGATGAGGCCATCGCATTGTAGGTGTTCCAAATCGAGTCATTTACATCATTTACTTGGTCGACTACATACTTAATGTTGCCAAGGCGATTCGTGCTTTCGTCAACGATCTTAGTCTCGTTCACCTTCACCTTTGCATCAACAGTCGTAAAACTCTTTTCCATGTCATCCTTGTGAGTCCGGAAGCTCATATAAAGGTACACAATGACACCGGCGAGCCCGAGCATTAAAATCAGGAGAACCACAATGGCAAATGTGCCGCTCGATTCCCCATCCATGTTTCGGCTTCTTTGCAACGTCTACAAAGGCGTGGCATTTTGTTTTCCAGCTACAATGTTTGCCCCTAATCATCACCCGCCATCATGTTTGCATTCTTTGGATCGATGATATCCGGATACGCAAGGTGTTTGGAAATGTCCGGAACAACGGCGGACCGCCCATAGCCATTCGTTGCAAATGCAGGGTCGAGATCAGCACCAGCGCTTGAATAGTATGCTTGGACGTCATCCTCCTCTTTTTTAAATGTGTCGTCGGCATCGTCCGCAACCTCATCGCGCGATGCATTTGCGCCCCATCCACTTGTTATGTTTATGACCTTGATATCGCTTTGGGCACCATTCGGCACATCATTACCTTTGGTCCCCGTATTTTTCGCAAAATCGCCAATTGATTGCAATGATGTATTTGCAATTGTTACACCATTGTCTATCGTTTCGGGAACCGGATTCAAGTTATTGTCATCAATTTCATCAATATCATCAATATCATCAAGGATAATAGACTCCTTGTTTGTTTCGACTGGCCCCGCCTTTACTGTCGTGTCGTCTTCTATGTCGAGCAATATCTCATCATCCCTACTATTGTCCTTGCTACTATTTTTGTCAATGCTGCCTTCTTCACCCCGAGGCTTTTCTTCTGCACCACCTGAAGAGTTACTGAAGTCATCTTCGTAGCCTTCTTCGTATTCTTCATCATCACCTCCGTCTTCCTCTTCCAATGTGTTCACTTCGGGTGCATCATGAGTATCAGTTCGCAAACGTAACTCAACACCCATGCCTTGCATCTCTTGTAACAATAGTTTGAAAGCATACGGAGTTTCCACGTGTGCAATATCTTCGCCACCGCAAGACATGCATTGTGCCACTTGCCCGATGCTATGTGCAACCACTCCACACTTACGGCATATGTCATATGCATACTTATCGCTCCGTTCCATCATGCTTTCTTTTGAAAATGCCGCAAGCCCGTGAGCAAGAAGAACATCACGTTCCATCTCACCAATGCGGAGGCCACCATTGTCGCTGCGGCCCGATGTTGGTTGACGTGTAAGTTGGTCTTTGGGACCATCTCCACGAGCGTGCATTTTGTCCGCCACCATGTGCTTGAGTCGCATGTAAAACGTCGGGCCGAAGAAAATGTCCGTTGCTATTTGCTCGCCTGTGCGGCCATTATACAAAACCTCGTTCCCTGCTCCCTCAAAGCCCTGATCCTCAAGCCGCCGATGGACGTCTTTTGGATCAAACGGCAAAAAGACGGTGCCGTCGCCCATGGTACCTTGCAAGCAACAGAGCTTAGCAAATACACACTCTACCAAATGACCCACCGTCATGCGGCTCGGAAAGGCGTGAGGATTAATGATGACATCGGGCACCATGCCGTCCTTGGTGAAGGGCATGTCTTGTTGAGGCAAGATCATGCCGACGACCCCCTTTTGGCCGTGGCGCGAGCTGTTGCCCGTCCACACCGGCTTGCCATTGCGCCGAACGTAGAAGACATGGGACGGTACCTCTAGGCAATGCACCGATCCAGTGTACACTACAGATTCTTCAACTTGAACTTTTTGCTTATGCACATGGCCATGGTTTACGGTAGGTTGACATTTTGCCTTGACAATATTAACAGCCCATGAATCAAAGCTACTTTTGATTATTCTGCCATCTCTCAAGCGACAATCATAGCCTGCTTCATACCGTTTTACAACATTTGCCGACCAGCCTGCGTGTAATGCAAGGCGTTGCACGTCATCCTTTAATCCCACAGAACTGGTAAAGTAAATGTCACTTTTGCTTTTTGTAACGGTACCATCGCCTCTACGAAGACCTTCATATAAAACATGACATTGCCGTTCGCTCAATTTCCAAACCCACGATGGTAGTCGTTTGTGTGGTGCACCGACACTTAATGGTAAGAAATACGAAGCTAATTGTTCGCTTGCTACTTTCACTTTGTTTTTAGTGCTTGTAATAGGTGTATACCCCAAATTTCGAATCACTTGTATTAGTCGATCTTTGTCTACAGGATTTACTTGACATATTTCAACGACGTGGTCTTCAGAAGCGGTATGGCGACTGGGGCGCATCCGACTGGTGTGACAAGCCCAACCATCCGAAATCCAAAATCCAACAAACTCCAACCAAGCATCCATGTCAAGATTTTTCTCAATGTGATGTCCAACACTGGGGAGTATGAAGTGGTAATCTTCATTTTTATTCAAGCCGTTCTTCTTGTACGATATTCTCTTACCTTGAATCGTGTGTGCTTCATAGAGTCCATACTTGGTGTCCCCGCGTAATTTAACATACATTTTATGTTTAAGAGTTGTCATTAAATCAATTTGCTGGCTTTTGATGTGATACATATCTTCATTCTCGCATTGATATGCATATACTTCTGTCGGTTGCGAATATGTGATGATGCCATCATTTGTCAAGCTACACACCTCATGGTCGTTAGTGACCTCTGCGATCGGTACCCAGCCCTGCGTTGTAAGCACGTCGTGATCGGGTGTCAGGCAGTGCTTATCACCGAGCTCCGGCCGACGTATCTTACGAAACCGTATCTTAGCTGTGCGGTATGAATTGCCGTCGGCAGGGTCTGCGTGCACGACAGATACCTTGTCGACCACCCCGTAATGGTGAACATCACTATAACGCGATACATTGGTCAATGTCTTCTTTTTCACTAGCTCGCTTGCAACCCCGCGCTTCTCTTCTGCATATTGAGTGACTTCTTGCACAAGGCCGATAATGGCCGCTTTCTTGCCCTTGGGGATCTTGGAACCCGCCTTCGCCAAGCCTTCCTTGTCCAACAATCGGTAGTCCGCAAAGTTGACGTTACCTATGGGAGCCGAGCCTGAGCTAGCGTCCGCGGCCTCATTGTTTTCATCCGTGATGTTGGAAAAGCGCACAACCGTCCTATCATTCGGCGCTCCTTCTTTGGCTGTCATTGTTTTATATGCCGAAATCTGAAAAAGACCGCGGTCAATTGAGTGCTTGTTAAGGATAATTCCGTCCTCTTGATTGAAACCAGTGTAAGTGGCAACGGCGACTATAACGTTCACGCCATTTGGCATGTCCACAGCTCGTGTGTAATGAGCACCCCGAGTATTTATGATTGCACGTTGCGGATAGTGCAAAATGTAAGAGGACGTATCGTAACGCTTATTAAAGTTTGTTGCATACAATCCAATCGCTTGTTTAGCTTGAGCCGCATGAAAAATGTTGCGAGGCGCTTGATTGTGGTTTGAAAACGGAATATTTTGAGTTACAACCGACAAGAGAGTTGCCGGATGAATCTCGGCATACGTATGAAAAGGGCCGATTGCGCTAGCATTGAGGGCAAGGAGTTGTGTATTAACCTCTTCGATGTCCAAGAACTCGATGACGCCTTCGTGTTCTTGAAGCGCAGACCATAATGCATCGTCCGAAAGGTTTGCTAGAGATGGAATGTTCCTTGGCGGCGTGTATGATTCGTCATAATAACGCTCTTTTGTTTTTAGGGCAGAATCGAGAAGGGTGCCAAAGATCAAATCGTACCATGAGCCAGGCATGTTTGGCGTCCACATAGGTTGAAACGCGTTGTTGGATGCGGCTTTTCCAATAGGCCCTATGCGAATCAAGGGCCGACACGCCCGGCCTGCCTCCGTGAGAACACGGATTTCGTTAGCCGCGATGGTCCATGTGATCGACGTGAAAGCATTTATTAGGCCGGTGCGACGCAAACTTCGTAGACGTCGGACAAGCGTCGGCGGATCGCGATGTACGCCAAACCACAGGCCATTCACGAAGATGCGACAAGCACTTAGATCAAGGGCCACGGATGTATTGCGCAAGGGTAAGGTCCCGAGGTCTTCGAGACACCGACGGATTGGGGCCGGGTCTGTGCCAAATGATATCTGTGTGAGGAGTGCAAAATTCTTGAGGTAACCCACGGCAGCACCATCGGGGCTTTCAAAAGGACACATGATCCCCCATTGTTGACTATGAAGCCGATGGGGGCTTGCTATTTTGAGGGATGGATCGAGATTATTGTTGACGCGGCGCATGTGGCTCAAGTAGCCAAGGTACGATATACGGGACACATCCTGCACCCAACCTTGTTCGGGGTCTTGATCCTCACTGTAGCCCCACGCTCCTTTGAGCGAGCGTTGAAACGTGTCCGAAATAATGGCTGCGGGAAGGTAATAATGTATGTTATCCGACCGAATAAGATCGGTCACATTCCCGGTGTTTTTGTATGAGCCGTAATGGTACTCTCGGTCAAGAAGGCGGCGACAAAGGTCACGCACCTTGCTGTAGGCCTGTTGGAAGAGAGAGGACATGAGCATGCCAGATACATGGATGCGCTTGAAGGCATAGCCATCGCGGTCTGAAGGCTCCCGAATGCCGAGAGCTACATACATAATATCACGCACGAGGTGCCCCAAATACTTGGCTTTACGACTCATTAGGCTATCCCAATCTGCTTCTGCACCTACGCCGCCCTCAGCATCACCCATCATGTTTGGGAAGAGATCGTTTGACAACACATGGGCAACGTAGTTAGGCTCTTCGAAGTACACGCGGTGCTGCAAATTGGCCCACACGTCCTTTTGGGTGTACAGCTTGGAAGATGCTGCTTGCGCGAGGGACGGGCGTAGGAAAGCAAGGAAGGCCTCTTGGGTATCGGGAGAAATGGTGTGACCCAAAATGTGTTCCACAATGGCCTCGTCGCTTTCGACCCCGAGCGCCCGGAAGAGCGTGGCAATAGGCAGATCTCCAGCTATGCCAGGAGCACTAACCAAAAGGGCACCGCGGAAGGGACGCAGGGCAGTTGCAATGTCATCGGACTTGGCCACACCGCGTGCACCGCCGTCTTCACCATCTTCACCATCATTATTTTCACCACGTGTACCTTGGCCATCCCATTCAGGAAGCTCCTTGCGCACAAGCTTAAACATGACGACACGTGGGGACAATGCCGTTTCGCCGGTCTCTCCTGTGCAAATGATGCGTGCTTTGAATGAAAAGTCTGCGTCCTTAGGGCTTGGCTCAATGAATAATCGGTTCGACGTCATCTGCTCCTGCGAAATGATGACCTTCTCCTTGCCGTCAACGAGGAAGTAGCCTCCTTGGTCGAGGGGGCATTCACCGCCCGCTCGGAGGACGTCACCCCCCTGACCATGCAAAATGCATGCGTCACTATGGAGCATGATGGGCAAGCGTCCCAAGATGATGCCGGGCAATGTCTTTAGAGGTTGCACGATACCTCGAACAGTGTAACGAACCACAACATCCGCAACTAGATTCATTTGATAGGTTTGATCCCGAATCCGGGCCTCATATGGCAGTTGGAGAATGGGCGCGCCGTCGGGGCCAGGCATGGTCGGGCGATCCACGCGGATTCCATCACTATCAATGCCGCCAACGAAGACCTCAACCTTGAAGTCCTCCTCGCCGGTCGTGTCATACTTAATCATGGTGATGGGATTGTAAGACTTTATGGTGAGTGGAATATTATGGCGCAAGAATTGTCGGAAGCTTTCAATGTGGTGCCGCGTGAAAGGATAGGCATGGTCTTTGAAGTATGCGTCTATCAACGTCCATGCTGACTCGGCATCCATATGTCACCTTGGCGCACGGTCTCTATATCTGTGGACAGGCATTGTTTTTATGAGCAAGCAGCGCACCAACATGCCATGCACAAAAATAAGTCAAATAGTTACATTCAAATAGTGTTTCCGGTTCAAGTCTGCTCCACTTGCAATCGGAACTGTTTGCGTGCAAAGTTTAAAGTAACGGGGACATTTATGACCTCGACGTCGTTGTTTGAAATCCACAGTTGGTGTAAGAAATGCTCATTGCAATAGTCCAATAGCTCGCCATCAAACCAATGATCAAGAGTGAGATGTTGCAGCTTGGATGGGAGTTCAACATTGTTTGGGGCAAGAAGTTGATATGCTTGACCCTCGCATAAGGTTGCCAAAGGCCATGCGGCACTTTCGGTGTGATGCGCCTCGAGAAGCCTAGCGACGTCCATGGCATCGTCTTTGCGGCGAAAAGCGACAATATGGGAAGATGATGTGCTATCACGATGCTCAAGATGATCGATGTGCATGATGTACGGCTGGTGGTTTTTGGATAGATGAATTGTATAGCACCGCCGCATGGGGGGGCGGCCATTGTTGAGCAAGGGACGAGGTGGCTGGGGGCGAGACGGCTTGGATGGTACGTTTCGACCCTTCATTTTTCACTCTGCTTTATTGTCAAGCAAGGAGATTTGGGCGCGTCGATTATTTCGGTGGGTCCCAAGATGACCCAAGACCCAAGAACATGCATGTTACCCACGTTGGACGTTGTAGTTGCTCATTACAGCACTTCCAATCATCCCGAATCACTCGATTGGTTGCAAGACATACATCAAAAACGTCCCGATGCTCGCATCTTTGTTTACAGCAAAGGAGACATTGCAATAGTACCAATTGATGTTCCGGCTTGTGTTATTCCATTACCTAATGTTGGTCGAGAATCTCAAACATACTTGCAACATATCATCAACAATTACAACGACGTAGCAGATCATGTTTTATTTACTCAAGGCGCCCCATTGGACCACCGCCCAAGTACTGAACTTTATGCAGACTTCATATTTTCGATAACTGAATGCCATCAACCACCAAACAAATGTTGCATTATGCCATCGTGGAAATATGTCGTTGGTACCATCAAAGATAGTGGTGGTAGCATCGGTGATTGGTGGACACATGTGTTTGACAAAAATGAGATTTATCCACATGAACTGAGTGTATTGTGGTTTGGAATATTCAATGTTAGGCGCAGTAACATATTATCAAGGTCGATCGCCTTTTACGAACGTGCATTGCTGACTGTCGCACATGACATCAATCCCGAAGAGGGTCATTTCTTTGAGCGAACGTGGGGAAACATATTCAAGTGTCGGTAGGGTGAGCAATTGCTTTACATTTTACTATACATTCCTGTAGATGTGACATGCGCACCCACGGCGAAGGAATACCATCCTTAAACAATGGCTGCTCATACATGCGTCGGTATAGATCGGAGTCTTTTTCCATGGCAACCACACGCTCAAACAACTTTTGAAATCCGGCATCGCTCGCATTTTCATCGAGCATCAAAATAGCTTCGGGATTAAGAATGTCTGCAGCTTGCGGACATCCCCAATAAATAGGCACGCATCCTCCAAGATAGGCGTTGATTACCTTCTCTGTCATGTAATAGTCGACACGTGTGTTCTCGAAACATATCATAAACCGAAATCCCGAGAGAAATGTGAAATACTCGGGCGAGTCCGCATCAGGTATAGGGACTCCCCAATTATTTGCAAATCGGCCACATGAATCAACTTTCTTAAACTTGCTTAATCGTTGAAAGAAAGCCTTGCGCTCCATTGGGCCGCCATTAGAGACGACAAAGCTACAAAACCGACGAGCGTTATGATCGGACTCATTCCATTTAGGACGCTGAAGCTGCGCCCAAAAGTTATGAATGTTTAAGTGAACACCTGCAAGAATGCAAGGCACGACATTCACACTACTCAATGCAGGAATGAGATTGATGTCATACTTAGCAACATTGTCATAATAGCCTTCTCCAGAATACTGTACTCTTAGCACGCGGCTGTTTTGTGCATATACTTCCGACACTGCCGGTGCACAGCTGAAGACCGACCATACCTCAATCACATCAAAACGATTGCTCACATCCGGATGATTGAAAAGCGTCGCAAAGTAGGCTTCAAATAAATCATAGATGGGGCTTGAGTATAAAGATGACCAAAAATTCTTTAAAACAATTTTAGACATCATGCAGTTGTTAAAATATGCTCATTATCCTTTAAGTGCTTATGTAGAAGTTGTAAAACCAACAATGATCCGCTGAGCTTGTTGCACTTGTTTTTTTGTTTGTATGTGAGTTATCGTTTGCTTGTTTGCTTGATACATTTCGATAAGATCTTCGATTGGGCACACACAGTCATGAACATCTGAGTATACTTTTGGTGCATTTGGTGATCGGGGCCTATAAGATTGAGCCATCTCATCTAGAGGAAACATGGGTGCTGATGGTTGCGTTGCCACAACATCGAGACACGGGGTACGTAAAAAGTTGCGTTCTCCGCACTCTTATTATGCGGCCATAACCGTTCTGTTGTAAAATGCGGTCGATTGTACGCGGAGACGATTGTGTCATATTTACTACTTTATAGCAAGGTTGTTCTCTTAAACCTTTGCATCACGATGTCAACCCCTAGGCCGAGGCGCACGATGTCACTATTTTGAGCGATCTTGGGAAATGTGTTTGGCGCTTAGGGGTATAGATATTGGGTTAGCCGGCTTGATGTAATATATCTTGTTCGGGGCTTAGGGTTTTTGATCAGCTAGTATAGGCAAAGCTAAGCTGACTTCATGGATGCACTTGGTCTCATCTTCACCAACGTCCAATGTGTGCATGGGCCAATCTTGATCGCCACCCAACCAGCCAAAAGGATTACATTCCTTGGTGAGCTGCATCACGTGAATGGCACGAAAGAGCCAGCCAGCACACACATTCTTGATGTCATTGAAAGCTATGCAAAGGAACACCCTGCAGAGCGTTTCGCCATCTTGTTTGAGGCCAATAATGACGATCTTTTCTTGTTACGTGATTCGTACACACATCAGCCGTCCCCTCTTAAGATGCTTGCTAACCAAATCTTAAGCAGGCACAAGCACCCTGACAATCTATCGCTTGTTCTTGGAAACGCACGTCGTGATCCCCCTTTTGGCATCCTAGAGGTCGTATACAACTTTGAGGCCTTTGTCAAAATGCACATTGCGCGAAACAGTGACTTTAACCCCATGTACAGAAAGGCGTGGAAAGATGCCAAAATGTTTGAAAAGGCCCTCTTCAATCGCATCAAAACGCGGGCTCAATGCATTGAGTTCATGATGGGTCTGATTGATCCCGGCCTCAATACGCCTGTATGGCTTTTGCCGCACTTGGCAAACTTTGGCATTTCGAACACAGAGAATCGAGTTAAAAATGCGCTCGCTAAATGCAAGAAAAAGAATACTATGTTGTATGTGGCCATTATGCGCGTTGTGAACGACATGTTCTCGGAAACGGTGGCACACAATAGTAACTTCAGTGCTGCTTTAGAACGTGCCAACAACACACGCGCAACAGCATCTCCAAACATGGTGGCTGACAGACACTCGACATTTCGGACGTTCCTCATTGCCCTTCATGCTATTGCGATGGACGTGTTCATATTGATTAACCTTTTTGAGCTTCAAGAATCAAACGACCATGTTGTTGTCTTGGCGGGCATCAACCATATCATCAACATCATTGAGCACTTACCGCATAGCTCGTTTGTGCATGCTGCGAACATGACGGGCAATCTTGGAGCCACGGACGTGCGGAAAGGAATGCGGCAACTGAGGTCTACGGGGGTATTTCAAGACCTTTTGTGTGAGTTCCTCAAGTCTGACAAGAAAAGCCGACAATGACACGTTACGCAGGTGGTACCGTTTTCACGGCATGTGCTATTGCAGTTTCTTGTTTTTTAGCCTCGACCCGGTACATCTCGATCAAGTCCTCGATAGGACACGCAATAGGCTGCACATAGTCCTGGACGTTCGTCGCAGAGGGGTCCCAGTACATGAGGACTTGACATGGCGTCTTAATTACTTAAAGATGATGTTGCTTCTTTAAGCCTTCGCATGCAAGGGGCTATCCGTTATTTTTATGCCACAATAGGCTTGTGGTGCACGGCTGTAGTCACGGTCTTGATAAACACCCACATTGATTGCCTCTTGTAGAAGCCACTTGAAGTTTACCCAAAATACCGGCACATGTCCAATTTCAAGTGTGCATATGTGTGCCAGCTCGTGAAGGGCCACAAACATCATTGTATTTACATCTACAAGCTCGTTCATGTTGGCGGCGTCGCGGGATCGTAGGCAAAAGACGATGCGTTCACCTTTGTTTATGCTGTAGCTCGTGTACTTGGAGGACTCGGGGCCCTCGCTGATCTTGCTAACGTCGAGCTTCTCTACGAGCCGCGTGGTCCGCTCGTCGCCGGCGGCCGTCTTCTCTAGGTGCTTCACCAGCGTCTGCAGTTGCGCGGCAATGTTGGCCAGCAGATCCGCGGCGGCCTGACGGTCCGGCAGCGATCGCACCTGGTAGGTCTGGCCGTCAACCTTGCTCTTCACGGCTTCGAGACCACCAGACCAGTATGTGTCGTAGGCAAGCCACAACATGGTGGCGCCGGCCACGAAGACGGCAAGGCCGCCGATGTCGACCATTCTATGCAAATAAACTCCGTTACCCACTTGCTATAATAAAAATCAGTGTCTCTTCTAAAATCCCCGCAGGTACTCCGGCGGTCCCCCAAAAATGAAGCCCAACTGTGCCTGAGCACACGACGTGCATCGTGCCGGTGTACACGGTCGGCCAGACGGAAAAAACGACCCCACATGCGCCAACTTAAGAGTTTGAGAGATATCGAGGTAAGATAGAGTGAAGTGTGAGGCGCGCTAACAAGCATGGCCTCCGCTTTGCGACCTGCCCTTCGGCGTGCCCCTACGCCAAAGTACGATCTGGTATTTCAGGTGACCGACTGGTATGTGCCTGAGGCGGACTACGACGTACCAAGAGTATACGGGGGTGATGATGATTCTCCTGTGCCGGAGTTTGAGGTTGTAATGTTTGGAGTGACGGAGAAGGGCCATAGTGTGACATGTTGTGTCACAGAGTTCGAGCCATACTTCTATGTGCAGCTTCCGAAAGCAATGTGGAAGGGCAAGGCCGATGCAGAGATCCAACGGAATATCACTGCCCTTGGTGTTCATCTAAAAGAAGGCAAAACGAGTGCACTTACATGGGATATTCCAAGGCGCAAATGGGTACCTCGCTCATTTCAGTCCCACATTCTACCAGTGCGTCTCAAAGATCACTTGGTTTCGGTGACACTCGTGAAGCGTCGTGAGTTCTACGGCTACACTGCCGAAACCATGTTTCCCTTTGCCAAGATTACCGTGAAGTCACTTGCAGCCTTCTCATCCTTGCGCAAGTACTTTGGCGATCAGTGGATTCTGAAGACGGGGTATCGCCCCTATGAGAGCCACCTCGATCCCTTCTTGCGCTTCATTCATGAGCGCAACATTGCGCCATGTGGATGGGTGCGACTTCCCTCAAACTCTTATGTTATCAAGGGGGGTAATGTCGCCCGAACACAATATGTCGTACAGGTGCCATGGAAAAAAGTGTTTCCAGTGAGCTTGAACAAGATCGCACCGCTTCTTGTAGCCTCCTTTGATATTGAGTGCAGCAGTAGTCACGGCGACTTTCCGCTTGCCATCAAGGATTACAAGAAGCTGGCTCAAGATCTTGTGAGTGCGGCCGTCGTTGAAGGCCATGCTCGGCTCGAGGAGGTGACCGAGTGGCTAAGTTCAGCGTTTAAAACCGGCATGAAGACGCCCAAAGGAGCAGAGGTGAACCGTGTTTATACCAAGATGCGTCCCGACCCGGTGTGGCTTGATGGAGCGATAACAGGGGTGGCCCCGGCCGTGGCACATGCCTTGGCAAAGGCGGCGGGCTTTGCTGCCGACTGGGATGCTTGTAATGATGAGGAGGATAACGATGCTGCAGAGGTTATTGACAAACGTAAGCTCGGCACCGTGTCCCAACAGCGCACCCGTCTGGAAAACGAGGTTGTTGCCTTGCTTGGCGTGGCAAAGGAAAGACGCAATGGTGTTGAGTGGTTAGGAGCCTTTGCCACCGCACCTCTTCAAGGCGACCTTGTCATTCAGATCGGTACGACGGTCCACAGGTACGGAAGCGACGAGATCATTTACCGGCACATTGCTACGCTTGGGACATGCGATGCCATTGAAGGCGCCGACGTCGACGTGTACGAAACCGAGGCCGGCATGCTGGAAGGCTGGAAGGCGACGCTCGGCGAAATTGACCCCGACATCCTGATCGGTTACAACATCTTTGGGTTCGACATGGACTATATGTGGAAGCGCGCACAAGAGCTAGGTTTGTCGGGGTCCTTTGGTGAGGGCATGGGGCGTTTCACGCAACGGTGTTTCAACCGCATCCGCGAGCAGAAACTGTCCTCGTCGGCCCTCGGCGATAACTTGCTCCGGTACTTCCCGATCGATGGTGTGGTCAGTGTGGACTTGTTGAAGGTCATGCAGCGTGACCACAAGCTCGACTCCTACAAGCTTGACAGTGTGGCATCCATCTTTCTTGGCGACAACAAGGCCGACCTAAAGCCGCGCGAGATCTTCGAGAAGTTCGGCGGGACGTCGGCCGATCGTGCCGAAATCGCGCGATACTGTTTGCAAGATTGTGCACTGGTGAACCGGCTATTGCACAAGCTCAAGGTCCTGGAGAACAACATCGGCATGGGCAACGTTTGCTCAGTGCCGCTATCCTATCTGTTTCTACGAGGGCAGGGCATCAAGATCTTCTCGCTCGTGGCCAAGAAGTGCCGCGAGAAGAAGACCATCATCCCAGTTATTCACGAGCCGCGGCCCTTCGGCATCGAGATTGAGGAGGTCGATAATGGCGTGGGCTACGAGGGTGCGATTGTTCTTGAGCCTAAGGAGGGCATCTACCTAGACACGCCCATCACAGTTCTAGATTACTCGTCGCTATACCCATCGTCGATGATCGAGCGGAACCTGTCGCACGATTGCTTTGTTGTAGATCCGGAGTATGTTGAGATTGGGAAAGAGGCAGGTGCAACGTTTACAACTGTGACATATGACCTGTTCGAGGGAGTAGGCGACAAGAAAACAAAAGTGGGGTCTCAGTCGTGCACCTTTGCGCAGCTGCCGCCCGACGCAAAAGGCAATCCACGAAAGGGCATCATTCCAGAGATTCTCATGGACCTTATCAACATGCGGAAAAAGACGAAGAAGAAGATTGAGTATGAGACTGTGGAGGTTCTTGAAGGACTTCGATATTCTGGTCTTGCAAAACGATGCGACAACGGTGATATAAAGCTATTAGATGTCGACCTTGGTGCAACTAAGCACGTCGACGCGGCCGACGTGGTGAACGTGACGCAAACGTATTCGAGCTTCGAGCAGGCCGTGCTCGACGCAATGCAGATTGCGTACAAGGTGACGGCCAACTCGCTTTATGGACAGATCGGGTCCCGGACTTCACAAGTGTATTGGAAGGACATTGCAGCGTGCACAACGGCGACAGGGCGTGAGCGAATCATGATGGGCAAGAAGTTTGTGGAAGATGAATATGGGGCCGAGGTGATATATGGTGACTCGGTCACCGGCGATACGGCCATCATGGTAAGGGACAAAAATACAGGCGTTGTGGACATCAAGACGATGGAGACAATGTCCGACGCGTGGATCGACTATGAGAACTTCAGGCCGTGGCATCCGGAGCGTACCGAGAAGAGCCAGGCCAAGTTTGAAGGTCAAGTATGGGCCAATGGAAAGTGGGCGGACGTCGTGCGTGTGATCCGGCACAAGGTGAACAAGAAGATGTATCGCGTCAACACGTTCCAAGGATGTGTGGACGTCACGGAGGATCATTCGATCGTTGCTCTGAATGGAACGAAGATCAAGCCGACGGAGTGCGTCATTGGTGAGACGGACATACTGCACAGCTACCCTTGCACGTTTGAGGAAAAGGTGCCGGTGCTGCCAAGGTACTTCAAGACGGGCAACACGCCCACGGACCTCGGCGATGCCACGAAGCAATGCAACAAGTGTGAGATCGTCCGTCAGCGCACCATGTTTTACTACGCCAAAGGGAAGATCACGGCTACATGCAAGATTTGCATCAAAAAGCAGGCATGCGAACGGCTCGGTCAGGAGTTCAATGGCGCTGTCAATCGCAAGGTGCTGTACTATGATGTGCCTTCTCGTGAACTGACAAAGGAGGAAGCTTGGGTAATGGGAATGTTCTTTGGCGATGGTAGCTGTGGCAAGTATGAATCGTGCAAGAAGGTGTCATGGGCCATCAACAACACCAACCTCGACTTCCTACATCGGGCCATGGACTTCCTAAAGATGGTGGAGCCGAGCGACGTGTCAACTTTCAAGATATTGGACACCCTCGACTCGTCGCACGTGTACAAGTTGGTCCCTGTTGGATCGATCGAATACATGGTCATGAAGTACCGGCCACTCTTTTACGACAAGGACAGGTTCAAGAAGGTACCGTCCATGATATTAAATGCACCCAAGGAGATCAAGGGATGGTTTCTTGAGGGGTACTTGACTGCTGACGGATGCAAAATGAATATGGCGAAGGGTCGTGCAAACTTTGCATGCAAAGGAAAGATTGGAGCGATGGGGCTTTACTACATTCTCAAGTCTTTGGGTCGCAAGCATTTGCGTGTGAATACACATTCATACAAGGAAAATATCTACTGGGTGAGCGAAATCGTGAACGAGCGATACTTTCATAATAAAGGAAACAAGGTCATGAAAATCCAACACATCCCGGATGTGGCTGATGGACAATTCGTGTACGACATCGAAACGACCGAAGGAAAGTTCAACGGCGGAGTCGGATCAATTGTACTTTCGAATACCGATAGTATCTTTGTTAAGTTTCCAGTCCGAGATGGTAAGGGACGACTACTTTCTGGCAAAGAAGCACTTCCCCTCGCAATTGCCGCGGGCCAACGTGCCTCACGTGAGATTAAGAGCATCATGCCGCCTCCCCAATCCCTTGAATACGAAAAGACCATGTACCCCTTCATTCTGTTCAGCAAGAAGCGGTACGTCGGCAACCTTTATGAGGACGATGCCAACAAGAAGCCCAAGCAGAAGAGCATGGGAATTGCCCTCAAGCGCCGCGACTACGCCCCCATCGTCAAAATCATCTATGGCGGCATTCTTGACCGCATCCTTAACGATCACGACCTCGGAGCCGCGGTGACTTTTTTGAAGGAGCAGCTGGAGCGCCTCGTGCAAGGCCGTGCACCCATCGAGGAGCTCATCATCAGCAAAACGCTCCGGGGCTCTTACAAAAACCCGTTGCAGATTGCTCACAAGGTGCTTGCGGACCGCATGGGTGAGCGCGACGCAGGCAACAAGCCGGCCGCAAACGACCGCGTGCCCTATGTCTACTTTGTGCCACCACCAGGGACAGAGGTGCATCTGCAAGGCGATCGCATCGAGAACCCCGACTACATTCGTGAGCACGGACTGACGCCGGATTATCGGCACTACATCACCAACCAAATCCTAAAGCCAGTGAGTCAGATATTTGCCTTGTGCGTGGAGAAGCTTCCGGACTACAAGTTTGCACCGGGCTACTGGCAAGAGCGAGCAGTTGAGCTAGAAACGCATGGCATTTATGGTGGCAATCCGCGCAAGATTAAGGACCGCATCACGACATTGCGTATGCGATGTGTAGAAGACATCCTCTTCGAGAGCTACGTAAACAGACTCCAAGAAGTGACCTTGGCTGACGACAAGAAACGTCCGAAAAAGAAGGTCATGCATGGGCCGCCGACGGCGTTGCCTATGCCTGTTTCGGCCATGACAAGTGAGCCCCTCGATCCGCCTGTTGTCGTTATGGTCGGAGTCGAATGCCAAAAGGGCAAAGGTGGCAAGTACATCCTTAGCACAACAGCCACACAATCGGTAGGGGGAGTCGATACAACACTATGGACAGAAACCAAAGAGTACCCAAGAACACGACTATACAATAAGTCGGTGCTTACCGTTGTTGGAGCCGAGGCAGCACTCGATTACCTTAGTAGAGAATGCGAAAATGCAATTACACGCTCGGGCATGTGCTTCAAAATCTCGGATCCAGGCACGCTGCGACTATGGAAACAGACGCTCGATGTCTGTCACACGCTTGAGGAAAAGATGGAGGCTGCAGCAACGGACTGCGATGAGACGGAATGTGCACGGTTACGGGAACTCACACGGTTTAGTCGGTTGGCGTTGGCGTGTGAAAAGGTTGCCTATGTGTTTGGGTAGCTTGATGCTTATTTTTGTCACTGGAACAATATTGTTAGTATTTAAGGGTAATCGTTGTCGATCATTGTTATGGATGTCATGGATGTGAAAGATGCAATGGATGTTGTGGATGCAATAGAAATTGTAAAGGAAAATGCCGAAACCTTTTTGAACGATACATGGACTCTATACTTTCACGATCCCGACAATGACTTGTGGGAGATTGAAAGCTATGTTCCGTTAGCGACTGTCAGCACCGTTCAAGAGGCAGCAGACTTGCATGATGCATTGAAGACCTATTGGTGCAATGGCATGTTTTTCCTCATGCGGGAGCACATACTGCCGATTTGGGAGGACGAGCATAATGCGAATGGTGGGTGCTTTTCATTCAAGGTAACCAAGGGTGAAGTGCCCGAGTTTTGGAAGCGGTTGAGCTGTTCAGCGCTCGGTGAAAGTATGTTTGCTCCCGGGGCAAATGTAAATGGAGAGCCTATCGCATGGAATCGCATATGTGGGGTGTCAATTTCGCCTAAGCGAAGCTTTTGCATTTTGCGCCTTTGGGTCGAGCACAAGGAACTCGGGGATCCAATGTTGTACACAATGGAACATCCTTCATACACAAAGATCATGTTTCGGCCATTTTCGGAGGTTTAAGCCCTTTCTTTTTAGCAACAACCTCATTTAAGGCGTTACGCACAGCTAGGAAGAAAAGGAGATATGGTCGCTCAAGTTGTTAAGATATACAATGTCTTTCACGAGAAAGTGTTTAAAGAACTTTTGGAAGACGTCCCCAAAGATGATCGATCAAGCATAACACTGTACGGTGTAAATGATAAGATAAAGAAGGACATAACTGATGTTGTTGACATGGGGTTCAACATACTTATGGAGAGCTCCTTGCCAATCTTTGATGCTATGTATCAAGAGGAACGGTTCCGGGAAACATCGTGTATGATTCACATATTCCAAAATAGTCTTCATAAGCACGTCAATTATATTGGATTTTGCCAATATGATATGAAGCTTGGAAAAGATGCTATAAAAACAATATCAGAGTGCAAAGGGCTCACTATCTTTCATGAGCAAACATGCAGTGTGCGTGAGGCATTCCAAAACTACACCGGTCTTCAACATGTTATCGACCACTATAATGCATTCTTCCAAACAAACATAAGATTGCAAGAGTTTCTATCATGTAGCATTCCCTTTCCTCTTGTGAACACATTTGCGATGCCATCTAACATGTTTGGAAAAATGATGACATGGGTATGCAACTATATTCCAACGACCATGGCACCCCATCCGTATCCTTTTAACCACTCACGTGGTGAAGTATTCGAGCGCATCCATGGGCTATTTATAGTCCTTGAGACGATTCAATCTCTTGAACCAATTCCATATGTTCGAATGGATGTTCATCATATGTGGCCACACTACCACAACATGTGCCCATTTGAAGGTTATAAATGTTAGTGGGATAAATGTGAATCACTGACCTGCTGCATCATGTGGAGCAAGGAAGAGTCGTATCGTTCCAAGAGATGACACATTATATACAAGACACAGGGGGAATGAGTTCTTTAGGTAAATCTCGACGACGTTGCTGAGGTTCGTGCACTTGGTAAAGGTTGACAGGTATTTTAGGTTAAACACCCCTTGAATAATCTCATGAGGACGATCCGCATCGCGAACAATCGTCATATTGCTTGCGCGGTCAAGGCTGAGAATCGTATCTTGAGTGCAAAAGTCGCCTTTGCAAGAAAAGCGCAGTTCATTCTCCACATTGCGCAGCTCGATGAAGTCGGCCAAGTTGTGCATGTCACGAATAATTTTTTGGAAGTCCATAGACGGCATGGTCACTATGGTCTCAAACTCGGCAGGCGGAATCTGAATGTTTACCACATTGATATCTAGCATGCTCAGCTTGTAAGAGGTGCGCACACCCTTATCAGGATTGTCAATGCGAATACCTAGTGAATTGGGATCATCCGCTTCAACATACAAAGTGAGAAGATCGTTGTTTGTTATGGTCTTGATGAGCATGTGAAGCTTGAGAATATTGATGCCGACGTAAAGCTTCTTCTCGCACACATAGGTTTCAAACTTGTCGGCATCGAGCTTGAGATGGACAAGGACCGCGTGGGTGGTATCAAGTGCCACAATGCGCATGCCGGTCTCATCGAACTCGAGGTTCACATCCATAAGAATTTCCTTGAGGGCATCAATTACTTGTTTAACGGTCGATGATTGAACCGTTTTGATCTCGAGGATGTTACCAGATGCAGGCTTTGACATGGATGTATCCATGGTTAAGATCACTATATGAAGATATATAAACTTGCCTTTAAGTGGTAATCAACATTTATCCTTGATAATCCATGTCTTAAACCTCGATGCCACCTCATATGCCATAGCTTCATATGGGTGCTCATTCGGACCATCCGTGCCTTTGCGAACATCAGTTATTTTTTCGGGATTTGACGGAACCATGTTTCCTTCCGGATCTTTTGCCTCGCCTTCGTAATAGGCACCCATGGCCTCACAATTGTTCAAAATCCATGTTTGCCTTGGACGCAATTCGTAGCTTTCAGCAGTGCTATCCGGCATCGAGATCGGCGATGGCTCCTTGCACTTGGCGTAAAACCACTCGTTCATGTCCGGGTTGCTGCGCACCTCACTACTAGAGGGGCGCTCCTTGACCTTTGAGAAAGGCTCGTAAAATTGGTTGCCCATCCAATCCGACATGGCCTCTGGGTTTTGGCGTTGATATATGTGTATCTTTTCGTGTACCAATGTCCCTGCGAGATCTTCCTTGCTTGTGCTGAGGATATCGGTGCTCAAGAAAATGATGTTTGCCCGAGTGTGCGGCAGCCCCCCCTCGTAGCTCGTGCCACTTGTAAATGCAAAGACCCATGGAATCGCGGCAACAATGCGGCCGTTAATAGGCTTCTGTACACATGACATGTAGAAGGCATCTGCTCTCAAGGCGGCTTGGATGACAACGTCCTGTTGTGCAAGGTTTAGCTTGGCAGCCGCTTGTGCTGCCTGGTCCTTATAGTTCTTGGCATTTGCACTTTGACGTGCGATTAGATCAAGGTCTGTAAGGCCCGATGCGTATCCGTCGGCATCGTTCTTTATAAACGCATTAGTGTCCTCCGGCGACATGAAGGTCACAGAGATAGTGGTTCCTGTATCAGGCCTTGTGATTCGCAAAACTGTAGTCGGTTCCGGTGGTGGTGCAGGAAGAGGGGGTAGTGGCTTAGTAGAGCTCTCCCTTGTGGTGGAGCTTGTCGAGGTGTCTGCAGACTGAGTCCGCCCCACCCCACCCATAATTTGCTCCATCCACCATGGAAGCCTCCCAATTAGACGGTCGGTTGTTGCACTCATGAGGCCTCTATTCACCACTTGCGTTTCTTTTTTCCTTGTTCGCGTTTCCTTCTAGTTTAAATGTTTCTGGATATAAGGCAGAGTTCTCGGTGTGTGTAAAACCGTAATGTCCCTCTCTAGTTCGAGTTCGGATGTGTCTGACACAATGCACTATAGCGAAGCAAATGTCGATTGCAACGAAGCCGATTGCTCATCACACATCTTCGGTCGCATCAAGCGCCCCATGATACAAAGAATGGCGAAGGCAGCGGGCATACGCCACGTTAGCACTAACCTGTATGACGCCATTCGAAGCGCGCTACATCGGTATCTGAAAGAGCAAGTTGCCTTTGCCCTTTCACATGTCGATGAGTTTGCCCAGGCTAATGCAATCTCGAATCCTGTCATTCCCAATAAAACTTTTTTACACATGGTGAGCCGTGTTTACGACGGTGCAAAAATGTCAAATTGCGCCAAGCTATCAAAACCTGTCATTCATGCCCTTCATGCAAAAACAGAGGCGTGGTGGCTGGAGCTCTTTCAATCGGTGCACATGGTGTCTATGCATCGGGGTGCAAATGTTGCACAGCCCTCCGATCTTGATGTGGTCCAACGGCTCCGTAGAACTTGTTAGTTCAAGCTGACGTCATTCGTTAACTTCTGACCATTCAAGTAAGAAGCACGGGTGCCATGAACACATACTGGAAAGTGAGGGTCGTACATGGGGCATACTACTGTGCCATTGCCCTTGCTTGGCTCCCATTTCTTGCACATGCAGCAGAGAGATGCGCGACTCAATACTTGTATGGTACTCTTCTCGATCTGCAAGGTGACGATGTTGCACAAACCGTATCATTGCCCTTTAGCTTTTCCTTCTATTGTCAAGAACAATCGGCCTCTTTGGGAATATCCACAAATGGTCTCTTGTCATTCGGGGAGCCATCTACATCTTACAGCAATGAGCCTATTCCCACATCAGCCATAGCTGAGCCCTTCATTGCACCCTTTTGGGCCGATCTCGTGTTGATGAACAGAGGCATTTACACATACACATCCAATGACACACTTGTGGTTCAATGGACCAATATGGGGTTCTATGGCATGAACATACCTTTAGGGACATTTCAAGCAGCTTTGCATGCCAATGGCACCATCCACATGGACTACATAACACTCATGGGGTCGACTGCCTCATTTGGGAGTACGGCAACCATTGGCATTCAAAAGGATAACACAATGGGGGTGATGACATCGTACGAAAGTGCCACATTGTATGAAGGACTACGTATTCAATATGTGCCCGACACCACATCATGTTCCTATGTACAATCGCTTTGGAACATCACGAAGGATGCCATGGTGCAGTTATTGGATCGCAACTCACCGATTCCGGTAACCTTGAGCATGCCTATGGTCAACCAACGGGTCGCGTCGCCTGTGAACATGGAGTGGATAAATGGAGTCACTACTACCGATTACTACAAAACTATTGTTGCTGCTGATGCCACCTTTTCTCAAATAGTGTGCTCTCAAAACAATGTGTTAGTTAATCATGTTGTTTGCGATGTTGCACCTCAAGCGTCACCACTCCATTGGAAAGTGTATGCATGCAACTCGGCAACATGTGTCGAGTCTTGTTCGAGTACGTTTTATGTAGTAGACCCCATGGTGTTGTCGCCCGTACCTTCTCAACCACCTCCACCTGCGCCTTCATCTCCACCATTTGTGTCTTTTAATCCACCACCACCACCACCACCACCTCCCCCGCCAACTTCACCTCCGCCTCCTCCGCCATTTGTGTCTTTTAATCCTCCACCACCACCACCTCCCCCGCCTCCGCCATTTGTATCTTTTAATCCCCCACCTCTCCCACCTCCACCTCCACCTCCACCTCCACCTCCACAATTTGTGTCTTTTCATCCTCCCCCACCTCTCCCACCTCCACCACCTCCACCACCACCACCACCTTTGCTTCCCTCCTCGCCACAACCTTTT
>Ga0209353_10000060_pt1 | contig 63777 bp, 111 predicted proteins | sample LauGreSpBDMM15SD_2_FD_187561 | JGI IMG/M metagenome (GOLD analysis project Ga0209353, IMG submission 187561) | Freshwater lake microbial communities from Lake Michigan, USA - Sp13.BD.MM15.SD (SPAdes) (version 2) | ecosystem: Environmental > Aquatic > Freshwater > Lake | place: Lake Michigan... | reverse complement strand
AACTGATAGTTTCATATACATAAATATCTAATGGACATCCTATTTTATATAAATTTTCCCAAAAATTTTTATTTTGAAATCGACCACCTTTTCCCTTCTCTAACTTTTTTCCCAAAAATTTTTATTTTTCATATAGGGGGTCTTTCAGATAAACCGACTTTTTCCAAAAAAATTCTGGAAAAATTTCAGTTACAGCATTGTCCCCCCTATACAGACATCGAAAAGGGGGTATATTAAGGGGGGATACGGGAGGGGGGTATCATAGGGGGGTGGTGTAGGGGATAGATATGGGGGGGTTGCTAAACTAATCTCATTTCACCCCGTCAGGTTCATCAGGGTTCGGTAGTGTTAATAATTTTGTGGATAACTTTATCTTGTTTATATTCAAAACTAATCTATATTTGTACTCGTTGTAACAAACCAAACAACATACCAAATATGACTACATTAGTAAAAGAAAGAATTAGAATTAAACACAATGAATTGATTTCATTGTTATCACAAGTGGAAAGACCAACCTTTACACACATCGTATCTTTAACCCAACCTAAAATGAATAAGACTAACAATCCTTATTTTGACAAGGTAAACAAAACTTCAAAAGGTAATTACTTTATCGGTGGGAGTTACGAAGATATGGTTAATAATCGTATGGTAAAAGAAGGTATTGAACCAACCTTTGAAAGTAAGGAGTGTTCGGTAGGTTCACATTTAGAAGGTACAAAGTGTGTGTTGTTTAATGAAAAATTAAACAAACATTACTTACAATACTTTATTTTTCCAACTTCAAACATTAAGTCGGAATTTGAATTTGAGGGTAATAGTATTGACAAACAAATTTTTGAAAGTTACCTTGTTAAAAAGTCGGAAACTTCAAGACAACCACAAGAGAATAAACACCTACCAAGTACATTAACAACTACCAACATCAAAGAAATATCATTGAACGGAGTAGTTTATGTTGTAGAAGATTAAACCTCTTAAAACGAATTAAAACACTATCCGAAAGGGTGGTGTTTTTTTTTGTCTAAAAATTTGGGTATTGATTTTTTTTGGTGGGACCCTGTTCCATCCGGAAATTAGTTTAGCAAGTTTCTCATTTTTAGTAACATTACTTTTTCCCAAGGACCATGGTAGAAATTAGTTTGGCAGGATTGTTGCTAAACTAAGTTTTTTCACCCGGGCGAATCACGGGGTTATCCTCGTAAAGTTGCAAACCTAATTTTTTTATGGACCCTGACTCAAGTTCCGAAGTTCACATGGTGTGGAAAACTTTATCTTGTTTATAAAGGTATTTGTGTTATATTTGTACTCAGTTAAACCAAACATATTATGTACACTAAAGAAGAAATCCAACACAACCTCTCCACTAATCCTAAATGGATTGAAAGAAGTCTTATTGTATTGTATCAAAGACAAACCCAAGATGAACAACAAGTCGGTGGTACTTTTGTTCAAAACAATGTAGGTTTTAATAGTTCCGATAGTCGTTACCTCTCTTATTGTAGTAGGTGGTTTACTACAAGGTAAACACCTTGACAATGGACACCTTGAAAAGTGTGGTGGGAAGTTGAAGAAGTATTGGAAACAGATTGAAAGTATAATCAAGGAAAAGGGGAACAATTAGTTCTCCTTTTTTTTGACCAAGATTTTGGTGGGGGTATCCCTTCGGAAATTAGTTTTGCAACGGGTATAGATAATGGTGGTATCGGTATGACATTTGCTGAACTAATTTTGGATACGGACGACAGGTGAAAAGTAACATTACTAAATAAAAAAAAATAAAAAGAAATTCTTGTTTTATTCAAAAATTGTATTATCTTTGTATCGTTGTAACAAACCAAACAACATATAAAAAAATGAAAAATCTATTTATCTACTTAACATTTAGTGTTATTACTTTCTTCTCGGTGTATGGTGCATTTACTATGGACATACCAACCGACAACCAAATCGGAATGTTATTTTTTGGTTCATTGTCTTTCGGTGTTTTGTTAATGGTAACCTTTTATGATATTCGTATGTTTATCAAAAATAGAAAACCAAGACCTCAAAGGTTCTAATCTTTTATTTTATGTTTTGAAGACCTCACCCGAAATGGTGGGGTTTTTTTGTGTCCGAAGTTTTTTAGTAATGTTACTGTTCTGTCGTCCGTATCCAAAATTAGGTTTGCAACATTGGGTAAGGTGTGGGGATTTAAGTCTGAAGTTTTTAGAATACCACCCGTGTCGTCCATCCGGAAATTAGGTTTGCAACATTGGGTAAGGTGTGTGGTTTTGGTTGAAACCTGCTAAACTAATTTTTTTGCTCTCAGGGTTCGGAGATGGTCAGTCGGGTGTTGACCTTGCAAAACTAAGTTTTTTCCTCTCAGGGTTCACGGTCAGGACGAATTGTGGTGGATTCGTATGACAAAAAAATGTGGATAACTTTTTCTTGTTTATAATGGTATTTGTGTTATATTTGTACTCGTTAAACCAAACATAAAAATGAAAAATTTATTAATTACAAAAGTCGTAATACTCATAGTGGTATTATTATTAATCACCCTCACAAGTTGTGGTTCGTACCGAGTTGTTGGAAATGTAAATTATACCAAAGAGTATAGAACGGATTCAACAATCACAAGAGTTTTCTATGATTCAACAGTTGTTAAAATGGGTAAAAATTAAGAGTATGAAAAAATCAACATCGGACACATTTTATTTTATAGTTGTGGTATTTGGTATTACAGTTATAGTTTTAAGAGTTTTAGTAATGATATTACAATTATTTTTATAAATTATGAAAACAATATTTGTATTATTCGTTGATAATAAACCGAAAGGTATCCTATCTGAAATTCAGTTGATGAATTTTAGTGGTCGTAGTTGGTGGACTACATTTAAAAAAATGTTAGTTCCAACCGAAAAAATAGATGACCTAAACATTGGTAATGTTGAAAAATACCTTACCTTATACGGAATTTAATTGAAGTTGGTTTGTGAATTAAGGGGTAGAGAAATCTACTCCTTTTTTTTTGTCCAAGATTTTGGTGGGACAACCTTCCATCCGGAAATTAGTTTTGCAACATCGGTAAATCTATACATCGTATGACACCTGCTAAACTAATATTTTTGCATGCGCATCCTGAGATGGTCGGGATTTGTATGACACTTGCAAAACTAAGTTTTTTCCTCTCAGGGTTCGGGAATCAGGGTGGACTCGTATGACAAGAATGTGGATAACTTTATTTGTTTTATAATTGTATATGTGGTATATTCGTATTCGTTAAACCAATTAAATAACTTATGTCAATAGAACTTGCAATTTTAAAATTAAAAGAAAATGAAATTCCTTGTGTTCATTCAAGGGTAAAAGGTTATGATTATTTTATTCAAGACAATGGTGATGATTTAACTTTAACTGATGAAGAAAATGAAACATCACAATCGTTTGGTGTTCATTTAACTGAACAACAAGTTATTGATTTTTCAAAAACACTTTAATCAATTAAATCAAAATAACAATGAGAATAAATAAATTTAGAATCAAAAAATCTTACGAATGTTTCGTAAATGGAATTAAGAATGGTAGGAATATCTATTGGAGTTTTAGACTATCGTTGTGGTGGTTCAGTAGTGGGTTCAATTTTGAGGGGGATAAAATATGAAAGTATTATCATCACGAATCACCGAACAACCGAAAAGTTTCTTTGACCCGATGCCACAAGTGTTTGTTACTATGGAAAATGGTATTGAGGAATTTCTATTTGACTATTATCCCGATGAAATTAGTTTCACACCTAATGAGTTCGTGGGATTGACACTTGATGAGTGTAGACACTTGAAGTTTAAAAAAGACAAAAAATTCTTAACGAGTTGATGTCATGGAAAAGTTATCGTGTCGTAAAAGGTTAAAAGAATTATTGGGATTGATTATTATTTTCCCGATTCTACTTTACTATTGTGTCCGATTCCTAATAAAAGGTAAATAAAAATCTTCACGAGTAGAACCAAAGGTCGTGTAAATGTACCTCTACTTTAAATGTTGGTAAACTAAAGGTGGTTAATTCCACCTTTTTTTTTGTTTAAAAATTTGTGGATTGAAAATTTTTCGTCGGATACTGTACCATCCGGAAATTAGTTTTGCAACGTATGACACTTACACCTAACGTATGACACTTGCCGAACTAATATTTTTCAGGGACGGGTTCGGAGATGGTCGTGGGTTATCAACCAAAATAATGTGGATAACTTTATCTTGTTTATAATTGTATTTGTGTTATATTTGTATCGTTGTAATAAACCAAACAACACCAATTATATGAACTTCAATACAAAATCATTAGACCACAAATTCTATGGTAAGACCATTAGAACATTTACTGAATTAGAAAGTAAACTTTTTGAACTTGACCTATTAATGTCAATGACATTTATGGTTAGTAAAATGGGTGGAGAACCCGAAGAATTAAAAGAAACCTTAAACGATATGGGTAAGGTTCGTTTTATCACTTGTTGTGAACTTTTGGGTTACTCTGAAACTCACATTTCAATCATTCCATTTGAAACAATGATGGAAAAAATTGAGGAAAGTGATTATGGGTTCAGTAAGTATTTGAAAGACCACGAAGAAAATTCTAAATTAATTCCAAAAGAAGATATGGGGATGATTGAGAAATTATTGAGAAACGAATTTTCAAAGAAAGAAGATGTAGTCGGTCAGATGTCTGATAGTGTTAGACAATTACCGAGTTATATGATGAACTAATTTTATTCATTGTAATTTTTAAACCCTCACCCGAAATGGTGGGGGTTTTTTGTTTCCCGTATCTTGTGTCTCAGATGTGAGTCCCTTCCCGAAATTAGGTTTGCAACGTATGACACTTGAGTCGGGAATTCCGTCGGACGGGGATGGACAGATGAGATTAGGTTAGCAAACGTATGACACCTTGTAGTTGTATGACACTTGCCGAACTAATCTCCATAGGTAACGACAGGAAAAGTAACGTTACTAAAATAAATAAAAATAAATTTGGTGAAATCAAATAAACATTATATCTTTGTATAGTTAAAAAATAAAAAAATGAACACAGAAAATTTTGAATTCCACGATGACGACGCATACTATGAAGTTGTAGATGTCATCAATGATGTACTTAAAGAAGTTTTGGACTCCGACGAAGTAAAACATATGATTAATCATAGGTTAAGAGAGAAACAACTAGATGTCACACTACCAAATGTTGACTTTTCGGAATCATTTGGAGATAATATGTCAGATATTATCGATACCCACCTCTATATGGGTTCAGTTATTAATGGTCGTAAGTATGTAGAGCCCACCAAAGAACAAATCCTCTATTCAATAGGTCAGTTGGTTTAATGTAATGTTTGGTTTACGAAAATTTCCTCACCGAAAGTTGGGGATTTTTTTTGCGCTAAAATTACTGGTGTTTGCGCATGGTGACCCGGAGCTACGGAATTAGTTTTGCAGGAATCTTGCCGAACTAATTTTCCTGGAGGACCTGGATGTTGTAACGTTACTAAAATAAATAAAAATAAATTTGGTATAATGGTATAATTGTATTACTTTCGTACTTGTTAAATCAAAAGAAAATATAATATGAAAAAAGGAATTTTAATCGATGTTCGTAATAGAACAATCACAGAAGTAGAAGTAATCAAAGACCAAGAAGGTTCTCAATTACAATCAATGTACAAACACATTAAATGTGGTACTGTGGAGTGTGTAAGTTTTAATGAAAAAAATGATGTGTGGGTAGATGAAGAAGGTTTACTAACCTTAACACCCGATTCAATGTTTTTTAAAATTGTGGGGTATCCCGATTTTTTATGTGGTAATGGTTTGGTTTTAGGTTTTGATGATGAAAATGGGGAAAGTGTTGATACGACATTAACTATTGATGAAGTAATTTCAATGGTAAAGTTTCATACACTAAACGAAGTTAGAAGACAGTTGGTTTAATGTAATGTTTGGTTCATGGAAATTTCCTCAACGAAAGTTGGGGATTTTTTTTGCGCTAAAATTACTGGTCTTTGCGCATGTTGACTAGTCAGAATGGAATTAGTTTTGCAGGAATCTTGCCGAACTAATTTTCCTGGAGGACCTGGATGTTGTAACATTACTAAAATGGTTGCAAAACTAATTTTTCTGGAGGACCTGTCGACCTCAACTCAAGATTCCCATGTTAATATAATGTGGATAACTTTTATTTTTTTATACGGAAAACTAATCTATATTTGTATCGTTGTAATAAACCAAACAACATTTAATTTTATGAACACAATTAAAACATTAGAGTATTCTATGGACTACTCACAAGAGTGTGAAGATTTCACATTTGAAGTATTAAGTGACTATGGTGATAGAGAAGACCATAGTGATGATGTTACCTACAAACAAGTAACTGATTTTATCAATTCGTTGGTTGGTGTGGTAAATGAATTTTTCCTATCCGAAGATAGAACCGAAGGTACAATTACTTGGTTTGACAATGGTACAATGTCAATTCGTAATCGTATTTACAATTCACCCGATTGGAGTGATTTTGATGAAGTTGATATTGAGAACATCCCCTCAATTGATTTCTCACCTTTAAATGAAGTTCACAATGGATAATAGTATGGTAGGTAAAAGAATTACCTTAATTGAAATGGTGGATGACCACGACCCAATTGAAAGTGGTATGAAAGGAATCATTACCCATGTTGGTGGTGGAGTTATCAATGTCCGTTGGGATAATGGTAGAAACCTTGGAGTAATAGTTGGTGAAGACCGATATACCATATCCGAAAGTACCGATTAAAAGTTGTATTACATTTAAGAATCCTCACCCGAAATGGTGGGGATTTTTTTTGTCCGAAGAATTCCCGTGACCCCGGTTCAGGTAGAATTAGTTTTGCAAAATACCTTGTGGTTGTATGACACTTGCCGAACTAATATCAGAAGACCGGGTCGCTGGTCTTCAGGAAAATAAAATAAAAATAGTTATAAATAAATTAGGTTTTTATTGCGGATTGTATTACCTTTGTATTCGTTAATAAAAGTAATAAAATGAAGACATTAATAATTCATCCAAAAGATAAGTCAACACAATTTTTGGATATCGTGTACACACCGATTGAAAACAAAACAATTATTACGGGAGGTGTATCACAAGAAGAACTAATTAAGTTAATTGAAGAACACGACCGAGTTATGATGTGTGGACACGGAAGTCCTTACGGATTATTTGCGGTTGGACAATTTCCCGATTGTAAAGGATATGTAATTGGTTCAAATATGGTTGAAACATTAATGAAAAAAGATAATTCAATTTTTATTTGGTGTAATGCTGACCAATTCGTAAACTACCACAAACTAAAAGGATTTTATAGTGGAATGTTTATTAGTGAAGTAGGAGAAGCATATTATTGTGGTTTACCTGGTACAACACAAGATATTGTAGATGAAAGTAATTTTGGTTTTTGCAACCTATTATCGGAATGTATCAACGAACCCCAAGATGCCATGTACGACACCATAAGAAAAACATACGGAGAGATTGCGGAACATAACCCAGTTGCTCATTACAATTTTAATCGTTTGTATTTACAAAACGAAAAGATATAATCATGTTCATATGATTTGGTTTAACAACAAAAATTTCCTCAACGAAAGTTGGGGATTTTTTTTGCGCTAAAATTACCGGTGTTTGCGGTCAGAATGGAATTAGTTTTGCAACGTATGACACCCCGACTGTATGACATTTGCAAACCTAAATTTTGAATCGGACGAAGGTAAAATGGTCTTACAAAAAAATAATTAAAAATAAATTTGGTATAATGTAATTTATATTATACTTTTGTATTCTAAATAATTAAAAAATGATATTTTCAGAAGACACCCAAGTTGTAGAACGTTATCTTCATAAAGATAAAAACGTCTACGAAGTAGTAACTAAAGTTGCTACCAAGATTTTTGTTAGCCCCTATGCGTATTTGAAAAGAAAACGAAATGGTGAGTTAGATGTGGTTTCCGTTGAAGGACACTTTAGAGAAATTGTTAGAAATTATGTTCATTTTGAACAAGGCGCTAATAATATTATGATTGGAGGTTTACCAAAACATAATGACCTCGTATTTTCGGGTAACATTTAATTTTCAAACTTTGAATTGTGTAAAGGGGTGTATATGTACACTCCTTTTTTTTGCTTAGAGATTGCTGGTGTTTGCGCTACGACATCTCGAGCTATGGAATTAGGTTTGCAAGATACTTGCTAAACTAAATTTCGCGGGGGCGTGGGCTGTACTTCAGGATTGTAGTTGCAAAACTAACTTTACATGTCACCTTCCCCCGGATAAAGTTCCCAAAATATAAAAATAAAAATGTTAATAACTTTTCCTTGTTTATAATAGTATTTGTATTATATTTGTACTCGTTAAAACAACATATAATATGAGTACAGAAAAAAGAATTAGTAATTACCTTATAGAGGTAATTCAAGATGAAAGTCCTGAAAGTCCTCGCGAGTGGGATAACTTGGGTACTATGATTTGTTTTCATGGTCGTTACAATTTAGGTGATAAACATGATTATCGAAGTGGTAACTACAATGGTTGGGGTGAACAAAGGAAAGATATTGAGAAGAATGAAAATGTGTGTGTGATGTTACCTTTGTACCTTTACGACCATAGTGGAATTACAATTAGTACAAGTCCGTTTAGTTGTAATTGGGATAGTGGACAAATTGGTTGGATAGTTGTATCAAAAGAACAAGTCCGTAAAGAATACAATGTTAAACGTATCAACAAGGAATTGATTGAGAAAGTAACGAACATTTTAGAAGGTGAAGTTAAAGTGTATGACCAATATCTTACTGGTGATGTTTATGGATATAAAATTTTCAAAGTAACCGAATGTGAATTGGGACACAAACATAAAGAAGAGTTGGATAGTTGTTGGGGATTTTATGGAGAAGAAGAGTGTATGACAGAAGGTGAAGGTATTGTGGAGTATTACATTAAGAATGAAGTTGTAACTGATGAAGAATTTTCGGATATGTTACATAGTGTAGATAAAAATTAAAATTGGTGTTTGGTTAAAAGAAGTCCTCGATGAAAGTCGGGGATTTTTTTTGCTGTTAAGAATTTTTCGTCGTCAGGGTCCGCTGTTCGAATTAGTTTTGCAAAATACCTTGTAGTTGTATGACACTTGCCGAACTAATTCAGAATCGAGACGACGGTTAACAGTAACATTACTAAAATAAAAATAAAAAAAAGTTCTTGTTTTATTCAAAACTGTTTTATATCTTCGTACCGTTAAATCAAAAACATATATTATGTACAAAAAAGTAAAAGAGTATTATCAGTTCTCAAAAGAATTGAAAAAACAAAAGGAAGAGTTCCTTTCTAACACAAAAGAAAGTGTTCATCAACAAATGGATGTTTTTATGTTCGAACATGGTTGGACACAAAAGGGTAAAAGTCAAACCAAAAATTTTACTCAAAAAGTAACCTACACCAAAAAGTTCAATGGTAAGGATATTGTAATTGAGTATCGTTGTAATTACCAAGATGATTTGAATGATGGTGGTTTACCCGAGTTCGTACACGACAAGTCAATTCCCACTAGTATTGAGAAAATACAAATGGGTTACTTTCATTGGAACGACCAAAACACAAGTGGTTGGAGTTTAGATGTGGTAATGGAACGAATGGAAGTGTTCTACAACAAATACACCTCGTAAGTTTGATTAAAATTAACCAAACCCTCACCCTAAAAAGTGGGGGTTTTTTTTGTCTATTAAGAATTTTTACCGTGACCCTGGGTTCAGGTGGAATTAGTTTTGCAACATATGACACTTGCCGAACTAATTTCGTAATCCGTCGACAGGTGACAGTAGTGTGAGGTGGTCAAAAATAATGTTGATAACTATTTTTAAAAAAAAGATAGATTTATTTTGTTTATAACAAAAACTGTTTTACATTTGTCCAAGATTTAAAAACAACATAATCAATATTCGTATGACACAACAATCAAATCGTATTCAAGATGTTCTAAATGAAACAAACTTGAACTGGACAGTTAGAGAAGAATCTTTAACAACCCAAAGTGGAATCATTATTCCAAAACAAAAAGCAATAGTTCGTGACGACACCAACGAAGTATTATCAATTCACGGTGAGGGTTACTATCCTTATCAGAATCATCAATTAATCGAATTGCTCGATAAGGTATCTCAACAATCGGGTTTACCTATTCATCGTGGTGGTTTGTTTGGTAATGGTGAGAAAGTGTTTATCCAATTAAAATCAAATGATATGAAATTGGGTAACGACAGAATTGAAGGTTACATTACTGGTATCAATTCCTTCGATGGTACAACTAGTTTGGCATTCGGTCCGAGTAACATTACTATCAGTTGTCAGAACACATTTTTTGGAGCGTTTAGAAGTATGGACACAAAAGTTCGTCACACCAAAAATATGGTAATGAGAGTTGAGGACATTTGTAGAGGTTTGGAAAAGGTTATTGATGAAGAATCAAAAATGTTTGATGACATTAAGATATTATCAGAAACCCGTATGACAAAACAAAACGAAGATTGGGTTACTCGTATACTGTTTAATATCGAAAAAGAAGTTGATATGAACAATGAAAAACAAGTATCATCAGTTACTCGTAACAAACTTAACCGTTTCTATGTGGACTTGAATGGTGAGTTGAAAGAAAAGGGTGATAGTATGTGGGGATTATTTTCGGGTGTTACCAAGTACACTACACACTCGATGAATAAGGGTGACAATACTGAGAACAAAATGTTTGGTACTTTTGGGAATCGCGAGAGACACATTTTCAAACAATTAGTGGAAATGGTGTAATACGATAAATTTACTTTTTTCTAATCTAAAACCCCGTTGTCGTGAGATAGTCGGGGTTTTTTTATGCTCCGACCTGTGCACTGGTGCTGCACAGGTGCAACTCCGAATTAGTTTTGCAAGATACAGAAGGAAGGTCTGTGCTGCACGGTGAGGATATAGTTTTGCAAGATGTTGCCAACCTAATTCAGAATCCTGAACGACAGGTGAGTCCCCTGAGAAATCTGTTAACAAAAATGTGGATAACTTTATTAGTTTTATACGGAAAACTAATTTATATTTGTGTCGTTGTAATAAACCAAACAACATTAAATAAAATGATTAAATCAAAAGAATCTCAATCAGTATCAGTTGACCTTACAGGTCCTGAAGGTAACGCATTTGTCCTTTTAGGATATGCGAACAAATGGTCTAAACAACTTGGATTAAACCCTGACGAAGTCGAAAAAGAGATGACAAGTGGGGATTATGAAAATTTAGTTTCAGTCCTTGAAAAACATTTTGGTAGTGTAGTAACCTTTTATCGTTAAACTAAAAAAAATAATACAATGAGAACATTTAAAGAATTAAAAAAGTCGATTGATAATAATGAAGAATTGGTGTGGAATGACCCAGACCCAATAGAAAATAATGATTATACTATCACATACATTGAACCGATTAATGAAGACTTTGATGAAGATACACCTATATTAATACAATATGGTGGTGGTAGTGAAGCTGAAGTATTTTTACATGAAATTTTAAAAAAATAAATACAATGAACAAACAAGAAACAATAAAAACAATCAGAGGTATAATCAGTAATTGGGGTAGTCCGATTACTGATGCTGATATGGAACTAATCAGTTCACCTGTTATTAACCAGATGGGAAAAGACCATTTTAGTTTGGCAGAAAGTTTCCATCTCGACTATGTGGGTGTAACAACTTATGTACACGAAATTGTAACCGATGAAACCGATATGTCATACGAAGACCTTTCGGAAGATATATTGGAAGAGATTTTGGAAAGTCTAAAAACATACGATGAGTATATGTTGAAGACTATGGATAAATGTCGTGATGAAAATTTTTAAAATAAATTTGGTAAAAAGAAAAAACTATTATATCTTTGTACTCTAATCAAAAATAATTATGTCAAAAGTAGAACCAAAAATTTTAAAACAATGGACTGACAAAGCAAAGAAAGTCCTTCAAGGTAAAACAATTACCGAAGTTCGTTATCTTAACGATGAGGAAATGGAAATGATGGGTTGGTATAAACGACCTGTTTGTTTCTTTCTAAACGATGGAACAAGTTGTATTCTCTCTTGTGATGATGAGGGTAATGATGGTGGAGTTTTATTTTACGGAAAAGATGGTGTATTACCAACCTTATAATTTATATTATGTCAAACAAGAAATATCAAATATTATCGCCGGATGGTTTCACTATTGAAAGAGAACCATATTTTTACACAAGTAAGAAAAAAGCAATGGAGGCTTTTGACAAGTGGAAAAAGAATTACGAACATCAAGGGTATTATTCTTCATCAAGGTATGGTCGTATTACACTATCAGAACTTGAAGATTATTGTCAATTCACTAACATTTAAAATATATCATTATGTCAAAAACAATGTACATAGTAAGATACAATGATATCTACGGAAATGGGGACAATCAAAAATTAGAAGTAATAGTTGAAAATAGAAATCATTTTTTAGAATGGTTAGAAGAACATAATGAAAGTAGAGGTCAATCGGAACCAGAATCAGAAGAAGAATTTGACCTTATACCTTTAAATGTTTATATATCGGAATTTAAAAATCAATAATAATTATGTCAAAAAATCAAATTCAAAAAGAGGATGTACTACAAGTAGCAAACGACCTCGACATTAAAGTAAATGAAAAAATAATCTTATGGGTTATTATGAACTATGGGGAGTATCAAGATAAGGACCCGAGTGCAACTTGGAACTTGGTGGTGGAACAAATGTTGTATGACATTCCCGAAGAACTAAAACCAAAAGTATTTGAGTTTTATCTTGACCAAAAGGCAACAACATGGATGAGAACATATTTCTCAGTAGAAGGTGAAGACATCGAAGTTGCTCGGCAAAAGGCGGTGGACTTTGTAAAGGAAGGTAATACATCAGGTATTCCTTGGGATGAGATAATGGACACCAAAGAAGTAATGTCCCTTGAAGAAAATGGTGGTATGTCCACCGAAGAAATCTTTGAGGAAAATGGGACTTATGTTTATGTGAACGGAAAAGATAGTAAAGATGAATAAAAAGGCTTGATAATTTAAAAAAAAGAATTATCATTATAATAAGATTACAATTTTGTAGTTTGTGTTTGGTAAACATGAAAAAAGGGTGGAGAAATCTCCCCTTTTTTTGTGCCTAAAAATCTCTGAAACCCTTGATTTTATTGGGTCTGGTCGGTCTGGACGAATTAGTTTGGCAAGAATTAACCACCATATTTGCTAAACTAAATTTACCATCCTGAGTCCCGTCGAAGGTGAAAACAATAATGTGGATAACTTGTGGAAAAAGAAAATAAAAATAATTGAAAATAAATTTGGTGGATTGGTAATAACATTATACTTTTGTACTCATAATTAATTTATTCACTAAAAAAATAACAAGATGAGAAAGTTCAATGTAACACACACGACAAATTTGACAATGTTCAAATTCCATGATGTTAATCGTGACATCAACAAACCACAATCACAGAATCGTATTAAACGAATCGGTGAATCAATGATAGTAAACGGACTTATGAAAGTTCCCATTATCGTTACAACAAAGTTTTATGTTGTTGACGGACAACACAGATTAGAAGCCGCGAAAATCGCTGGTAAAGGTATTTGGTTTATTGTTGATGAAACAATTCCAAGTACAACTAAGGGTATCTTTGACGCCGCTCGTAAATTCAATTGTGATATGAAAGAGTGGTCGAAAGAAGATTACATTCACGGATTTACTAAACAAGGTAACAAGTCTTATCAAATGTTAGAGGACTTCGGTAAAAAGTATCCGATGTTTTCTTTGACTGAAAGAATTATGTTACTAATGGGTAGTGGTACTCGTTATGTAGAGAAGAAAGATTTTTCAGCGGGTAAGTTCATTGTTGAAGATTACCAAAGAGGTGAAGATTTAGCCGACAACATTTTAAAGTTAAAACCATTATTTGAAAGAGGTTATAACAAGTCGGTGTTTGTTCGTACAATTTTAACAATCATTGAAAAGAAACCCGATTTTGTTTTTGATGAGTTTCTTCATAAAGTAAAACTTCGTCCCGCTTCCATTTATGTTTGTGGAGATAAGAAAACTTGTGCTGAGATGATAGAAGATATTTACAACTTCAAAAGGCGTAATGACGAAAAATTAAATCTTCGTTTTTGATTAGTGAATAATGATTAGACGAAAATTTCCTCAACGAAAGTTGGGGATTTTTTTTGCTTTAATTTTTCTTGAGTCGTCGTCATGCTGCTCCATCCAAGAATTAGTTTTGCAAGATTGAGGTTGCCAAACTAAATTGGGATGGATGCGGAGATGGTGTTACAGAAAAAAAAATAAAAAATAATTGAAAATAAATTAGGAATATTAAAGTATACATATTATATTTGTACCCTTAACCAACATACATATGAAGTATACCAACAAAACACAAGCCAGAAAAGAAACTGGTGTTAATTATTTAGGTTCAGTAAACCTAACAACCAAACACGCTAAGGCGTACAACTACAACGAAATGACCTACAGTCTTTATTTGTCACCTGCAAAAATGAGTGGGTATGAGGTTTGTCCGATGAGAACAAAAGAGTGTACCGCACTTTGTTTGAATGAGTCGGGTATGAATCGAATGAACATGAGAGATGAAATGATTAATGAGGGTAGAATCAAAAAAACAAAATTGTTTTTCGAAGAGCGTGAGTTTTTTATGAATTGGATGGTGGCTGAAATAACAACCGCAAAAAACAAAGCTGAAAAATTGGGTTATAAGTTTTCAATTCGTTTAAACAATACTTCTGATATTTCACCTGAAATGTTTAAGTTGAAAATTAACGGTAAAGAAAAAAACTTAATGAAATTATTTCCTGATGTTATGTTTTATGATTATACCAAAGTACCAAGTAGACATTTGTTACTTAACAAATATAAGAACTACGACTTAACCTTTTCTTATAGTGGTGAGAATTTGGATGATTGTCATACATTATTAGAAAAAGGTGTGAGGGTAGCCGTTGTATTTAAAAAGGAATTACCAAAAACATTTTTGGGTAGAGAAGTTATCGATGGTGACCTTTACGATATGAGATACCACGATGATAACAATGTTATTGTAGGTTTGAAGTACAAAATAACAAGGAAACGACCTGATAAAGATAGTAAGTTTGTAGTTAGTATATAAACATTAATTAACCCTCACAGAAATGTGGGGGTTTTTTTATGCTCAATTACCAGCAAGCAACAGCGCGCAACCAGGCGACATTTAGTTTGGCAAAGAAGAACCCTTATTTATCAAGGGTTTTGTATGACTGGTAAAAATAGCTTTAACTAGATAATGTAGCGCGCGGACCAGCTGGTTTCCCAGGTGGAATTAGTTTTGCAACCGTATTACATTTGCTAAACTATATCGGACAGGTGACGACGGTGAACAGTAATGTTATAATAAAAAAAATAATTAAAAATAAATTTGGTAAAAAGAAATAAAGGTTATATATTTGTATCCTAATTAAAAATTAAAAATGGGACAGTATTTTAAACCAATTATTCTCGGTGAACAAACCGAAGAGGGACACGAAACAGTTAAGGGTTGGTTGTATTCGCATGACTACGACAACGGACTTAAACTAATGGAACATTCATATCAAGGAAACAATTTTGTTTCTATCTTTGAAAAACAATTAACCAGAAAAGGGGGGTACTATAAATCCCGTGTTGTTTGGGCTGGTGATTATGCAGATAACGAACCTAATCGTAAAATCTTTGAGGATGGAAAAGAAGAAGATGTAAATCTTTATTCATTATGTAGTGATGAAAATAAAATATTTTTGGCACACAAATCTAACACCGATACTTACCCTTACATTGTGAACCACACCAAAAAACTTTTTGTAGATAAAAACAAAGTTCCTGAAATTAAAAATTGGAAGGGTGCAAAAATTCACCCTTTACCTTTATTAACTTGTGAGGGTAACGGCAGGGGTGGTGGAGATTTTAGTGGTAATGAAAAGGATATTGCTGGTTCTTGGGCTCGTAATGTTATTTCTGTGGAAAAAACTAATCCTTTAACAACAATCAATACTATGGATTATGAAGAACTTATTTTTGATTTAAACGAAGACTAAAATAAAAACCCCCTGAAGGAGAACCGACAGGGGGAATTAGTTTTGCAACCGTATTACATTTGCTAAACTAAATCGGACAGGTGACGACGGTTCATCAAAAAAATAATTAAAAATAAATTTGGTAAAATAAAATAAAGGTTATACATTTGTAACCTAAATAAAAAAATAATGAGAAAACCAAAATTTTTTAAAGCCGTATTACAAGAAATAAAGGGTAATGTACTCGATGAGGTTTATCCTTATTTGAAAGGGAAAGAACAAGTAACAATGACAGAGAGAATGGGAGGTGAGGAAGCTAAGTGTCCCGAATGTTCCAATGTTGAGTGGTGGTTATTACCTAATGATAGTGTTTCAGTTAGAGAGGGTGGAAAACCATATATTGAATGTTTAAATTGTGGTTATCGTACACACTTATAACGATTAAATAAAATGTGGATAACTTTTACTTGTTTATAAAAGTATCCGTTGTATATTTGTACTCGTTAAACAAAACAAATTATATTATGTCAAAAGTAAAAGAACTTTACAGAAGTAAATTACACATGAGAGATAAATCTCACGATGTGTGTATTATCCAAGACCAATCAAAGGTTAGAGGGGTAAAATTAAAAATGACCTATGAATGTTACAACGCACTCGAAAGGTTCACAGGTGAACAATGGGTAGGTGGTAAATGGGAACACTCTTTTTCTATGTTAGATTTAGGTATTCCAGTAGACAATTCAATGTACATTCGTGATGAAAATGTGAGGTTGAAACAATCGGAGGGATTAATCAAAAAAGGTATCGAATATTTTAACATTTTAAACAACTAAAACAATGGGTTACACAACAGATTTTCAAGGTCAATTAAGTTTTGACAGAGTATTAACAAACGAAGAAGTGAACTATATTAAAAAGTTCAACGACAGTCGTAGAATGAAACGAGATGTTTCAAAATTGTATGACATTTACAAAGGTGAGGGTGGAAATCCTTTCTTACCAAAAGAACAAACCTACGGAAACGAGGGTGAATATTTTGTTGGTGGTTCAGGGGACTTCATTCAAGAAAGAAATGATAGTAGTATCATTGATTACAATGAGTCACCTGGTGGTGTTCTTAAAAATAATGATGAGGACTTCGGAACTTATTGGAGTAGACACACAAAACAAATTCAAGATGGTTTATGTCAACCAGGTTTATGGTGTCAATGGACTATTGATGAAGAAGGAACACATTTAGTTTGGGATGGTGGTGAGAAGTTTTATAACTATGTTGAATGGTTGAACTATCTTATCAATCATTTCTTTGAGAAGTGGGGTGTTAAACTCAATGGTGAAATTACTTGGGAGGGTGAGGATAGTGAAGATATGGGTAAAATCGTTGTTGTTGATAATGTTGTCACGGTAAAAGTCGCACGTATTACATATGAGTAAAAGTGTAAAAGTTCGTTTTAATCTTGGTAGGGGTAAGAACTTTATGAAATGGAAAGTTACTTACCCCGACAGGGTGGAATACTATAGTCCAAATGATGTTCAGTTGGTGATGACTGATTGTGTTTTTAAGAACTACAAGAAAGTTGCGAAAAAGATATTCGATGGTGGGGAGAAGGTGGTATGTGCATGGATACTTTGTAAGAACATTGAAGTTTATTCAGGGAAGTGGTTCAAAGATGAAAGTAAAAGAGTTCGTTACAACCCACGAGTTCAACCCAACTGGTTATTAGATGGACACATTATGGATAATGATGGTGTTTCACAAATACACACGATTGATTATGGGGTTTACATCTCGAAGGGAGATGGTGAACAGTAGAATTAGTTCGGCAAAAAAATGTGGATAACTTCACAAAATAAATTTGGTAAAATAAAATAAAGATTATACTTTTGTAAAACAATTAAATAAATTATATTATGGGATTAGATATGTATCTCCACAAAAAAACTTATGTGAAAAACTGGTCACATATGTCACCCGAAGAACTTCACGAAGTATCGGTTAAGAAAAACGGAAAACCAGTAGTGGGTATTAAACCAGAAAGAATTTCGGAAATATCCGAAGCTGTTGGTCAATGGAGAAAGTTCAACGCACTCCACAAATGGTTCGTTGAGAACTGTCAAAATGGTGAGGATGACTGTAAGGAGTACCACATTGATAAAAGTCAACTGGTGGACTTGTTAGGTGTGTTAAAACAGGTTCAGGAAGATTACAATACTACAGGTGGTATTAAAGCTCACGAATTGTTTCCCGCTGAAAGTGGTTTCTTTTTTGGTAGTACCGAATACGATGAGTGGTATTTTGAGAATGTGAAAGAAACCGTTGTATTACTTGAGGGGTTACTTCAAGAAGAAGGTGAGAATGCTAATGATTTTTATTATCAGTCATCTTGGTAAAAAAATAAAAGGGATATTGTTTGGAATAATGATATCCCTTTTATATCTTTGTAAAACAATTTAAAAAAATAAAATTATGCCAAACTGGTGTTCAAATTATATAGTAATAAGTGGTGATGTAGATAAGATATCACTATTAAAAAACATCCTTGAAGATGTTCCGAAAAGTAAAGAAGATGATAGTATCGTCTTCACAACCTTAATTGGTAAAGAACCCACAATCACCACCGAAGATTATGAAAAGGGTGGTTGGTTTAATTCCAATGTAGATTGGTTTGGTACCAAATGGGATGTGTCATACAGCGATTGTCAATTTGAATTCGGTGATGATAATATCATAATGATGCCGATGACCGCTTGGTCACCACCTGTGAGGTTCGTTTCTAATCTATGTAAGATGTATGGTGTTACTGCGGTAATGGATTACGATGAGGGTGGGTGTGATTTCTGTGGTAGAGCAAACATTGATATTGATGGTGAGGTTGATGAAGATGATTATGGATTCGATGAGGGTAAGTACCATTTTGATAATGAATACTTCTGGGAAAGTATTGTTGAGAATGATTTGGAATACGCATTGGAACAAGAGATAACCAAAGTTGAATTTATTCTTGACCACTCATATGTTAGTGAGGAGGACTTAAAGGAACTTGAAACAATGTACGATGAGTATATGGTTGAGAACGCAAAAACGGAAGATAATGGATAAACTAAAAATACAATCAGTAGTAATCCCTACAGAAAAAATTCAATTTGAGGATTGGATGGTACAATTTAAGGTATCATCAGTATGGAAAGCTTCATCAATAGTTAAAAGAATCACAATTGATGAGGCCATTCATTATAAAAAGGAATGTCTTAAAAATCAAAAACAGACAACGGAACAGCCGAGCTTCCGAATTAGTTTGGCAAAAATATTAAAAAAAATAAAATGGGAAGAATAAATAAAACAATTGAGGGTGTCTTTATTGACATCGTGGGTAACAGTAGTAAACTGAGTGGATACGACCAATTTCTAAATCAAGGAACGGATAAATCATCTCGTGAACTTAACAAACTAACTAACGATTATAAATCATTAATAGTTGAGAACAAAGAAATATTCGAACAACTAGCATCACTCGAGGAGGTTATCATGCAATTGAGAATCCGTGAAAACTTAGATGATATCAAATTATCTCAGGTTCGTGAGTATGTGTATGCAAGAACTCCTTTCTATAGAAAAGATAAGGTTGCTAAAGATGTACGAGTTATTGTTGACAAAATAGAATTCCATCCTGAAGGGGAGGAGAACCTTGACAATTTGTTTGGCAAGAAATCATTCATGGATAAAGCAAAGTACAAGTTAGCGCAAGCCATGGACAATGAAATTGAAGAAAACATTCGAGTAATCAAATTAATGTCTAAGTAACATGGGTGACTACGGTAAAGTACTATACGATTTAAGGAATAACCTACATAGGGATATTGTTCAAACGGCATCACTAAATGATATATTTTTTGATGGTAACTACATATTCGAAGAACCGGTTAAGTCCGTAGTTAATCATTGTCTTTACTTAAATGAATCCATGCCCAAATTGATTTTAATAAAAGGAATCAATAATTCAAGTGACATCATTGCTGAAGATAAAAGTGGTAACAGAATATATGTTCGTTACATGGATGTCCCGCTAGAATCTTTAAATGAGATGTTACTTAAACTCAAAAGGAAAAAATTCCTGAAGGGGGACAGAACTGTGGAATTAGTTTAGCAAAAATATATCCTAAAATAAATTTGGAATATTCTATATTGTGTATTACCTTTGAATCCTTATACCAAAATATTATGTCATACAAGAAACAAGTACAAAATTTACAGAATGATATTATAAACAATATCAAACGGTTCGTAGGAGAACTCGGTCAAGATGAATTACATTTCAGGGAGATGTTTCAGGTTTGGGTAACCGAATCAACATATGACGATGATTATACTCGTGTGTCATACGCGGCTGTTGGGTTACGAGGTGAGTTTGTTATCTGTAATAGTGAAGTTGACGAACAAGAAATTCAATTGGGTGAACTCGACATATATGAGTTATCTCACATTATGGATTTACTAGTAGCAAATCAATTTGAAACCAATTAAACCAATAACGATGGATAAAATTAAATTAAACAGTAAGGTCGTAGTATCCGACCCTTGTTACACAATTCCAACTTGGTGTCAAGCCGTAGTTGATGGTGTATTACCTGGCAACTATAATGTGTTCTGCAAAAGACACGACTTAGGTGAATGGGGTGTGCGCAACTCAATGTTACTCGTTGTTCACGAAGAACACGCAAACGACACTCTCGAGTGGGAATCACATCCATCAACAATTGGTGTTGACTCTGGTCAATGTGGGTTCTTCTCAAGTGAATCATATCGTAATGACTCCCATCATATTGAAAAGGGTGGTGCGGATTTCTCTTGTTCTCGAGGTGAATCAGGAGATGAGTTCTATGATAAGATGGCGCAACGAACTTTAACTCCTAAATCATATGGTGTGTATGACGAAGGTACTGTATGTTCATCAGGTATTGGAGATGGTTCTTATATGTTGTTTACAGCACAGGATAGTTTTGGAAACATCATTGGAATGGCTGTGGACTTCTTAATTGAGGGACCTGAAGACGAGGAGGATGATACGAACAACTTCATTGATTTTGAATTTTATAAGGAGGAACTTGTAAAATGACAATAATAGGAATCTTAATCGTAATCATACTTTTATTGATATTAAACGAAATTAAAAATAAGAAATGAAAAAAATAATAATAGCATTAGCATTAGGAACAATGTTTGGGTGTTCAAGCACCCAGACTTGTGTCCAGGTTTCACCTGTGGCCAAAAGAACAACAGACGGTAAGCATGTTTACTTCTGGAACAATGAAATAGGTAAGATGTGTTTTAACCATAATAAAAGTGGTATATGGAAAGACAAACACAAAATAGAATTTCATCTAGTGGACTCGTTGAAGTTCTTTAGTATTCCATCCGCGGTTTCCATAACGAATAAAACTTCTAACAACACAGTACTGAATCGATAATTAGTTTTGCAATATGAATTTATCAATATCACCATCTAGATGGATTACCATCGGGTGGGTTATAGTTATACCTGTAGCATTCGTCATGAATCCTTTCTTAGGTATACTGTCTGTGGTTGCTCTTACATATAAACTATTGGAGGTGTCCTGTTGGAAGTATGAGTTCTACGACGAAGTCATGGTTGAAAAGAAAGGGGTCTTTAGTATAACCCGGGAAGAGGTTCATTACAATAGAATTAAATCTATAATGGTTGAAGAACCATTCCTGATGAGACTGGTTGGTCTACAGATAATTCACGTAATAACTTCAGAACAGTTCAAACCTAACTTCACTTTCTACGCAATCGAGGGAGGTGAACATATAAAGAAACTTTTAGGTGATATAGTTAAGATATCAAGAAAAGATGCTAGGTTGAGAGAAATAGATATATTCAACACCAACTAATATTATAGACATGAAAATAGAAGATGTAAAATTACATTGTAGAATATGTAACAAGGAAATACAGTTGTCAATGTTTCAGAAGACAGGGTTATTAGGACTACACGACCAGTTTAAGTTCGTTGATGATACATGTCTCCCATGTAGAGAGGAACTAAAAAAAGAAGATGAACTCACAGGTGAATCAGAAGGAGAAAGAAGAGTTGGGATGGATGATTACGACGAGATAACCGGGACTCCGATTTAGTTTAGCAAGAATCCGACGACAGAAGGTACTGGGGACGAATTAGTTTGGCAAGGATTCAACAGGGAGGAAGACCGACTCCGAATTAGTTTGGCAAATCGTTCTTTAAAATATTTGGGTTTAAATTTGGTGGTGTCGTTTTTTTTGTTTATCTTTTATCTACTAAAAAAAGTTATTATGGCAACAACAAAAAAAACAACAGCAAAACCTGCAAGTAAACCAGCAACTAAGACTACCACTAAAGGTACTCCTAAGAAGTCAGGTAAGAAAGCATCATTAAGTGTAAGAACTACCGCAACGATTTACGAACCGGTATCTCATCACATTTATTACGATGGTAATTCTTACCGTGTACGTGCAGTTAGAGACGGAGTGAAATTCAGCCAATGTTTTTCTTCAAAGAAGAAAGCGTTTGAATTCCGTAAAAGTGTATTATCTGCATAAGATAATCCCTATCGTCTCTTTCAGACCATTAAACCCATGACTCAAAAAGTTGTGGGTTTTTTATTTCCGTCGGACGGGACAGGGACGAATTAGTTTGGCAATGTATGACAACCTTCCTGAAGACGGGGACTCCGAATTAGTTTTGCAAGGATTCCAATGTATGACAATATTTATGTATGACAAACACATGTATGACAATGAAACTAATTAATATACTAAATGAAGATTCCGTTAATAAGGAAAAAATAATAAATGGTTTAACCAATACGAAAATCCCATTTGAATATGGTACAGTTATGTTTGACCATATGACTTATGAAACCGATGAGGAAGCGTTTATAATAATTAATATTACCCTAAATAAGTTTGCACCGGATATGTTCGATAAAGCGTATCTCGCGTTCTCACAAAAAATACAATCTTTATATGGTGAACAACATGATATGTCTTATATTAAATTAAAAGTTGATAATATTTGGTTACGAATATTTGATTTAATTGTCTATATTCCAAACTACCTTTCAGTTGCAACCAAAAACACATTAAGGTACGAAAAACCCTCCGTTGGAAAAATATTAAAGGGTGGTTACCGTGTTGAAGTTAATATGGATTTACTTCCAAACATTACAGATGACACGTATGACACCGTTGAAAAGAAAAAAGAACATGGAAAGAGTGTGTTTGAATTTTTGGAAGATGGGACACTTAGTAATGGTACGTCATACAAACTAATATTAGGAGACATTTGGGTAGGACATGTACATAAAGAAAGTAGTGGTCGTCATCTGGATTATAGTGATTTTAATGTAGAGATAATGGTGAAGATGGATAAAGATTTTCCTTTAACTAATGAGGAAAAAAATGAAGTGGAGAAGATGTTTAAAATGTATGACGTTGAAATACTCATAAAACGAATTTAATATATATTAATATATCTATATATAACCTCATGTAGTACATGGGGTTTTTTTATGTCCATTCCTGAAAAAAAATAAAACTACATCACGATTCGAACACGGGACAATCTGGGAGGAGTACCCACAATTCTCCACTTTATCCCACTTTGTTTGATTGTAATACTTGTACCCCAAATTCCGGTGTATCCGGTCATATATTTGTATATAAAAAACGGTACGACAAAAAATGTCTGGATAGGAGGGTTAAAAACAAGGTTTTTTTAGGTATTATTTAAAACATTGTCTGAACAGGTATAAATTAAAATGGGGACATAAAGTCCCCAAACAGTTATACCAAACTATATAATGTTATCTCTTAATTACAATTTCAACCTTATCCTTTTTATGACTATGATGTATAAACTTCATCAAGGGTATTGTATTTTCTGGATTACCGTCAATCTGTATAATAGAAATTTCCTTAGTGGTTTTTTCCATATACATTTCATATTCGGTATGGTCATATACTGCTACGGGTATATTATTACGAAGTAGGGTATCTCCGACTACTGTCCATTCCTTTAACTCTTTCTTTTCACTCTCAGATAGTACATTCCTATCTACAGCACATCCTACTACCAATATAAAACATAGGATAGTAATGAATCTTAATATTTTTAAACTTCTCATATTATTTATTTTTAGGATACAAATATAAATAATTTATATTACAATACCAAATTTATTTTACCAGTAACCTACATCCTTTTTAAAGTAATCTATATTGTTCCTATTAATGAATCCTTTTATCAATAGAACAATCATGAACATATACCCCATTTTTTTAAACCTTCTATCATCCTGTCCAATATAATGATTGGAGATTTTAAACCTCTTAGGATTATATTGTTTACTTAATAGATAATCTTCAGAGTGTTTTACTTCCTCATTAAACATTCCATACATATAGAATAGATTTGTTTTTGTCATAAAGTATGTACCCACCGCAAATGGAGTTACCTTTGATATTATCTTATTTACAATATTGAATACCTTGAATGTAATTTTTGTCCTTATATCTTTACCATATGATTCTACCTTGGATGTTAATAGATTTAGTCTATCATCCTTCATTTCCTTTAATGTATCATATATGTGATTTGGATTGGTTAATATAACATCACCATCCATGAATAGAATATATTCGGTATTTGTTATCTTTGCACCATTATTCCTACCTTTACTTACATTACCACCATCTATTACCTCTATATTGATAATATCCTTATATTGTTCTTTTAGTTGAGATATTATATTTCTGGTATTATCTGTTGAATTATTATCTGATATGATTACTCTTGTACCATATATGTAATTTTGTTTAATAATACTAATGATTACACCCGCGATGTATTTTTCCTCGTTATAGGTCGGAATTACTATCGTTAACTTCTCTCTTATATTCATGTAATGTAAATTTATTTTCGTTATAGATAATATATGTATTATTCTCAATCCAATCCCCGCAATTTATATATGTCATATCATCCACCTCCTTTATTATGGGGAAATGTATATGTCCACATACAACATGATTGCAATTCCTCTTCTTCCCCTGATATATTATTTGGTCCTCGAATGATGTGATAAACTTTATTGCTCCCTTTACCTTATCCTTTAGATATTTGGATAATGACCTCTTATTCCCCAGCTTCTTTAAAAACCTATCAATTACAATTGCGAAGTCATATCCAACACTACCAATAATTCCCAACCATTTTAATTTAACCACACCATCATATAAATCCCCATGGGTTATGAATATATCCTTATAAACATATTCATTATGAAATTCAATATTACCAAATGATATCTCACCGTATTCCCTCAAGAATTCATCATGGTTTCCTGGTAAATATATTACCTTTGTTCCACCCTTTGAATATGATAATATCTTCCTGATTAAATTTGTATTGGATTGTGGCCAATATATCCTTCTCTTTAATAACCATCCGTCAATGATGTCACCAACCAGAAACAAGTACTCAGGTTCGTATTTCTTTAGTATTGTTAATAGTTCTTTTGGATTACTACCCTTAGAACCCAAATGTACGTCAGATACAAATAACGCTTCGACCTTTATTGTATTTTTTTCCATATACCATAAATACCCATGGACATACTACCGGTTAACTTCCCTTATTCTTTTCTTAAACCCATCCATACATAGTTCAATACATTGTGATATGGTATAATCATGGTCATCAATCATTATCTCACAAGTTGTAAGTAAAGTAGTACCAAAAAATACATATAGATTAGTTTCCATGTTTCTTTTAAACGATAGGGTTTTTGAATGTGGTATCATTATACCGTCATTCCATATTACCTCAATACTTGTATCTGTTCCACCATTAACCTCATCATTGAATGTATAATTGATTTTGAAATTACCTCTACTTGAAGTTTTTATTTCTGAGTTGTTTCTTAATAGTTTAAAAGTTGGTATATTCATATTGTTATTATTTCAATTGTATCATGGTACAAGATTCCACACCTCTATATAAAAGAATTGTGGTTGTATCATCAAGTTTAACTTTATATAGACCATGACCCACCTCACCCATAATCTTCTCAGATTTTGGTTCATTACTATCTACGTTATTAACTTTAGTGTTAGTGTTTGGTTCACAACAAGACATTATCGTAAATGTCAGTAAAATTATTATTATTTTCATATTATTGTTATTATTAGTTTTACTTAGTCGTTTTATATCTGTGATTAGACCCCTATATGATATTGAGGGTATTTTTTTAATAGTTCTTCTTTAATGTACATGGGATTTTCACCGTTATAGTTTTTGGTTTTCTTTGCTTGTAAATTAGCCGAACTACAAACTATCCTCAATACGGAACGATTTTTATGAAAATCAGAAAATGTTTTAATAATATCTTTATCTAATATTTTTTGCACTTCCGATGTTCCAATATCCTCCGTTAATTTTATTTTATTAAAATCTATTTTATTTACCTCAACAAACTCACTCATAATACTATCAAAAGTTAGTGGATATACATGGTCAACATGAGAATATATTTTTTTAAATTTTAAACTGGTTTGACTACAAATAAATTTATCTTTAACCCCCACAACTTTATATGCTGATATCCTAAACGAATCAATTTGGTCTTTAACGACATTTCTAAATATAGGTGCCCAATTCTTGTTTTTAGAATTTTTCTGTTCAGGATATAAACATTTAGTAAAACTAAAATCAGTAGACGAACCATCAATTCTCTGAATCATAAAATTATATTGATTTGTTTTCCATTTAGATTGTTGAACAAAAAAATAATCCACACCCAACCCAATTTTTTCATTGGCGTTAGGATGTCGTTTTAAAAGTTCAAAAAGAGTATTATGTTCAATACTGTTTTTATCAATTTTCATATTTGCAAAAGAATATAGTATTTTTTGTATTTCTTCTTTATTCATTTATTAAAAGATATTAAGTTCCACTTCTCTTACTTCTAACTGGTTATTTGTGAATACCTCATTTGTATCAAAGTTATAAAGTTCATCAACAGATTCCATAATTATATCCGCTTGTTCTTTATCCATTAACATTGGTGTGTCACAAATGTATGGTCCTTCCATTTCATCAGTATTGAAATAAAGGTCATTGTCTTTTACTTTTATTATTAAGAATTTCATATTATTTATTTTTTGATTTACAATTATCTTCGTGCCATCTTTTAAAATTACCAAGACCACCCACATTTTTACCACATACACTACATGTAAAAATTTCTTTCTTATGTCCTTTTACGTTCCTTTTTTCCATGTGAGTTGTTACCTCATCTAAAATATTATGTCTTTTTGCATACGCATAAGCATTATTGGAACTGTTAAAAAAATCATTTCTACTTTTAAATTTTAATGCCTCCTCTTTAACCAAATCATATGAAAATTCTTTATATGTTTTGTTTAAGTGAGTTAAACATTCATCCCATCCATATTTCTTAATTGCATCGTATGCGTTCTTGTTCTCAACCCTAAACGATTGATAATTCACATATCTCTTTGTGACCTCCATGGCTCTATCCTTTGTCCATAAAAACTTTGGTGGTATAACCCTTTTTATGTCATCTAACCAACCGTTTTGTTTGGTTGAATTATACATCCCCCTGTTTTCTTTTTGGAACTTAGAGATATTATTATAGTTTGATGCCACGTTCAAAATGTCCTCTTTGTTATCCCACCTAATTTTTACTTGTCTTATGTAATTTTTACTAATCAAACAATCCAACAAATGTTCCATTTTGTTAACTCGAATCCATCCTCTGGCACCGGGATAGTGATTATTGAAATCCAATAAATGAGTGTGTTCCGAAATTGCCGTCTTAACTTTTTCTTCATTCCAATGTATTGGGGTATCTTTAATCAAAACACCCAAATATTCATTAATCTTACCTATTGAATGTAACTTCATTATCAATTTAGGTTCATTCTTTCTTAGTTCACTATCATATGTGTATTTGGATATTGTTTCTTTTATTTTTTCATCTGTCCAAATTCTATCTATACCACCCAATCCACCTGTTTTAACTTTATTTAGAACATTCCAACCCAATTTTTTATATTTCTCAACAGTAACATGTTCAACTTTCTTAGCGTCTTCCGAATCAATATAACCATCGGTTATTATTGTCTTAACCGAATTTAAACCCGTTTGTTGTTGATACCTATACACAGGACTATCATTTGATGTACTATGTGAATGACTTCTTTTTATATCATTTCCCGTTAAACCAACATAAACTGTTTTATCCTCAAATTCATAAACATACACCAATCTTTTAAATTTATTACCCACCGAAACCATATGACCACAAATATCATCAAGCCAACCCCATCTTCTTGCTACCTCATAGTACCTTTCATCCTTTAAACAAAATTCTCCTCTATTTTGATATTTTAAAGCCACCTGATGAATCTCTCCCTTCCTATCTTTCCACCTTGTTGTTTTTTTTACCATATGAGACGTTATATCATCTGACCATCCCCTACGTTGTGAATAAAGATACACCGCATTTTCTTTCTTCCTAAAGTCAAAAAACACATCATACCTTAACGCAACCTCATGACATTCCTCCTTAGTTCTAAAATTATTTCTCTTTGATAACTTTTCTTCTCTATGACCCATTTTGCCACTTTATAAATTATTTTAAATCCACCAATTTGGTTTATTCCTATTTTTCCACATAGCAAATCTAGATTTATCCCCAATATAATAATTCCTATAGGATTCAACCACCGAATTTGTTTTATATTGTTCCGGCATTGCTTTGGGTTGTTCCGTTATATCCTTATCAATAATGTTTGGTCTATGGGTCATGCACCATTCAATTATATCCTGAGATTTGTGTCTCCTTCCATAACGATATGTATATTCCTTACATAACTCATACCCCAATTCACATAATAAGAAATAATTCGATAGTGATTCCCTTGTCCATATGGAACACGGGTGATTCTTATGTGATAACTTATATGGAGCTTCATTACCAGTAACCCAATGAACACCACATAATAGTTGTGCCGTTTCCAATATCATCTTCACCACATGTTTGTCACAATGATATTCAGCACATTTCTTAACATCCTCATCCAAAAAGAATATATTCATATTATTTGTTTAATAACAACAAAGATAATCAAAATATTCTAGAAAACAAAAAAGGGGATAATTTTATTTATCCCCCTTATTATTATATTATTTTTATAATCTTTAATATGTATATTGTGTCAAAACATTATATGGTTTGTCCAACGCTTGTAGAGCAATCTCCACTTCCTTTAAACATTCATTCACCCCACCACCACAAACAACAATTCCACGGTAACCACCAATCTCATCCATTAAATCTGGAATATTAATACAATCACCAGCAAATTCCAATAGTTCACGAACATCGTTTGAACCATATCTCTCAATAAACTCATCCCAAAACTCCTCATCCAAATCCCTTGAATCGTTTACATTCTTATCAATCATAAACCTAACCATATTGACAATTGATTCCTCATCAATATTCGAATCAATACAGTAACGAAAGAACGCATAACCCTTATCGTAGAAACGAGACCCATCAATTACCTCCATATCCAATCCATTCTCTTCCCACCACATCTTATATTCATTTTCGTTTATCATACCAAGTGTATCATATCCGTTATATAAAAATGTTATTCCACCAAGATTTTCATAGTTGGTATTGAGGAAACTAATAAATTTGTATAGAATATCTTTAAACCCGGTAAGGTATTCAGGTTGTATATCCACAACAACCAAATGTTTTCCCGATATTGGGTTTTCCCCTGATATCTCAACAATTCGGTTTAGTTGTTCATGTAAAAGGATTTTTGATTTTTTCATTAATAATAAATATCCAAAAATTACTCTTCAGTTATTCCCATTATTTCTCTTGTAACCCATTCAGTATTAAGAAATATATGGTCAGCCCGACCATGTCTATTCATTACACTAATCATTCTACTATATCTCATTATCCGGGAAGTTATCTCTCTTTGTATATCCAATTCTACATTTGGACGAACATATCCCCTAAGTAATTTGAATTTCTTCATTTGTTAAATATCGTGCGGGTACCATCATGGATGACCTTAATCTATCAATAAAATATTGAATGTCAGTATCATTTATATGACCAACATTTATATGAAATATTCTCTTTTCCTTATAACCTCTTAATAGTTTAAACTCTTGTAACATAAATTACCTTTAAAATTGTAGTCGTAAATAACTTCAAGTGCCATAAATATCCATTCTTCATTGTTGTATATACCTTTCAAATTGTGGCCATAAACGACAATGAAAACCCAACTGATTAGTTGTATATACCAATAAAAAGTATTTGGTGAGTGGGTTATTACCCCGAGATTATCTCCTCCTGTTTATTCAGGGAATCACTATGGGCGGTACAACCAGCCCCATCACTTGTGGTGACGAAATTTTGTTTTTTCTGTAGACCTTTTAATAATCTACCTTTCTTACTCTTACCTTTAACTTCGTTACCTTCAGAGTAAGTAATATTATATGCTCCGACAATATCGGCATCTTTTAATTTACCATAATCATCACACTCAATGTTAATACAGGTGAATTTAGTTTTATCTTTATCATTACGATTCTCCTTATCAATATTTTTACAAGTTGGACAAGTGATAGATGTATTCATTGGATTTACCCATTCAATTTTAATCCCAACCATCTTTGCTTTATATTCAATATTAGTTTGGAGTTGGTAGTATGCCCATGATTTTAAAAACAAATCGTTGGTGTTTGTGGTTATACCAGTTAGGTCTTCCATCTTAATAATACCAACATTATATCGTTGAGCAATATCAATAACATCCCTACTGATATCGTGATTTATCAACTTAGACCAATCAGATTCTTTCTCCTTTAATCTTTCCATCCCCAACATCTTTCTTGTTCTCCCGTGTCCACCCTTAGAGTACTTCATAGATTGTTGAAGAGCTCTTCGTATCTTAAAGAACTTCATTCTCTCAGTTTGAATCTTTTCACCAATTGAAATTTGTGATGGTTGATGTTTCTCCCCATCAATGTATATTGATGCCGGTCTGTTTATACCCAAATCAATTCCCATTACCTTATCAGGAATAATATCCTTAGATGTTAATACAGGAATATCACAGGTTAATAACATATACAAATCATTATCATCAATCTGAATGGAACTTCCATTCATCTTATATGTACCATTTAGTATCCTATCAACAATTGTTTTATTACCACTTCTATCTCTTCCGTAGTGTAATTTGAATTTAATTTCTTTATGGATTTTTGTTTCTGACAATGATAAAGGGAAATTAAAAATATGGTCATCACCCTCCGTAAATAAAACACATTCACCATCCTTTACACCACTAAATGGAATAGATATAGATATTTTCCTAAATGATGGTATAGACATCTTACTATTCATTATGTCGTGAAAGTTTTCTTTTATTGTTTTGAATATCTTCTGATTAAAGTTTGTTCTTACATCAGATGAAATATACGCAAACTTTGTCAATAATTGATACCCCGAGTTTTGGATTGATGTTTTCAGTTTCTCTTGAAGAATTTTGATAGCATCTCCCTTGGAGATATTCATGGAAGTTTTTAATTTATCCAACTCATATTGATTACCAACATGAAGACGAATTACCTCGTTCCCCACCATTGTTAAATCGGATGCAATCCTCTTAACATAGTTGTATGATGCAGTTCTATTCTTACTGGTTTCACCAACTGCAATCAATTTGATTTTTCTTGTAATTATTGACATAATATTTTTTATTTATGTTATTTAATTTATTGGAAAACTTTTTTTAAATGTTGAACCTGAACCGTTGTATATACCTTTCAAATTGTGGTTATATACAACATGAATAAACCCATGTCAATACTATTCTGTTGTATATACCTTTCAAATTGTGGTTATAAACAACCTTGTTGCATCCGAAGTTTTTCTCTATTCTGTTGTATATACCTTTCAAATTGTGGTTATAAACAACGTTCAAATAAAAACGAGCGTAGGTATGAAGGTTGTATACACCTTTCAAATTGTGGTCATAAACAACTTTACCGAACAAATTATGAGTCTCACTCCGGTTGTATATACCTTTCAAATTGTGGTCATAAACAACTATTCCAAACTTCAGAACGGAATTGACTATGTTGTATATACCTTTCAAATTGTGGTCATAAACAACATAAAAAGGTATTTAGTGAGTGGACAATGAAGTCCCGAGAAATCTCCCCATGTTTATTCATGGGTCACTATGGGCTGTACAACCAGCCCCACCAAGATTTTATTCTTGATGAAATTATATTATTGTTTTCCAATATTTCAATGAACAGGTTACAAATGTAGGAATACTTTTTTGATATTCCAAATTTATTTTTTATTTATTTTATTACTGATAAACAATTTTCTACCAGCACAAATTTCTTTTTCATTGATGTCCCAAATGTTCTTGTTAACCATATGACAATTGTGGGGTTTATCCATTCTCTTTGAGAATTTAACAATTGTATCATTATGTTTATTTCGAACCACCCATGGACATTCTTTACATGGTTTATTACACATCGTAGTCAGGACAGGATTCGAACCTGTATTTATACCACCATACAACTTACTGATTTTACAGGCGAGTTTGCATAACTCTCGTTGAATGTGCGTTACCAATTCCGCCACCTGACTATTTTTAAACTAAACGTAAAATCCGAAACCAATTAAGTATTCGACTTTCTATCTTTAGTTTATTTCATGTTTCTTTTGAATAACTTTGCGTCATCAAAAGATTCATAAGAAACAAATTCTTTATTCATGTTGGCAATAACTGATTCCATTAATTCGTAATCTTTCATTCCACATTCTTTTTCTGATAGTCTAGATAACATAACAATTGTACCACCCAATATCATTGCCATGTCACTAAATGATAGTTTAACATCTTCGTGTGGTATCTGACCAACACTAATGTTAGTTCTACCATCACTTCCTTGTTCAATCTCAACTATTATTCGTAATTTATTATCCACAATTCAAATGTAAATTTTTTTTTCGAGATATCCAAATCCATTATTTAAATTTGTTTAATGGGTCACTATCCTTAATAATTTTATTAATCTCTTTTTTTGTGAGTCCATTTTTCCAATCTTTTGATGATGGTAATGGAAAAATTAAACTGAATTTATGTTGGTTTTTCATATTAAATGTCTTGTTGTAATTTCTTTTCTAAACCTGAAACAATATAAGATGCGGTCATGTAATTAGTTGCTAGTGGAGTGTTATAGACATTACAAATCCTTAATAACATATTCACATCAACTTGGTGTGGGTGAACCTCTAATGGGTCAATAAAAAATATAACACCGGATATTTCACCATCGGAAATCATCGATGCAATCTGAGCATCACCACCAAGTGGTCCTGACTTCAAACATTCAACATCCAATCCCGCATGTTCAATATGTCTTCCTGTTGTTCCTGTGGCAATAACATCAACCTTTTTAAAGAAATCTAATCTCTTCATAACAAAGGCGACCATGTCAGCCTTCTTTCCATCGTGAGCAATAACGGCTATTTTCATGATACTCTTTTAAATCTTAAAAATTCTGTAAACCATTTTACTACTTGAAAGGGTTTTGAAGGATTTGTTTTTACATACTCAATTAAGATGTTCTCAACATCTTCTTCAGTATATTTTTTATCCTTATTATCTTCCAATGCCTTATCATATCCATCAATGAATCCAACACATTCTTCTTGTGTTTTTTTCAATGCAATATATTCATTTAACGCTTTCCCTTTAGGTGTCATAATACTTTAAATTAGATTACAAATGTATAACCGATATTTGGAATATCCAAATTTATTTTAAAAATATTTTTAGTGTTCGACCATCATCTTGATATGATAATTCAATTTCATTGATACCTCTTTTAGTATAGACTCTACCTTCACCATTTGGTGTGTGGTCAATCACTTCGAATCTTGTAACCTTATTTGTAATATCACGAACAAAACCTTCAAATGGAATTAACCTTGCATATTCTATACCATTCTCATCGTGAGAAATTTCAAATTCAATTTCTTCTTGATGATTATCGGCATACATAAACATATCATCCCAATCATCCTGATGTAATGGTATAGTTATCCATGTAGTATCGGGTAGATATGGTTGGTATAATATACCCCATCCGGATTTTGTTTTATGTAGTTTGCCTATCATTTCTTTTTTGAATTTCACCTTCAACCCTAACTAAAAAATTAATTTCTTTCTCAACATCATTAACGATTAGTCTTCCTAATTCAGGAAAAGTTTCATGTAGATTATTATAGAACCTACAACTACTAAACTTTAATTTGATTTGAGAATATTTGAAACCAGGAATCTTTATTAAATCTTGAAATACTTTATCCATGTATTGAATAACACTTGGGAAATGGATATCCATACCATAATGTCCTTCTTCAAGGTAATTCATATACCTATAATTAAATTCTTCTGAGGTTGTCATAACTATTTTTCTTTATATAATTCGTGAGTATCAATATCTGTGTAAATTTTTATAATGTTTCTAACATCATTTCCAGCTTTCTCAACCATCTTAACTCTATCTTCCATATCCATTTCTTCATTGGATTGTAGATTCCAAATTTTATCCATCAAAACTGACATAAAAATTTTGGTTGCAGCTCTAAAACCATCAGTTGTATAATCGGGTTGTAGATTACTGTTTAACTCAAACTCCCAAAGAGTTTCTTCGATTTCGACCAATACGGGACTTAATTTTTTTCCTATCATGATAATTTAATTTTCTTTTTCTTTTTCTTCAATGAATTTATGTGCCACTATTAATAGAATTATTATACATATCTCCATCATTATTGGTATCTTTATAAGACATACCCATAGGAAACATACACCATAAAAAAAATTATTCCAATTTTTTTTTATTAATGCATTTATTATATAGATTCCCCATACCACTAAAAGTATTGTTGTTAATATTGACATAATTTAATTACTGTTGTATAAGTTGAGAATGAAAGTACCACTAAAATCATAATAAAAAATAAAGACCATATCCCAGTATACCATCTATCGGAAATACTATTGTTTTTTATTTTAAAAATAAGATTGGTAAGACTACCAATTATTGTTGGGAGTATTAGTATTATTAATATACCAAGAATCATCTCAAGTTCTTTATTCTCCATCATCTTTTATATTTTTTATTTTGGTTAATTCGTGATAAACCATCATAGAAATTGTTGCTCTATCTGGATACTTTTCTAATACCATTCGTTTTGAAACCTCTTGTCTCCACTCCTCGAAAAAACCGTGATTATGTGCTTGCCAACCGTAGTCCTCATAAATTTTCTCATTAGTCATTTTAATCTACATATTTATATTTTGTCTTAATTATGGTATATAGTCTTCTTATCTCATCATAATGAGGACGACCTTGACCTGATTCTTTTAATATTTGGAAATCATTATTATATATATCATCTAAAGATTCTTTTGTTTCGGATAAATCTATTTTATCTTCAAGAATTTTAGCTAAGTCCCAAAACTTTGTACTTTTACGCATCATTGAAACCATCAAAGTAATCATTAGACCAAAAATTAATCCTAACATTAAACCAATCCTTATATTGATTACAGTTGTTAGTGGATTAATTGAATTTGATGTTGGTATCAATTCAAATAAACAAAAAGTAAAACCACCAGTAAAAACAACACCAAAAATGTAAATCTCCCATAGTGGTGCCCTATCAAAAAAGTTATTTATTTTTTTCATGATTAGTTTATATTAATACTGTATTTGTTCTCAAAGTCATCACCAAATACACTCATTACAATGATAAACATTTTTTCACCCTTAACACCAAATAATACTTTAGTTTCCTTAGATTCATATACATCTAATTCATTAATACCATTTGATGTAAAAATGGTTACCATATCGTTCAATTGACTTAATCCAAAATTAAGACCATTAATAACTATTGATTGATTTGTTGGGAAACGATATTCACCCGTTTCATCCTTACCGCATTTAATTTCCCCCTCACCATTACATTCTTCACAATCTTTACTATGTCCACAACATCCACACTCAATTTCACCTGACCCATCACACTCAGAACAAGTTGCGTACTTATCCTCATATTCCGGTATCATTCTAATTTGTGTGAAAACATCAACTATATCTTGGAGTTTTATTGTACCAATAGGTTGTTTGTTACCCTCATACTCATCTTTATATGTTTCCATAACTGAAAGTGCGTTAGCCCCTTCACCCTTACTAAAATCAAGAACATTTTCTTTATTAACAAATTCAGAGTCGTAAAACCAAAGTAACTTATATGAATTAGTGGTTGCAACCCAACCATTTGGAAAACATATTGGTTTACTAATACTCATTCTAAAATCGTCATCACTAACAAATGACCTTACGAAATTTTCGTAGTTTGGATTTAATTTATTCATTTTATTATGTATTTTGTACAAAAATAAGATATTTTTTTGAATATATCAAATCTTTATTTTTTAAAAAATTAATGGTATATTTGTAATATGAAAACAGTTGCACATGTAATATTTGAAAATGAAGAAGGTGAATTACTTTTGTACCTCAGAGATAATGAACCGTCAATACCTTTTCCACATCATTGGGATTTAATCGGTGGTCATGTTGATGAAGGTGAATCTGTTGAAGAAGGTCTTATACGAGAAGTAAAAGAAGAACTTAATCTAAATTTGATTGGTCACAAATTTTGGAGAAGTTATGTGTGTTTGGAAGGTGATGTTTACCCTAACATAAAATACATGTACACTGCAAAAATAAATCTCCCTATTGAGGAGATTACTTTAATGGAAGGTGAGAAAGTGCAATACTTTACAAAAGAAGAAGTATTAAATCTAAAACTAGCAAATATAGAAAGTACAATATTATCGGACTACATCCAACAATTTGGTCATAGACTTAAATAAATGATTAGAATTTTTTAACTATAAAATGTTCTTTGAATTGTTCCCTCGGTATTAAATAACCTGTGGTGTAACGATATTCTTCACCTGAACGAATCGTTTGGTAAAAATCATTTTCTTTAATGAGTTTCTTTAAATCAGGAACTTTAATAAACCATATCTCATTAAGATATTGGTACGAGTATGCCCACCAATCAGATTTAGTTACATTTATTCCACTATCCCCATCTCTACATTGGAATTCAACAAATAAGTTACCAGTATCGGAATCTTGAGCAACAAAACCATTGGGTAATTTTCTTCCTCGCGCCACATGCACATCGTTCTTAACTTCATAATATATGAGTTCACTTTTGTTTGATGTTTTGAATCTTATGTCCCAATACTTTAGTTCTTCTTTCATCATAACACCACACTTATTACATTCATATGATTTATCCTCCTTCATCCTCCCACCACAATCACAATCTTTGGAGCTACTTATATATAATAAATTATATTTTTCAGTAAGAAATTTCCTTACAATTTCCTCTCCATTATCACCATCTTTTACGTCTTCTTTAAAATCGTTATTCGCCATTCAATAGTTCCCTCATCTTATCGTAATGTTCCCACCACAGTATCTCTTCCTGTTCCTCCGTTAATGTAACATTTACAATGTCCTGCGTGAGTAATTCCTCCTCCTCCATTTGTTTTACTGATTATAATGTATGTATGTTCTTTAAATTCCCATTCAGATACTGAGTAAATCTCATTACCACCGGCCGAAATATAAAGCGGTCGGTTATGTTTATCGTAAACTTTTTTTGTTTCAACTGAATTTGAACAACCAACAATAATTAATGATAATACAAATAAAATATTAATCGATTGTAGGAATTTCAATGATAGTAATTTCATTTTCGGTTTGTGGTTCGATATTCGAAATACCCGCTCTAAAGTATTTGGTTAGAACATATTTATCTTGAATAACGGTTGGTTTTTCAATATGTTTTGTGTATGGATTTTCATTACCATCGTGATAAACATTTTTCCAAATAACAACATCACCTTTAGCCGGTTTGAATTCCTTGTCAATACTATTAAATGAGGTTTCTCCACCATCATTAACATCGTTCAAGTAAACAATCATTGTCCAAGTTCTTTGTCCTCTTTCGTCCAACTGTTTCTTACTGCTCTTATCTGAAATTGGGAAATAATCAAAATGTTCTTTTTCTTCGTGACCTTCAGGATATTTTTGAACAAAGAAGTCTTCACCAGTTGAGTAATCAAAATTGATTAATGTATGTAATCTAATGTTAACCTCTTCATAAATTGGGTCTTTCTTATTAATATAAGAAATCAAAGATTTGTTTTTCTTTGTACTTAAATCTTTATCTGTCCACTCGATTAGTTTATCACAAGTTTCAAAACTCAAGAACTCAGGAAAATGGTACATCTCAATAAAATTAGTTTCAATTTTATAAATGTTAGGGTTATCGGAAAGATTTTTATGAAATGGAATAATTTCAATATCATAAGGTAAATTTAATGCCTCTTGAGAATATTGTCTTTGCCATACTAAAGAATTAGTTGGTTCAATATCCAATTCTGATTTAATTAAATTGTAACTGAATCCATTATTTAATAGTACATTGAATAATGATTCTCTGCTAACTCCATTAACGACATTATTCCAAATCCATACTTTCCATTCTGGTGTAAATTGATTATTTATCATATGTTTTTTTTATTATTTTTTTTGTTATTAATTTAATAGTATCTCCAATTTCGTATCTTCTATATAACCTCACACCAACTTTTTCACCTTTGAAATATATTTTCCAATATGGAGTCGTTTGAAGTGTGTTATCTTCACCCATTTGGTGATAGTCAACCGAGTCAACAACATAGGTAACTTCTTTTTCGACAACCGTATAATTATCGTCACATGAAGATAAGAATGTTATTAGTACAAGTATAAGTAAAATATTTTTCATAGTCAATTAATTAACGAAACAATTACGGCGAGCAATTGATATAATCTTTAAATTTTTAATACAATCGTTATCACCCCTTGTGACAGCGTCATAAAGGTCGTTGTTAACTATTGCCTGAACAAAACTACCACCCATTGGTCCGATACCATCCCTTGTTCTCATTACTGAAACAATAATGTTAATGATGTGGTCACTTACTTCAACATCGTATCTTTTAACGAAGTCTCTAGCTGTTTGATATAATTTTTCGTCTTCCATATTATAAATTCATTGATGCTCTCATCTGTTCAATATCGTCACTACCGTGGATAGTACGAGTTTTTGGTTCTTCCCCAAAAATAGTTATAGTTTTTGTTATTATGACTTGACCTTTATGTACCGCTTCACAATTAAAATCTCTCGGACAAGGACACATTCTTCCAATTGTCTCGCTAGTTATCTCACATCTATAACATTCGTAATAGTCACTTATTTCTTTTGTAATCTTACTCATTTTATTAATTATCAAACCAAAATACTATTCTAATGGAATTTTCTTTTTCGGGATGGTTTTTATCATCATAAATATGGAATTCTTCCCGAAATCTTCCGTCTATTTTTTTAACAATTCCATTTAAAGGTGATGGTTCGTCCCACTCTCTATAGTCCCAACTAAGTGTGTCATCAACCCATCCAGCCCAAGAGTCAGGTGTTCCCTCTCCCTTATCAATTTTTTCAGCGTCTTCAGGTTTAACCATACCACCATATCTCGTAGATGGATTTTGTTCCAAAAATGCTTTGAGCTCAAGTAAGGTAAAATGAGAATGACTGTGTCCGTCAGAATTCCATCTTTCTGATTCTTTTTTCGTAACTTCAGAAACATCTTCCGGTAAACCTCTTGGTGAATCAATCATACCATCACCACCACCTCTAACACCAGCAAGGATATTAAATAATTCATAATCTCGACCACGATAAATTGGGACATGGTCTAACATTCTTTCATCGTCTTTACCTTCCTTATACCAAGGATTATGTGTCCAATGGTCAATGTTCACCCACTTCTCCTCACCTTTAACATGTGAGATGTATCTTTCAGTAAAAAGATGTATATCTGCTCCCATTTTATTTATTATAATAATTTAATATGTCTTGAAATTTTAAATATTTTCTTTCCAAATATACATTAGAATCTTCATATAACCAACTCAATAATTTAATAATTTGTTGATTACCCTTTTTATATACTCTATGTATCATTTTCATTTTACCGAACCCCAAATTAATACCTGTTTGTTTAATGATAATGTCTTTTACACCTTTCATTAATTCGTCATTTCCCACTATTGAAAACATATATCTTCGATAATTTTTATCCATTGAGAGTGATAAAGAACCATCACCATCAAAAAGTCCTCTTATAAAGTGTCTATACATTTTATTTGGTATTTTTGGTAATTTAGTAATTTTACTTTTATTTGGTACAACGCCATGTTTACTTAAATTCTCCACAATTTCATGTACTCCACAATGAAAATAATATATTGTACCATAACCTAAATCTCTATTTTTAATTGGTTTATCGCCGTCAGGATAAATTAATTTTGATAGTTTTTCAAGATGATTGTTATCTTTAATATCTACCCTTAATGTTTTATTCTGATGGTTATGACCATCGGCCATAATAAAACCTAACCAATATGCTTCATTTTCTGTTTTTATTTTATTAAATATTTCCCTATTATATTGATATTTGCTCATAATAATAAATATGGTAAATGTGTGCAATATCGCAACCCATGATTTTTATTTATTTTTACAAATCTAATTAATAATTTTGAATATACCAAATATTCTAAGGATTTTCTTAATATTTTCCCTTGCGTTGATTAGTTCACGATTCACATCATTTAAATCTATTTCAATTAGTTTAGATAAATCCTCAATGGTTAAACCATCAACTATGCTCATATTATAAACAAGTTTTTGAATTAAGGGGAGTCCGTTTATCAATGACAAAATCTCATCAACTGTCATTTCAACATCAGGAACATAATCCTCGGTTTTAATTAAAGTATATTCTGAAATATTAATCTTAGTATCGTATTTAATATTAGTCACACAATATTCAACGGTATAAGTTCTTAACCAATCCATGATTGATGAGTCCCTTTTAATTAAATTCATATTTTTAAAAACTTGTCTGAAAATGTTTATAACAATTTCATCTGAATCTTTGCAATATCTTTTAACAATAAAATTTATTTTTGGAGAATAATCTTTAAAGAATATCTCTTGGAATTTTTTATCGTTTTTTAAACACCCTTTGATTATGTCTTGTTCTGTGTATAATAAAGTAGTGTACATAATTATATTAAATTAAATTGTTTTAAAATGTAAATCACCAACAATGTTAATGAAATAAATGTTGGTAGTTTTATAAATAAACGAGCCACCCATTTTTTTGTTCCGTTAACATTGGCAACAACCATAAAAAGATTTGCCGGTAAACTAAAAAGTAATGCGATTAAAAGTAATTTTTCCATATTATTTAACTTAAAGAATTTGGTAGATATAGTAATGTTGGATTTTTCTTTTGAATATCAACATCGGGATATTTCTCTTTGAACTTCATAACATCAAACTTCTTGGTAATTAAATGATGACCATTCTTAGTTGGGATAATTACCTCAATCTTTGGACCTACCTTATATCCGATTGGAAATCCAACCTCATCGAATTCAACTTCGGTAAATGGTTTACATTCATATTCAATGTATGCCATCATAATTGGACTCGCTACTTTAATGTCATCGACATCAATAATCCATCTCTTCTCTTGAGTTTTTATTTGACCAACAACAGAATCAAATAATCCTTTCTGATTGTGTTGACCATTCTGAATTCGTTGAGCCAAGTCAACCATCATATTTAATGAAACATCAAAGTGGTTTTGTTTTTGAACATGGATGTAAGCTCTTGCTTTAAACATCTCACAAAGTTGTTTAACCTCTTCATATCTACGCTCAAGATGGTCAATACTTTCAATACAATATGTTTTGATTGTCCTTACCGATTGGTGATTATCTCTTTCACCTTCTGGTTGGTCTTTCTTTCTTTTGAATACATATAACATATAAAAGTCTCCTGTCTTTTCAAAGTTAAGGAGACCTCTAATTATTTCAAAATTATCTATCATTGATTTATTTTTAGGTTACAAAGATAATGAAGAATTTTAAATATACTAATTTTTTTAATATCTTAAAAAAATAAACTAGTATTGAGTTATCTTACCCAAATTGGTAATCTTACTACCTTTAAATTCACTATGACTTTTGATAATACCATAAAAGGATACTCTAGAATTAACCTCAACTTTATCATCCGTACCCAATAAGTAATCCTCAGATATCTCACCAAATTTTGAGAATAGGTTACCGTTCTTATCAACCATTTCGTAGATAATTGTGTCACCATATGGTCCCTTAAAGTTTCGTTTATCCACCACTTTTAGTTCAAATTTCATTTTCATTTTCGGTGAACCTATGTGTTTACTTTCATTTACTTTAACCACATTTTCACTTTGTGATTTGTACGATTTAAACGCATCAAAGTCATTAACAAATCCTAAAGTTGTTTTTGCTCTTGTATATGCAACATACTCCAAATTTCTTTCTTGTTCTATTTGCCATTGAAGTTTAGCGTACTTGGATGGAATTAATTCTTGATGAATAATGAAAACTCTTTCAGATTCTAGTCCTTTTGATTTATGCATGTTACTTAAACAAATACCTGATTTCTTATCATTAGAAAATAATTCTTTAATCTTTCTAATAACATCATGTGGGTTACCTATTCCCTCTGAAAGAACTTCAATTGCTTGAATCTTTTCATTCATTATGATTACCTGACTATCCTCCATCGCTTCAGATTTAATCATTTTATGGTTACTCATAACTTTCTCAATCAACTTATCCTTATCGTGATATAAACGGGAAAAAACATTAATCATTGTAAAGTCTTCGGTCTTTTTTTCACAATTTTCAATCATTAATATTAATGACATACCAATGTCCGAACCAATTATATATGATTTTTTTCCTTCACTAAGAAGTTTTATACATAACGCCACAATTGGAAATGTATTTCTACATAAAACCATATCACCATCTTGAATGTCTTTATATGAGAATGTTTCGTGAACAACTCCGGTTTTATTTTTAGAGAAATGTTTAATAAGTGGATTAAGATGTTTAACCCATTTCACAATAGGTTCAGCACATCTATAGGTAACGGATAATGGAAGTTCAATAGTATTGGGTATGTTCTTTAATTTTTGATATGATTCATAGTCGGCACCGGCAAATGCATAAATGGCTTGTTTAGGGTCACCCACCGCAATAAATCTTCCTGTATCAGGTTTGATTGCCTTCTCCATTAGTAATCTCTGACAAGTATTTAAATCTTGACACTCATCAATGAATACATAATCATAAACATCTGTACCAAGATTCATAATGTTTGGGAACATAATCATATCGGTGAAGTCAACCACATCTTGGTAGTGTAATCCTAATTTAGATAGATACCAAGCAACAGTTGATTCACCATCTTCGTTATTGATGGAATGAATATCAGCCAATTTATTTAAATTATTTACACCAATTGGTTTTGTGTCAAAATCAATCAAATGTAACCTACCTAAATTACAAAGGTCAACAACATCTTTAACAAACTTATTAATATCAATATCCCCATTCTTTACAGTATTAGCCATTGATTCGATAAACCTATAACATTCCTTATTGAACTTATAAACATCAAGTACATCATCATTTTTACCTTTATAAAATTGAATAATATCTTTTAATATTTTTCTGTACTTACTGTTATCAATTGATGGTTCTTTAATTGATTTACGAATAGTTTCGATACCAAAACCATGTACAGTCATCACCTTAATGGATTTTCTTTGTGGTACTCTTTCTCTTAACTCCTTAGCGATACTTTTATTGAACGCCATGAATAATATCGTCTTATCTTCAGGTATTAATTTTAATGCCTCTAATAGTGTGGTTGTTTTACCACTACCAGCAACCGCAGAAATTACTGCGTTTTTTTCACCATCTAAGATGAACTTAAAAATATCTTTCTGTTGTTTACTTGGTGTAAATTTACCCATTTCTATGTTTATTTTTTTGAGTCGTACTCGTCGTTCATCAACTTAGCACTGAAATTACTGTCCATTGTTCTTAATACTATACCTTCAATCAAATTTGTTTTGAAGTAATCGTTACATTCTTTTTGAATTTCTTCTTTACTATTGAATACTTTTCTGAATACAACTTTACATCTTTCAAATTTTAATTCTTCCATCAACGAGTTGAAGTATTCTTCATTCATTTTTACCGCAACTCCTTCATATGAGTCAACACCAAAGAATTTAATGTTTGTAGTGTTCTTAGAACTTGGATTATTCTTGTTACCTGAACCTTTCCATGATTGACCATTACCCTCACCTCTTAGAATCATAGACACATTAATAATTTCTTGACCGTAATGTTCTTTTATTCTATCAATATAAGGTTTAGTTATTGTAAGGAATTCATCTTCATTATCAACCAATTCTTTAATTAACAAATCAGGTTTATATCCAAACAAACTCATAAATCTTTCAAGTAGATTTGGTTTTCTTCTACCGACAACTTTATTGATTTTCCATGGTTTAATTAACTTCCTTGAACCAACAGTAAATTCACCATCTTTAATGATGATACTAATACTCGAGCCATCTGTTTTTTCCGTACCAACTAACTCAACGGGATATCCAACCTTGTTTTCAAGATGACCCCATAAGTTATTGATGTTTGTTTCATCGGTCTTATAGATTGTTGATGGAAAATCTCTACCACCATTGGTTTTGATACCACCTGAATTATCTGGTTCTTCCCATTTGGTTATACCCAATGCTTCAGCAAAAGATTTACCTTTACTCATAAACTCTGGAACTAATTCACATACTTCTTTAAGTGGTAATAGAATACCAACACTAAATGTCGGTTCATTATCACCAGTATGAAGATTGAACTTAACAGCACGAATTCTAAAGTTAGAACCTAACTTTGATTTCTTTACTTCACCGAATGGTCTAATGAATGAATCGAACAAAGGAATATCTGATAAAGAATAATCAGGTTGGATATATACCGCCTTGTCACCAATTTGATATAAATCTTTCTGTGAAACTAAACTAAATCCGTTCTCCTCCAATTCAATTTTTTCAATTGCATTGGCTTGTTCTTCACCTTTAAATAAAGGTACTTTATTCTTAATTGTAACAATCTGAACCGGATTAACTACCGGTTCAGTTGTATTAATTTCTTCAACCATTTTGTTTATTTTTCAATTAACATATTTGTGTTTGAAATTGGGAGTCTCATTACTGGTACTGCAGATTCTCCTTGTCTTTGCATTACCTCATAGTATCCTCTTTCGACTTTTACCGTTGGTACTTCGTCTTTTATGTAGATGATTTTTGAATCATTTTTACTACCTTCGTAAATTTTTACTGTTCTGTCTGTTGTGTTAAAAACTAATGTTTGCATTTTTTTTCTTTTTTTTTAGATTATGTTTATTATAAATTTTTTAAATAATTCGTGGTCAACTGACACACAAAGTCTGGCGTATGATGACCAAAAGTCTTTTTCGTGATAGACAAACTTATCTAAACCAACCGCACCTATTTTGTGTTGAAATAGAAAGTCTTCAGATTTATTTATCACTGCAAAAATTCCCATCGGTTCACCTTCACCATATAACTCTTTTACTAAAAGGTTATTCTGTTTTAGAAAATCAATATTCTTCTTGATGTTCTCAGTTGTTATTCTTCTGAATTTTGTATGAGCTTCTTTACCTTCTACTGTAGAGATTACCTTCTCAATTATCATCTGTGATGGCGAAGATACTGCATTAAATTCATAAAGTAATCTTATATTTAATTCTGAATTGAAATCTTTATTTTTAGAAAAGATGAATCCCATTCTTAAACCAGATAATCCAATCCATTTAGAAAAAGATTCAGTTATGATTACATTATCCAAGTGTGCAATTCTGTCAAAAAAATCATCTTCATAAAATAGTTTTCGATATGGTGAATCAAAAATAACAATTGCTCCCGTCATTGATAACTCATGAATCTTATTATATAGTTCATGGTCGTCCATCTTAACACCTGTAGGGTTATTTGGGTCACAAATAAAAACACAAGACGATTCATTTATTTTGGCCATATCGAATGTGTCAAAAGAATCGTAGAAAGAAAATGACTTCTGTCTAATTGTTGCCATTTTAGAATAAGAACCCCAATAAAATTTTGGAAAATAAATATTCTCAACATTCAACAATTGAATTACTAAATCTAATGCCGGCATCCCACCCGGCGTGATTGCTATATTATTTTCAAAACCGTCTATGTTCGTAAACGATGGAAAATACTCTTTAGTAATTGATTTTCTAAATGATTCAATACCTAAATTGGGTGCGTAGACCTGAAACTCCTTTGAATTAAAATCAATTTGTTTCATAACCTCAGCTAAATCGATTTCAGTTACTGCGTTTACACCTCTATTAAGTTCAAGGTATTGTTCCCCACTTTCCTTTGATGCTCTTTTTACTTTCTGACCTATCCCAACTATTGATGAGAATGTGGCGTTTGATATATTAATCTTCATATATATTATAATTCCATTGTTGGTTTTAACCAAAGAACATTATCTTTAAAAATGTAGTTTCTTAATGATGGATATTCATGAAGAGTTTTTAATGTTTTAACTGTGTCATGTTTGAAACACTTAAACATTTCTTCTCGAATTCTTTCCGTGGACACTACACCCATTTTATTTTCATAATCATAATTTTGCATAATTCCATCCATCGCAGGACCAATCCAAAAACCTTTGGTTATACAAAATCTAATTGCCCTTAATATACGAAGTGGGTCATCATCAAATGTAACTGTACATTCCAATGGTGTCCTTAAATAACCTCTTTTCAAATCCTCAAGTCCGTTGAAATAATCAATTATTTTTCCATCACCATCTTTAGCCAATGCGTTCAAAGTAAAATCTCTACGCTCCAAATCATCGTACAAACTACCAGGTTTAACAATTGGTTGTCTTGTTCCCGGTATATAACCAATTTCTTTACGAGCCATAACAAAGTCAGCAACGCCATAATATTTGTGTTCTTTTGGGAACTTTGCTCGGATAGTGAAACAATCAGGTGTTACCAAAAATATTTCAAATTTTTCTTCTTTTAAAAATACTTCAAGGATGTTAAACATAGTATGAGCGAACTCAACATCTTTAAGTAAATTATCACCGGGTACCGCAACATAGTCCACATCTTTAGATTGTAACCCTAAGATTTCATCTCTAACTTTTCCCCCAACTTCGTAAAATGTGAATAAACTCATAATTCTATTATTTTATGTCACAAAGATAAAGAATTATTTTGTATATTCCAAAAAAAATCCCCTTTCGGGGATTAATTTTTAAATTTTTCTTTTAATTTTTCTGTTCTTATTATTTCCTTCAGGAGTTTAGTGTAACCATCCCCTGCTTCAGCATAAGAAGAAGATAAATAAAGAAAATATTCTTCTTCGGTATCAATATTGGAAAGATATCTACATTGGTAGAACGCATAATCATAAAGAGATTGATACCAATTATCATAAAATGCGTGTCCATTTTCAGTACCCTTTGCGGTATTGATTCTAATGGTTGCCTGTTTCATTCCGAAAAGATTGTGATTTTCTTTAAATATTTGACTTTTGAAGTGTCCTGTTTCCGCTATGGATTGAGACATTACAATATATGGGAACTTAACATTTAATCGTTTTAATTCCGCAACAAATTTTTCTTCAGTAAATTTATTCTTTTCGTTGTCTAATGAAAGAACAATCATTTCTTTTTCATATTCATCGAGTACTTCGAATTTGAAAAATCTACCCATCACAAAAGATGCAATCATTAGTATAATTACTGCTGAAACTGCTACTTTTGTTTTCCTCCAATCCTTTATCCAAAGGAGTGTTGAACTATCAAATTTATAAAACATAATTTATTTATTAAGGTTAAAATTTTTTAAAATATTATTGTTTTAAGACCAAACATAACTCTTGGAATATCGGTTTGATAATAATGGATTGAAACATATAGTGGGTATGATAATTGGAGGTCTGCACCAATTCTTAATATCATTTTATTATCTCCACCAACATTTAATCCAGCACCACCCATTAGTAATAATCTATTATATTTTTTATTTCTATATACATAATTACCAATCATATATAACTCATTGGGTCTTCCATTAATTACCATAATGTCAGGACTAAACATATGTAACCCTAACGCCAATTTACCCATCCCCAATTCTATTGTGGCAACTGAATTTTTATTTGAAAATCCACATCCAACGGCGTAGAAAGTATTTTTATTTCTCGGACCATATGATAATGAATAATTAAATGCTCTCTGTGGTATTCTTAATGGTGTTTGAGAATAAACAGATGATGTAATTAATAAAAATAATATTACCACATACTTTCTCATATTATATTTTTGTTTTCTATTCCTGCGGATTCAAAAATACTATTACATGTTTTTTTATAATTTGAATTTGTTTCATACAAATCATAAAATTTCTTAATTGAATGCATAATTGTTGTGTGGTCTCTATCTCCCAATGTTTTACCAATACTTGATAGTGTACGGTTAAAATCTTTTTTCAAAATGTAAGAAACTAATTTTCTCATGTCGGTACATTCGCGTTTTCTCGATGACGACATTAGTCTTTCTCTTGTTTGTCCTGATTTCTCTTCAATAATTTCAAACAATTCATCTTCAGTAAGTTGTTTATTAATTGTTTTAATAAATGGATATTTTTCAGAATCAATTTCTTTAAGGTTCAAACCAGGAAAAACATAAGGACTAATAGGATTTTTTTGTGTCATATCGTTATTTTTTATTTTTTTAATGAGTTCAAATATACAAATAGTTTTCGAATATCCAAATTTTTTTAAAAAAAAATGGAGGAATTACCCTCCATTCTATTAAAATCTATTAATTCTTGGTACATCACCGACCGTTTCGGGTTCTTGTTGTATACCATCCGTATTTCTTAACCTATTACCCATATTATTTAGTAAATTTGAAATACTTTCCACTTCGTGGTGACCTTCGGTTCTTACCGTTGGTTCTGGTCCTTCATCCTCCCATGCGTCTCTTTCTTCCATCTGTACTTCACCATCATAATCTCCCATAGCAACGGGTTGTTCTTCCATATCCATTGGTTCTGACATTTTCATTTTACTTTTAACCAAATTCTCTTGTATTTTTCTATCCTCATCACTTAATAATGATATGTTTGGTATGGGGTTATTAGTGACTTCATCCCTGATAACATCAATTATGAATAATGGTAAACCACTTTCAATCGAATCAATTCTGGTATCTACTTGATTCCAAAATGAAAAATCAGGTTCGCCATCTAAAGATTTAAAACAAGCAACTTTTAATCCGGTCACTTTGTTAATCATGTACAATAGAATCCCTCGTTTTGAATATTTTAAAAAATAATCGGGATTACTATCGGATGAGGTACACCATTTTGTTGATGCTCCATATTTTAATGAAGAATGATATGTTAATGGTCTTATCACCATCCACTCCTCATTAGCATAAACTACTTTAATTTGTTTCTCCAATTCTTTTTCTTGTGACTTCAATTCAGCAATTGCTGTTACCGATAAAATTTCATCAAATGATGAGTATCTTGATAAATCGTTTAATTCGATTAAACCTCTTTCATTAAACTCACAGAATTTTTGGTATTCCACTAAATCATTTATATCAAAACTAGTGTCTAAAAAACGCCACATAAAGAATACTTGAAAGTCGGTAAAATTATCCAACTTTGAACTACTAACTTTTAATCTATTCTTTAGAAGGTCTCTTATTTCAGTAATGTAATTATTAAAATTTTTAGTTTTCTTCATTACCCGAAGAAGAGTTTCAATGTATTTTGTTTTCCCTTCGGGACAAACCAACTCCAATATTTCAATAATATTAAAGTTATTTTCTGGTTGATTTTTTAAATCTTTAATCTTTGTCATGGTTTTATTTAATTAATAATGTTTTCTAAGTAATTCAATTACATCCCAAGCATCTTCAAGTGCGTTGTGCGTAACAATACCCTCAATGTTTGCTCGTTCTTTACACTTTATAAGTGAAGGTAATGATTCATCCTCATTCCAATCACAAAATAAAATAGCTGGGTCTAAAATTCTTGAACGGGTTCTGATTAACTTTTTCCACCAAGGAAGTTCCTCTAAGAATACTTTATCAAATGTTCCAAAGTTTTTACCCGCTACATTTATTGTAATTGGTTTGGTGTTACTACCAATTATCGGTAAAGATTTTCCATCAACTCCTCTTCTTATTGTTTGAGCTCCTGATATAATATCATACCCAAATCCATTAACAAAAAGGAAATCAAAGAAGTGTTTTACCACTTCATCTTCTTCGTAGAATTTGTAACCACTATTAGTATTCAATATTAATCTAACTTCATTTGTTCCCTCAAGATACTCACCCATTAAAGATATAATTTCTTTATTCATGGTTAATGCTCTTGGTGAACCTTGGATGTTATTTTTAAGAATGATAGCGTTGAACTTTGGTAGTTGTTCATATGGTAACTTCTTTGTGGTGTCTTCTATAATTGCCCCAATAGAAAGAACACTATTCATATCAGAATTTAATCCTGATGTTTCGATATCAACGGAAATATACTTCATTAGAATATTATATTGACTATTATTACAATTAAAATAATTAATAGGATTATTACAACCCCACCCCACAATGGTGCGGTAACCCACCACCACGACCAATCAATGTAGTTGGTTAGTTTGAGTGTCATTAAGATTAAAAACATCAGACCGAAGAATCCCACTCCCCCTGATGATGTTGTTGAATTTTTATCTGCCATTTTTTTTGAATTTATGTTTTGTGATTAATGTGTTTATGGTATCATCAGCGGATGTATGTAAAATACCAATACCACCAGCATCAATCCATCCTTTAATATTATCTTCCCTATCATCAATGAGAATTGAATTAGGTGACGCGAAATCTTTTTTGTGTTTTGCACTTCTTAGGATAAGATGCACACCGGGTAATTCTCTTTCAACCCAATCATGTTTAGCTACCCTCGATTCGGTTTGTCTTGAAGGTGCGGATAGTATTTCAGGATTATAAGGTGAGATGAAATCCCACAACTTATGTCCATCACCCATCCATTCTAAATTAATCCAGAAATCATACCCGGCTTTATTTATGGGGTTCCAAAAATGGGTATCGTTTCGATGTTCAGTACCTAAATCAACTCCAGTTAGTTTTTTATAACCTTTACTGAAATCTACGAGTACACCATCTAAGTCACAGTATATTTTATAATCAACCATTTGTTAAGATTTTTTACAAATATACAGAAATATATTGAAATAAAAAAAGACCCGAAGGTCTTTTCTCAATTTTTTTTATTAATTACCAGTTTTCATCTGTTTCATTGGTGTTCTCATCCTTATAATAATCCTCATATCCATTATCTTCATCGATATCTTTATCAAGAAGTTCTTCATCCTCTGATTCAATCTCGAGTTCATCAATTAATGAATCATAAACTAAATCCTCAACAACCCATGATGGGATATCCTCATCATTATTTGGTTCGAAATGTTTAATGTCGATGTTTTCTCTGTTGAATGATGATTCTCCAAAAAAATCATCTAATTTCTCTGTTAAATCATCAGAAAAATCGGATTCGTTATACCATTCGTAGGTTACGTAAATTTCAAATTCCTCATCGGTATTTGGGTTGAAAACTGTTATAGTTTTACTGCTAAGTCCTTTTTTTGATTTTGACATATCTGATATAAAATTTTACAATAAATACTCAGATATTTTAAGAAAGGAATTATTTCATACCTACAATTTCATCAGTATCAACATCAACAACATAATGTTTACCATTTTCATCTTTCATGATTTGAATATTGCGTTTGGTTTTTTCACCCATTTCCATATCGTCTTCCATCATTTCGTTCTCTTTTAATGTTTTCCTTACGATATTTTCAATATCATTTAATTTTAATTTTACTACCTTAGTCATAATCTTTTTTATATAAATATACTTATGTTTATTAAATCTACCATTATAAATATTCCATAAAACAAAAAACCCCTATAAAAGAGGTCTTTGGTGTGAGTCGATTTTCTTTTTTTTCCGTTTTATTTTTTTGTGGACGGATGGGTCATAATCCAGTTCGGTTTCTGGTTCTTTTTTTGGGTCAGGGGTGTAAAGTTCAAATCGATTATTTAAAGCAAGTGATTTTAAAAAATTACAGATAGGTTTGATGAGAGTTTTCACAGCATAATGGTTTTTTCTTAATATATGAAAAAAAAATATATTTTAAAGTTTACCCAACAATATTTTTAATATCATCCGTATGGTGGTCTAATGGTCCCATTTCCGAACCAATTGGAACTTTTAACATTGGGTTAATTACCTCATGAACAAAATCGTAAGGTCTAAATTCCAAATGACCATCCATTCCAACATCCATTCTTCTTCCACCACTAATTTTATCATGGTGAGGTAGATGACAATGACCGTGTAAGTGTATACGACCCTTTCTAAGGTTGTTCCATGAACTTATGGGGTAATGTAACATCTCAAACGAATGACCTTGGTGTTCGACCCTTAAAAAGTGATTAACACTTGTAAATAACCTTTGACAGTTTTCTCGATTTCTTTCAATATGATGGTCATGATTACCTAATAAAAGATGAATCTCTTGACATATAATTCTATTACGGAACTCCTCAATGTTTTCAAATCCACCAAATGACCAATCACCTAAGTGAATTAGTATATCTTCTTGACCAACCACATTGTTAATGTTATTAACAATTGCCGCATTCATCTTATCAAGAGTATCGAAGTCTCTTGTTTGGCTTTCCGGTATTGAACCATCGGGTTTACGCCAGTTTGTTATTCCCCTACAAATATTGGTGTGAGAGTAATGTGTGTCGGATGTAATCCAAACCTTTCTACTATTATCTATCTTTAACATTTCAAATTCATTTAATGTTTACAAAAATAACAATAAGTTTGGATATTTCAAAATATCTCAAAAAAAAATCCCAATTTCTTGGGATTCTTAATTTATGGTTTGATTTGTTTGACTATTCTTCGAATCAATCTCTCTTTTGCCTCATTTAAATTCCTATTAGGTTGTTCAATTGAGGTTGTTTGTTTGTATTCAACATCAGCATACGGTAAAAGTTCTTCCTCCGTAATCCCATTTATATCTGATTTTAATTCATTAATTGCTTCAATTAATGAGTTTACAACATTAATGTCATCCATGATTACATATTGTTCATTAAATTCTTTTCCAGGTTCTAATTGTGCGGTTTTGGTTGTTTGAATAAGTTTAATACTTTCGAAACCACCTCTCATTCTTCTATCTTCAGTTAGTTTTTTTCCTAAATTAACTTTCAATTTAATATTCCAAGCAAAACTTTCACCCATTTTTTCACCAAGAATCTCTAAGTCCATTCTGATTGTTACATCTAAGTTCGCCTCTTCATAACCACGTTTATCCAAACCGTATTTGTCTGTTTTACCTTGATATGTGGTATCCATTTTTCTATCCGCATTCCAATTGGTGTTACCAGTATTATACTGTCTAGCCATATAGTAAGTTTTCATTTCAGGACCTTCCTTTCCCTCGAGTCTATCAAGTACCGCTTCTAAAAAATCAAAAGCCGAATCGTAACTATTATTATTGTGAGTTCTATAAACAATTTTTTCGTTGGTATAAGTACCTTCGTGCATGTCTATATTTTCTCTTTCACTAACTTTAATTGATGGTATACTTTTTTTATTTAAAACATCATTGAATCCTTCTCCAAAAATTTCAGATTTAAGAATTCTTTTTAATTTCCTTTGGTTTTTTTCACCTTCACTTTGGGATTCACCACTAGGTTGGTAACTTGTACCCGCCTTAACATTTCTAATAGGATATAACGCTCTTTTACAATTAACAACGATTGGATTTAAATCGTGTTCTTCGGTTAAACTATCTAACCATTCTCTATTTTGTTCAATAAATAATGTTGCTTCTTGACAATCAGTTGGAACAATTAATAATTTCTGTCCTTGGTCAACAACATATCTACCACCATCGGTGTCTTTCTCTAATTTAAGAGTTGGGTTTTGAATCCAATAATTTGGTTTAATTTTTCTTTTACCATCATCCTCAACATAATCTGGATTTTCTGAGTCCTTAGAATATGGGACATCTTTTTGTGGTAATGGTAGTCCCGTTCTTGTGTCCTTACTTGGTTCTCTAACACCCTTTTTATCAAAAGCCATCTCATCAATATCAGATGTATATGACTCTTTTATAATTTTTGTTAAGTATTTTTTGATTGATTTATCCATTTTAGTGTTATTTTACTTATATATAAATACAACCAAAATTGTATTTTTTCTATTTAAAGAAGAGTCTTCTGATTTTTTCACCCAATTCATAATTATTGGGGGTGTCAAATATTAATTTTTTAGGTAAACAGACAACATCACCATCTATTTTCTCTTCCATACAACTTATACAACATTGACCTAATCCTTCAATGTAACCCAATCTCATATCAATATGGGTTTCAAAATCGTATGGTGTTTCTTTACCGCACATAACACATTTTTCTTTATTCATAATAATAAAATTTATGTAAAGTTAGTGATATTCTAAATTAAAAAACAAAATATTTTTTTAAGCAGTTTCAGAACTACCTGAATCACTACCACTTAATTTTGATATTATAGGTTTAGCCATTGCATTAGCTTGTGAGGATAAACTATTCAATTTAGATTCATAATTGGTAGCACTAGCGTAACGATTACCACTATTGTTGACGAAATTATTAATTAAATCCTTTGCAGTTTTACCTTTACCAAGATAATTTTTAGCAATTAAATTATAGTATGTGTTAATAGCGGTTTGAACTTGACCATATTGTACAACTTGTCCATCATCCATATTACCAACATTGAAAGGATTCTTAGTTCTAATTGGTTTACTGTTGGTGTCTTTATTACCAATACCACCTTCAAGAACCAATTGACTTAACGCCAATTCAGCTGGTACATATTTTTTATATCTTTCAAATGCTTGTTTAGCACCATCTGCCATCATTTTACCAGTAATCCCAAGTGGGTTTGCGCCTCTTGAGTCAATAAATTTCTGACAAATTTGGGAATAAATATTAACACCTTCTTCTGTTGTTAAATCTAAATCAGTAAATTCAGCTCCACCACCAGTGGTCACCGAATCAATATACGACTTCAATTCTTCAGATTTAACTCCTCTTGATTTTAATTGTGCAAGTAATTTTGTTAACATTTCGGGTGACGCTGTAACCATTGACCCACCACTTACTGATGATGAACCACCATATTGTAAATGGAAGTGTCCTCCTGTTGCGTATTTACTTGGGTTGGTATACTCATCTATGTAAGTAAATTTACCGTCATTACCTTTTGTGGTTTTTAATATTTTAATAAAATCGGAAGCATTTTTACTGTTATAAGGTGAAATGGTTAAATCTATTGCTGAACCTTCAGTATGTTTACCACCTAATTTTTTGTGGAATTTATCATTACCTGCAGTTATTGTTACAGTAACATCCGGATTACTCTGTTTATAAGATTTTAAAATATCACTAACTAAATCTGTTAATGCATCTTTTACATGACCACCACTTGTTAGTTCAGAACCTTTTTCGTCATATCCCAATGTATCCAAATCATTTCTTAATGAAGATGCGTCCTCATTTAATATTGAGTTATCCTTTTTAAATTCACTAACCGCTGAACCGGTTTCAGGTCCAAATAAACCATCAACACCATGTTTAGGTAATTCATAACCAAGAATAATTAAACCAATTTGCATTGACTCGACTCCCTTTTGAAATTCCATTGAACCTTGTTCTTGTTGTGATATCCCACCAGATTTAGAAGAATCCTCAATTGTGTTATAAAAGTCGGAAACATCTGGAGTTACTAAGTCGGCTTTCTTTGGGTCGTCAATTTTTTTACCGTCTTTGTCGTCACCCAATCCTATTTTACTTAGAAGTTTATCTATAAATCCTTCATTAACAACTTGTTTACCGTATGTTATCTCATGGATTCTCTGTAATTCTTCTGTTAGTGTTTTTTTCATATGATAATAATTACATCTTATAAATATCTAAGGAAATAAAAAACCCTCTCAAATTGCGAAACTCTCCCCACAACCGCAAGTACGAGAAGCGTTTGGATTTATAAATTGAAAACCTTTTCCATTTAACCCATCTGAAAAATCCAATTCGGTGCCAAATAAATAAAGAAAAGATTTTTTATCTATTACAATTTTTGTTGAATTATCTTCAACAATATTGTCACCTTCTTGTGATATACTATCAAATCCTAATTCATAAGACATTCCTGAACAACCACCACCTTTAACACCCACTCTTAAAAAATGAGTTTCTTTATCCAACTTTTGTTCTTCCAAAAGTTTTTGGATTTGTATTCTTGCTTTTTCAGATACAGTAATAATTTCCATTATGATAATGGTGATACATAAACAGAATTTTTATTTTGGTAATCTTCAATAGCTTGTTTTATTGCATCTTCAGCTAAAACTGAACAATGTATTTTAACTGGTGGAAGAGCCAACTCTTCAACAATATCCATGTTATCAATAGTCATTGCTTCATCTAATGATTTACCTTTTAACCACTCTGTTGCAAGAGATGATGATGCAATTGCAGAACCACATCCAAAAGTTTTAAATTTAGCATCTGTGATAATATTATTCTCAACCATTATTTGAAGACGCATAACATCTCCACATTCAGGGGCACCAACTAAACCTGTTCCAACTCTTGAATCATTTTTATCCAAAGTTCCTATGTTTCTTGGATTTGTGTAGTGGTCAATAACTTTATCTGAATATGCCATATATGATAAATACAAAGATTAATAAAAGATTAATCCACCACCTTTTCAACATAGGTACATGTTTCACCTTCATTAAATCCCTTTTCCAAAAGTAATGGTAATGAACCTGGTTTACACCAAGCATAAACTGTGTATCCACCATAAAGTTTTTTAACATATTCCCATCTGGTGTCCCACAATTTTCTAAACACACCTTTTAATCTATGTTCCTCATGCACCCAAGCATCCAAAAATTTGATTTTATGATTTTCTTCACGTTCCATGTAAATGTGTCCCACAATTTCCCCATTCAACATGGCAATCCATGTTTCAAGTTGTTGAGCATTACTTTTGAGGTGAATAATTTTTATATCTTCTATCATAATAATACAAATATATAAAAAAGTTTTAAAATAAAAAAACCCAAAACTAAGGGATTAGAAACTTTAATACTTTTTCTTTTATTCCTGATTGTTTAATTCCTTCATTGTTTTTTGGAGTTAAAACAAAATTCTTTAAACCCCATTCTTTATCTCCCTCTTTTTTCAAAGACATATTCAAGTCGTCAATTGCAACCCAATGTGTGATATGAGGATTCTGTCCAAGATATTGTGAAATTTCCAAACTGCGAGTTTGTTCTAAATCCCAATTTCTGTGCCATGGAAAAGCTTCATAATCGTCATATAGAATAGAATCGGTAAACGCAATTGGTTTTTTGATAATACCTTTGGATTCATAATATTTACCCATCTCTTTAACATCTGCCCATCTCTTCCAATCAGATGAAACAACAATCTCAGCTCCTGTCTCTTCCAAAATTTCATTAAGAACGTTAATTGCCTTTTCATTGAAGTTATCAAAACGATACTCAACTGGCATTTCTAAAGCTGTCATAGATAGTTTACGACCACCCCATTCTTTTTGTTTCTTCATACGACCACCCCACTCCGTGGATAAACAGATTACTCCGTCGTGGTCTAAAAATATTACTTTCATAGTTCTACTCCGTCTCTATACTCTTGTATTTTTTTAAGCTTATATTCAGTCATTTTTTGAAGAGTCATCGATAACCTTTTAGCTTCCTCAATGGTGTATTCTTTTTCCACTTTGAAAATCGTGCCGTCCGAACCATCTAATTCTAAAAGAATATTTTTGGTTGTTATGATGTGTGGTTTTAGATACTCAACACAATTTTTTGTATCCATCACATGTGTCTCACCATATGATTTAACTTCACCTTTATTTATACCACCATACTTCGTAAAGTGTATATATTTTGAACCGGATTTAAACATTTTTTTTATTATATTTTTTAAAAACTTTTATAAAATCTTTTGAATATTTTTCATAGTGTTCCTTCTTCCATGTTGAGGAATTACCCGTTGACATATACGCTTGAATTTCATCATCTATAATTATTTTATCATCCACATAACCACTTTTAACTAATGATTTTTTAAGTTGATTGTATATCTTTGGTTCAATATTTTTAATTAAATCATTCATCTCAATTTTATATGTGGGATTAGTATAATAAAACCCATGAGCAATTTCATGGTTCATTGTTGATGAACCAATTTTATCTACCCCTATCAAATACCAAGGTTTAAAATTATTTTCACCAATACAATAATGAATAATTTCTGACATGATTTCATCATATAAATTTACATTATTACTAAACATATTTTCAGCCTCCATTAAAATATAAGATGGAACATTATAACCAACCCAATCATTGGGGTAAGAGAAATACCCATTTTTACTCTCAATTGAGTATAACCTCATATACTCTTCTAAAGTGAAAAATTTACGTCTTATTTCAGGAAAAGGAGATTCATAATATTCTTGATATCTACAAAATAACATTGACCTATCGTAGTCGTTTTTTATAACAACTGCGTAAATATTTGGTCTGATTTGTTTTACCTCACCTGAAACAATTTTATAGTTTATTTCCATTTAGTTAATTTAAAAATTGTTTTCGGTATTTTGTTTATTTTCATCCCAATAATTATCGTCATCCTTTCCTTCTTCTATTATATTTCCGTTATCATCAATTGACGGAGCACGATAAATCAGATATAACATCATTAGATTAGTAACCACAATAAAAATTATAAAACCGATTAGTATTTTCATTTTTATACCGTAATTTTATATTTCCAAAATTGATACCATTTTCGTTTTACAAATGGTCTACACTCAGAGAATGGATTATCACCAAACGATACTCTATTTAAGTATTTTGCCGATAATACATTTAAAAATACCTCATGATATTTTGGTTCAATTGCGTTAAAATCCGCAATAATTTCCACCCTTAACCCCACCGCACCTTCTTCAGTTTGGACGATGAACATTTCATTTAGTTTCACTATTGTTGAAGATTTGATATCAATAAAACCATTACCCGTGTTTATTTCCGTATTATTTTCGTTATTGAACATAAATTTATAGTTAAGTGTTAAAATATTTCTTCAGCTATCCCCAATATCTCAGCAAAACATAAAAGAATTGCGGTTAATGGAAAATCTAATGTAAAAAGTGTGTAACATCCGGCAATTCTAAGTAATGATTTAACAATACTAATCCTGAAGTGAGTGTTTGTTTTTGATTCTTTCTGTTGCATTTTACTATTTTTATGGTACAATAATAATCATTTTTTCTTAATAAAAAAAATATCCTATAACTTTATCTTATAAAATCGTATTTTTCTCTTACCCATTGGGTATCAGAATACCCTAACATTCTTTTATTCAATACTTGAATGGGTTCATTAAATATAGTCTCAACAGGTGTGTTTGCTTTACCGTAGTTTTGTAATAATACACCTTTTCTATATTGTAAATTGATTCTTTTCTTTTTGTGGGATAGTGTTATATAAATGTGAACTAAACCGTTTATAAACTGTTTGCCCATACAGTTTTTCATTATGAAACCTTCCAAAGTATAATCTTCTTCGGTTTTTAAAATTGTTGGTTTAAAAATGTTTTCACCTACCATTATATCTTTCTCTATTTCAGATACAAAATCACTTGACATCAAATATCTAATTCTATAACCCTTTTTAAAATGAGACTTCATATTCTCCCATTGTTTATAGATTAATTCAAACTCAGCATCATTTTTTGCGTTGAATTTTAAATTTATATTCTTAGTTTCTAAAAATTCTCTAATTGAAAGTAATTCATTAACCATTTCAATTAAATGATTATTTTGTATGTTGTCCTTTTCCCAATTGTTTATAAGTTTAACCATGAATCTTTTTTCTGATTCATTTTTTAATTCATGGTGTTTTCTATTTAATGGTGGTATACAACAATGTGCAATCCAATTTATTTGTTTTAAATAATCAATGTGATTTTCACCAAATAATTTACATAGGTAATTAACTGACCTAATGTTTATGTCATTTGTTTCATGTTTATTTATTTCACCAATTAAGTATTTTGTTTTAATTCCATAGGAATCTAATACTGATGGTAAAAAATTATATTCATTTAATTTCAACCATTTAATTTTTGGATAATCATGTTGTATTGAGAAATAAACGGAGTCGTGTGATTTTATTTTTTTCTTATCCAAGTGAAAATCTACCAACAAATCAAATAAAGGATTTATAACTGGTTTATTAGTGTAGTCTTTACCTTTTAAGAATTCACTTTTTATTTCAGGACTTATGTTTTTTAAAATTATATCAAAAATTTTGTTTAATGATTTATCGTGTTTGACTCCCCAAAAATTTTTTCTTTTTTCTCCGTGATAAAAACCATTATCGGTCATTTCCATTATTTTATCAAACTTATTTTTAATCCTAGTATTTTTTGAAAGACCAAAAGCACCAACAGAAGACGGTGTTTTACTTATAATTTGATACAAAGATGTTATATCACCATTTTTTAAATCAATAGTTAAACCGTGATTTATGGACATTGTTTTTTCTTTATCATATCTATGATATGTAAAAGAAAATTCAGCAAGATAATGGATAAGGTTATTAAATTTATATAACTTTAAATTACAATACGAGCGGGTCTTAGTGTCTTTATGTTTTTTATCTTGGTGATAATTAAATAATAAATCCATGTTAAAATATAACTGGACTTATTGAGATTATGTAGTCTTAAAAATCCACAACTACAACATGTTGATTTACTGGTATTTTTACTTCAATACCATTGATTTTAACCCTTACCTTTTTAAAATCAATGTGGTCAAGTAACCTATTGTTTGCGGATTTCTTTACTCTTTCTCTTAATGTTTTAAGTGAATCGGTAAAATAATCGGGTGGTACTTTATTACAGAAGTATCGTTGCTGTATACATTCCCCTGTTTTCTTATTAAACTCACAGGTGACCCTATCAAGTCCTTCGTTTGTTCTTAATGAAACAATGATTGATTCTATCTTATTAGAGTAACTTGCAACACAATGATGCATAAATGAACCCTCTTCAGAATACTCCTCGTCTCGTTTTAATATAACCGGATTAAAATAATACTTTACCCCATCAAATTCATTCTTAATGGGTGACTCAACATTCCTTACCATTCGATTATCAAAAACATATTCAATCGACCAACCTTTATTAATGATACTAATAAGTTTTGAAAATTCACTATGTTCGGTTATAAAATCTTTATGTGTTTTTGCCCTCATTTTTACAGTTGGGTCATATTCATTTATTGTTTTAATCATATTAAAATGGTCGACAAATATTCCATATATGTTATCCATTTTTTGCTCAATTGAATTAACTATCTTTATTATATTTTCTTTAGTCTCATCATCAACGACCTCGTTCACTAAACTTTTATCTATCCTCATATTAATCGGTGTAGATGTTATGGTCCCAATCGATATCCTATTAAAGAATGACATTGATTTTGGTGTTAACGCACTAATATATTTAAACTGTTTGTCTCCAAAGAATTTACAAAAAGCTTTAAATAACTCAATATCTAAATTGATGTTCTCATGTAATAATTTTATGGTTGATTTCGATTTAATACCAAAACTATCCAATATAGATTGTATTAATTTTCTATCGTTATTTTTAAAGAATTTTTCACCCGGATAATATGTGGTTAAAAGATTAAAATAATCATTGGGTACTTTTATTTTTTTTCTTTTTACAAAAAAAGAAAGTACTTTTCTTAGTAACATATCCTTATTTTCGAGATTGGTTTGGAAAACATAATCATCGGGTAGTGGTTCACCAATCTGTTCAAACATAACTTTGAAAAATTCATTATCATCCATAATTGATTTAAACTCATTATAAATTAGTGAATTGGTGTTAACTAAATTAGTAAAAGTAGTGAAGTTGTTTACAGAAAAAATTCTTTCTATTTGAGAGAATGTGTTTTTCCTATATCTTCTACTTTTTATTTTTGAAGATATTGTAATATCACCAACGGTAATGTCACCTTTAACTAAATCAAAAGTTATACTATTAACATGTGTTGATTTTCTAAAGTATATACAATTAACATCTCTGTTTTTATTATGTCGATATGATTTTACATAAACCTTATCACCTACAATTTTTATACTTCTCTCTACGGTTGTTACTGAAACAGCAGCAAATGGGTTACCATAATGTTTTTTAATATGTTTATCTTTTGTGGTTTCAAATCGACCATCATGTCTGCCAAATACTGATTTATTTTTTAATGCCAATTCTAAATTAATATTACAGTCTTCCTCAACATAGTAATATCTTGTTTTTGGTCCTTTTTCTTTTTTAGGTATCAAATTAACATATTTAAATGTTGTATTTCCATCAATCAATGGACCAATTGTGGGTAACCTGTCAAAAATTTCCGTAATTTCTGGTTCAAATTCCTCAATTGTTGTGTCAATTTTACAGTAGTCTTTTACCAATGTAATTCCAGCATATACAAATTTTTGATTTAGGATATCCATGTTTATTTATTTTTAGTTTACAAATATACTGATTTTTTTTGAAAATCAATATTTATCATAAAAAAATTATGGCAGCAAAAACATCAAAAGGTAAATCAAACCCATCACAAAAAATGACTTTCGGTAAAAGAAAGGGTGGAAAAGCTAAAAAATCGTTTAACAAACACGATAGTAGCGAGAAAAACTATAGGGGTCAGGGTAGAAAGGGTAATTAAAAACTACCTCAGTACTATTTTTGTCTTAGTTTTTGTCTTAGAACTGTTTGGTTGGGAATACACACCATATTGAGGTGTTAGATTATATTCAATCTGACCAAACTTTCTAAGATATTTATTACCTTTACCATGTTTTAAATATGCTATTGTCATATGTGGGTGGTAATCGGGAAAATCCAAAGTATGTGGAAACATTTTAAGTTCCTCGTTACATTTGTGTAAAAACATATCGCCCTTAGTTGGGTATTTCATATCAAATTTAAGA
>Ga0209353_10000059_pt1 | contig 64279 bp, 45 predicted proteins | sample LauGreSpBDMM15SD_2_FD_187561 | JGI IMG/M metagenome (GOLD analysis project Ga0209353, IMG submission 187561) | Freshwater lake microbial communities from Lake Michigan, USA - Sp13.BD.MM15.SD (SPAdes) (version 2) | ecosystem: Environmental > Aquatic > Freshwater > Lake | place: Lake Michigan... | reverse complement strand
ATTAAACGTTCCTATAGATGTCTAGCAAGAGGTTACGATCAAAATGTTCACTCTCAATTGCATTGATTTGATTTTGCACTATTGTGTCAATACTTTCAAATTTAATTTCGCCAGACACTTCTTGATTAACATCAACTTTCTTGTTGGGAATCAAACTAAGCTCACGCAGGCTATAGGTCTGCATGAATGTTTCTTTGATGAAGTTGGCTTCTTCATAGGAGAGATCAATGTCGATGTTGATGCGAGTGTGCATCTTGGGCTTGAATATCGATTCAGGATTTGTAACAATCTGGCTGAGTCCCAGCACACGGTATGTGGGTTGATCTGGCCAAGCATGGAACTCTGGCTCCGCACCCCACTCTAGTATCATCATGCCACGCTCTTCGTCTCCGTTGTCTGCATAGTTGTGCGGGAAAGCATTGCCAATATAGGTAATGTTGTTGGCAGTTTGCCGCTTGTGGAAATGCCCAGAGAACACATGTTCAAAGCCCACAAAGTCTTCTCTGCGAGCTTCTCCTGTGTCTGGCATGGCAATCATGGCATTCATGTAGTAGCCGGGCAGTTCAAAGTGCCCAAAGCAGTACTTGCCTTTTTTCTTCAGTAGTTTCTTGTGATCATCACCTACCAGCCAAGGACAGATAACCACATCGCCAGATTCAAACCAGTCGTTGACTATCTGGACATTGGGAATGTGCTTGGCCCAGGCTGCGGATTGTATATCACGCTTGTCGCGGTAATACAAATCATGATTACCAGGAATAAAATATACAATATCAAAATTTTCACTCAGATGCTCCAGGGCCCGTAGGCTATAGTTTAAAGTCAAGATATTGATGGCCGCTCGGTTGTTGTGCCAGTCGCCCATCATGATACAGGTCTCACAACCTTCTGCTTTGGCCTTGGCAGTGAACCACTGCACAAAAGCCAAACAATCTTCATTGTGTGTTACGCTGTTGCTCTTTAGACCAAAATGTATGTCTGTTAAGACCGCGGCCTTCTTGAATAGATTTGTCATGTTTGCAAGTATAAACTATCAGCTGACTGATAGCGACCACCAAGATGCTCTATTCTTCGTAGCTACTTGGCGCACCTGAGCTCATGCCCTGTCGAGTGTAACTTGGGTTAAGACCATTCATCTCTAGGATATCATCTCTAAGATTTTGGTTACGTTTCTCGATGTTAAGAACTCGAGTAAAACTATTAGTGATAGCAGCAGTATAATAAGCAAAGGGATTTTGTGATTTTGATTCATCAAATTGTAGTCCAATCTGTGCAAGTTGTAGTAGAGCCTGTGACCGCATTTCGTCATTGTAGGTGTAGCCGCGCCAGTTTGAACGAGTGGCATAGCGTTCACACAGCTTCATGAACATGTGAGCCAGTTTGTTGGTCATGGTTCCGTGTTCACGACAGTATGCACCAGTAGCTGGGTCGCCTTTCCAGTGGCTGATACCAACCACATTGTATTCACCTTCTGGATTGATTTTCCAGTGCTGGAACGGAGGAAAATTCACTTTGACATACTTGGTTGGCGCTTTAACTGCTTCTTCTGTGCCTGCATCGTATTCTGTTTCGATTGGCATATCTTCGTGGTCTAGCACAGGCTTTTTGTTCTTGCTCTGGTCCACTGGCACATGTGCCCAGGTCATCACACGAAACACAACATCGTTTTCGCTGATCTTGGTATACTTGATTTCAAACTCATCCAGCTTGCGCTTTTCACCAGTTTCGGCCATGGCAGCTTCGTGTGCGAGTTTTGCTAAACGTTCGGCTCGATTTTTACGACCCTGTAGCACATCTTTTTTGGCAATAACGCCTTTGGGATTTACGCTCACAATAATGTCGTAATCGCTTTCAACAGGATCAGCAAACCAACAGTAGGTGAGCTTGCTTTTATGAATCTCTTTAAGGATGTCTTTGTTGTTTAGATAATTATGTTTCATGAGTAGGGATCCTTTTTATAAAACTACCATATATTTTAACAGATAAATACTACAATAGCAAGAGGGGATTACATACTTATGGCACGCTCATTAGACGAAATAAAAGCTGACAGAGCCGCAGTCGATGCAAAGCTCGTTGACTGGCGCAAGCGGGTGCAGGCCGCAGATGGCGATCCTGCAAAGCAAGATGCAATACGTAACGAGCGCGGCGCCTTGCTGGAGCAACAAGCAAACTACAGAAACGAAGCAGCCGCTATAACCAATAATCCCACAACTGACAAATACGCAGGGGTGGATGCAAACTCTGGAAATCCAAAATATGTAAATTCAGAAGGCTCATTTTATACGTCAACGAAAGAACCGGGTGATACGCAAAAAGCTGAATACAACAAAATAAACGCAGACTCGGTGCCAAAAACAGAGCCGCCAGTTGAAGCAAAAACATATCCAGTTGAATTACCAGTTGCTACTCCGGCCGAAACTCCAGCAGCAGAAGGCTCTCTTGCTGGAAACTCTGATTACAATCAGACTGTTAATGATGGACCTGCTAACTACAAAGAAGATGTTGCATTTAATCAAGGCACTCAGGACGTTCCTCAAGATGCTGACACTGCGGAGCCTGATGCAAACATGGATCCATCAAATGCTCGCCTAGACAATGCTGGATTAAACTCTGGTGGAGAAAATTCTACTAAAACCTGGAATGGCTCACCAACTATTATCAGTGGAGCTCGTAGCACAGCAGGAGTACCCACAGATGAAGACTGGCGTGTGAGAATCAGCTTGCCTCCTAAATCAGAACTTTTTTATAAAGAACAATCATCCTGGATGATGGGCCCAATTCAGCAAACTAAAATTGATGGTATAGTATTTCCTTATACTCCGGCAATAACAGTTTCTCATAATGCCAGATATCAAGAACAAGCACTGACACACAGTAACTATAAAAGTTATTTCTATGAAGGATCGGATGTCTCGTCAATCAATATCCAAGGCGAGTTTACTGCACAAAATCAACGTGAAGGCGAGTACGTGCTATCTGTGGTATATTTTCTAAGAGCATGTACTCGCATGTTCTTTGGACAGGAAACAAACGCAGGGCAACCACCAACTATTGTGTTCCTTGATGGATTTGGCGACTACTATTTTCCGCATGTGAGTTGTGTTGTCACCAACTTCACACACACCATGCCCAATGATGTAGACTATCTTCCGTTGATTGGTAGTTTTGCGGGCACACGAGTTCCTACCATGAGCACATTGAGTGTAACTCTGCAACCTGTGCATAGTCGTAAAAGGATACACGAAGAGTACGGAACAAGCAAGTATGCGCAAGGAAGAATGACAGCTTGGTCATTGGGAACTAAAAAAGGCCCAGGAGGATTTTTATAATGGCTGTAGAATATGCAAAGTCTAGTCCTTACTATAGGACTGAACGTTTTAGCAACTTTTTAGATGTATTGAAATCTAGATCTTTTCCGGCCCGGCAGGATGATGTTAGTTACACCATTGATCGTGTGTACAAGTATCGGCCTGATCTGTTGGCCTATGATCTCTATGGTGACGCAGGATTATGGTGGGTGTTTGCTATCAGAAATCCCAATGTGCTCAAAAACCCAATTGGTGATTTTATCCCAGGAGTGTTGATCAGTATTCCTAAAAAAGAAACTCTTGTTACTGCGCTAGGACTCTAAGCTATGGCAACAGCAAAAGAGTTAGATGCACAATGGGAAGCACAGTATCAGGTTGTGCTACAGAAGCGGCAAGAACTTACGGCCGCTCAAAAAGCCCTGGTGGCTTCTCCTGCTTATCAAAACGGTAGCGAAGCCGAACGAGCAGAATTAGCAAAATCAGGGCCAGGAGAACAGGCTAGATTAGCATTTAACGCAGAAAATCAAAAGCTCACTGCATTAAAGTATCAACTTGATGATGCCATAGCAGCTGAGAAAAAAGCTGAAGAAGACAAAGCCAAAGAAAAACCAGCCGAGGCACCCCCACCTGAAAATAAAAATGACACCGCCGGTGGTGAAGTTGAAGCACAGCAAGGAACAACACAAGAAGCTCCGCTGTCAGCAGCCGAATCTGCGCGACTTAAAAACGCTAACGGTGACGAACCAGACCCTAACGGGGAATATCGTGGTGAAGACCCAGTTACCAAAACCAATAACAGCATTCTCAGGGCAATAGATGCAGTACCAGCTGAAAAGAAAAAACAAGAAGTTACTCCAGGCGCCGCCTCTAAGATTGTAGTGGTACCTAATCCTCTGCATGCTTACTCGTCGTATACATATGGCCTGTCCTGGCACATGTTAACCAAGGATGATTTTAATACAATGGCACAAGATCCCAAAGGTGACTGGAAACCAGGCCATACTCTTGTGGCCAGCGCAGGAAAATACGGTGGCACAGACAGTGGATTTGAACGCGACGATAACTTCCTGGATGACTTTTATTTTGATAATTTTAAGATGACATCTATCATTGGAAGTCAAGCAGGCAATGCAGGCACCAATGCTGTTGAGCTGAGTTTCACATTGATAGAACCTTATGGTATCACGCTGATTGATCGCATGATTGATGCCTGCCTAAATGAAGTGGATGGAAAAAACTATCTTGAAATTCCTTATCTGTTGGTAATCAACTTCTACGGATACGACGATGAAGGAATTGGATCACACATAGTGAGCCAGCGAAAGTACATTCCAATCAAATTGATATCAATGGGAATCAAAGCAGGAATCAAAGGTGCAGAGTACAGTATCACAGCAGTTCCGTTTGCACATTCAGGGTTCCAGGAGTCTGTAGCAGCCGTGCCAGCCAACTTTGAAGTAAAAGCAAGTACCCTTCAAGACTTCTTTAAAGATGATGCAACAGTTGATGCACGAGTCAAATCCAGTTTTAATCAAAGACAAGAAAGCCAGGCAAAGGCTGCAGAAGCTGCGGCCTCGGCGCAATCAGATGGAGCACAAACAAGAGAAAGTGATGTAGAAAAATCTAAAAAAGGTATTCTTGCACCCTCAGAGGAAGATTCTGGATACACTGTGGCAAGTTTTACATCAGCATATAATTCTTGGCAAGAACTCACTGTGAAAAATAACAATGCCACAGACTTTAATACCATCAGTGTTAAGTTCGACAAAGCGATCCTTGAAGCATTCAATGGCGAAGGTGGAAAAATTGTTGAAGAGAAAGCACAACAAAAAACACAAGTGGCAGAAAAAAATCCCACGGTTAAAAAAGAACGAGCACAAACAGTACAGGCTGATGCAGGCAAACCAACAGGACAACCTGATTTTAAAGTCAGTAAATGGAACGTCAGGGGCGGAGACAGCATTACGACCGTGATTAACAATGTAATGATAAATTCTAATTACATTCGCAAACAAGTGATCGATCCTACCAAAGGAGTGGAACAAAACGCCGAAGAACTGGGTAAAGAAGGCAAAGACCTACTTTGGTGGAAGATAATTCCGTCTGTGCAGATGCGAAAGTTTTGCACACAGACCAGTCGTTGGTACATGGATATCACATACAACGTGATATCGTATAAAGTGAACAATAGAACACATCCAAATGCTCCCAAGTCAATGCCCACCGGCTGGCACAAGGATTATCAGTATCTTTACACAGGACAGAACAATGACATCATTGATTTTTCAATTGAGTTTGACACAGCATTCTACACAGCCGTAAGTGTGGACCGAGGCAAGAATCAGAGCGTTACAACAACTCCTGGTAAAGAAGAAGATCGATTGAATGAACAGGCTCCCGGCAAAGGCGATGATAAAGCAGCACAAAGCGCAGTTACTCCAGCTAAGAAGGTGGCGGTGGGCGAACAAGCAAACATCACTGTCGGCGGCAATACGAAAAAAGATAGTAAAGCTGTGGCAGCAGCCAGTCTTGCGGCCCAACAGAACGGTGGCGGCGGTGCAGATCAATTGTCTGTGCGTTTGAAAATTGTAGGCGATCCACAGTTTATCAAACAAGATGATGTATACTACACACCGGCCGCACGAGAATATGTAGACGGAGAATCAGCATATGGGCAAGGATCTGTTGGCAGCGAAGATGGCTCTATTGCCATGGACGGCGGAGAAATTCATGTTCGCTTGAGCTGGAGAACACCAACAGATATAGATGAAGAAACCGGATTCATGAGAGTTGATACGCGGTATACTACATCTGCTTTTAGTGGAATATATCGAGTTATATCTGTTGAGAGTATTCTTACACAAGGTAAATTTGAGCAAACACTAGAACTAATACGATTGCCAGACCAACCAAATGACTATGGATCCAGTGGAAACAGTTCCGCAGACATACGAAAAGATGTGCCTCCTGCACTGTCTGCAAACAATAACAATGAAGGGTACAAAGCAGTTGACAGTAACAACGCATCAAACTCAGTTGAAGCACAAAAGACAAAGGTAATGACAGACCTTATGTCACAAAATAAAACCGCAGCTGGAGACGATAATTCAAATCGTGGCAAAGTAGAAGATGCAGCCGAAGTTGAAGAAAATGTTGATCCACAAACAAATAAACTTAAAGATGTAGTGCAAAATGGAGAAACCGAAGCAATAAGCGATCAAGCACCAGACAGTCCAATAGCCGCGACCGGTACAGTAGATACAGTAGATAACACCGCAGCCGAACCAGCACCTGTATCTGCAGCACCAGCTCCATCTGAGACAAAAGATCCATTGTTGGTTACTTACGAAAAAGCCGAAGAAGACCGCAAGGCAGCAGATGCCGCCTGGACCGCAGCACGGGGCTCGGTGTTCAGCAAGGAAAAACGTTTGAACGAGTTCATAAGTTACGGCGATGTTCCAGCAGAACGATTGGCACAGCAACAACAGTTAGTTAACGAGGCCAAAGCAGAAGCAGCTAGAACCAGACAAGTATATCAAGATTCTGTGGCCAAGTCTGAAGCTGCTTTGGAAGAGTTGGGAGCAGTACCGACCCCAGCAGCATCTGCCAACATACCTAGAGATCAGGTAGTATTAAATCCAAACTATACTTCTGTATATCAAGCGGCAATAGCAAATAATACTCCTCCATTGTTGGCTGCAAAACAAGCATCCGAAGCAGCAAAATCAGCAATCATACTAGGCAACTAATTCAAGGACCACCATGGCACAAGATAGAATATACAGTAGCAAGATTCCAAAGTCAGCAGACCCCAGTGCTGCTGCAAATGCCAACATCGATCCGGGTCCGTATGAAGCCCTGATCAAGAACGTGGTAGACACCACTCGTGCAGGCCGCCTGCAAGTTTGGATTCCAGAACTAGGCGCAGGAGATCAAGACGACCCTGCAAACTGGTATACTGTGAGCTATGCAAGTCCTTTTGCAGGCATGACCTACCAGCCCGATAATCTTAAAGGCGTTAAACTTAATAATTTTACATATGTACAACACACCTATGGATTTTTTGCAGTACCTCCTGATATTGGAAACGTAGTGCTTGTGACTTTTATCTCAGGTGATCCTGGTCGCGGCTATTGGTTTGCATGTACCATGAACAAACTTGGGTTTGGCATGATTCCTGCAATTGGTGGTGGCACAAAAGATAAAATGGATGTTGAGAGTCTGGCAGCTGATCTTGAAAAATCATTAACACCTGAATCCGTATGGCCATTGAGTGAGTTCAATGAAAATGATGGAGAAAATGTAACCGGAGATTTTATGACGGTTAAGAAACCTCCGCATGAATGGCAGGCCAGACGATATATCAAACAAGGTGTGGATCGTGATCCAGCCCGTGGCGCGGTCACCAGCTCTGCACAGCGTAATCTACCAAGTGCAGTGTTTGGGTGGAGTAGTCCGGGCCGTAAACTGTTGAATGATACAGCTGAGAATGAAACATTACAGGGAAAAATAGATTCCGGGGACATTGTAGAAGGAGATCTATTTAATCTAGGGCGCCGAGGCGGCCACCACATGGTCATGGACGACGGCGACTTCTACGGCAAAAGCCAGCTCATGAGATTCCGCACAGCAACAGGTCATCAGATACTCATGGATGATACCAACAGCAACATGCATATCATCAACAATGAAGGCACCTGCTGGATAGAGTTGGCTGGCAATGGACAGATGCATATTTTTACAGCCAAAGGATTTAACGTTCGCAGCCAAGGCGACATAAACTTTCATACTGATACCAACATGAATATACATGTTGGAAAAAAACTGCAGATATATGCAGGAGAACAGATTGATATCAATACCAAGGTGTTTAATCAACTGAGCACAGATCTAACCAAGATCTATGCATCTACTGTGCAAATTGGTGCCTCTAGTACTATGAATTTGTCAGCTGCTGGTGTTGGCAGTTTCAAGGCAGGAGAACTGTTGCAGTTCAGCGGAGGAAAGATACATCTTAATACCAGTCCTGCTCCCACAGTGGCTAAACCAACTCGGATTCCACAACTGTTGCATAACGATACCTCACTTAATTCAGCTACAGGACTTTGGGAAATACAAACAAATAAATTATCCAGCATTGTTGCAGTTGCACCCACTCACGAGCCATGGAAACGCGAAGGTGGTACCAGCGAATCTTCTGCTGTTGGAGGATAAAATGGCAAACGTAAATCAAACGCCCGAAACTATTCAATTGCTTGAAGAAGAAGAGTGTGTGCCCAGCAATGTGGTACGCAACAGTGCTGGATACCCGGTGTTAACTGCTGATGGTAGCTATAGAACGTCAGGAGAAGAGCAACTAGATCCAGGTCCACAAAGTGCAAGGTCGCAAGGACTCTATATTGGAAAAGATATACCAAAAAGTCTGTTGGTCAGTGAAAGCAACCCAGCTCCACCTGGTGGAGTAGGAAGACTAAACCAGCTGCGCACAAAAGCAGTTATGACTGTGATTGGCAAGGCAGTGAGCGGATTTAGTTATACCTTTGTTAGTGGAGCTCAGCAAGCTGGAAAATATCAACTTGATGCTGATATTCTAACATCACTAGGCTATGTGAAATCAGACTATTATGCTCTATACGGTCGCTCCACTATCACAAAAGACGGAGCATGGTCGGGACTAGATGGAGTTGATAATTTGCAAACCTGGAGTAGTAGCACAGGAATCCAGGAAAAAGCCATGTACAGATTATTAACCAAGCACTACGAAACTATGAACAATAATGGTGCTATAAAATCCATGGACAATCTATGCACTATTGCAGGCATGCTTTGTGTGGCACACATACTAGGTACAGGGGTTGGGACAGAAAAAAATCCAGGTGCAAAACGCTGGCGCGAAACTGGTGGTGGCCAGAACATAAACGGGTTCACAGGGACATATTTTTTTGCACTTGGTCGATACGCAATTGACGTCTTGGCCTCTAAATCATAACGAATAAATAACTAACTATGGCAATGTACAACGGTTTTAGCACATACAACAGGTTGAAAAAATTTAAAGTGACAGACTTTGAATTGGTTCAACAGGATATATTCAATCACTTTAACATACGTAAAGGTGAAAAGTTGATGAACCCAGAGTTTGGCACTATTATCTGGGGTATGTTATTTGAACCGTTTACTGATTCTGTGCGCAAGGCCATTACCAACGATGTAAAACGTATAGTTACATATGACCCACGAATTGCAGTAGACACTATACAGCTAGATGAATTTCAATCTGGTATTCAAATTACCATTACTTTAACGTACTTGGTTGAAAATAAAACTACCACACTTTCCTTTAATTTTGATCGAGATAGCCGCACACTATCGCAAGGCGTGTACGGCGCCAGCAACAATTAAAACACCATATTTTGCCAGTGAATAAATACATTGAAATGGATAAATTCACATGGCTGCTACCACAAGACAAACAAATTTACTAATACAGCAAGACTGGAAAAAAGTCTATCAGAGCTTTCAAAACGCTGATTTTCAAAGCTACGACTTTGAAACTCTGCGCAAAAGCATGATTGACTATCTGCGCACCTACTATCCAGAAGATTTTAACGATTTTTTAGAGAGCAGTGAGTATGTAGCACTCATTGATTTAATTGCGTTCCTAGGGCAAAGCCTAGCATTTCGCACTGATTTGAATGCTCGTGAAAATTTCCTAGACACCGCAGAACGTCGGGACAGTGTGTTGAAACTTGCGCGACTGATCAGCTATAACCCTAAAAGAAATATTGGTGCAAGCGGGCTATTAAAATTTGACAGCATAAGCTCAAGCGAAAATATATTTGATAGCAATGGTCTGAATCTCAGCAATATTTCTATATTTTGGAATGACTCAGGAAACGACAACTGGCAAGAGCAGTTTGCAATTATTTTAAATAGCGCAATGATTGATAGTCAAGTTGTTGGTAAGCCAGGCAATACAAAAACCATTGCAGGTGCTAGGACCGAAGAGTACAGCGCAAATCTATTACCTAACATTATTCCAGCCTTTAAGTTCCAGCAGAACATCGAAGGTACTGCAATGAATTTTGAAATCGTTTCTGCTACCAGCGTCAACCAAGAGTATCTATACGAAAAAGATCCTAACCCTAGTAAAATATTTAATTTCCTGTATCGTAATGATAACCTAGGAAACAACAGCAACAACACCGGGTGGTTTGTGTATTTTAAACAAGGTGATATAAACACAATTGACTTCACTGTGTCTGATAGTCTTCCTAACAGGATAGTATCTATTAATGTTGACAATATCAATAACACAGACCTTTGGCTGTTCAAACTAGACAGCGCAGGCACTCCCAGTGACAAATGGTCAGAAGTTCCTAACGTGGCAGGGTTTAACGTTATCTATAACACTGCGGTTGAAAGAAATATTTTTCAGGTGAACACCAGAGCAAATGATCAAATTGATCTAGTGTTTGGTGATGGTGCATTTGCAAACATACCAATTGGTACATTTAGATTGTTCTATAGGACCAGCAATGGATTTAACTATAAAATTAATCCTGAAGAAATGCAAAATGTAACAGTTCCAATTACCTACGTAAGTCGTAATGGTCGTGCTGAAACCCTGACTATCAAAGCAAGCCTACGCTATACTGTAAACAATGCCAACACTAGGGAAACCCTAGAAGAGATCAAAACCAAAGCACCGCAACAGTACTATACACAGAACCGTATGGTAACTGGAGAAGATTATAATATTCTACCATTTACTAAGTTTAGCAGTATACTAAAAATCAAAGCCACTAATCGTAACAGCAGTGGCGTAAGTAGATATCTTGATACCATTGATGTAACTGGAAAATACTCTAGTACTAATATCTTTGGCGAAGACGGAGTTTTGTACAAACAAGAAACAATCGAAGCGCAAGACTATATTCCGCCAACCTCTGGTGACATTGTGGGTAGTCTGTCTGAAGTGATCAATAATTCTTTATTGATAGATAATTTTGTACCGTTCAGTCAACTGATATACGATAAGTTACCTCGATACACCACAAGAGATATCACAGTCAATGGAACAATTTTTGATGCAGCCTGGACCCAGCTCACAACAGGGACCAATCAGTCTACAGGATTTTTTGCAACCAGTGTGAACTACAATGCGGCAACATTAACCGGAACATTTGCAACACCACTAAAAACTGGAACTGCATCATCAAATGCAATGCGATTTATACAAAAAGGTACAATTATAAAATTTAAGGCATCAGCTGAGATTTTAACAACTCCTAAATATTTTGATAAATCAAACGATATCCAGTCCGGTGCTCCTAACAAAACTGGTGACCGTACCTATATCTATGCCACTGTTGTAAAAGTAAACGGTGATGGTACAAATGGCGGCATCATAAAAAACAATGTCGAAGGTCCTATTACCCTTAGCACTTTTATTCCCGACGGGGCATGTATTGAAGAAATTATTCCTAAGTTTTATAACACTGTTCCAATTGATGTTCTTAGAACAACTGCAACATTAGTGAATGGAAGAAAAAACTTTGGTCTTAGGTTTGATCAATTAAATCAAACCTGGGCAGTAATTCAGCCGCAAAATTTAAAACTAACACAAATATTGAGTACATTGCTTGGTAATGGCATAGTGAATTCTGAATACAATGAAGCTACTTCGGGTAATACTACTGCAAGTAGTTTAGACAGTAGTTGGATAATTACATTTGTTAGTGGTGCATTTGGATACAAGATCTACTATCGCCAAACAAATTACATATTTGAAAGCAAAAGAGAAACAAAGTTTTACTTTGATCCTAAGGCCAGGGTCTACGATCCAAAATCTGCACAGGTAATAAGCGATCAAATTAAAATCCTAAGATCAAACTCTGCCGCGGACAGCACTGGTCCAATATACGATGATAAAATTTATTTCATCTATAGGATGATAATAGATGCAGATGGGTACGAAAATACCAGTAAGATATTATTGCAATTTCCAGACAGTAACCGAGATGGGGTTCCCGACAACCCTGATCTATTTGATGAAATTGTAGCACCGGCTGTGAATATTCAAAATAAAAAAATATTTTTTGAGAAGAGTTATAACAGCAATAATTATATTCAGTACAGCGTTGTCAATGATGGCATAGTTGAAACAGCATTTGCTTCACAAACAGATATTGTTGCGGTTTATAATCAGTACGACAATGGACAAGTTTTTTATGCATACGGCGAAAACTTATTTTATAGTCTGGTTGTTGCAACAGTGCAAGGTATACCGACTAGAACATTAACTTCGTCGGCAAACGGTGAATTTTATCGGTTGTTACCGGGTCGACAAGATTTGTACTTCCAATATAGACATACCAGTCCGGCCAACCGTCGAATCGATCCTAGCCCAAATAATATCATTGATCTGTTTATCTTGACCAAACAGTATGCAGCTGATTATCAGGCCTGGATACAAGATACATCAGGAAAGACCGTGCAGCCTGCAATTCCCACAACCGAAGATCTGCAATTAGAGTATGGTGAGCTTGAAAATTACAAAGCCATCAGCGATAGCCTGATACATTCAAGTGCAAGGTTTAAACCATTGTTTGGTGCAAAAGCAGATCCAGTGCTTCGTGCTACATTTAAAGTGGTAAAAAATCCTAACGTTGTGATCAGTGACAACGACGTAAAAATAGCAGTTATTTCTGCTGTCAACAAATACTTTGACATTGCCAATTGGGACTTTGGTGAAACATTCTTTTTCAGCGAGTTAAGCGCATATCTGCATAGCTCACTGACTCCAAAAATTTCCAGCATCATCATTGTTCCGACCAGTACTGGTCTGTCATTTGGTAACCTATATCAAATCAATGTTGAACCAGACGAAATAGTTGCCAGTGCCGCTACCGTGGATAATGTAGAAATAATTTCTGCTATTACGTCTGTACAACTCCTGTGATTTTTAAGACCTTAAATACTAGATAGACATTGAGAGAATAACATATATGGCTGCAATAAAAAGTATCAATTTCCTGCCAGAAATTTTCAAATCTGACGCAAACAGAAAATTTCTTGCTGCAACAGTCGATCAGCTGATCTCTGAACCAGATTTCAAACGAATCGACGGATACATTGGAAGAAAATTTGCTCCTAATTATCGTGCAGGCGACAAGTACGTTGAAGAACCTTCTGCCGACAGACAAAACTATCAACTTGAGCCAAGTTTAATAGTACAAGATACTGATGCAACAAAATCAGTGTTATTCTATTCCAACTATGTTGACCTACTGCAAAAAATCAAATACTACGGAGGATTGACAAATGATCATAGCCGCCTATTTCAAGGGGAAAGCTATAATTTCAATGGTATGTTTGATTTTGATAAGTTTGTTAACTTTAATCAATACTACTGGTTGCCCGACGGCCCACCTGAAGTTGCAGTTAGTGCAAATAGCAATATCAGTGTTTTAGATTTTATTGTGGTCAGAGATAGCACCCGTCAAGCATATACCATAACAGGATATGGCGGTGATGTAAATCCTATTGTTACCCTGGTTAAAGGAACAACATATACATTTAGACTCAATCAGCTTGGATATCCGTTCTGGATACAAACAGCACCGGGCGCCACTGGCTCTCGTTCGTCTGCGGCAGAAGTTCAAATAAGGTCAGTGTTTGGCGTAGCTAATAACGGTGATGACTTTGGTACAATAACTTTTAATGTCCCGGCATCAACTGCACAGGATACTGCTCGTCTTGCAGAGCGTGTGGCAGAAGTTGATTACGCTACTACACTAACCTATGCTCAGGTGCAAAATCATTTGCTATCAATTATAAAAAAATCAGGTGGTATTGATGGATCTTCGTCGGTTGCTCTTAACGGTCGGACAGTGATTTTTTTAACACCAACAGTTGAACACGACGACTGGACAGACAAAGGCGTATTTGATTTTGATCAATTTGACCAAGATCCAGAATACCTATATCCGTTTGAAGCAGGAAGTTTATTAGACCCTGCACTTCGATACGGAATTTTTAGAATCAGGATACTTAACGATTCATTGATTAGATTTGAGTCATTGCAAGAAGTTGATATAGGCAAAAAAGTTTATATCAAAGGTGGCAATAAAAATGCTGGAGTTGAATATCTAAAAAACTCTGAAGGATTTTGGGAACTAATCAGGCCAATCACTGCTCCGTTGACTGAGCTGTACTATCAAGATGGTGTAAGCAATGAATTTGCTGGATCATTTAAGTTAGTTGAACCAGGTGCAGCACAAATTAATGTGACCATTGAAATCATTGGCAAGAAAAACTATACCAGTCTCAATGGAGTTAAGTTTACCAATGGGTTAAAAATTAGATTTGATAACACAGTAACTCCAGTTGCATATACCAACAATGTGTACATTGTTGAAGGAGTTGGTAAAAGCATACGCCTGGTTAGCATTGGCAATCTTGTGGTACCTGAAGAGTATGCATTAGCAGATCAACTATCTACCCCAGACTACTTAACTGTAAGTCGTGGAAGCCAAGACTTGAATGCCTGGAGCCGCAGTAATCGTTGGTTCCACAGCGAACTAATTAATTTAGTGGCTGGGTATAATAACGATCCAACTATTTTAGAAACAGTTGCAACACGTGGCTCAAGACCAATTATTGAATTTGAACCTGACTTATATTTGTATAACTATGGGCAACGTGCTAAAGCACCAGTTGACATCTTGGACTACACAGTAACCGATGCATTCAATCAAGTAGAGGGACAAGAAAGTTATGTTATACAGCTGCCTAATAATATTACTCGTCCACTGACCGCTGGAACAAGGATAATCTTTGCTGGCGATACTGACACTAATGTTAAAAATAAAATTTACAAAGTAGAGTTTATTACTATTGCAGAAAGAACACAAATTCACTTAGTATCTCAAAATACTGAATTACTTCCAACCTATTATGTGTCTGATGTGCAGTTGGTGGAAAATGTTCAGGTTGTATTCGCAGGCGGCAACCCTGATATTCCAGCAACAGCTAATGTAACGGTAGACAGCGTCACTGGTACAATCACAGATATAACATTTGAAAATTTTGGTAGTGGATACAGAGGAACACCAACTGCTACTTTTGTGGGCGGCGGCAACGGTGCTGGAGCTCAAATTGATCTTACAGTAAATAGCGGAATAATCAGTGCATTTACATTAGTAAATGGAGGTACTGGATATTCTACATCACCTGCTTATAATTTTGTTCCACAAATAACTTTTGCGAGCCCTGTTCCAAGCATCGGTGCAACACAAGCTGTTGGTACTGCAATAATGTCACCAACTACGGTAGCCAATGTTGTGGTAGATTATAGCGGGATTAACTATATAGCAGACCCGTCGGTCAATATTGAAACAAGTAATACTGAAGAAGCACAAGTTGATGCAATATTTTCAAAATACAAATATGTTGATTACATTCGTGTTGTTGATGGTGGAACTGCGGTAGGAACTTCTCCTACACTAATCATCTCTAGTCCGAACAGTCTAGAGGCCACTACTACCTATGCAAACACAGCAACATTCACCAGTAACGTAGTTGATCTTGTTAATAACTCAGGATTAAGCAACGGACTATTGGTATATGCTGCCGGAGTCACTGGTGGAACAACAATTGGCACTGTTGCCGGCAACAATAAAATTGTACTATCTAATAGAGCCAATATCACCAATGGTGGAAAATATGTTTTTAAATCAGCTGGTGCCGCTGGAGTAACACTAACAGAAACTTATGCAAATACCATTGTATTCACTGACAGCAACGTTAGGGTGCAAGGCACAGTTGGAATAAGCGTCGGATGGAATGTTTATGGTGAAGGTATTCCACGTGGAACCACAGTTGCTGGTATTAATACTGATGGAGTAACTCTTCAATTGAGTAACTCTGCTGTACTGCGCAATGGTAGAACCTTGGTTGCAAAACCAGACAGTACTACTACAGCTACCGTGACCGAAACATCACGATTTAGCACAGTAGTCACAGTTGATACAACAGCCGTAGCCAGTCAGGACATGTATATAACTGGCGGAGTTGCACCAACAAATATAGCTTCAATTAATCTAGGGAACCCAGTAATTATTACCACTGATTCTTCACATAACTTAGAAAATGGTGATAAGATTGTAATACGCGGAGTATTAGCATCTGCAGAATCTGAATTAAACGGTGGTATATATTGGGTCGGGGTAACCAACAGACTAACACTGGTTCTTTACAGTGACCCGGCATTGCAGAACACATTGGATGGTCGAAATTATAGTCCTTATGTCAGTGGCGGATATGTAGCTGGGTTTACGATCGAATATGGAGTAACTGTTACCAAAGTATTGAGTGAAACTCAGTTAGAGTTAAGCAGTGAAGTAAGTTTACTTGCTGGAACTACATTAGCGTTTGTTGGTAAAACAGCAACAGCTATCCCAGTGAGCACTGGAACAACAATATACGCAGTTAACATAACTGAGCACGGGTCAGGATACCTTACTCCGCCATCTCTTTCTTTTACCTATTCTGGCGGCACTGCTCCGGTTGCCACTGCACTATTGAATGATGATGTACTTGATTATTTCAAAATTGTAAATCCAGGGGCCGGATACCAAATTGAAAATAGTCTAGTGTCTACTATTATCAGCACAGTAGTCGCTACTATATCCGACGATACATTGTATGACACACGGTTATTGACATTTGCATCGGCCGACGATATATTTTATGTTAAGCCAGGGTGGATTGCTCTGCTGGTACTAGAAGAAAATCAAAACACAAGATATACAGATTTTAGTCGAGTTCCATATGTAAGTACTGGAGTCACCGGGCCAGACCCTGACAACTTCTTGAACTATATGGATGTAGAGTTAACTAACGCCACCGTCTTAAAGGTACAATCAATTGATGAAAATATTATTACCCTAGATGGAGATATTATTTCTCTTGACGCCGATGGCGAGCCCATTCCATTGGTTGCAGGGTCTAAAATACTTTTTACTGCAAAAAGCAGATTCTTTACAGAAGAATACTATGCTACAAGTGATCCAATTGGGGAATCTAAAACAACCTATCTGGTCAGAACTCCAGTAACAGATAGCAAAACAATTTTTTTAAACTCAATTGAAGGTATCCAATTTGGAATGAGTGTTCGTGATCTAGCCGGTAATTTACCATCAGGCTTACGAGTATTATCAATTGATATTGTTAATCAAGCTATTGTGTTATCACAGCGAATAAACAGCGTTGCTGGCATTCCGTTATTGTTTAGTACCGAAGGATCAGTTACTGCAAATTTAAATTCAGCAAAACTATTAAAAGTACAAATTGAAGATGCTGGCTCAGAATATACTTCGGCACCTACTATTACCATTGAACCAGCTATTCCAAGTGTAGAAAAAGTTACTTCTAGTACTGGGACTGATCTGATCCAGGTAGACGATCTTGATGGAATTGTGATTGGAATGACAGTGACCAGTGAATACGGCATTGATGGTAGTGGTGTTACGACCGGCGCAATAGTTCCTCGAGTAATCGGGACAAGCATAGTACAAATAGGTACAGCAACATTTGAATACTTTGTGCAATTAAATCAGGTGCAACCAGTTTTTCAAGGGTTGATAGCTAATTTTTCTTTAAGTGCAAAGGCATTAGCAAAAATTGAAAGCCTGAATGTGGTACAGACCGTAACAGATGATCCTACGCCTGACACATACGAAGCAGATGATACCGTATTGATTGCATTGCCCACAATTGGGCAATCTGCAATTAAACAACGTCAAGTTGGAGTGAATACTTATAATCAATATTGGTTTGATGGAACAAACTGGATTCCATCACAGCAAAAAGAAGACTATAATCAGGCTCCGCTATTTGATATATTTGATCTAGCTGGGTATTCTGCTACTGATACATCAGTATATGTTGGTAGTAAGTTTTTTGGAACAAAATTATTTTCATATAAAACCGGTACCGGACCAACTGATCCTAAATTAGGATTTTCACTGAGCTATAAGAATTTCCAGAACGTTGGAGATATTGAGTTTGTCAACAACTACGATACAGAAACTTTTCAATACCTATCAAACAAACTAGAACTCAGTAAAGATGTTAACACAATGTACTTGAAGCAACAAACTTCAAGTGGTTTCCGTTATAGAAATATTTGGACTAAATTTGCCGAACCAACCAAACAGTATCAGATTATTACACACGAGTTTGATGGATTAACTAATTATTTTGAAATTGATGTTTTGCCAGCTGAAAGCAAAACCATCCCTTACGTTAAGATCTACGTAGACAATGCAATAACTGATCCTACACAATATGAAATTGTAAAACATGGTGGGCGATATGCTGTAATAATTGATGGATCATTATTGTCAATTGATCCTATAAGCAAAGTTGACATATTAATCTATAGCAAGTCATCGTCGTCAATTGGACACTACCAATTACCAGCAAATCTTGATCAAAATGCAGAAAATTTAAATTTTGAATCACTAACTCTTGGACAGTTGCGACAACATTTGATAACAATGAGCACCAGCCATTATGGAATGACTGGCAATGTACTTGGCACAAATAATCTTAGAGATCTGAATATTAAACCATGGCAAGGTGCTGTTGTACAACATGCCAGCCCTGTGATGTATAGTTCTTTATTTCTTGGGGACAACGGTTTAGAATTTATTGAAGCAATTGAATATGCTCAGAAAGAGTATACTAAATTTAAAAATAAATTTATTGACCAAGGTATTAAAGCTGACATAGATCCTAGAGATATTCCACTGGCAGTTGATACATTAATGAGATTAATTAATGTAGGAAAAAACACCAGCATGCCCTGGTACGATAGCGATATGATACCATACGGTACTGCTGCAATTACTACAATTATTCCAATTGTTGATGTCAGGCTGCGCCGTTATCAATTACCTAATGCGTTTGATGATACAGTATTAAGCAGAAGATCGGTGCTGGTATATCTTGAGGACTCAACCACTCCACGAGTAAAGACACAGTTAGTAAAAGGTATAGATTTTACGTTTAATGCAGATCTTTCTGCAATCGATATTACGTCCACAGTAAATCTAACATACACATCTCAATTGAGAATCATTGATCGTCCAACAACTGTTGGTTGTTATGTTCCTGAGACCCCAACCAAACTTGGACTACATCCTCGATATATTCCTCGTATGTTTGTTGACGATACATATCAGACTCCAATACTGGTGATACAAGGACATGATGGTAGTATTACTCCTGCATTCAACGACATCAGAGATCAATTACTGTTAGAACTAGAACTAAGAATTTATAACAATATTAAAGTTGACTATCAGGTTACACTACTAGATATAATTGACTCAGTACCGGGTAAGTTTAGATCTATTAATTACTCACTCAGTGAGTTCAATCAGTTATTGAGTAAAAATTTCTTGAAGTGGGCAAGCATCGGGCAAGTAAATTATAGTGCAAACACTACATTTGAAAGTAATAATGCATGGACCTGGAACTATAAAAATCTTAAAGATTTCACTGGTGAATTCGTTCCGGGATTCTGGAGAGGAATATATCAGTATTTCTATGACACTGACAAACCGCACGTGACTCCATGGGAGATGCTAGGGTTTTATGAAAAACCAAGTTGGTGGGAAGAAAACTACGGGCCTGCTCCATATACCGGGGCAAACACAGTGTTATGGGATGACCTAGAACTAGGATTAATTACAGGCGGGCCTAGACTTGGAATTGACACACGCTTTGCTCGACCAGGATTAAGTCGCGTGATTCCAGTTGACGAATTTGGCATGCTAAAAAGTCCAGAGAAAGTTTTATTATCAAGATTTGATTCTACTAGATTAAGTAGCAGCTGGGCAATTGGGGATGCAGGTCCTGCCGAATCGGCCTGGCGCAAAAGTAGTCATTATCCTTATGCATTGCAAATAGCAATAGCGTTGAGCCGCCCGGGGTTCTATTTTGGAACACTGTTTGATATTTCTCTTTACAAACGGAACACAGAAGTTGATCAGTTGTTACTGGTCACAGACAATCAGCGTGTGAGGAAAACAACAGTAAGAATCTCCGACGACGGTGTAAATTCTGGCACTACAACATTCACAGCAGGGTACGTTAACTGGGTACGTGATTGGTTTAGTAGTAAAGCAATAGATGGAACAGCAAAGATTAAAAAATTAATACAGTCATTGGAAGTAAAACTTAGTTACAAGATGGCTGGTTACAGTGATAGTAAATTTTTAAATGTATTAGCTGATCAAAGTTCTCCGGCCAGTGGCAGTAGTAACATCATAATTCCTCAGGAAAATTATAAAATTTTCTTGAACAAATCGGCACCGTTGTCAAGAATTGTGTACAGTGCAGTAATTATCGAACGTACCACCACAGGATTTTCTGTAGCAGGGTATGATCTTGAAAATCCATACTTCACTATTATACCAAGTGAAGTAAACGGTAGTTTTTATTCTATCACAGCAATCAATGATACCGCAGTGATCTATAGAGACTTTCAACCTATTAAATTAACAGTTCCATATGGATTTGAGTTTTCGTCCCGCCAGCAAGTGGTTGACTTTTTAGTCAGCTACGGAAGGTACTTAACTGGGCAAGGCATGGTGTTTGACACGTTTAGTCCTGAACTAGAAGTAAAACAAGATTGGACACTAAGTGCCCGAGAATTTTTAACCTGGGCACAACAAGGGTGGAAAGCTGGCAATTTAGTTATACTAAGCCCGGTATATAATAGTATTAAAATTATCAATACTGATGGAGTAATTGATTCAGTTGAAAACATTTTGAGCGGTAGTAAAATACTTGATCAAAATTTTGTTAAAATAAAAAATAGTCAATTTAGTGTGGTCAGGGATGAAAATACTTTCTCGCTAACATCAGTTTTTGGTCAAACCATTGCATTGGCTGACTTGAATTTAATTCAGTATGAGCATGTGCTACTGTTGGATAATGTCACAGTGTTCAATGATATTGTGTATCAACCAGCATTGAACAATAGGCAATATCGATTGCGTCTAATAGGAAATAAAGTTGGCTCATGGACTGGACAATTGAACCCAGCTGGATTTATATACAACAGCGATAGTGTTGATGTTTGGAAAATGCAAACAAACTATAAAAAAGGTACTTTAATTAATTTTAAAGAAAATTATTACTATGCTTCCAGCGATGTTCCAGCATCAATTGATTTTGATTTTTCATACTGGACACCTATAGAGAAATCTAGAATTAAAACTGGCCTACTACCAAACTTTGCGTACAATGCTGAAAAGTTCAATGATATATACGATCTTGACCATCGTCCAGTGGACCTGCAGTTAAATAAACTAAGTCAAGGTATCACTGGGTTTAGAGACCGTGCATACTTCCAGGATTTTAAATTAGATGTAACTTCGCAGGCTAAATTTTATCAAGGCTTTATTAAACAAAAAGGCACAGCGAGTGCAATTGATGCATTAACCACTGCAACTTTTGAAAACCTAACCAGCAGTATTACTCTTTACGAAGAATGGGGAATGCGTGTTGGGGAGTATGGGGCATTAGGCAGTAATCAGTCAATTGAGTTTCAACTTGATGAAACCCAGTTTACCAGTGACCCATCAACAGTGGTATTAATTACCCGGGGCGAAACTCCTACCGAAGGAGTAATAAATGTTAATCCATTGGATCTGTATCGTACATCCGAAGATAAATTTAATCAGTATCCTATACAAACTCGTTTAGATGTCAGAACTCGCCCTGGAGACGCAGTTACAGCTGGCTATCCAAGAGTGGATGATGTTGATGATACTATTTTTGATCTAGCCGAGTATCAAAACTACAGTAGTCTCGTGACAGATATTGGTTCTGGATTTAAACTCTGGGTAGCTAAAGATTTTAATAAAAATTGGAATGTATATAGAGCAACTGAAACCAATGTACTAATAAACGAATTGCAAATTGGGCTCGACAGCCAGATCACTATTAATGTTGACCGACCGCACGGGTTGATGCCAGACGATTTAACTATCATTAAGAATTTTGCCAATGGACAGTTTGACGGGTTTTATAGGGTACTTTCAGTTCCAACTGCAATTTCTTTTGTGGTCCAAGGCTATAAAAATGTAGCATCGTTGCGATCACAACAAAGTATAACCGGCAGCGGCATATTATTACTAATGATATCAGTTAGATACAGTCGTATCAATGAACTGGTATCAACTGTACCATTGCACGGATGGCGTGACAAAGATCGAGTATGGATAGATAACGACATTGCAAATGATGTATGGGCAGTGTTTGAAAAAAATAACGGCTGGGATTTTGATCGAGTGTTACCAGTACGCCAAGGTGATTGGCGTGTGAATGAAGGATACGGTGGTGCATTAAAAATCAGTAGAGACAACAGTTTGATATTAGCGGCTGCTAAAAATTCATCATCGGGATCAATATCGGGACTGCGGATAATTCATCCAGGATTTTTATATGATGCAGCTGAAGATACATTTAGTTTACCACTAACCGACGGTGGATCTATGGCCACAGTAGATATCGACGAAATCAGTAGAACATTGTTATATACTCGAGTTACTAATTCTGGCAGTGGCTACACTCATCAACCCAATGTAACAGTCAGCGACACATCTACTTTGGTTACCACCTATACAGGTAATGTATACAACAGCAGTACTCTTACTCTAACTACCTTATCAGAATCAAATACAAAAACTGCATTGTTAGATGCATATCCTACCAGAGCTAATATTATCCTTGGCAATATTAACGATATCTGGATAGGAGATACAGTCACAGGGTCGGACGGACAAGGCAATTCAATTCCTGGAACCACATTGGTGGCCAATATTAACTATAACACCAATATGGTTACACTGACTAACAGTTTCCAGTGGAACATTACAAGTAATCCAAGTCTGACGTTCACAAGATCTAAAGTCCAAGTTGGTGATATTGTGACCGCAGCTGATAATGTTGGAAATGTGGTTGGTGTAGAACTAACCACAATTACAACTATTAGTACATCAACAAATCAAATTACGCTAAACAGAAACGTTTACTTAAACGGTGGAACAACAATCAATCTATCTAGAGGCACTGGCGGCAATGTACAGGCTCGATTAGCACCTACCTCAGTTACTTCGATTACTGTTGTGGATAGTGGCGCTGGATTTACCGTTGCACCTCAAATTGAATTTATTGGTGGTGGTGGCCGCGGAGCAACTGCACAAGTAACTCTTAGCTCAGAAGGTGCAATTCTTAGTGTTGCCATTACTAATTCTGGAATAGGATATACTTCGGCCCCAGACGCTGAATTAATTACTACCAATATTGGATCTACTGCAAAACTTAGAGTTAACCTAGCACCATCAACAGTAGAGTTTTTGTATATTGGAGCAAGTGGCACAGATTATAAAAAACCAAAATTAACAATAACTACCTATACTGGTACATCCGGATCAGGAGCAACTGGTAATGTTAATGTTACTAATAAATCCATTGGATCTGTGATTATTAGAAACTACGGAGTTGGCTATACAACTAAACCAAATATAGTTATTACTGATTCGGTCGGTGTTGGATCAGGCGCAGTGTTTGAAGCATTATATCAGAGCGGTCAAGTAAAAACATTTCAACCTGGTGAAAATAATTTAATTACCCAGGTTCAAAATGTGCCTGTATTTGGACCAGATGCTGCTGAATTTGGATACGAGATTGACATTGGCCTCCGCTATGCATTTATTGGTGCGCCAGGCACACTGAATGCCAAAGGAGCAGTAGAAATTGCTTCAAGCACTGGGTCAGCTTGGGTACCACAACAGGTGCTATCACCTACTACGTTAGCATTTGGTGATCGATTTGGTCACAGTGTGGTAATCTCTAAAGATGAAAGATGGTTGTATGTTGGGGCACCGGGCGCAGGCAAAGTATTTGCGTATGTACGAAAAACCACGCCCGAGAATCGTCGTAAACTTACAGTAGGACAAAATCAAACATCCTATGTAACAGATCTTTACACAGTAAAACAAAATATTGAGATTAAAGTTGTTGGAGAAAGTGGACGAGTATTTGAACCTTCATTTGATTATAATATTCTTGCAGGTATAATTACTTTTAAAAACTTTGGAATTATTTCTAGTGAACGTTTTCTATTTGTGTCGCAGTTGTATCCAGCCACAGTAATTACGTCACCACCTAGAGCAAACGATTCAATAGATCCTTACACGATTCAAGGTGTACTTGTTACTACCTACGAGTTAGTAGCCCCACCGCGCGAAGATGAACAAATGATAGTTCAAGGGTCTGATGGGCGTGTGTTTATTCTTGGAATAGATTATACTATTGCAGGAAAAACTTTAACTTTTTTAAACACTGAATTCACTGAGCAAGCTTCGATCGTTGTACAAATATTAGAAAAATATTATGTACTGTCAGGGGTCATTGAACCTGATGATCAGACAATTTGGGAGGATGGAGTTTCTGCATCTGAATATAACCGAATTGCAATAGCCGGGGAAGTAAACACCTATGCCGACCTAGCCGGCGGCGGGTTCATTACTGGCGACCTAATCAAAGTTTTAAATTTACAAGTAGACGGTTCGTATAACTCGTACGAGATGTATCTAAAGACGGCCAGTTCGTATGCCCTTAAAGGTACAGAAAATAGAAGCATAACCCGAGGTGTGGGACAATTTGGATCGTCGTTGGCAACTACGTCAGACTGCTACCAACTGATTGTGGGCGCCCCTGAATATACTGCAACAGACACCGGCGAACTAAAATCCGGAAAAGTATACATATTCGACAGACTATACACAGTGTTCACCGGAACCGGCGGAAACTCAACGGTGTTCAATACACTGCAATCATTACAAATTGGCACAAAAGTTACGATCAACGGAATTGAAGTAATTGAAAATGTGGATTACACCGCAAATGGTACAGCCATTGAGTTTGTTACAGCACCTGCTAACGGTGCCAGAATTCAAGTTGATGTTAATGCATTTAACATTGTTCAATCAATCGAGTCACCATCAGCAATATTTAAAGGCTACTACGGCGCAACTGTTGCAATATCACCAGATAACAAAAATATTTTTGTTGGAGCTCCGGGCTATCGAGATGTTGACTACTACAATGGTAGAGTGTATAGATATATCAATCAGGCACTGGCATACGGTAAAATTACTGCAACAATCAGTCGTCCACAAACAATCAGCTCCGACACAATCAGGATCAATGATGTAGAAGTTTTGTTGCAGGCGTCAGGCAATGTAACAACAAAGATAGCCAAAGATATCAACGGAAAAAATATCACAGGAATATCTTCTCGTACAGATGGTGTTAGTAGTGTAATATTTGATGACACACAATCGTTCATCCGAGGGTCTGGGTATTATACATCAAATGTAGCAGCGGTAATTGATCCACCTGATCAGACCATTGGAAATCAGGCCTATGCAAATGTAGTAACATTATTTGGAAATGGCGCAGTTGAATCAGTGACCATTACTGCAACCGGTGCTGGATATACATTTGCACCTAATATAAGATTCACTGGTGCCAATACTATCCAACCAACGGCAACGGTTGAAATTGAAAGTTCACCGTTAACAATCTTCACTACAGATTTTGCGCGAGCCAAGACTATCAACATATTGCCGGGCATTGGATCTGGTCTAGCTGACATTGGCTTAGAAATATATGTGCCAACGCAGATATTCCAGCACCCAGATCTTGGTGTTCCTGAAAAATATGGTAGCCTTATCAAGGTTGATCCAGAGTCTGGCGAAACACTAATGGTAGGAAGTGAAGGAGCTGCCACATTAAAAACTGCAACATTTGACGCATTGGAGACTTTGTTTGATAGAGATACCACACGATTCATTGACGTACTCAAAGGCAGCGGTGCCGTATATGTATACGACTACCTACCTGTTACGGGCGAAACACTAGACGAACCTAGTCAGTACTTATATAATCAGGTATTACAAAATTCTAACATCTTGTTTGGTGATAATTTTGGATCGGGTTTTTCAATTAATAATAATTGGGTTGTTGTTGGAGCCAATGCAAGCGATTATTACGACACTAATGCCGGCCTGGTACATTTGTTTAAAAATATGTCTGGCAAAAAAGGATGGACCAAACTCCGTAATAGAACTGATGTTGTTGATATAGATTACATTAACAAGGTATTTTTGTATGATAAAAACACTCAACTAATTGATACTGCGCTAGATTATTTTGATCCTGTTAAGGGAAAAATACTAGGAGCAGCTGATCAAGACATTGATTATAAAACTGCATACGACCCTGCTGTTTATAACAAAGGAAACAGCAGCACAGTTACTATCGATTCTTCCACTCCATGGAACGAGGTCCAACTGGGGCGTGTCTGGTGGAATCTGGATGTATGCCGTTATATAAATTACGAGCAAGGTGAGTTAACCTATCGTGTAAATTATTGGGGACAACTATTTCCAGACTCAACGATTGAGGTTCTTGAATGGGTTGAGAGTTTGGTATTACCAAGCCAGTATGCCGCTACAAATGATGGCGAAGCAAAATACAACGACAATAGTGCCTATGTTGAAATTGTTTATCTTGACACACAGTCTGGCTTGTTTAAAACCAAATATTACTATTGGGTAAAAAATAAAGTTGGAGTAGACACTGTAAAAACACGCCGTGCCCGCAGTATTTCTGCATTGCAGAATCTAATAGAATATCCTGCCCAGCAAGATATACCTTATCTTGCGGTTGTTTCACCAAACGCATTTAGCATCTACAATGTTAATACGTTGATCACTTCAACGGACAAAATTCTCAAAATTGAATATGCAACTACATTAAATGAAATTATTGCTCATAGCGAGTACGAGTTAATACAACAAGGAAACGCACTGAGCGTGATTCCTGCTAAACTTATCAATAAATTAATTGATAGTTTAAGCGGCGAAAATTCTGCTGGCGAAGTTGTGCCAGACCTCAGACTTAAAGATAATCAACGGTTGGGTATCGGCATTAGACCTCGACAAAGTATGATAGCAGATGTACCAACCGCTGTTAAAATTTTTGTTGGGTATATTAATAGATTCCTACAGTCTGAATTAGTTGTTAGATTATATGACATATCTGGTCTTAGTACATATGAGGCACTTCCCTCAGACGCTGGCGGTTTTTATAATCAGGCTGTAGACACTCTTGACGAATTATTTTACATTTTAACAGAATCATTGTTGGTAGGATATAAAGTATTGATTAAAACAGATTCAGCCAATGAAGGATTCTGGACCATATATGAATACCAACCAGACAATACTCAGACGGACTCTGTATGGGTATTAAACAGAATTCAAAGCCACGACAGCACACGTTACTGGAAATATGCTGATTGGTATGTAACAGGCTATAATATCAATACTCAGATAACATATATTGTTCCTGAATTTAAGGATATTGCAGCACTGGACATCACCGCAGGTGATGTCATTAAAGTGCTCGACGACGGACAAGGTAACTTTGAACTTTATGCTGTTGATGCTAATTTTGTTCCAATTATTGCGGGTGTTGAAAATGGAACTATTCAGTTACTATCAAGTTTGTATGATCAAGATGAGGCATTAGTTGGGTTTGATAACACAGGATTTGATAACACAGGATTTGCAAAGACTGCTGCCATTGAGTTACGCAATATTATCAATGGACTATTCAATGGAGTATTTGTTGGTCTCAATGAGGTAGAGATTAACAAAGTTTTCTTTGTATTAGTTAATTATATCTTAAGTGAACAAGCATCAGTGGATTGGATATTAAAAACAAGTTTTATATCCATAGTGCATAAAATTCGTAAACTGCTACAATTTCCGTCCTATATTAAAGATCAGCAAGATTACTTTGAAAGCTATATCAACGAAGTTAAGCCGTACAGAACTCAAATCAGAAGCTATCTATTAGACTACGAAGGAACAGATATAGTCAGCACGGCCGCGTCTGATTTTGATTTACCTGCATTTTATGATTCAACCATTGGATCATACCGTGCTCTAAATATTGGTAATCCAGCTGATCTAGAGTTTATTAATTTTACTTCTGCCAAAAGTTGGCTAGATAATTACAAATACAGTATACAATCAATCACTGTGATTGATGGCGGAAGTGGATACGTTGGCATTCCTCGAGTTACAATCGCTGGTGGCGGTGGAACAGGTGCAATTGTAACCGCAGAAATTAATGCACAAACTGGAAAAGTTATTGCTGTTGTTGTTGATACCCCAGGATCTGGATATACCTATCAACCTACTGTGACATTTAGCGGTGGTGGTGGCGATGTTGTAAGTGCAAAGGCTTATGTAAATTTTGTTCAATTGTCGGGCAATGTGTCAATTAATACACAAAATAAACTTGTGCGATCAATTAACACTACATTAAAGTTTGATCGAACTGCATACCTGTCAGTGGTTAAACGTTGGAAACAATATACAACATATCACCCCGGCGATATAATTGCTGTGCCCGATGTAACACAATCGTATTTTACAAACTATCCTGACCAACTAATATCAAACTATACCAATGCATATCGCATAGTTAAAACAGTATTAGCTGCAGAAACGTTGAGCTTGAATATATTCAACGATTCAACTATTGTAACAAAACTTTCAGGCAGTGATATTCCTAATGCATTGGACAGAGTAGCTTTGTATAATAGACCGGGCTCTCCAGATATTGCAGTCCTATATAGTAGCCCAGATACACAGCGTTTAGACTCAGTTAGTATAAATGATCAAGTTAGTTCATCGGGCAATGAATGGAATAAAGTTATTCATAGCATTGTTGTACCTTCTGTCCATGAATACCAATATCTTGCTATTGGCAATCGGGCACTAATAGCAATAAGCCAAGACAGTGTCAATTGGACAATAGTGCCATTGACAGAGCCTCAGATTAATCTTAGAGATGCAGTTCTTTATAATGGCACAACCTGGGTAGCAGTGGGGAACCAAGGTACTCTGCTGACAAGTGTTGACACAGCAACCTGGACTAAAGAAATAGTAAACGAATACAGATCTAGTCCGTCGGCTGATAACGAATTAGGTACTCTACAACAAAATGTGTCACAAGCAATTGATTTCACTTCGGTAGAATATGCAAAGTCTACCAGAGGTGACTACTTAATAGCTGTTGGTAACGGAAGTAACATCTTGGTTAATCCATATGATACTTCTGCAGATATTGATCAAGGTTGGTATAGCGCACGCCCACAGCCTGGAATTTTTGGTTCTCCAATACAATTTTTATCAGTGATCACAAAATCATTCAATGACTTGACTGATATAGATGGCACCAATTATTTGTCAACGCTGGAGTTGTCGGGGTATTTTACAACAATCACAGTGATCAAATCAGCAAGCTGGGGATCTGTAACAGGCAGTACTACATTAACAATCACAGCACCGGTGCAATCAGTTGCTGGCGCAGTGTTTGTTGGATCAGTATTTTATAATTCAAATTTACCAACCGCGGTTGATTCGGTAGTAACAGATATTGTCAATGATGGAACAACATATACATTTGAGATTGAATTTAGTCTTGCTCAGACCGTAACAGCAAAAACTGGTCAGACTATTAATTTATCTACTGTGGACACAGGGTTGACACTGCAACAAGGATTCGTTATTGCAGGTGGTGTTAATGGTAATTTTTACATAACTTCATATGCAAGAATTGATGATTTATTACAAGGATATTCAAAACGCTATAACTACGACCTTGGCAAGAAAGATGATGAAAATTACCCATGGGTGCCAATGAATGCTCCGGCGGCAGTAGCCGGGTCAGGTGATAATGCAAGCGGAGAACAAATTTCAGGAATTGCAATGAGCAATTTTTACGACCGCTGGATTGTTGCAGTTGGATCAGGTGGTTCACTTATTTGGAATCGATTGGATAGTCCACTTCAGGTCAGAGCCGGAAGTGTAGAGCTATCGGGCGATACAGATAGTCGGACTGTTATTGATTATGGTATTGAAGTGTTTAAGAATTTTAGAGAATTTAATGTAGCCGACTTTGAATATCCATTGACAAAAGAAATACTTGCTAAAATTAATTTTACTGACGTATCTTGGGATGGTGAAAAATTTGTTGCGGTAGGAGATCGTTCTACAGTGATATGGGGGTATCCGGGAAACCAGGACGAAGCATATATTGAACTTGGTAATCTAAACCCAATACTGATTGCAACTACTAGAACAGCATCAGCATCCTGGACCGGTGGTAGTAATATTACCACGCTGCTGGTTACCGTTGCAACTTCAGCGATATCTGGGCCAGTGTTACCCGGCATGACAATGTCCAGTACTGATCTGCCAGTTGATAGTTTAGTTACTATGGTTAGAACATACAATAATACACTTGATTACTATGAAATTACCATTGAGTTTACAACTGCAACAGTTGCCACACGTAGTACTCAAAATATTGCAATGAGCTATGTGTTCACTGACGATATTCCTGTAGGCACAGAATTAACATTTGATGGCCCAAGTAATCAAACTGTTACCTTAACAACCAGCCGTGCTGCCAGCGCTGGTGACACGAGAATATACGTTGAAGGATTTAACAGTGTGTCAGCAAATTGGAGAATAAGCGGAATTGGAATCCCACCTGATGCGCGAGTTCGATTGGTAGGTAAGTTTGCACAGTTCAATTGGAAATATGCGCAAGGCAGTGGCCGCGATGTAACAATTGATTACAACAGCACGTCTGTAAACACAACTACACTACGACTTGATACGCCATTTACTGCTAATATTCCATCTGGCACGTTGTTAACATTCTTTGATTCCACTGGTACAAGAATCCAGATTGAGACTTCTCAGTTTTTGAACAAGGATACCAATACTCTAGCATTTGCAAATGCCAGAACAGTCAGCACTGGGTACTCAATTGAAGCCAATACAACACTAGGCATTGTTGGTGGCACCAGAGTGTCTGGTGCGCTAACATACACAATTGCAGGTGTACTAGACCATCTTAAGAAAGATATCCCAGACCTGGTACCGGGCACTTCTTATAACGGAGTTAAAGTAACAGGACAACCTTATACAGAAACACGTGACGATATACTAAGCCTAGACACTGCTATCAGCAGTGACTACGACGACACTGGACTTGGTGTACGTCCTGAAGATATTATTGTTGAAGGCGGCAAATATATTGATTCGTATTCAAGTCATGCTCCACAAGAACTGATACCAGGTCAGGTGATTGATAGCCTACAAATGAATGTGTTTACAGCAAATATTGTGGGCGGAAACGTAGATTATGGAAATGTAATTGCTTATAAGATATTCACAGACTATAAGGCGCCAACTGCATATTATCGTTTACCGTTTGCCAACACCACAGTACTGACTGCTAACCTAGCATACGATGCAACTGAAATTGAAGTAGATAACATTAATACACTACCAGATCCAAATCCAGTACAAAATCAACCAGGATCAATTTGGGTCAACGGCGAGAAAATTAATTATTTTGGTCGAGATACCGGACGTGGTGTGCTAACTGATATACGTCGGGGAGCAGCTAGAACCAGTATTCCTATGCAACACGACGCTGGCAGCATAATTACAGATGCAAGTCCGGCACAGTTGATTGGTACAGATACTGTGTTACCAATCACGTCTGATCTGTCCGTGGACAATGGATTTGCAGGCAGCGCCAATGTAGCAATATATCGTTCAGTGGTAGTGTCAGAAATCACCCAGGGTTCAACCTGGCTAGAACGATCATAAGGTAATTAAATGAGTTTAACTAATAATGTAACTGTAACAGGCACTGGACTTTATGTCAGTAACACACGGGAAAGCAATTTTCTAAGAGAAAGCCCCGGGTACACATCCAATGTTGATCCACGACTACCCAACTATGATTATATTACTTCAAATTTGACCATATGGTCAAATGCACAAATTGTTGTTAGTAACATTAATTTATTTTCCAACCCTGGAGAAATCACTGCCAACAGCACTGTTACCGCAAACTCGTTGTTGAGTAACTTATTGGTAGTACCAGTAAGTAGCGTGAGCACAGTTGTGCTAGGACGTCGAGTTATTACAGCAAATATTGCCAACACTGCAAATGTCAAAGTAGCCAGGATCTTTTCCGCCAATGGTAATATACTGCTTAGTGGGTACACTGCTAACGCCCGGATTACTGCAGGAGAAACTGTATATTTTTGGCCGCGTACACAAGTAGGTGCTGTACGAGTCAAAAGTGAAGTTATCTGGTATGATCATGCATGGGAATCAAACAGCAGTTTAACTGGGCTGACAAGAAATGTAGGCAACACCACAAATTCTACTATCAATGGTAACATTTGGGGCGGAAATATCATCAGCGTACTTGGATTACGCACAACAGCATCAGCAGTGCCTTCAAGCGGAATAACACTTGTGGGATTTATAGATGGAATAACATATTATGGCTCGTACCATGTTCATGAGGGACAAAAAATGACGGGCAGTACTCATACAACCACATTCCATCGGTATATCTATGATACAGTGGAAGAGAGCCTGGCCAACTTGCAACTGGTGGTCAATATGTTCTCCACCGTGCGCAGCGCCAGCGGCGGCAGCGGCAGCGCCAGCGGTGGCAGTTCTGGTGGCTCAAGCGGTGGCAGTTCTGGCGGCTCAAGCGGTGGCAGTTCTGGCGGCTCAAGCGGTGGCGGCTACGGAGGATATTAATAATGAGTAGATTTTTTACGCAAGTATTTCTGGCATATTTGAATACCTTGCTCTTAATTCGTAGGATTTGCGATCATGCTAAATAAGGATATGAACACTTTACCAGAACAACCACCAGTACAACCCGCAGAACCCGCAGAACCCACACGGCCACCAAATGATGTTGGTGGAATTTATGTGCGTGGGCATATCAAGATTCATGACCCAGAAACAGGCGAAGTTTTTATAGATAAGCCCAATGCTATCCATTATGAAAACATTAGCGAGGCTATTGCTTATTCGTTGAGCCATAGAGATCAGCAGTATTTTTATGAAATGCATTTTGGAAATGGCGGCAGCGCAGTTGACAGCACTGGCATTATTACCTATTTGATCCCAAATACCACATCATTGAACGCTACCCTCTATAATCCGACATATTCTAAAATCATTGATGACACAGCCTCAGATAATCCAGACCCAAACAATAACAAAATGCAGGTAAGGCATGTGCCAGGTAATGTGTATAGTGACATTATAATCAGCTGTCTTTTGGATTATGGCGAGCCAGCCACACAAAGCGTGTTTGATAATAGCACAACACTTAATGATACATATACATTCGACGAGCTAGGAATCAAAGCAAGAAGCCTAGATGGAACCAGTGGACTTACTGGAACTGGTAAATTGCTAACGCACGTGATTTTTCACCCGGTTCAAAAGTCATTGAATCGCTTGGTTCAAATTGATTACACAATTCGTATTCAAACATTGACCAATTTGAGTACAATAGGATAATAGCAAATGGCTTATATTATAACAAAAACAAATGGCGACAGTTTAGTTACAGTTCCAGATACTGAAAAAAATACAGATTATGGTGTAACACTGGTAGGGCGAAACTATTCAGGCTACGGAGTCTATCTTAACGATAATTTTGTGGCGTTAATGGAAAACTTTGCAAATAATACAGCACCAGGTGCACCGCTTGAAGGACAGCTTTGGTTTAATACATCTACTGCTACCCTTAGTCTCTGGAACGGCGATGCCTGGCGTTCCTTGGCTGTGCTAACTAATTCAGGTTCTGCTCCAGGAACATCAGGAACATTGGTAGGACACATGTGGTGGGACAATCTAAACTACCAGCTGAAAGTCTGGAGCGGACAAACAGAATATGCAAGAACTGCAACACAAACTATCACACTAGGAAATGTTGTATCGGTGACCAGCACCGGCAGTATTGCCGCTGGAGATTTTGTTACACATGCAAACATTAGTGCGCTGGACAGGATTGTAGTTGAACAGGTTTTAAATAGCAGTCAGGTACGTATCAGTACACTTGCTAATATTTCAAATGGTCAAACAGTAACATTTACCAATGGTATTGGTTGGCAAACTGTAGGACCAGTATACACAAAAGATCAAAATTTAAACGGCATCATACCAGGCGATATCACTGACACAAGTGGTATACCCCATGTTGTTGCACTGATGTATAATGATGGACAAGTAGTTGGAACAATAAGTCGAGACATTGAGTATACACCTCGGACCGAAGATGCTATCTCTGGGTTCACCACAATCAAACCAGGACTACAACTTAAATCGTCTGTGTCAAGACAATTTACTAAGACCGTGCAAGCAACAGCAACAGGATCTGCAGGGTCTACTACATTTGTACTTGGATCAAACAGTGATCTAGCAGTTGGCGATTATTTTATTTCTGGTAACGTTCAACTAGGAACCTATACACAACTAGGTGCGATCTATGCCAATGGAGCAGTTACCGTTGGAACAACCACTACTGTATACCAAAATGAAACAGTTACATTCCAGAGAGGAACATTACCTGTACTGACGTTCAATGGAACAGCAAACAACAGTCAATTGTTTAATGGTAGATCACCGGACGGATTTGCACAAACTGATCTGGCTACTACTTTCTTTGCAGATTTTACCATCAATGGAAACACATATCTGAATGGCGGAAACATTGCGATCACCACAACTGATCGCGGCAATGTTACTGTTAGAAACACTATCTATAATGCAAATGTTTCCTTCACCGCCAACGTGCCAGGTGTTGGTGTTGACGCCCAACTACTAAACCTAAGCGGTAATGACGGCTTGGTTACCGTTAGGGCAGAACCAACAGCAGCACTTGGAGTGGCAACCAAGAGTTATGTTGACACCCGCGACAATAACACTCGTGCTATGTTGGCCACAAATGTGGCAGCATTAATTGGCAATGCGCCTGCAGGATTCCAAGACCTAGGCCTAGCAAGTGCTAATGTGGGTGCTATAACAACCACTCTGACTGCGGTGCAAGCAGCCGTTGCATTAAGAGCCTACGCGGCAGATACCGCACTGACTGGTACTCCAACTGCTCCAACAGCAACAGCTGGAACCAACACAACACAAATTGCTACCACAGCATTCACAACCTCAGCAGTGGCAACCTTGACCGACACAGTTACCACAGCACTAGGCCTAAAAGCACCTATTGCAAATCCTACATTCACTGGTGTTCCGCTTGCACCAACAGCAAGTGCCGGCACAACCACCACACAAATTGCCACTACACAGTTTGTAACAACAGCAATAGGAGCTGGCCTGGGAGGAGTAAACCTGGCTCCGTATGCTACAGTAGCAAGCCCTATATTTACTGGTGTGCCTGCTGCACCAACAGCAGCGGCCAGTGTTAACAACACACAACTTGCTACAACAGCATTTGTGCATTCAGTAATACCAGCTGGTATTATCATGCTATGGTCTGGCAGTAGTGCATCTATTCCAGCTGGTTGGGCACTATGCGATGGCACCAACAGCACACCAGACTTGGCAGATAGCTTTGTAGTAGGAGCAGGAGCAGCCTACAATGTAAACGCCACTGGAGGATCTCGAAATTCTGTAGTTCCGAGTCATACACACAGTGCAACTGGTACGTCAACATTCAGTGGTGCTGCCCTGTCCACACACAGTCACACGTTTACTGGCACAGCATTGGCAGCACACGGTCACACATTTACTGGAACAGCACTGCCAACACACAGTCATACGTTTACAGGCGATGCGTTAAGTACTTCTCATACGCACACAGTAAATGACCCAGGACACGCACACGCAATCAGCCCAGTGCTGAGCACCAGCGGTAGTGGAAATCCTGCACACAAATCTAGCCAAGCATATGGTACAGTATCTCAAACAAATTCAACATCAACTGGTATTACACTAAACGCCGCCTCAGCAGGAACACCAGCTGGAACAAACAGCGGAACCAGTGGCGGAACACCAGCAGGTTCAAACAGTACAACCAGCGGCGGAACACCAGCAGGAACAAACAGCAGTGAAAGCGCAGGGACACCAAGTGGTACAGTTGCTACTTCTGTTAGCGTGGCAAGCACAGGAGTTTCTGTGACAGATGCAAATTTACCACCGTACTATGCACTTTGCTACATCATGAAAACATACGGTTAATTACCGATAAATAATAGATAAATTGGAGTTTAAGGAATGAGTTATAACATAATTAAAACGGACGGAACACCATTAGCTGTTGTGGCAGATGGTCAAACCAAGCAGGATGCAACAAGTTTGGTCTTGATTGGCAAAAACTACGCAGGTTATGGCACGTTCCTTAACGAAAACTTTATCAAGCTGCTTGAGAATTTTTCATCTGCAACAGAACCACTGTACCCATTGGTTGGGCAATTATGGTGGAAAAAAGATACTCGTCTACTAAAAGTATACGATCAATTTGGAACCTGGAAAACCATCAGTGGAGCGCAAAGTCAAAGCGATACACCAACCAATTCTATTGCAGGTGATCTGTGGTTTGACACAGTCAATCAGCAGTTAAAAACCTATTCAGGCGCCAGTTGGATTGTTATTGGTCCTAGCTTTACTGCTACCACAGGAACCTCGGGCGCTATCGCTGACACTGTGATTGCAAGTGACCTGTTGCCACACGTGGTAGTTAAATTCTTTGTACAAAATCAGCTGATCGCAATCCTAAGCAAAGATGACACATTTACTCCAGGAACAACTATCCCTGGATTTAGCACAATCAGGCCTGGCTTCAATCTTGCACGAGATCGTGTTCCATCACTGGTATACTATGATAATGCCAACAATGCTTCTTATCTTGGCGGCGTATTAGCCAATAGATATGTGCTAAAAACAGCACCTACGCTTGAAGCTAAATTAGTAATCCAAAACGTTGACGGATTAGAAATACAAGAAACTGGTGGCACAGTCAGCTACTTTGAAATGAATCAAAGTGGTAGTAACATTAACTTCATTGGTAAACAGCGTGGTCAAGGTTTTGTCTTCAAGATGATTCCAGACTCTGGTGGTTTACAGATCAATGCACTAACCATTGACCGTGTTACTGGTCTAGTATCAGTTTCTGCACCTACTCCAGACGCTGGATCTGCACTGTTGATAGCCACCAAAGGTTATGTTGATGCTGCTGACGTTGTGCTAAGTGGTTCTATCACATCAGCTGTTAACGCACTTAACAGCACAATTGACACATTAGCTACTAATACCACTGTTGCATATGGTAACATTCGTGTTATACAAAGCACACTAGGCATAGGTGGCCCACCTGGAGCAAATACAACACCCTGGACTCAGCTCACTGTAGGGTCTGGTCAGACCGTTGCTGCCAATATTATATCACTATGGAGCAACGTTGCGTCTATACATGCAAACGTATTAAGCAACACCGGTACTGCGCCAGCAAGCACCGCCAGCATGTATTCCAATGTACGATTACTACAAAACGGATTATCCAATCTTAACACCACGGCAATGTTGCGAAACGGTGATTCGACCTGGCTTGGTGTTCAGCGGCCTGATGCAACCAATACCTATGACATTGGAACTTCAGGTCTACGTTTTAGAACAATTTATTGTACTGCACTTGATGCGAGTGGATCTGGTGCGCTAACTATTCCAGTTGGTACTACTGGAAACAGACCAGATCCAGGCGCGACTGGTATGATACGCTACAATACTTCTCTTAGTAGTTTTGAAGGCTATGCAGCAGCATCATGGCAAAGTCTAGGTGGAGTTAAATCAGTTGATGGATTGACCTATATCATTGCTGAAACCACAGCTGGTGCAAGCAACGGCGAATTAGATTTTTATGTTGAACAGACCGGCGGAACCACCAGTGCCAAAGCAGCTGGAGTAAACAAAGATAGATTCCTAATGAGTGTTCCGGTGCAAGCAACCACACTAACAACCGGAGCAGCTGGCACTGGAGGTACTATTACTGGGACCTGGACCTTGAGTGCTGGGTCAAAGATGCAAGCTACATATTCTGACTTGGCAGAAAGATTTGCAGCCGACGCAAACTACACCGAAGGTACAGTTGTTGCACTGGGTGGAACAGCTGAAATAACACAGGAAACTGTGGATCTCAGCGAAAATGTGTTTGGCATCGTGAGTCACAAATATGCATACCTAATGAATGAGGCAGCAGGCGATCATACCACTCATCCTCCTATAGCATTGGTAGGACGAGTACCTGTCAGGGTCATTGGTACCGTAACCAAAGGTCAGCGCCTAGTAAGTGCCGGTAATGGATGTGCTCGTGTAGCAGTTGATGGAGAGCTGTCTCCATTTAATGTGATTGGCCGTTCGTTAGAAGATAAAACTGATCCAGCCGAGGCATTAATCTTGTGCGTGGTTAAGATCAACTAATAGTTGACAATATTGCTGAGGCAATCAGCAATCCTTTATCGTGGCTTATGCTAATATGACAATGTTTATTGTTAGCATAAGCCACTAATTCATTTGCAAACGTAATAATTGGTTGTCCTAGTCCCGTCTTACTCAATATCATATTTTTCCAGACCACAGCGTCACGAATTCCGGTGCCAAAACTTTTTGCCACTGCTTCTTTGACCGCCCATGCAGTGGACACAAATCTTACTTTGTTATGTAAATCGCTAACGGTGGTGTACTCTGCATGTTCTTCAATTGACAGTATACGAGCCGCTACACTATCAAGTCGCTGGCTGTCCATATTGTAAAATCTATCAACGTCAACAATATCAATTCCGTGTCCTGTTATCATGACTCTATAATTCTTTTGTACTGGTGATATCAAAATTACAGTGACACATTGTTTTGTTGCAGATTATTGGTTCTTTTGGGATTTCAAAATCTTCAAATATATTTCCAATCTTGCCACCTACATTACACCACCCTCTGAAAACATCGCCGGAAAAATATACTGCGATTTGTTCTACTCCTGCATGGCATTTCCACCCACTCCAGTCATATTACTTAGTGTATTATTTTTTATATACATTATTTGATTTGAACTAATTATTGGACAGCTACATAGATAGCTATAAATATTCCAGGAGACTCAATCATGCAAACTATCGAAGAAAAATTTATGGAATTGGTTAGCACCGAATTCAATAGAAAAAAAATGCCAGACATCACGCTAGACGCCGCTTTTCGGAAAGACCTAGGATTAGACAGTTTAAGTTTAACTGAGTTAATTATTGCCTGCGAAGAAACATTTGGGGTTGAGATAGATGTTGACCATCCAGCCACTATAGAAGCTAAGACACTTCGTCCTTTGTATGATGCAGTAGTACAGCTTGTTAATCAGACCGAAGCAGCCAAATAACCCAACTGGTAGGGTCTAGTTCCCACCAGCGTCTCCCACCAAAGTTGCTGTTACTTGCAACACCATGATGATTGTTATGCCATGCTTCTCCCAGTATCAATGGCCACAACCAAATAACATTGATACTGTCGTCTTTGGTTTCATAGTTCCTATACCCTGCCTTGGTCCAATGATTGACACTGGTATTGATCGCATAACTGTGAAACGCAATGAATGCTGGAAACATCAATCCCCATACCCATACCACAGGACTTAGTGTAAACACAATAGCATGAGTGATCCAGAATATCGGAAGATAGTACTTGTGTGCAAACACCACATCGAGGTCACGCATAAGATCAACAATGTACTTTGGGCTCAGGCTGTCCTGTTTCATCTTAAACATCCAGCCAACATAGCTGTGCCAAAAGCCATGATGTGGGCTATGAGGATCGCGATCGGTATCTGCAAGCCTGTGATGGTAGCCACGATGTATCAGCACCCAGTAGATAGGACTTCCTTGGCCACTCATTATCGCACACCAGATCATAAAACACTTGCGCAGTCTTCCTGTTTTAAAACTACGATGGCTTAATAGTCTATGATAACATGCACTAAGTCCTACCATCATCAACAGGATGTATCCTATGATAGAATATATCCACCAGTGGTCCGGAGCAGTTGTAAACACAGCATAAATGCCAGCCAGCTGTATAGGTAACCAGCCTCCCCACATAGGCGCCCAAAATTTTACACGTTCGATTATTTGCGTGACCATTGTTCTAGTAGTTCCTCGTTGCCTTGATATATTATACGCTGCCAACAACTGTCATCTGTTGGATTGTTGCATACCAGATACTTATGCCCATCGAATTTAAAGTCGTGGATCTCGTTTTTTTCAAGCTGTTCTACAGTCCACTTTTGCCAAAATTTTGCTTCTCTGCTGATAAATAGCAAATCACATCTTTCATTTTCGTGTAGCCAGTTGATCTGTGATCGCAATAGCTCAACCCCTACCAGATTGTAATCTTTAATTGGACTGGCAATATGGTTAACTGACCAAAATCTATTAACCACTCTGTATGTATGATCGGGCCAGCAATCTCGTTTCAATATGCTTCCACAAAAATAAGGCATCCAATTTTCATCAAATGCAATAGTGAGTGCAGCACATTCATTGATAAAATGATCTTTATTGTAATTTTTTGACAGCGGGTGTTCATGATCTCTATACTGACGTTCCCTCAGATGATCAAACAACGGATCAAATAGTGTATCGGTTCCGGTCCGCCAGGTTATTGCATGCATGATTTTAATACCTTAATAATATATGCGATCAATTGGATCAAGTTGGACTTGGCCGTAATTAATGCCATTATTAGCTTCTACTAATCTTTTTTCTAGTTCTAGTATTTGAGGTAAAATATTTTCCATACCCCAGCTTTTACGTCTAACAATCAGCTCAGGGTAGATTTCTCTGTAGCCATGTATCTTGGATGATTCTTTACCTAGTTTACCGTAGATCTTATTAGCCAATAGATCATTCCACCACACAGTCTTTGTGATAGATTTCAACAACCTATGATTCCAGCGAAAGAAGTCTGTAACAGCTGGTCTATTTTGTTTTAACAAATACTTTGCACAACCGTAGTCTGCTTCAATCTCAACATTGCACCACATGTGAGGACGTCCGTCATATGGGTAAGGTCTACGCATGATACATGCATCTCCGTTACCAGCAATCGGAAGTCCGTCAATTTTGTCAACTACTGCACAGACCACAAGCTGTGACGGATAGGTCATTTCTGCATTCTTGCTGTAGTCAAATATTTCACTTTCAAAGAACTTAACGTGATCAAAGTCAATGATCTTATAAGGGATGCCTAGGTTTTCACACAGGATCACAGCATGGCTAACATCGTATATATTTAAATCATTTGCCAGGCGAGTTATGTAGATATCATAAGGAACCTTGGCTTCTACAAATGCACGTACCATGAGTTCGCTTTCAGACCCACCACTCAGCATCAGACTAAATTTTTCATTGGGATAGGTATCACGCACACTGTGACACGCTCTGATCAGTTCTGTTCTTAGATCGTCTGGGGGTGTGGGGTCAAGATCAAAATCAACATTGAAAATTTGGTCTGCAGATGTTCGGTATATTTGAGTAGGATCGTCATCATAGTACCAGCGTTGCCAATTGTTTTCAAGATATTGATACATCATGCTTTTTTTATTTTGTTGTTCTTGACCCAGTTACCAAAGTGTATGCAATGATCCTCGTATTGATTCATGGCTTTCATCAATGGAAAGTAATCGCCTTTTTGTAACTCAGCTGTGGCTACATCTTCTTTGAACACTGCATCCAGTGTTTCAAAAATCATTCGTTCGTTGGGGCCTACAGATGGGTCATAGTAAAACTGCGTGATCCATTTAAATCCGTATTCGGTATTGATGTCGTCTGGTATAACAGTGTTGACCATGACACAACCTGGGCTTCCATATTCTACAAATGTAAAGGGAAATATATAAAGCCACCAGCCGTGTGGGTGTTGTTGTAATATCCACCCATCACCTTGATCTGTAACAATATCTTTTAAATCAACTTGAGAGGATAAGAACGGATGTATTCCGCCTTTGTACACATGCAGTAAATCGGCTTCTGCGTCCATGAGCCATAGCCAGCTGCCTTTGCTTTCGCCTTGCACAGAATGACTATATTCTAATGCTGTTTCTTTTGCTAGATCTTTAACCCACATGTGGTCTGGTTCTTCAAAATTTTTAAAAACAAGTCCGCTTTTACCAATCTTGGCTTCACCGCAGGATAGTTTTTTAGTATTGTTAATTGGTACACCATGTTGATCCCACTGAAATCCATGAAATTTGCAAGTTATCTCTTTGACAAATTCGCCCGTTGAGTGTAGCGGATACATTCTATGAGGGCAAAATCTATGAAATAGATTGGCTTCGTTGTTGTTGACATTTAGAATATATTCGGGCAATACAAAGTTTCCATTTTTTGAAGCTGCCACATGAGCAAATATTTTTGGAGAGTTTATGAACACGCTGTATCCTTTCGAGGAAAATATTTAGCAGTAACAACAAGCTCGCCGAAGATTTATGCTAAATACCTAGTCACTAATGGAGATACTAGATGTCGAACTACCTACATATAATATGGTTAGAAAACTACACAATGCCGGATGTGTGTAATGCTACAGTTGAATCAAATCGTCAACTGCTCAAAGAAACAGAAATCTACAAAACAGCAGACGATGGCGTCAAATCTCTAGTTGACGAATATCTTGTGCATGATGCGATCAAAGGCGCATATTTTTATAGAGAAGGCAAAGTATACAAGTACGAAAGTCCGGACGGAAAGCAATTACTTTGCCAGACTATATTTCCTCCTCCAGTATGGAACAACGAACGCAATGATCCAACACTAGACTCAGAGTACCATGAATTTTTGCGAGCCGCTGTATATTGCGACTTGTTTGGGGTTGTTGAATATGGGATATCTGACCTTGTGCCCGAAGAAGAATCAGAACCGCAAGCGTTTGGGTCATTCGAAACAGGATATGCAGAGCTACTTAGAATAATTAAAAAATGGAACGCACCACCGTTACCTTTTTAATTTTTTGTTGACATAGTTTTTTGTTTTATCAATTGCGATTGAATCATCAGGAAGTGTATTAACTCGATCCTCAATGGGCCCGTTAAAATTCAGTCCCGACAGCATCCAGTTGCAAGGTTTAAACTGTAATTCTTTGTGTGTTTTTTCGTACTCTTGATTAACGAGATATGCATCAAACACAGTCATGTTTTCATTCTTCCAACGTAGTACTTCGGATCCTCGGGTATATTTTTCCCATTCATAATATCCTTTAACCACTGCTGGGTCATACCGTTCAGTATCAGACTGAGTTATCTCTTCATATTTAAATTTTGAATATTCAGTGCTCAGTTTTGATTTGATATCAAGTTCGCCTGTTGGGATACCAAGTACATAATGATAAAACGCTTGATCTTGCCAGTTGTCAACTAACCACTGGCGTGTGTGTTCTAGTGTTTGAACTGTTTCATGCGGCAACCCCAGGATTAAACTGATAGTGGCTCTAAACACTTTTCTGTTTGTAGTTAGATAATATTTTTTAAGATCCAAAATTCCTTGTTTAAGTTTTTCTGGATCCATGCCTTTGCCTACGGATTTTCCGCTTTGGTGGTTGAATGTTTCAAGTCCATAGTACTGTCCAAGAAAGTTCATTCTTAGCAATTCTTCTTTTTCCTGCGGCCTGGCTACCAGTAGGTCAGCACGTATAAAGCCACTGAACGTGGGAACAAAATCCAGTTCCTCTACTGCATTAGCATACTTGGTGATTTTTTCTGTTGAGTCGTTAAAAGTTTCGTCGGACACCGTATAGTTTTTTACACCAAATCTATCATACGCATCTCTAGTCTGATATAAAAAACTATCACTACTCCTGGTGTGGTCGGCCTTTACTCCTATAATAGGAAAATCGCAAAAAGTACAAGAAAATTTACATCCCCTAGAAAACTCAATTCCCAACCATTCGTCTTCCAATATGTAATCTCTATCTTCGTATATGATAGATAAATCTGCCATTGGGTATGCTGGATAGAATGTATTTGCTGGTATTATCTTGTCACGCCCTATTAGAAATTTAGGACGTGGTCCGTTACTATACAAATACTGCAACAGAGTAATAATACCGTTTTCCCCGAACCCTTGCACATGATAGTCTATTAGATTAGAATCACTGCGATAGTTTGTAAGTGAGCTTGGTTTTAGATTCGAAGCTGACCCACTGATGATTTGTATATGTGGATATTGTTCTTTAATCCAGGTGCAAATTGATTGCAATTGGGAACTCCATCCAAGAAAAAGAAAACTCAACCCAATAAATTTTGTATCTGGAGTGATACGCGATTTAAAAAATTCTTGTAGGTCAGAGTGTTCCCAAAAATAAAAATAATCAAGTACTTCAACATCCCAGTTGTTTTGTCTAAGTATATGCGCAATTCTATATGCTCCCGGCAATCTTCCTGCATACAGTGTAGTAGAAACGTTGATTATTATGGAATGCGGCATAGTGAGCAATTATTTATAGGATGCATGTGGTTTGCCTTATAAATATGCATAACAGAGGATTTAATCTAACATGTTTAAAAATTTTAGCACCAAAAACATTAGCCTTTACTCTTGGTTTAGCTTTATTCCGTTTGTGGTTGCTGTTCCAGTGATAGTGTTTCTTTTTGCCGTGGGGATCATCCCAGCAGTGTACCTATGGGCAACAATGATAGGATGGATACTGATCAGCGGACTAGGAATAGCCACTGGTTACCACAGGATATTTTGTCATAAGACACATCCTAACCTACCGAGATGGAAAGAAAACATTATTTTGTTTTGTGGTGCACTAGGTGGACAAGGGTCAAGTATTACTTGGACAGCAATACACCGCGGATATCATCACAGGTATGCAGATACTGAAAAAGACTTGCATTCTCCAATCCACGGCTTTTGGCATTCATTCTTTGGATGGACATTGGCTGTAACTGAAAAATCTCAAATTATAAAACTAAATTCTGCTACTGATCTACTGCGTAAATCAAATCACATATGGTTTCACAATCGTCAACTCAGGATACAATGGCTGGTTCCAATCTTATTAGCTATCGTGAATTGGCAGCTGGCATTAGCATTGGTTGTGCTACCAACTGGTATATCAATATTGCAAGACAATCTAGTAAACTACTTCGCACATCGTAAATCGTTGATTGGCTACCGCTACGGAGAAACAAAAGATCAAAGTTATAACAACCTGATACTGGGTCTGATCGGATGGGGCCAAGGATGGCATCATGGACATCACCTAAAACCTAATTCATTTAATCCTGGTTCAGCTGTGAGTGGGTACTGGTGGGAAATAGACACTTGTGTTATATTTCTTCCATTCATTGGGAAACCACGCCCGGAGGCGCAATGATACGTAGGCTGACACCAGCTGATGCATCATTATATCATGACCACCTGCACAGGGTAGCTGATAACAAAGGCTGGTTTTATTCGCCCCCGTTGCCAGGAGATCCAACCCATTGGCTAGAAAAAGATTGGGTACACATATGGGCCAGGTTTGATACGAATGGCAATATCACACAATCCATGCGTGTTCACATAAACATTAAGCATATTCCAGAAGCTTTAATAGTAAATTATCAAAGCGAACTTCCGGGATTGTTTAATCCAGCCAGAGACATGTTGCCTATACTGGATGTTGTAATGACCTATTTTGAAAACATGGGCGTATACAATTTCATTCTTGTTAGGAAATTTGGCTTCTTTGAATGGAGAAGGAATAGGTTTTTTGAAGATGTTCCGCCACTGAATAGATATAATTGCTATATAGACGAAGTTGTATCAGCTGGTTGTGCGTCTAACTATAGTGCGCATCGATTTTTTGCTTTTGATGAAATATATCCTGTTGACACCAGCGTGGTTAATATGTCGTTGAAACAAGAGCTTAGAAGTTACCAAGGAAAAAAAGTTTTCCCAGACACAAAAGAGATGCATAAGAGATTGCAAAATAAACAATCATTCTGTATAATTGGCTACAATCCAGCAAGTCAAAAACTTGGCAATGCATTGGTAGCTAATCTAGTGAGTCACAATGTGACTACCATCGGCAAGGATAACTTTGATTTCTCTCTAGAGAATTGGAATGCCGCACTCGGGACTCGTCTTGCTGGACTTGGTACACCATTGGTTATTATCATAAACTTATTTGATCACAATAGGATGTCCTTGCAACAAGAAATATTTGATCTAGTTTGGAAAGAATACAAAAACAATGCAGATGTGCATATTGTAGTGCTTGGCTCATTTGCACATCACCTCGACGAAGAAAACTTCATATCAAAAGAGTATTTTACTGCTAAAAAAATGTTAAGCAACACCTGCTTTCAGCGAGTGACCAAGACAGCATTTAAATGTAAATTACTATTGGTTGAGCCAGCTGTTATAGAGTCTTATCTTATTGAGCACACACCAGACTGGACTGTGTATTATTTGACCACTGACGAGGCAGCTAAAAAAATACTTGAGCTGATAGAAATTAATTCACAGTTCTTATCGGCTGCTATTGCTGGTTCGCATTTATACACGCCCAACAACGGAGATTCTATATAATGGCTGACGCAGTTATTTTTGGTGGCTATAATCATGTCTGGTTTGCAACAAAGCCGGCCGGCGCACATGTCATTGCAAGTACTTTTAGAGACATGGGCATGACAGCAGTGGTTGTGGATCATGTGTTTGCGATCTCTATGTATTCTCCGTACTGGATGAGTGAAATTATTAAAAAATTTATTGACAAAGATACAAAATTTATATGCTTGTCCACTACATTGCTTGGTCCTGTAACAGCAGGCGTATCATCAATGAGTGAGTGTGATAATTTGTTCGAGCCTATCATGAATGAAATCAAAGCAATAGCACCACAGGCTGTTTTTGTGGTTGGTGGACCATTTATGGCCATGGAGCAAGAAACCAGATTGCCATTTGATTACAAAGTCAAAGGACAAGGAGAAGTCTGTATACGAGCAATCGCAGCCAAAGTTATATCGGGGCACGAACTAATACTAGATGATGATGGTTATGTAAGTGATAAAATTTATGACTATGGTACCTTCAATGAAGATGCTTCTTTAATTTTTACCAAGGATGATGCAATACTCAAAAACGAAACACTTCCAATTGAGTTTGCTAGAGGGTGCGTGTTTAAATGCGCCTACTGTGATTATGCGCTAACCGGAAAAAACTTTGGTGACTTCAATAAATCAGAAGAAGTTATGTACGCTACACTGATGTCAAACTATGAAAAGTTTGGTACTACTAACTATGTGGCCTCCGATGATACGCTGAATGACAGCGAAGAAAAAGTTGATCAATTGCTAAAGGTATCTAAACGATTGCCATTCCAATTGCAATTTGGTGCATATCTTCGATCAGAGCTACTGGAAAAACATCCTGACATGGCCGCAAAATTGCTGGATGCTGGGCTTCGTGGTGCAAATATTGGAATAGAAACCTTGAACAAAAAAGCAGGATCTACAGTCGGAAAAGGCTACGGCATGAAAGCAGTTGACACACTGTTAAAAGCCAGGGATACCTGGAACGGAGCTGTATCAGTCAACGCCAATCTAATTCTAGGATTACCATATGATACAGTAGAAGATCTTAAGATCCAGAACGACATATTTCTTAATAATGACTTATGCGACTTCCTTTTCTACAGTAGATTAGGTATACCTAAGAAAAATAAAGGAACTGGCGCATCTTTATTCTCTGAGGGTAGCTGGGGAAAGTATTATAAAGAAATGGATCCTACCAGTTCCAAATATGCACAATTATTAGAACACTATAAAGATGACGCATTTGAGTTATACTGGATAGATAGATCCATCGTGTGGGAAAGAAAAGAGGATGGGTTTGATTATCTAGACGCAATACTGCTAATAGACAGATTTAATAATGACTGGTACAAAACGCACGATCGTTTAATAAATCATTTAGGATCATTCAATGCGGTGCAATTACTGTCGGATTTTTCAATGGATGAACTCAGAGCTTACCCGTTTGAAAAATGGTCACAGCCTGACGTTACAGGGATTAATAGATTTCATGCGCATGGGATAAAAAAAGTAGTAGAGTACCGCAAGCTACTGATGTCAGACAAGATATCAGTTCCTAGTACCACTACACCTTTGTATCTAGATCCAGTGCCGCCGACATATATGCCATTCCAATCAAAGATTAAAATACATGTGGCTAAAGATTAAGCGGCGCAGATAACAAGGTGTATTCTCTCGGTCATCCCGCCGTTGTATACAAAATGCTCTAGTCGAGTATCAACCTTATAAAAGATTCCGTTAGCAGGAACATGCTGACAAAATGCCATTCCTGTATTTTTACTAACACATACATAGCTAAACGGGTTGGTTGTTAACACATAGTGAAATCTAACGTTAGAATCTGTATGCACAGTTAGTCCAGTTTTTGGAGGTAGGCGCATGTATCTGACCCTGCCAACATCAAATCGTTGTTGTTCGGCTAATGCAATGATTTGATTTTTTGTATACTCTGGGATACCTTGGTTCCAGTTAGAAAATTCTGCTTCCTGTGCTAGATATACATTGTTATCGTAATCATAAAAACTACCTACAGCATCAAGCCACTCATCTTCTGCACCAGTGCGGTGCCGTAGTGCAATTTGATTACTGTTAGCCCATGGATGCAAGGCCAGCACAGTTTCTAAATCTGCAATCATTTGATTGTGGTCAGCTTGGAATTTAATTTGTTTAATGAATACGCTCATGTTATTATTTAATACCGATCAACATATAGCGAGTGAACTTCCACCCTGGGTACTCAAAAGGTAGTTTGCCTTTGTAGACCATTTGGCTCAGCTGATACTGATAACAAAATGTATCAAGATCGTCAACAATACCCACATGGTCGTCGTGTGGCATGTTGTTGCTCTGTAGCACAACACGAGTGCCTGTTGGTATATTCTCCCACCATTGAGTGTTATCAAAGTGTTCTGTTGATGTGTTGATGATCAAGTCTGCATCGGTAATCAGATTATTGCAATCGGCTGTGTTGGCTTTAAACTTCCAATCTTGCCATACCCAGTTTTCGTTTATCATGTCGGCAACAGGTTCACAGGCAGGGTCTTGATCGTAACTGCGTATCTTTTCAACTTCGAATCGGCCCCTGCTCAGTAACAAAAATGCAGTAACCGCAAGCCAGCCTCCGTATATAGCAGTCTCACGACTGGTCCACTCAGTGCGTTCCAGCTCTTCACACAGCCATATCTTGCTGCCAATTTGTCCGCTACTAAAAGCGTCTTGGTGAATGTTAAAATGTTTGGTCATGATTTTTCGCAAAGAGTATAAAAATCTTTCATTTTAGGAAATGTTTCTAAAAAGTTAGTGCCACGTCGACGATCGTGCTCGTCAACAAATACTTTAAAATCTCTACGAAACATATCCAGTTGTGGCATTGGATCGGTTAACCTAGATTCAAAGTACTCTAGAATTCTTTCAATTTTATGTAGTTCCCAGTCGCCAAATGTATTGTTACGGTGCAGTATTTTAACATAATTTAATTGTTGTTGTATGTAGATTAAATAATCAGCTGGTAGGATATCAATTGACATCATTTTTGGATTTGCCATATACACTGTGTCGACTATCACCCTGTTATTAAACGTTTTCTTTAACTGCACCATGTCTATTAGGAAATTAACATAGGATGTTACACTCATTGCATTGTAGGTACTCATTAAACTTACTCTTGCATCCGGCACCTGTGTTAAAAACAACTTGCAATTATCTAACCATTCATTGTAGTCCATCCCGTTACGTATATATTCTGCGTGTGCGCCATGTGCTTCGCAACTGGTGTACAGCACAAATGATTTTATTGCTTTTGCTTCTAGCATGATTTTTACTTTTTCAGTGAAACGTTGTATGAGCACAGGCGGTACACACATATTACTGTTGACAGCTAGGTCTAGATCTGGCCGTGGGTTTGCAATTATCCAATCAAATACTTTAAACGTATGGGGACTCAATAATGGTTCACCACCGGTGATTCGAATTTTTTTAAGGTGAGGGTAAGAGTCCGGCCACCATTGCCAGAATGCATCTATGTATGGATTGGGATCACGGTCCGGAATAGGCATTTTTCCGCTACGAGAAATTTGCTGTAGCGTGATCAACGGAAATTCAGTTGGATATGACCCATGTTCTTTTAGCTCTTTCATCCAGCTACTGCTCACATCCGCACTGCAATAGCTACATTTAAAATTACAAGTGGTGCTAAAACTAACTTCCATATCGGTGGGGTAAGGATTTGCATTCCACCCAGCAGATACCAAGTCTTCAAGTTCTGCCATTGGGTACCCTGCACTTTTAAGCACACGATCAGAAAACACATCCTTACTGTTCACTGTGTCTTCGATGTTCCAGCAGTAACGACATTCTCTTGGTCTACGCTTCTCTAGCATTTCTCTACGCTGATATTTCTTGTGACGAGAATTGTGCAAAGATCCTGGATTTTCCAGTTCGTCGAGTTGAGTCTGGTGGGTAGCAGGATGATGGCAACTGTGATTGTGACCATTTTCTAGATGTAGAGTAACCTGATGCCATTTGGCCATGCACATGCCTGGCCCCACTGCGTCAAGTTTTTCTTTTACTGATCGATAAAAAGTTAGTGCGTGTTCAGTCGTCATTGTTGAATTGTTCTTTAAGAAAGTCGTAGTCGTTTATTAACTGCATACGGTCAGTGCCAGCATTTTCAAGACCAAATTTTTGTCCAGCCTGGGCGCCTGCGATTGCCCATTCTCCAAATGCGGCGCCTGCGCCGCGAGCTAACCATGCTTGTAATCGCTGTTCAGTTTCGTTATCCACCTGCCCAGTAATAGACCTGGATGCTAACTTAGCACATTCTCTAAAGCCACTCCTCCAGGCATCATACTTGGAGGTATTGAATTTTGTGACACAACTGATTTCTGGCATTACCTTTATGTATTTTGCTATGGTTGTGGTCATGTCTACGATGATATCATGAGCAGTAGAAAACATTTGTTTTGCAAACAGTTTTACTCCTCCGTAACCGTACACACATAGGTTTACAGGATTAAGACTATGCCAGACATATACTGTTTCAGAATTGACTTGATCTGCATTAACTGAAAACATAAATGAATCCAGAACACACGCATCAGCATCAACTACAAAAAATAAATCAGTGGTGCTCAATTCAGACGCGGCCTTGTGAGCATTGTATATACCCTGTATATTGTCTATACGTTTTGCAGCTGGGTATACTTTTAATAGTTGCTGCCAGTTTTCTTCTGCATTGGATTCTCCATTGGCAATGAATACCACATCAGTGTCTAACACTAATGGTAAAGCAGTTACATAGCCCATTGGTTCTCTAGCATTTCGAGGCAGATTATTGTAATTTAATTTAAAAAATCTACTACTGTTTTTGTCAATGCACGAAACATCAAATCCTAGTTTTGAATTAATTTCTTGTCCAATGCGAATTGATTCTTCACTGATATCTTTCTTTTGTTCTTTGTGATATAGCGATGTTAGATAGTCGAAATCACGCACCTGCCGGTAATCCCAGTCTGTCAGCATGGTCATGTGTGTGCCAAGGCGGGCACCATATATTGCCCAGTCTCCGTGGATAACATCAGTACCAATATTCATCCAGATTGACAAACGTTGACGATTCCAGGCCCACAAATTGCCTAGATTATTAAACACTGCTAACGTTGGCTTGACTCCGTTTTTTAAGCACATTTTAACACCTTCGCGGAATCCAGCACGAAATGCTTGTAATGCACTGGCATTGTTATGCGATATTGAATAACATTCTGACAGGTGTTGATAATTACTATTCCAACAAAAATCAACCTGGTTGGTATCGTCTTCTGCTGCTTCGTGTGTTTTCATGTTCCACACATGCTCTCTTGTCCAGCATTTTAGACCGCCATTTCCGTACACCAGCCCATTGATATGATTTCTTCCAGCCCAGCTTAGTTGAGTTTGGTCTCCGTTGGTCCAACGATCCAGATCAACTTGATGATCAAAAAACACAGGATCAACTATGTTGTCCCCATCCACGGTGATAAACCTTTCGGTGTTGCTCAGATCAGCACAGGCCTTGTGGGCGGCGTCTGACCCTTTGACCCCATGCACACGCAACGCCCATGGGGCCTTGGTCAGCAAATCAGCGTAGTTTTTTTCTGCGTTAGGCTCATCGTAGCTGAGAAAAATACAATCAAGGTCGGCTAATTTAATCAAATTGCTCATGTACGTAGTTTCCTAAGGGTATTGGTGAAAAAAACCTTATGTCGTCGTCGCCTTGATAGATGTGTATCAAGGGGTCAGTTGACAGTGTATTGCCAGGAATTCTTAATTCCCAGATTGGGTAATGCGGATCGTTGGTTTTACATGCCATTAGTATAACAGATTGCTGTAAAACATCTAGATCAATTATTGATCTAGGTGTAGCCACGATGTGTATGTTTTTGGTTTTTTTATACTGCTTGATATAGACATCAACGTCACCGGATGCCACTGTAGGTACACTATACCTCTGCACATAAGAAGTTACAGTTGATTTAATTTTTATATCATTAAATTTTTTCTCTAGTCGGCCTTGATGTAGCTCAGCATTGTCAATTACTACTAAAAATCTATGTCCGTGAAATTGATTAGCTATGAGTAAATTTTCGTCAGACTCGCTTAATTCAATAAATGGATTTGTCGCTGATCGATCTACACTAGGTGCCATTTGTGTAATTTCTCGTGTGTCTTTGTTGTAGTAGATGTATTTCATTTGAATATTTCCATGACATGAGTATTAGCAAAATCTTTACTCACATAGTGTAACACACCTTGTTGTATATAGTCGCCAAATTTTAAATTTTTTCCATGTATGAAGTAAGGAAGATATTTCTGCCAATCTTCGGGATATTGTTTCCAGCCCTGGCATCCACTTTTCATGTGCGTAAAGGTAGGATAATCTCTGGCGGAAGTTACTTCTGATTCGCAATCCAGTATTTTAACAGCAATGGCCATGGCAACATCAATGCTAGGATATTCCTGCCGATGATGGAAAGAATACAATTCAGACCAGGTGTCCCAGTTGTTGATGATGCTGGTCAGCAGTTGAAAAAAAGTTTCTGCTAGATCTGATTTTTTAAAATATGTAAATGCAGAGTAAACATCTGGCAGCTGGTTTGCTCTAAATGTTTTTCTATAAGGACTGTTGGTGACCCATTCATTTCTGTAGGTTTTAACACGATTGGTTAACAGTAAATCGTAACGATTCATATCAACCCACCATGAACTAATATCAGTTAAAAACAACATGTCTGCATCTAGTATAACAGTTTCATCATAGGGAGACAGATCATAAAACTGGCAACGATTGTGTATCTTCCACACAGCATCACCAGACATGTCGGTTGGCAGCTCAATGAACTTGTCCACGGCAGAATGTTTGGTTACATCGCAGTCAACAATGATGCTGATGTTGTTCACAGCGGATTGTGTTTGCTTGATGCTCTTAGCCAGTGCTATAGCCATGTCTAGATAGTTGCCCTGAGCCATAACTAGGTAACCTTTAGTCATTGTTTAGTTCCTTTGTTGCCAGTGGCACAAGATCAAATTTATTCATGACATGGATATCGTGATTATGTACCCGACGGATGCCAAACAGTTCATTGTATAGTGTTATTGATCGATTGGTCATAGTATGTATATTCACTTCATCAGTTACGTGTACCAAGGTCCATGGAAGTGTTGAGCACCATGCGGCATTTTGTGTTCCACCAAGTTCGTGTAGTGCAATGCTCCAGATATGGTCGTTGCGCAGTAGTTTAAATATTCCATAGATATTTCTCAACCAGTTGTAATTGCCGCGAACCCATTTGCAGGTTTCAAAGAACACACGAGATTCCTCTGTCTTGCGAAAATAAAATTGTGTAGCCCAGTAGAAGTTAATCCCTGGGTCGCTTAGTCGCAAGAATTCTGATCTTGTGGTGTGTACATCAAATGCATCCACTGATTTTTCGCACACCATGAGATCATCACGGCTGTTCCATACCCGGTTCATCACAGCGGACTGTATCACAATGTCAGTGTCCATCACCATGGTTTCATCATAGGGCGTGAGTTCCCATGCATTGCATCGATCATAGTTATGGAAGGAAAGTTGTCTGTCTCTGTATCTTTTAGACTGCGCATAGCTGATTTCTGAACTGATGATCTGGTCAAAATATTTTACCAGGCCTTTTTGCTCAAGACTTTCTATTGTTTGTCTGTCAGCTACTAGACTCACCGGCTTGTCCAACCACTGCGATATCCTTTTGGCAGTCCATGCTGCCAGGACGCCGTAGTCAATTTCTTCGTTGTTGTGAGCAAACAGTAAAAAGCCTTGACTCATAGTTTAATCATGGCCTTTACTGATCTTTGTCTGCGTAGCTCAGTGTATTCTGTACCAAATTGTTCAGCTGCCAGATTATACGCAGCAACAGCCTGTGCGATAAAGTCCGTGACATCAAGTATCTGCACAGGTGTTTGATTGCGATCCAGCACCCAGATCGTGTTGCTGGATTGATTTCGTAGCTGTAGTCCTGCCAGGAATTCTGGAGTGATATCAAATTGCCCACCGTTGTGGGCCAGCACACATGCATCCTGGAATGTTACTTCCAGCAGTTCTCTTTGTTGTTTGAATTGAGTGCGGAGATCCGCCCATTCTAGAATAGTATCAAGTTGTTCAGCCATATAGCCTCCTATACGTAATTATCTTAGTAAGGCTGGCTAGAAAATCTTTTAGTGAAATTTATTGGGCGGCTATGAGAGAATCTCGACGATCTCGCACGAGAGCATCAAGAGTTTTGAATGCAGCAAGATCCTGGCTGGTTAGATTTGCTATTTGTTGTTCTAGCTCTTCTTGAGTAAAATACAGCCAAAGACACTGCACAGGATCCAGCGGCAACCCAAATTCATGTGCAGGACGTAGTCTCGCAAAAGTGTCTACTACTTGTTGTTGTGTGAGCATTATACTGTTCCTTTGTCTTCGAATTTGTCGTAGCCGGTACCTGTTATGTAGGAAGTCGAAGGTGCGAGCATTCGTGTTCCGTCTTGCGTGGTTAGACTCGCACCAGCAAAGAAGGACACCTTAAGGTCTTCTGTGGGGACAGTGGTACTGGTTTGACCAAATGTATCAAGTAGTCCTAGCCAGTATACAAAGCCATCCACCTCGGGATTCCTGTAGAGACCGTATCTTGTAGAACCAGCAACACTATATGCGTCTCTACTTGCGTACAGGGGATAAATTACGCCTTGACCTATTGCTATCTGCGTACCAGTTAAACCATATTCTGCTTGAAGCTCAGTGAACCCGTAGGTGACATGTGCAGGTATTGCCAGGGTCAGCACAGTTTCAGCCTGGTTGGTCTGAGTCAGGGTCACAGTGGCAGTGCCAGCAGAATGCGGATTGGCTATCCTGATCTGAACATTTTGGTAGACGCCCAAGGTACCTGATGAGGCATTGCCATATGCGGTTGCGGTGTATGGACCAGTTGCAACATAGTTCAATCCACCGTATCCTGTGTTATTTTGAAGTGTGGCTCCTCGCTGTCCTGTTGTAGAAGCAGCATTTAGAATATCTAGAGAAGTCACTGCCAGTGTAGTCCAGGTAGCATTGATCAAACTTTGTGTGGTGGCACTTCTGACTGTGCCTGTTGCGGCAAACGTCACTGTGAATGTAAAGGTGCCCGGGCCCGATAAGAACACACCACTGGCGCCGGCGGTGCCAGCTGCACTGAGTGTAAATGTATTGGTGGCCAATCCGGTGTAGTTGCTGCCGTCAGGTTTGACACCAGTCCATGAATATGTGGCCTGAGTGTTTGGCGTTCCGGTCACAGTATAGGTCAGTACCGAGCCAATGGTAAATGTTGCTCCAATTCCACTTATGCTTTCGACGACCCCTGCGCCAGCCTGGCTGGTGTCATTGATAGTGACCGAGGCACTGGTGCCAATTACTGAGCCACCTGCGCTGCCTGTACGAACAGATGCTGTGAATGTTTCGGCGCCTTCTGTTGTTGAGTCCGAACTAGGAGTCACCGAGAATGATCCACTGTTACTGGTTATCGTGAACGATCCAGAGCCTGCGACAAAATCTCCACTGTTGGTCACAGTGAAGTAGTATGTGCCATTGGGAGTGTTTGTACCAGCCACATAGAATGTTATATTATTACCTTCATTCACATTTGTAGCACCGCGAGTGACAACGGCCGAAGCTCCTGGCACGGGCACGCCGACATTACCGCCGAATCCACTACCTATAGGAGCGACCTGAGTATCGGTACGCACCACAGAGAAGGCACTTGCAACCACAGTGGATGGAGTGGGAGATACGATAGCATCAAATGATTTGTAGTAGTTCACCGCGCTGGTAATATCAAGAGTAACCACTTCGTCATACACATCACCTGAGCCAGCAACTCCGCGCTCCCCTTCAATAGCAGAAGCATCATCAAATAACGCTGTTATTTTAATAGTAGTGGTGCTGGTACGATGTCCCCATGCTTTGAAATAGTTTTGTCCGTAGCTAGAACCATAGGTTTCGCTTCGTATAACCACGTTGGCTGTACCACTACGATAGTCACCAGCGTCATAAGTGGAATTGTCTGCATCGGCGAGTATACTCTGCCAGTCCTGATCTTTTGATCTGGAATTGGGAGCAGTGCCAGATGCCGCAAGATTTTCACTGTCGAGCTCCAGCACCAAATATCCGCCTGCATTGAAAAAATTTCGAGCATCGTCTGCAGAGGCAAAGGTAACAATTGTTTCTTGTGCAATGGCACCGTTCCATGACGATGTGTAAGTTCGAGTTGCACCAGTTATTATTCTTGTGAGCTGGTTTGCTGCCGCAGTATCTTTGTTGGTAACAGCAGCATCAATCGTGGTTTTAAACAAATTAACGTCAGCAATACCAATTTCTCCTTCACCTGAGGTTAATTTTGTTGTAACTGTTGCAAATGACGTAACAAGATTATTATATGCAGTGCCAGTGCCAAGTTGGTGTTTGCGAGCAATCAAAGCATCATTTTTTAAACGTGTCCACGACAGGCCAAAAATCGTGTCATCTTGAATAACACCGCTACTTTCCATTGGCGTGGCAGCACCATAGCCCGATGTACCGGACCCTACTCCAATAATGGGTATTAGGAGATTACGTAATGTATTGTAGTCGTTGGCAAAAACTGTATCGCCTGAAACTTTTGGAAATGCACCTGATCCGGCCATGTTTTAATCCTGAATTGATCATGTATTTAGTCGGGCACCAATCGGCACCTGCCCAGAAATACTATGCTATTATTTATCAGGAAATTGAATTAGGACTGTGGTGCGTAGATGCTGGTTTTGAGCCATTTGTGGTAGAGCTCAAATCCACGGGTGATATCCACAGTGGGCTCGTAGCCAAAGTCTTCACGAGCTCGATTGATCTTTAAACTGGCCCTGCTGGGATATTCTGCATCTCGGCTTTCAACTTCAACAGTGCCTGCACCTACTGTTTGGATAGCTAATTCGGCTGCTTGCAACAGGGTGTGACTTGCTGACCGTGTGATATTATAGGTCCTGGAGGCCGTTTTATCGCTTAAAGCAGCGCCTATTATGCCTGTTACAGCGTCATCTACATAGGTAAAATCTAGCATTTCGTGTTCGCCCTTGACTCGCAGTGTCTTACCCTGCATCGCGGCAATTAAAAACTTGCTGACCACACGGTCCTCGATATCACGTGGACCATACACAGCACTTGGACGGATTATGGTGTACTCCATGCCTGTGCGGCGAGCATAGTCTTTTACCAGCCATTCTCCTGCTAACTTCATGATTCCGTACTGTCCAATTGGGTTGCACGGATCGTCTTCCCCAATGTCCTCAGTAAAATCACCGTAGACCATGCTGGAGCTGATGTATATAAAACGGCGCACACCGTGTGCTTTGGCAGCTTCTAGTAACTGCATCAGCCCAACCATCATTACTTCTGCACCCCAAGCAGGGTTCGCACTCACAACTTTTTGCCTTGGAAAACTTGCCATGTGTATGACTATTTCTGGTTTGTAATGGTTAACAATCCAGTCTACGCTGTGACTTTTGGCACCTAGATCAATACGATGTACAGGTGCTGTATACAGTTCTTTACGTTCTGCATGTAGCGCAGACATGTGCTCTGGTGGCACAATACCATAATCAGTTTGGTTGTCTAGTATACTGCAAGAGTGTCCTAGAAACTCTAGCCCACGCACCACGTTGTGCCCGATAAAGCCGGCGCCGCCTGTTACTAATATATTCATATGTGTTTCCATTTTAGTGTAAATGCCAGTGCATCTGCTTCTTCACGAAACTGATATTCACCAATCTCGTCCCAGTTGGCACTGACGTCGGCTACGTCTACAACTTCATAGCCTAGGTAGCTGGTACAGTGAGCTTGTGCCCATGCATCCATGGCATCGTAAAACGCTTGATTGTAGTCGTAGCCGTTGGGTGCAGGATCAGCGATGTGTACGTTGTAGGTTGTCATATTTTAACCTATAGTACACTTCGTCCCGTTCTTCGAGACCGCCGGTAATAGCAACTTTATATCCAAAGGTATTTTGGTCAACACTTATACGAAATGTAGGATCATGTGCATGTTCCATCACCCACTGTCCTGCATCAGTTTTTTCCCAATCCAGTATAGGTCCTGCGGCATAGATCTCAGGGTCTTCAACATCGCCTAGACGAAACTCGTGAAATAGTACAGTTCTCATACGGCCATTGGTGCGGCAATTGCCGTGTGACTTTGATAGTTGTCCAGTCTGATATCATTCATTGTGAACTTTGTGATATCTGTAATTTCTGGATTGAGCCAAAGACGTGGCGCAGGCAAGGGTTCACGTGTGAGCTGTTCTTTTACCTGGTCCACATGATTTAGGTAGATGTGTGCATCGCCGAGAACATGAACGAACTCCCCGACCCGGAGGCCGCACACTTGAGCTATCATGGCCGTTAACAGGCTGTAGCTTGCGATATTAAAGGGGACACCTAAAAACATGTCGCAACTTCTTTGATACATCTGGCAGCTGAGTCGACCATCTGCTACATAGAATTGGGCAAAGCAGTGGCACGGTGGCAGAGCCATGGCTTGTAACTCGCCTGGGTTCCAGCTGGATAATATATGTCTTCGTCCGTGCGGGTCTGCTTTGATTCCGTTGATCAGTTCTATAAGTTGATCAACTTCCCTAATAGTAACTCCACCTTCTAGGCTGAATGTGTGCCCCAAGTCATTGGTAAAGCTACCACCTTGTACTATTTCTGGACTACGCCATTTGCGCCATTGTACACCGTACACGCGACCTAGGTCACCGTCAAATTTAGCCCGGGGCTTCCAGTAAGGTGCTGTGGCATTGTCAGTCCAAATGGTTGTCTTGCTAGACTCGGCGCTACCATGTAATATCTCTCGCAGCCGCTTTTCATCCCCTGACCCTTCAATGAACCACAGCAGTTCTGAAACCACGCTTTTCCAAGCCAGTTTCTTTGTTGTTACGGCAGGAAATCCTTCAGCCAGGTTATAGCGTTGTTGCATACCAAATAAGCTGATAGTGCCAGTGCCAGTACGGTCGCCGCGTTGGGTACCGTTTGATAAAACAGTTTGGAGAGCATGTTGATAAACTTTCATTTTTATAACCTAAATGGATTGACGTTTTTGTATTCTGTAAAGTTTAACATCTTATCCGTGCTAGGTCTAGCACTACACGCACGGAACATGGTAAAATAATCACCCATGTTTAGCCTTGTGTCAGAATAGTAGCTGCCTTTGCGATGCGTGACATACACATAGTCTGTTATGCCTTTGCACTGCATCAGTAGATCAACACCGCCAATGATATAGATTTTTTTCCTAGGCCAAATAGCCTGTATCTTTTCTATCTCGGATGGCAGGTCACCGTGAATGGTCCTGATTAAAGGATGCCGATCTATTGCTCGCGTGGTAGCAATAACGTTAATTCGGTCAGGTAAAGGGTTGGGCATCATGGGATCGTCCCAGGTCTTACGACCCATGACAACTATGTGTCCTACTGTGAGTTCACGGAACCATTCCATATCCTCGGGGTGATGCTTCCAAGGCAAAGTGCCTCGATTACCAACCCCTCCGGTTTGGTCTACAGAGAAAATTGCAGAGATCATAGGTTTTTTAGGATATCGTCAGTAACAGGTTGCACAGTCTTGGCTACAGAATCAATGTTGATAAAAAAATCTACATCTTTGATTATCTCATCCAGCTTTTTTAACCGAGTGTTTAGCATCTCTTCTATCTCTTGATTGGCATAGCCTTCGTCAAGTAGATCAAGGATGTTGATTTCAACTCTGGTGCCATCAATTAAATTCACAGTGACCATTTGTATCATGCTTACCGGAACTTCTTCTTTGGCTACTGTTTTAAGTATCTGTTTCCAACGATCACGTGAGTCAACGTTAATCCGCTTTGACTGGTTTTTTCTTGGCATTTGCTTTTGTTGTTTTTGGTTTCAAACTTGGGTCAAAAGAGACTGCTTCATTGATAAGACGTTCAGCTTCTGCCATGAGCTGTTGAGCACTGGCTTTCATTTTTTCAGCCTGTTCCATACGCTGTGCTGCCAACACATCGTCGGACATTACAGAATTTTCATTGACCACAGCTGGAGTGCTTCTGTTATTAACCGGAGCACCAACTTCTCTAGGATCTCGTCTACGTTTACCATTGCCAACACCAAGTTCAGCATCTAGTTCTGCCATGCGGCGAACAGCATCCTGTCCTTGTGCCATTTCGTTTAGAATGCTGTTTAGTTCATCCAATCGAACGTTGCTTTTCACAGTAGGAGTCATTACCACTTGGTTGGTGGGCACTTTCTTGATCTTTTGTTCACGATGCAATACTTCTAGAGTGTTGCGCCCATCTGCCATGATGTTGCGCCACAGTGCATCAGCAAAAGATTCTGCTGCCTGTCCACTTGGGCTTTCTAAAGTTTTCATGATCTCGTCATGTACCATGCGTGGCAGTAGATCACTGTAGACCAACAGACACATATGGTCTTCGTTTGGTACTTGTCTGTACAATAAAACGATCTTGCGATCGTTATGCTTTCCGATGTGTTTTAGCATTTGGCTTCTCCTGGGTTGGTTTCGCGGCTTCTGGCGCCGGCGCGGGCTGACCGCGTGTGATTGCTCCAGACGATTCAAGGAACGCTACCAAGCGGTCATAGAAGTCGCCTACAGTTTTAAGCTCTTCAGCTCTATAGATGCCTTTGGCGGCACCTGCTTGAATAATTTGTGCAGTGAGCACTAGATCAGCAATGGTTAAATTTGGACCTTGTGCTGGTGCTTCTTGCTGTGGTTCAGTTGACATCAATATCCTCCGTGTCTGACATGAGTATTTAATACCATATCCGGCCGACGGAAATTTTTTTAGAAGTCGTAACTGCTTTGATTTATGGTGTCAAGAAACAGTCCAAAATAGGAAAGTTCACCGGGTTCTTCGAACGCCGCACACTTGCACATAATTACCGAGCCACTGTCAGTGGTTGAGTAGTGATCATTAAAGTAGAAACGGCCACGCAGATTTTCGTGTATCCAATCTGTTATTGCTTTTTCGTTTGCACGTAGATCAAAGGTAATGCTTTCAAAATGCGGAGGAAGATGCTCGATCCTGCGCAGTCCAAAAACATTAAGGGGATTTATTTCAAATGCTTGACGCACGGCGTTTGAATATCAAGTGATTGTGATGCAAGGCAACCAACTCCCAGCCTGCTCCGCCCATTGCATCCATTAGCAACTGATTCTCAATGAATACTTCATCAGGATCTTCGGCGTCGCCGATTGGCAGTATCTTATACTCCCACCGAACAATGTCGGCAGGAGTTTTGCGTAGCCATCCAAACATCATGCGCTGATCTTTTCTGGCTCTTCGTAGTGAGCCCAGGTGCCCCATGGTGGCTCACAGCCTGGGTTACCACGAATGATCCAAACAGTGTCGCAGTAGTTCTCTTCGCCCCACTCGCCGAACGGCATACCGTCAGTGAACACTACCAAGCGGTTGGGCTCAATATCGTTTTCACGCATGAACTCCCAGTTAGCCATAAAGTCAGTACCGCCGCCGCCTTGGGCGTCGTAGTTGGCAATATCTTCCAGGTTGTCAGAAGTAAACTCCTGCATGTTGTACACGTCGGTGTCGAATGTCCACACACGGATACGATACTGGTCATAGCTCTCCATGATGCCTTTGACTTCGGTCAAGAACTCGCGAATGTTTTCTTCGCTGATACTGCCTGATGTATCAATTGCAACACAGATATCTACCTGCTCGCCGGGTCTACGTCCTGGCAATATAGCATCCAGGTGCCAACCTCTGCGGTTAGTCTTCATCCAGGTAAAGTCTTCTTTAAAAGTACTTTCCAGTTGTTGTTGCAGTAGTTCGCGCCAGTCCATGACAGGAGCAGTCAAGTCTTGAATCATGCGCTTGACACCAGCTGGCAGGTTACCTGCTCCTGCGGCCTGTGCGGCATTTAGCACTGCTTCACGGATCTCATCACGAATAGCATCTTTCTCTGCTTGACTGAGCTTGGGACGTCCGTTGCCGTCTTTCTCATCTCCGTCACCAGAACCATCCATGTGCTCGTCCAACAGCATCTCTGCCAGTTGGTCTAGCGTGACCTTTTTCACGTTCTTCATTAGGTCATCATAGATCTCTTCACTCATCATACCGCGGTACTTGGGATCGTACAGCATGGGTACCACGTTGATACGCTCGCCAACCTTTTGGTCAATCAAGTCTGCATTAACAGCAAAGTCGTTTGCAATATTAAAGATTTTATGATCACGATCACCACGGCGACCCATGTGGTCGTATACAGCATGTAGCACTTCGTGTCCTACCAAGAACTCCAACTGTTTAGGAGGCAGTTTTAGAACAAATTCTGTACAGTAGTAAAAACGACGGCCATCTGTTGCCGCAGTGGTAAGCCAATCATCTGCATTGACCAACTGCATGCGAGTAGCAAGATTACCAAAAAACGGAGCCTTGAGCAAGAGTGCAATACGAGCAGTGATGATCTTTTCACGCACAAGAGCATCAACCTTGGGGTCAATGGGCTTGCGTTCAACTGCACTACCACTTGCTGATACTTTATCTAAAATACCTTTTGCGATTTTCTTGGGATCAATTGCAGTTGTGTTTTGTACGCTCATATAGAATCCTTAAAATGTTCTTGTATTATATGTGTCAATGTATATAGTGTCAATCTTTATAATAAACTGTGGTCCCAAAAGGAGCCACAATCGACTCAGTGCTGTGGAGCAGGAACATGGTATCACAGTAGGTCTCATCACCAGGAGTACACCAATTTGGGCAAGGGTATCCGTCTGTAAACATGATGAACAACTGCGGAGCAATATCCATCTTGCGCATGAAGTGCCAGTTCTCTTCAAAGGTGTTGCCACCATTGCCCATTATCTCGTAGTTATCAAACTCGTCAATATTGTCTGGGGTGAACACTTGATAGTTGTACACTTGATCATCAATGCACCAGATGCTGATACGGAAATCATCAAACTCTTCCATCAGCCCGCGCACTTCTCCCAAGAAGTCCTTGAGCATGTCTTTGCTAATAGAACCCGATGAATCCAATGAGATTGCTACATCGATCGTTTCTTTGTTTTTGCGGCCAGGCATGATGGCATCCATGTGCCAGCCTCGACGTCCTGCTCGCATCCAGGTATAGTCATCCTTGACCAAGCTCTGTACACGTTGGCTGATCAACTCACGCCAGTTCATCTTTGGGTCGCTTATGTCCTTGACCAGACGCTTGATATTGCCGGGTACATTTTCTTCGCTGGTACTTTTA
>Ga0209353_10000058_pt1 | contig 65256 bp, 51 predicted proteins | sample LauGreSpBDMM15SD_2_FD_187561 | JGI IMG/M metagenome (GOLD analysis project Ga0209353, IMG submission 187561) | Freshwater lake microbial communities from Lake Michigan, USA - Sp13.BD.MM15.SD (SPAdes) (version 2) | ecosystem: Environmental > Aquatic > Freshwater > Lake | place: Lake Michigan... | reverse complement strand
TTCTTCACAAACAATACTACCATTTATAAGATTTATACCGGTATAACCGGCCATTTCACTTTTATTACCTTGACCGTCAACTTCAGGAATTTTAAATACTGCAACCACATGTGCTGGGTTAATAGCAACACGATTCTTGGTAACAGCATCAGTAACATAAAACATATTATTCTCCAAATTTAGATTCTTTGGCTTCAATTGCAATCCAATATTGCAAGTCACCTTTTTCATTGGCAAATGATGCCAAACCTTTTGATGAAACTTGTACATCATATGTACCAGGAATCATCTTAAAGTTTTCAACTAGAAAGACGGCTTTATATACTTTATCACTATCGGTTGTACCGATTTCGATTGTATTTGTGTGTGCTGAGTCATCTTTAGCATTGAAGCAGGTAACAGAGATTTTAGAACCATCAGATTCGAAAGCAATATTAGGAGAACCAAGTACAGCAGCATTCTTCAATGCTTGTGCTAGGTCTTCATCTTTAAGTTTAAAAGAACCATCAACAGATGGTAAAGTCAACTCTTTTTCTGGTGCCGAGACAATCATAGATTTTGCTGTCATACGATACTTAGTCTTAGAACGACCAGATTTAAATACTACATTATTGGAATCAAAATCCAATTCAGTATCTTTACCCAAGGAATGTACTGATAAGAACTGGTTCAAATCATAGATACAGAAATCTTGTGGAAAGTCATCTGTCAAAGTGGCTTTGGCAAGCACAGTCTTTGTTGATGAGATGGTGGCAATCTTATTGCCCGTTTTGAACTCAATGCCAGAATTAATTCCAGCAAAGTTCTTTAACACATTGAGTGTTTCATTAGATAATTTCATTACGATACTCCTTCATTCATTTCACTTATTATACTTGAACCATAAGATTTAGTCAAGCACTTAATCAAGCTAGCCTTTAAATCATCCAAGGTTCCTTGATTATCAATCATGTGGTCTATAGGACCACCAATCCAACTCCATTCTGATGCATGAACACCACTATTATCTTCCATAAATCTCAAGGCTTTTAGGTCACCTGTATTTGCTTTACCTGCAATATTATACCAATGTGGTTTAGTATCACGTTGTATTTCAATTAGAATACCATTCATATCATGTACAAATTGAATTTCATTTTGAAAACGAACATCAGTAATAACATAATGTTGTTCCGGATTACTCATAACATATTGCTTCATCTTGATGACCCAAAAGTTTTTGTGAAATACATCACGACCAACTTCTGTACCCATTAATTGTAGAGCATATCGTGGTGTGAAGATTTTACCAAATTCTTTGGACCAAAATTCATCAGGTTGTTCACGCCAATCTCTTGATGCTTGTGTATCGCCTTCCAACATGTGGCGAGGCCAACCAAACATCTCAGCTGCAACATCTTTTACGCCTTTGGCAAAAGACAAAGGTGTGAAACCTATGTCTTTTAGTATGTCTCCTGCGGTGCCTTTACCTGAACCGATAAATCCAAGTAAGCCGACAATCATTACATTTCACCAACAAAGTTAGCAACAGCAGGCATATCACCTCTAAAGTGATATGTACCAATGTGGTCTGTTTTCATCCAAGGACACAGGTGAATTACACCACCAAGTTTACGCCACATCTGACAGAACATATAATCTTCTGAAAGATAACGGTCAGAACCACCACCTGTGATAGATTCTTTGGTGTCAATTACTGTATCAAAGAAAGCGTGAATGTATCGTGTGCCATCAAAGTGTGCTTGACCTACATGGTCTGGTTTGTAACGAATCTGTGGATATGCTGCTTCCATTTTTGCAAAAACAGTACGGTTGACCAACATAAATCCTGTACCAATTTCTAATACTTCTAGTGGTTCAGTTACAGAGAATTTTTCAGTACCCTTAACTGGATTAAAAACGTAATCACCGGTAACACTAGCTAATGAATTGGGATCAATATCAGGATTTCTCTGTACTGCCATCTTAACTGATTTCCATTTAATGGCTTTCTTAGGATAAGGACCACCAATAACATCTTTATCAAGTGCTAACAATGCAATGACATCTTTTGGATCAAAATGTATATCTGCATCTAAAAATAATAGATGTGTACAGTCTGAACGATGGATAAATTCATCCACCAAATAATTTCTGGCCCGAGTAATTAAAGACTCATTGAAAAGAAATGAAAATTTAATTTGAATACCATATTGCATACAGACGGCTTGTAAATCTAAACAAGCTTTCGCATACAAACCATGATTCATACCACCATACATTGGTGTGGCTACAAATATACTTTTCTTTTGTAGTTCTTCTTTTTTAACTGAAATTTCCATTTGCTCTCCAAGAAATAAAAAAAAGGGAGTACCACCTTTACGGTGGTCTCCCTTATAAGTGGATTAAGCGTTAGCTAAATCGTAACCTGCTTTGAGTGCCTTGCGAACCAAAGCTTTAGTTGGCTTACCGATACGATAAGAAGCAACTTTAACACCATCAGCATTACGCTTAGTGTTAGTGTAGATAACGTGACCTTCTTGACGAAGTTCATCGATACGAGCAGACACATTGGTGACACCAAAGCGGCGCCGTGCTTGCTCGACTGTGAAGGTGTTGTAACCTTCTGGTTTGCTCAAAGCATTCAACATACGTTGTTTTGCGGATAGTTTAGTCATAATTTTCTCCTAATGACAAAGTTTCAAAGTCTTGTTTTCACAAGTATTCCCATTATACTATTATATAGTACATGTGTCAAGCATCCTGGCGGCATACTTGAATTATCTGCCAACTTGTGGCAAATATTTGGCCTTGGTGGTTTCCCAATCCATGAATATCAAGTCATCATAGAACAAAGATTCATAAGATACGGTGTTCTTTTTCTTCAACATTGATATACGGCCTTTAGCATATTTGGTTTTCCAAATCTGCGTTAAGGCTTCTTCACTGGTATCAAATGATTTAACCAGTTCTTTATCACCAATCTCCTTACGGAGATATTCATTGGTGTTATCATAGAGAGGAGAAAAATAGATTCCTCTCTGATGCTCTGTACGAATTAATTCTTTTGGTATACCCAACTTAGAGTAAGCAAAATTAAGTGTTCGATTTTTGTGGTCACGTTTCAATGGCAGACCTTTTGGATTCTTGGCTTCCCACCATTCAAAGTATTTTTCGGTATAGTTTTCTTTTACCCAATCGTAAACCATGTTGACAGTCTTGCGACTTGGTTCAAAAGCGACCGAGCCAGATGAGAAACCCATTTTATTCCAATGTTCCAAGCCATCATACTGAGAAAGACCACCGGACTTTGTATTGCCATAAAGAGAAGTAGTAGTAACACCAACGAGTGTATCTCCATATCTTACCTTCCAATCATTTTGTACTGTATCAGATAAACATAATAAGGCAAGTAACTTGCCGCCCATATAATTAAAACCTAATGGTTGCAATGGAACAATTGTGGAACCAATTGCGGTATGATTAATCATGTTACCAGTAGTTTTAATATCTCTAGGCCAACCAATGGCCTTATCTCTTGGTGTAAGGTCTAAGAAGTCAGATGAAATACAAATGACACCAAGGTACTTTTCGGTTTGTCCATCCATTACTGTGTAGAATAAATTACGACCAATATTAGAATTGTTCTTCATCGTGGAAGAAAAGGTACGTATAGTATTCCAATGTTCAGCAGTAAAATCTTTATCATCATTACCATTTGATAACTTCAATACAGGTCTTAATTTTTCATAATCATCTGGTTCTTTTGGCATCCAAAATTTTGACTTAACTTGATTAACCATTTTACTTTGGTTCATATCAACCAATTGTACTTGAGAAGAACTACTTGTATCATCAAAGAAGGATAATATTGTATTCATTTCTCTGGTTGGATACCTTTCATGTACTTCTAACCATTTCTGATATAAGGTGTATTCACGTACATCCATTTTAGATGCATATGATAAATCACTAATCAATTTTGTTTTAACTTCTTCGGTATCAATGTGAGTAAAGCGTTCTGGTTCATTTTGAATTTGCCATAGACGCCATTGTTCATCAACAGGAGGTATTTCTTTTTTAGTTGCCATTAACTTGTTGTTTTGCTAGTTGTGCCATAACTTTAGGATTAAAATACTTTCGGCGAATCTTATTAAGCTTCTTCAAAGCAAACTGAAATGCCAAAGGTTTTACACGACTAGTATACACTATCCCGTTCATATGGTCAAGCTCATGGAGAAAACATCTTGCACTTATGCCATCGAAAGTTGCTTCTCTTTTCTCACCTGTGAAATCCTGGTATTCCACCTTAATCTTTTTCGGTCTGGTAACTCTCAACATCAATAATGGGAAAGTTAGGCAACCTTCTTCCATGTGTGTTTCACCTTCCAGTTCAATTATTTTTGGATTGTAACAGGCAATAAAATCATCATTAGCTCCCATCACAAATACACGGTGTTCAAATCCACATTGATTGGCGGATAAACCTAGACCATTTTGTGATTTGCAGGTTTCAACAAGTGAGGAAGCAAAGTCATTCGGATTAATTGATGCATTATCAAAATCAAATTCTGGTAAAACTTTATGTAGAGCTGGATGTGAACCATCAACCAAATCAAATGTTTCAATTTCTATTTCTACTGGTTTTGGAATCTTTGCTCTATCTTTGGTGTCATATAAAACAATATCGTCTGTTTGTGTACTCATTTTGCAATCCTTGAAAAGTTTCCTTTTTTCTCAAACTTAATGACCGAACGGAACTTATCGAACAGTTGGTCCCCTTTATGTGAAATGACAAACACGTTTGTATCTTGTCCCATTTCATGTATCAATTTTAAAAATTCTTCTGTACCAACTGTATCAAGACTGGAATCAAACACCTCATCTAGTATCAATAGGTTTGTATTGGTAGAGTTTTTTAACTTGGCAATTTGTCGCCATGTAAAAAGGAGTGCTAAGTCTATACGCATCTTCTCACCTTCGGAGAAATTGGCATAAGAGAATTCATCACGATGTCTACTCTTAATAGTCTCTTCAAAGTTTTCATTAATGTTAAAGTTGACAAAGAAGTCCATTGCAGTCAGGTACTTGTTAATCAACTTATTCATAATAGGTAAATATTGTTTAATGATTTTGGTTTTGATACCAGTATCTTTCAATAGAGAACCTGCAAACTCATAATAATGTTTTTCATTCATTAGTTCTTCGTATGCCGTATTGAATTCAAACATCTCAGATTTCAATTCAAGTAACTTTTGGTTATCAGTTTGTGGACTATTAACCTTGACTGATAGTTCATCAATTTGTTTGTTTAACTTATCGATATATGTACTGATGGCTCTCATCGTGGCATTATGTTCTGTCACCTGATTTTGATGTTCAATAATGTGTTGGATAATCTTTGTGATTTCCGTCATTTCATTGGTAATATTTTCAAGTTCAGTTTCTACCTCAGTGAGGCCGGTCTTCTGTGTGCCTAATTTATTAGTACGTTCTTCAACTTGTTGTTCTTTGAAATCTGGTTCAATAGATTGTTTACAAGTAGGACAGTTATCATTATGTTGGTAGAATTCAATATCTTTTTCATTCTTTTTGATATTGTTTTCAATCTTACCTTTAACTTGAAATAAACCTTTAGATTTCTTTTCCAGTTTTTCTTTCTTATCACCAATCTTTGAGTTCAATACCGAAACATGTTTGTTAATCAATTCAATATCGTTTTGTAATTTATTATGTTGTTCTTTTGAAGTCATGACTTCAGCTAGTGTTTTGGCAATTTCATCATCATTATGTTTCTTATGTTCTTCAATGTTCTGTAACTGTAGTTTAATTTTTTCTTCCGTTAGAGATATGCCGTACTTGGCTTTGGTTATATCATCTTTAAAAACGGATAGTTTTTCTTTGACCACAGAGTTCATTGACGAAAAGATTTGGATGTCGAGTAGGTCCTCGATAATAGTTCTACGGTCATTGGCAGATAATTGCATGAACGGAACAAATGATGCTGAACCAAGGATTACCACCTGCGTGAAGGACTTGTAGTTTAATTTGAGAATTTGTTTCTCTAGTACTTCCTGATAGTCTTTTGCAGCGGCATCCTGGTTCAGCAAAACATCATTGACATAAATTTCAAACGTATTAGGTTTAATACCACGTATAACTTTATACTGTTTTTGGCCAATATTAAAAAAGATTTCAACAACACAGTCTTTTGTGTTAATAGAATTTACCAGTTGTGGTTTATTTATCTTACGAAACGGCTTACCAAACAGACCAAAACATAATGCATCCAGAATAGTAGATTTACCAGCACCATTTTGACCAATAATCAAAGTGTTCTGTGACTTGGTAAAATTAATTTCTGTGAAATGAGCACCGGTAGAAAGAAAATTCTTCCACCTAACTTTTTGGAATAATATCATGCTTGTTCAGTATTCAAAGCTTCAACGTAAAGTTCTTTAAGAATGTTTTTTAATTTGGTATTATCAATATTATCTTCTGATATACCATCTACATATTTGTTTAATATAGTGATTGTATCTTCGGCTTCGTTAATCAATTCTTCATCATCAAAAGATAATTCAGTAAAGTCTTCCGCAATAGTAATGTCGATTGGATTGACATTATACAGGTTATTCATAAACTTGTCAAATAGGTACGGGTTGGTTTTGTTAATCACCACCACTTTAACATAGGTATTCTTATATTCAGATAGGTCTTTACCATCAATTTCTTTAATGGTATCTACCTTATCGTCATACAGGATTTTGTGGAACATACGATTTGGATTTGGTATGAATTGTATTTCATCTTTCCAAAAATCCATTAAATGAAAGCCTCTGGTATCATTATAATCTTGCCATGTGAGTTCATATGGATTACCAAGATAATAGATACCATCAGCATTTGATTTGTGGTGATAATGACCAGAAAATGTATAATCAAATTTATTGAATATAGACCGGTCTAAACCATCTTGAGATGGCATACCACGATGCATAGCAAAGCCAGCAATTTCAAGGTGACCCATACAAATTGTAGCATCAGTCTCTTTGATAAACTGTAATGTTTGTTCGTAATTGTCGGCACATATCCATGGTACCATTGCAATTGGTTTAGGTCCAATGTAGATGGTTTCTGGTTCTGTGATAACATGAATGTTACCATATTCTGCCAATAATAAGTCAACAGAGTTTACATCATTTGTATTCTTAAAGTATGTGTCGTGGTTACCAGCCAACATAAAGACTTCGCAACTTAACTCTTGTAACGGGTCAAAAAACATCTCTTTGGTACGCTTGAGAGAATAGAAGTTAACATACTTTCTACGGTCAAACGTATCACCTAGAATCAAAACAAATTTGATTTGTTCTTCTTTGATTTTAGGAAAGAATGTTTCATGGTAGAATTTCTCATAGAAATCTAAGAAGTGAACCGAATCGTTTCGAGCTCCAAAGTGTTGGTCAGTGATAACAGCAATTTTCATATTCATAACAAGATTATAACACTATTCTATAAATTTTTCAATACCTTTTGGATTCTTTGCCGCTTTGGAGTCTTTCTTTGCCTGTTTGGCATCCTCATATGTCTCAATAAACTCTGATATGTTATCGTACAATTCAAACTGTCTAGATGTACCATCTTCATATTCCATCATCTCAAACTCATCTAGAATACCCATCTGTTCTGTGGCTTTATACTTCACATACAGTTGTTTCTTTTCTTTCTGTATTCGTCTAAGGAAGGCATAGTAAATGATTTGAGTAAAGTAGGCAAATGGATTCTTTGATTTGGTTTCATCAAAGTTGGCAAAATACATAAGACAGTTTTCAATACCATCCGAAATCATTTCATCTCGGTAAGTGTAGTTAATAAAGTTTGGCTTATGTGATAGACCTTCGGCAATCTTCATAAAGCATTCACCTATGTAGTTCGGTATACGAGGTTCAGGTAAATTATTGTCGATTGCTTCTTTTTTCTTTGTCTTGTATTCGACCAAAGCTGTTAGAAAATCTCCGTTATTAATATAATGTTTTTGTTTACTCATTCAAATGTACCATAAAAAGTTGTTGACAAGGGGCTTGACATGTGTTATAGTCCTCGGTGTTCCCCTATGATATATATTAATGAAGGTCAGCTTCATCTATATTCTCCAATTCAGCTAATGCTTCCATTAACTGATGAGATTCTTCTTCGGTTTGTTTCTTACCATTAAACTTATTCATCTTAGTTATTGTTTCATGGTAATACTCAGCGAATTCATCGGAAGGTTCAATCAAGCAAAGAACCTCTTCCGTTTTAATCTTAACCGTATTTACTTTCATCAAAGATAAAGGTAGCCAATTTTGCATTACCAAATTGGTGTTTCTTACCTCAAACATCATTGGTGTTTCAAGCTCCATCATAGTTTCATCTTCTGATGTATAATTAAAATGACAAACAACATCCAATCCATCTTTAAAACGAACAATTTTTATATTATTTTCCATCTTTAAGTCCTATGTTGTAAATCTTAAATGAGAACTGCTCTTCATTATATATCTTCACTCGTTCCACAAAATGTTGAAGTGTAAAATTCATATGTTTTTTGTATCTGAGGTCATCTGCAATGTCATAGAGTGTCGCCATTTCTTTGCCTTCTGATTGTCTAAGGCCACGTCCAATCGATTGAAGATTTCGAACTCTTGACTTTGACGGAGACGCAAATATAATATTGTGCAAATTACGTATGTTAATTCCAGTAGAAAAAGTACCAAAACTAGCCACAACAATTGCATCATTTTCTTTCTCCATTATTCCACGAATTTCTTCTCTTGTTTCGGTATCGGTACCGCCATGAACAAAGAATACTTTACGTTCTCCAGCTTTTTCTTTAATCATATCAAAAAGAATCTTACCGTGTTTATCAACCATCTGATACAATACCAATGTATTGGTCTTTAATGATATAGTGAGATTACGAATGAATCTGTTTCTTGACTCATTAGCAATTAGATATTGAATCTCATCCACATAAGTTGCATTTTTCATTTCAGCACAAATCTCATCTGAGTGTTTAAGTACTAAACATTTAATATTAAAATCCGATAATTGTTTCTTATCAATTAATTCTTTGGTTGTTATAACCTTCTCAACAGGTCCAAACAAACCTTCCAAGACTAACTTATGTGTTTTGGTTCCATCCAAAGTACCAGTTAGACCAATACGGTATTTTGTTTTATTGGCAGCCGTCATAATGGTTGTCAATGACTGTGCCTTGAATAGATGTGCTTCGTCACCTATAATATAATCAAACTGTTCAAAATATTCTTTTGGCATCTGATATAATGATTGCCATGTAGATATCGTAATGGATTTATCTGTGGTCTTTTCTTTACCTTGGTAAATTCTATGTACATGCATAAAGTTTTTAAAACCACTTTCACTTGCATAGTCACCAAAGTCTGCGTATAATTGTTCTACCAAAGATGTGGTTGGAACAATAATAAGACCTTTAAGGTTTTGATAATCTAATAACTGCCGGCAAATAAGGTATATGATTAATGATTTACCTGATGCCGTGGGTGACAATAATAATGATCTACGATTACGCATTGCGTGAACATAAGCATTTAATTGGTGTTCTCTTACCTCAATTGGTTCTCCGTTTGAATGAAGATTTAAAGTTTTGATAAATTTTTCTGCCAAATATACAGAGTAGTCATCTGTTAGTTCTTCTAATTCATATGTATATTCACGTTCAACACAGAATTCTTTGAGATAAGGTATGAGTCCAAGATAAATTTGACCAGATTGTAAAGCAAACAATCGTATCTTACCGTCCCATATTCGATTCCGATAGGCTGGAACGAACTGATAACCTGGTACAAAGAAGGTGAAGAACTCAGATAACTCCATTGCAATGTGGCGTTCACAGGCCACTTTGGCAAAGACCTCATCTTTCTTAGTAATAACTAAATCATTGGCCACCGATGAATTTCTCCCATGAAATGAAGTCACGCAGTTGCCATGTTCTTTGTTTTAATTCATTCATAATTGATTCAACCACGGATGTGACTTCTTCATGGTAAACCTTCTTCTCAAGCAATTTAATAAGGTCAGCATCCGCTTCTAGGTATGTGGTTATGTCAGACTTGAGAGCAAACTGAAATGGTTCCCAACCATAATCTTCTAATTCTTGTTGTGACATTTTACCTGTAAAGTATTCCCATTTAACCTTACGCATACGTAGGTAATCAAAATGAGCCTTTTTAGAGGCAATTTTATGTTTGGTGAGAATAGAAAGGTACTTACTGTGATATACAGGTATCTTTAATAATTCTTTGGATGGTTCCGTTTGGTCTATAACGGCATCCGATTCCCACATTTTTAATATTTGTTCAAGTGTTTCCATATAAATTTTTTAATATAATCAATAAGTTACATAATAAAAACATTATAACATAAAAGTACTATGTTGTCAAGTATCTATATGATTGATACCTAAATGTTGCCTTTGCAGTAATGATAGTATCGGCCGATGCTTTGGTATCAAACTGAATATCACTTAAAGTTAATGGAAATACATTAGTAAATTCAATTCTTAATATTGGATTATTCAGCGCACTTAATACTGTTAAAAAAGCATCCGAAAAATATTCACTTCTTTGTAATTCTCTGTTATAGGTACGTTTTTCAAATCCATCGGGGTTTGCAATGGAAGTAAACCAATCATAGATATTTTTCCATGAGTCCAATTCTTCATCAATCACAAACGATATATCAAGCGGATCATATGTTAATTTGGTACCAGGAGAATACATATCCAAAAATGGAGTCTCTCTAATGACTTCACCCAATGTTACACCAGGAAGATTTACTTCTTGGCAAAAATACTGCACCGTCTGAATACGTGAGAACGTCAGTAAGAATTTTGTGGGCTGTAATGGATTAGTGTTCTGTGGATTTCTATTCAATAAAGGCATTAATTTCTCCTTATACATTATTTAGGAGCCAAAAAAAAGACCACCTTGTGGGTGGTCTTTTAAAATGTCACTCTTTGGTGACTTTTTTTACATCAAGTTTTTAACTTGGAAGATGCGGTAGTAAACGTTTGTACGTGCATCCAAACGGCCATCGCCTTTTGTAATACCACGAGCAAATGGGTTTGCAACCATGCCGTAACGAGTCTTAAATCCAATTTTTGGTTGGAATGTATACTGGTCAACTGCACGAACCATTTGCAACGGTACATATGGGCAATAGAAGATACCAGCGTCATAAGGAGAAGAACCCTTATAACCGATTGTAACCAATTCTTGGTTCGATGTATAACCACCGAAATAAGGATCGATATAAACCTTGATACGACCATGCAACATACCAGCAAATGTATTGCCTGTATCGTCAACTTGTAGGTCAGCAGACAAAGCAGGAGTGTAAGATAACACACCAGCCATTGCCATAGCAGAAGCTACGTCAGAAGAAACAATAAGTACGTTACCTTTACCACGACGAGTTTGCTTAGCGATTACGTTAGCATCACGTTCAATTTGGAAAATCAAACCTTTGAAACGTTCAACAGACCAACGACCGTTAGAGTCGGTGTCCAAGTCGAATGCACCAGCAGTTGTAACACCATACTGAGCACCTGCAACGGCACAAGTATAGATAGTACGAATAACTTCACGGTTGATTTCAGCCAAGATTTCTGTAGACAGAATGTTTGACAATTCTGTTTCAGCATCCAAACCATGGATTGCCTTCAAGTCTTGTGCCAACTCAAGTGAGTATTCGGCTTTCAGAGCACGTGATTGAGCAGTTACAGTAACTTTCTCAATTGAGAATGCCATTTGGTTGAATACACCAGTAGCATCATCAGCACCCAAACCTTCAGCAGTAGCTGTTGGGATTGGAATACCAGTTGTATACAGATTACCTGTTTCAGCACCAGCGTTGGTCTTAATATCGGTTGCGTTGTTACCAACAAAACCGTATGGGTTTGCAGATGAATTACCACCTGAGAAAATCGTATTAGCTTCGTTGAAGAACGATTCTGTACCAGCTGGTGTGTTGTAACGAGCACGCATTGCGAAAATCAAACCGGTAGGACCAGTCATTGGCTGAACGCCAGCAACGTCATAAGCGATAAGATTAGGCAAAGCACGGCGAACCAAACTAATCAAGATTGGGTCATAGTTTTGAATACCAGCACCTGTAGCGTTTGCAGGCGCTGCAGAATAAGTAGTCTCATTCAATGACTGTGCGTCTTGACGCATAGCTTGTTGTTGGTTTTCCAAAACAAGAGCAGTAACTGCTTTCTTGTATGGATCTTTAATGGCTTCAAGTTCTGGATGATTCAGAACTGGATCCCATTTCTTTTGTAATTCTTCGGTTAGATACATTAGTGTTCTCCTTATGAGTATCTTTTATTGGTAAATTTTATTTATTTAACCAATGTTTTAGAGATTGTTTGAGCATACTGTGCGATTTCTGAGTCAACATAACCCGTAGGTTTTTTGTCATCTTCGATAATCACTTCTTCGTTCAATGCAGAACTGCCAGATGTATTAACTGGTTCATTGAAATATGATTCTCTCAATGTTACCAATTTGTCTGCGAATTCTTCGTCAGTAGTAAACTCCACACCCTCTGCGAGTGATTTCATTTTTTCTACTTGAGTCTGCGTTAGGCCTTCACATACTGCATGTATAGCCTCTGTTTTTTTAGATTCGTTTAATTCTTTTTTCATATCAACGGCAGATTGAATCTGTTCGTTTAATGAAGATTCCAGTTCTTGAACTTTAGTTGTCAACTCTTCAACAACGTCCACTTTTTCTTCTGGAATGTCAATGTAATGAGCTTCGAATAGGTCTTTCATACCATTAATGAAAGATTCCACGATTTCAGCACGTAGACCTTTTTCAACGGCCAATTGGTTTTCTTTGATCCATTCTTCGGCCATGTAATTGATGTAATCGTCCAACTTGGTAGCCAAGTCTTCTTTGATTTCTTCAATAGCAACTTCAAATTCTTCGAATAAAGCCTGTTCGATATCTTCCATAACAGCTTGTGTCCGTGCGATAACAGCAGCTTCGAAAATTGTAGTGGCTTTTTCTTTGAATTCTTCAGAAAGATTTTCGCCAGACAATAGAGCATCAACGTCTTGTTCCATTTGCTCTTTCATCTTTTCTTTCTTCATCATTTTCTTAATCATGGCTTTGTCTTGCTTAGCGTCTTCATGACCTTCTTCTTTTTCTTCAGCAACTACTTCACCATTTTCTTCGGTTTCTTCACCGTAAGACTGGAATGTAGCACCTGGATTAGACTGCATGGTTTGTTTGGCCAATTTGGCTTTCACACGGTCACGAATAGATGAATAGTCTGTTGCTGGTTCTTGTACTGGTGTAGTACCTGAACCTGAATCGCTTGGTTGACCAGACAACTTCTTCATTGGTTCTGAACCAACTGGTGGTGTAGCACCTGGAGGTGTTGCTGTTGGTGTACCTTTGGTGTAGTCTCCACCTTGGTCACTCAATTTGTCAACAACGCCTGCAACTTCACCTGCATCTTTTTGGCCTGTTACAACCGATGTAGGTAATTTAGATGGTTTGTCTTTGCCGCCTTGTTTAGACGAAATGTTAGATTGAAAGTTTTCTTTGGCACCTTCAGTCAAAACTGCTTTAGCGGCATCTGCTAGATTTAAATTTCCCATTTTGAGAATCTCCTTGTATATAATGGATATTTATAATTAAAGTTTTTTGATGAAATTTTCGAATATTTTTAAACTGACTTGTTCAATCTGTTTTTTAGAAGCTTGACGAATTTCTTGCTTTGCTTCTGCCAACTGAACTTCAGTCCAATTTCCATTTATCATCATCCACTCTTTACCTTCCATGATACCTTGTACAAAAGCACCAGGTGCGGAAGGGTCTGCTACTATATCTGCCGCTGTGGCTAGACAAAAATCACCTTGAACAACGTTGATTCCGTTTTCCATTTTAAGAGAACCCATACCTCTAGATGATACTCCTAATTGAGCACCACCTTCGATAAGGTTTCTCGCAATGTTACCCATAGGGGTTTCAAGGATTTTAGCTTTGCCTATCCAAGCATTTCCTTCTTGGCGTAAACCCACAATTAAGTGAGACACACGGTCGAGATTAATGGATGGGGTGTCTGGATGACCCAGTTCACCAAAGGCACGGTTTTTATTAATATATTCTTCTGTATAACGATTAACCTCAGTACGCATAACATCTTCTTTGTACATACGTTTGTTTTTATTAACTGTCTCAGCGACAAGAAAAGTACCTTCAATAAAAAGTTCTTTCTTGCCGTCTTTTTCTTCTATTAAGTAATTTACCGATTCGGTAATTTCTTTAATGAGTTTCATTATAGGCTTTCTGTTATGGTTTTAGATTATATGGTGGGTAATTGAATGCGGCAGGATCATTAAACTGACCACGTTGATAATGAGCATTATTTTTACGCACCTCAACAACCATTGTATAAGAATCATTTGCAACCATACCACGGGTTATAACACCAATATCACCTTTACAATTTGCATTTGGATAGGCATTGTTTGGAATAGTTGTCCAGTTGCCCATACCATCAAATTCACCGTTGCCGTTCATGGCTATTAATGTTCTTTGATTTGCTGTATCTGATCCAGTAGACCAAATTAATGTAACATCGCCACCAGCAGAACAGTCATACCATAAACGATTTAAAGCTAAACCATAATATGATAATGCAGAACCACCATTGGATAATAAATCTGGAGTACCATTTGCGTTTAATGCGCCATATAAAGAATTTGCAGTAATTCTAGATACGTTTGATTCTTGACCAGTACCATCAAATGATGCTGTTAATTTAATAACCGCATGTTCTGTGGTATCTTTAATTACCTGATATGTAAATGAATTTGACATTTTATTTCCTGTTAAACTGCGGTATCTTCTACTTCAGCATTCTGTGACTGATTGAAAAGAGTTTTTGCTAATTGTTGTTTATGGTTATCGATATGAGCCATAACTTTATCTTGAATGGCAGAATACAAAGCATCACGCATTTCAGTTGCTTTTCCATCTTCCGCATAATCTACAATTGCTCTTGTTGTTTCTGACATATTATTCTCCAAATTAAATTATTTATAGTATACGTTTCAGTCTAGTGAAAGTATTTACTTCTTCTTTTTTTGCCGCTGACTTTTGTTTCTGTGTTTCCATTTCAGCTTGCGCCTTCAAATCTTCAGGATGAGTAGGTTGAGCAGGTATACTAGATGCCATTTGTTGTTGCGCAACGTCATTCATTACACCAACAGGCAATCCTAATCCCTCTTCTTTCTCTTTATCTATCTCAGTTTCCATTTCTTTAATTTGGTCATCTGTCAATCGCAACACATTGCGTTGAATCCATGCTTGTGAAAAATAACGACCAGTATATGGATCAACAGCACCCAATAAACTCAATCGTTGATTCATCAATTCAGCTTCTTTCAGTTCAGCAAAATTATTATCTTTAATGAAGTCATAATGGATATTCTCTTTAAATATATCCCATTCTTCTGCTGTACAAATACCTTTGAGTACACATTGAATTCTCAATGCTTGGTCAAACATATCTGTAAATTTGTTACGTAACCGATCCACAAATTTAGAAAACTTTAATTCGTCACGGGTAATTTCAGAGGTACGACCCAATGAAAAACCCTGATTAGGTTCTAATCTAGAAATTGGTACAGACAATGCGCCATACAATTTCTTTTGGAAATACTTAACGTCTTCCAATTCACCTAGGTTCTGGCCGCCAGGTAATGTGGTAATCTCAGTACCTTTACCACCTTCACGGCGAGGTAACCAAAAGTCTTCCAACATAGACATGTGTTTGCGGTCATCACGCACTTCACCTGTATTCGAATCATATACAAGTTTGTTCTTGTATTTCACCATAATATCACGGAGATATTGCTCTGCTTTTAATTTTGGTAGATTACCTACGTCAATATAAAAGATGCGGCGTTCTGGAGCTCTCGAAATTCGGTAAATCACCGTTGCATCTTCAATCATCCTAAGTTGATTGAGAGGTTTGATAGCTTTATGTAGATAACTCAGAACGACTGCTCTACGTGAATCCATTAGACCAGAAACAATTGAAACAATTGAATCTGTTGTAATACGAATACCAACTGGACCAAAATTAGATGATGCACCAGTTACAACTTTATCATTGTAAATATAATATTCATTGACCGTTTGCATAACATCTGCACCGGTGCGCTCATCTTTTTGTTTCTTCATCTCACGTACTTTACGTAGTTTACGTGGATCGATATATCTTAGTTCTTTAATACCTTCTGTAGGTTTTTCTTTATCAATAATGGCATGATAATATAACCTACCATCAACATAGTACCTACGAAAAACATCTTGTGCCATGTTTTGATAATTTAACAAACGCAAGAGAATCTGAAACTCATCTTTGATTGCTTTTTTAATCTTATCTGGCGCTTTTAAATTATCTAAAATAATGTCTGTAATTTTACCATCATCATCTTGTACTATAGCCTCATTAACTATATCATCTATTGCAGATTCAATTTCTGGCTGCATTGCCATTTCACGATAACGAGAAATGAGTTCTACCTCATTCTTTGCGGTACCGTCTAGGTCAACGTATGTGCCATAATAAGCGGCAGACGTAATAGTTAATGCGCCATCGTCCGTAGCCGGAGGCGAAAATGATTGCTGAGTTGCTTTTTGCAACTCATCTTTCTCACGGGATATCGTAAAACCAAAAAGTGAAAATTTATTTGTATTAGCCATATTTTTAAATTAATTATAAAGTCAAGAAAACATAAAGGAGGGTGATTAACCCTCCGTAAAAATCAGGTAGTTGTATCGTCTGTTTGCCACCATTGATATGCAAACGTTGTTTGATACTCTTCAATTGCGTCATTTGAACCCCAATCTAAATCGATTGGAGCCAAATCAATTGGGAATAAACCAACAAAGTTGTATTTCTTTAGTGTGTTACCTGTTTTGCCAAATTGTGTGACAGTTGCATCAACTGAATAACCATTTGAACCAGCTGCAGCTCCGTTACGCACGTTACCTGCATGGCTGTTGATAGCATTCATCCATGATTCAAGACTATTTCTAATTGAAAAATCTTCATCATTGATGATTGTTAATGTCCAGTCCGCAAAAGTTCTGTTACCAGCAAATTTCATCTCACGACCGAAATAATATACTGGTACAGTTCCGATTGTCGAACCTGGTAGTTGTGCAGTCTTGGCCATAAATGTTACTTTTTGACCAGACGCAACGCTGTTGAGTGCAATATTTGGAAAAGTTAGAGTCACTGCAAATAGATTAGGACGGGCACCGTCTCCAATCATTTGTGCTCTAAAATCTGCTACATTGAATGCCATTCTTTTCTCCTGTTATTGTTTATTTATTAGACACCAACGATGGTGTTAAAATCAACACCTGTTCCGACAGCAACAAAGTTTAGCTGAATGTAGTTGACAGAACGAGAAGGCTTAATGTAGATATCACCAACAAATTGATTTGAGTCAATAACATTTGATGAGTTATTGGTTGTGTCGCAAACCACTTTGAAATCTGTAATACCACGGCGACCTTTAACATCACGTAAGAAAGGAGTTACAGTTGCTACAAATTGTGCTCTTGTAAATTCATCATTTTGTTCAAACAGAGAAAACTTTGCAGCTTCTGCAATTGATTTCTCTAGTGTAATAAACAATCTACGTACATTAATTCTATCAAATGCAGATGGTCTTGTTGTTAATGTTTTGTCACCAAACAAGACGATGCCTTGTCCAGGGAAAGAAACAACTGGATTAACGCCTGATGCATAGATTGTATCACGGTCAGTTTTGCTTGGGTTCCAAGCCAACTTAATTGCATTTTTAATTTGTCCACGTGAGAAACCTGCTGGTGAATACCACGGGTCTCTAACGGTATCTGTGTTGACGCATAAACCAGCAACATCACCGTTCAATGGAATATAACGATAAACGTTATTATATTTGTCGTATTGGTATTTCCAACCAGAGTCAGCAACTGCATATGTTGATGTTGTTGCCACACTTGACAACCATGTTGCAATGTTTGTTACTTCTGAACCAGATTGATTAACAACTGATGAAGATGGTGGAGAAACAAAAGCTACACAATCTTTTCTTGTTGCTGCAATAGATGAAATTACATAGTTTTGAACTGTTGCACTTGCATCGCCTGTAATAATTAAAGATACATCAACTGTATCTTTATTCAAAAATTGACCAAATGCTGAAGTTGTATTTGCAGCTACTATTGCTGCATCAACACCGCCAGCTAAATTTACCGTTGACACACCACTCAATGAAGTAAAATTGGTAGTTGAAAGTCCACCCCATGTACCAGATTGACCTGCATAATCAGGAGGATCCATCACATAAACATATTTTGAATTATTGAAAACTACTTGTTTGTAGTAGTTTGAAACACCATTAATAGATGCATCTCTTGCTTTAGATACATACGCATATGTTTCTAATACAGTATTTGCTGAAGCAGAGAATAAACCAAGACGGTCAACAACAACAATGTGAAGTTCATCATCTTGACCACCTACCGCAGTAACATAATCAGAATTCCCTGGAGCACCTGGAAAATAACTCTTATATGTCCATGTTGCAAAATCGGTTGAATTGTCACAAGTTGAAACAGTAAGTGAATTTCCTAATGCACCAGCACATCGAGCTGCAAATGCACCATATGTACCAGAATTATTCTGATTTAAATAAGTTGCTTCATATACATCTTTGTTTGCAATTTTGATGGCAACTGAATCGGTTGAATTTTTAGCTAAAGTACCAAGTGCTCGAACAATTTTTAAATTGTTTCCATATGCCAAATAGTTTGCAGCAGTAAAGAAAGATATTGCTGAATTAGAATCTGGCTGACCGAAAGTGTTTACGAGACCAATTTCACTATCAATTTGTGTTATAATGTTAGCTGGACCCCAACTAAATGTTCCAGCAAATGCACCAGCAGTAGTAAGAATAGAAGGTACAACTGTGGTTAAGTCTACTTCTGATACATTTACGCCTGGAGAGATTTGAAATGCCATTTTTTTTTCTCCTTGAATTATTATGTGTTCTTCTGGTAATTAAAGAATACCATAGAGATATTTATGAAAGGCTGGATTTACAACCTATCAGCCATCCTTTTAATGAAGTTTGAATATGTGCCAGCACCATCTGCAACTTCCCACAAATCACCATCAATAATCTCAAACTCATGTTCCAAACCATCTTCGATGATAGGTGCAGGCAAAGTTTCATCATCCACTTGATTCATATTCTCTAATTGTATCTGTTTACGTATGTCGTGATTGACAATTTCTTTAAAATATTGTTGAGTTGTTACCCATGAAAAGATGACCAAAGACATAACCATATCATCATTTGCACCGTCTTCCGCAGAAAATGAGTTCCTTTGTTGAACAAAGGTTGTCAATTCTGAATAGGTATCAAAGTCATTAATTAATAATTTGTCACCTTCAATCAAAGTTTTTAGGTTTGAACAACCAATAGCCTTGACTTGAGTTGACATTTTTAGACCCATTTGAATACCACGGGCAAAACCAGCCGACAATTGTTGTGGTTTCTTGTTACCTGTAAATATCTTCCACAAGTTCTCATATTCAAAATCTTGGTGTAAAGAATCTGCGACCTGTGGGTTGTTGTTAATTTCTATCAAAACATAGGCATCATTATAATACCTTGCGGTGTTATAGATGACAGTTGGAAAAAGAATTGCTGTAATTGATGAACTCTTATATGTTGCCACTTGTTTGTATGGTGTCTGTGAGATATCAATAACTGACATTGCGGAACTGTCTAGGTTTTTACCTTCAGAAACGTCAACGCAGATACAATATAAGTGGTCTGATTTACCTTCATCAACACCTTCTTTGACTGGATGTTCATAGATTTTTAACAAATCATGGTTGGCAATTGGATCGGTATACACCAACTGTTGCAACTTATAACCAGAAATCAAAGTGTTGGTTGAACCTAAGAATTCTGTTTCAAACTCTTGTTTGAATTGTCGTTCTGATGTATTACGAATTGTTTCTTCTTTCCACTTCTCATCACGACCTGGCACCATAGACCAATGAATTTCAAAATTGGTATAGTTATTTTTCTTGTTTAATGAATCCATCCATAACTTGTAGAACAGATTCATACCATTGGGTGTAGACACAATAATAATCTTTGTCTTTTTACCTGATGAAATTACAGGGTAAACAGAGTTAAAGAATTCTTCCGCAATATTGTTTGGAACGAAAGCAAATTCATCTAAGAATACAATATTAAATGAGCCACCTCGAATTGCAGAACTAGATGTAGAGGCTGCAATAATCTTAGAACCGTTCTCAAGTTCTACGTTACCTTTGTTCCATGTGACAACACCTTGTTGCAACCACATTGGTAAGTTTTCATAGGCCAGTTGATATTTGCCCAAAATATCACGAGCCAATGCACCTTTGTTGGCCAGTACCGCACAATTTTGTGTGTCAGTAAAAATGGTTGCCCATAACATATAGGCCACAGTTGTGGTAGTTTTACCAACCTGACGAGGACACTTTGTAATTACGAATCTATTGTTTGCAAACAGATGTAACATTTCTTCCTGAAAACCCCACATAGCAAAGTTTATTAGACCTTCATCTACGTTTACAATCTTAATATAATTTTTGGCAAAGTAAACGGGGTCTTTAGAACATTTAATATACTCATCAACCTGTTCTTGTGTATATTCTACCTTGACACCTGACTTTTTAAGTAGAGGGTTGTCACGATATGCTTCACCAAATCTTAAATCATTGGTCATTCTTTACCTTTGAGGAATCTATTCAATTCGGCTGTCGAACCAATAAATAAAGCATTATTGATTTTGGTATCAGATTCTCTTTTCTTACCATCCATCTCACGCATTTCTTTTTGTGTTTTCAATAGTCGGTCATTTGCTTCGACCACATTCTTTAGTAATGTTGCATATACTTCAAATGCACGTGGATGTTGTCCTGCGCTGGCAATCTGCCGCAATTCTTCCATTGCATCCTTGCCGTTGTCAATTAAGTCTTGTAGATTGCTTTTGGATTGCTCGTAAGCATCGACCAGGTCAGTTTTAAGGTCTGGTTCATCTGTTGATGCCTTGCTTATTACTGGCACCAAAGGTTTCTTTTCTTCTTGTATCGGAGTTACATCAAAGATTTTTTCCATATTATTGTCAAATGTATTCATATAACTATTTATCTCACCCAATACCATATAACATTGAGATTAGATACACCAGTATCATTCTGCCAAGGAGCTGGTGTACAACTGGTTGAGTTTATACCTGAAATATTCATTTATACGTCCACCACATTTGTTGCTGGATAAGAACGATAAAGTCCAGGCCATATAATACGTACTGCGCCTTGGCCGCCTGCGCCAGCATAATAACCAGAAGCGCCTCCGCCGCCATATAGACCTGGACTCGGTACATCAACTGAACCGTTATAAGTGGATCCACCATTACCGCCATCAGTGCCACTTGAACCTCCACCTCCACCATTTGCATAACCAGTTCCTAATGAATTTGATCCTTGGCCTCCTGCACCACTACTACCTGCACCTGTAATATATACTCCGCCACCTGCACCAGATGCATTATAGTATCCAGTACCAACACCTGTTCTATTTGGCGCATTATTTCCACCACCTCCACCTCCAGCACCGCCGGTTCCTGCTGCGCCATTCAAACCACCTGAGGAAGAAGTATTTCCTCCTGCGCCGCCTGCACCCGTATAACCTCCTGCGCCGCCACCGCCAGTACAAAGCCAAGCGGCAGAAGTTGTGTTACCATTGGATACACTAATTCCGGCTGTTCCACCGGCACCGCCAGAAGATCCGCCGGTTCTACCAGTACCACCACTAGTACCACCTGCACCACCAGAAAGAGCAACAGTTGAAGCACTGATGGTGCCGCCGCTGCCACCGGAAGATAAACAATAATATACACCAGGTTGTGTCGGCATTGTAACATATGAACTGCCGCCACCTGCACCAGATCCGCTAGTCCAAGTTGATCCTGGTGCACCAGAATAAACAGTTAGAACTTGGCCTGCAGTAACTGAAATATTATTTCCATATGAAAGGCCGCCGCCTCCACCACCAACTGCTTTATTATATGCGTAAGCAGCTATTTTTCCACCAGCACCTCCCGCACCTATACAAACCATTGATATTGAAGTTACACCTGCTGGTACAGTCCAATATTGTACTGCTGCGTACCCGTAATCAAAACCTTCTTGGCCTTGTGCTTGTTTAAATATTGTAAACTGATATGTTCTAGTTGTGGTTCCATCTTGTGCAGTTACTTTAATGTATTGTGTATTATTACCATCATTCAGGTATAAATCAACAGCGTATTCTCCGCCACCATATTGAGAAGTTATGGTTGTATAGCTTGGGTAACCTCCAGGATTACTATCCAAAACTTGCACTGTAGCCAAAGAAAATCCAGTTATAAACCGATAAAATATTGTAGTTGCACCACCACCATTGTTCCAAATTTCGGATGTTAATGCATATGAAGTAGTTCCACTAGCAAAAGCTGGTGTCGGTGTTTTTGTAACACCAGCACCAGTCCACAAAAAAACCATTGTTGAAATTGATGCATCTGTAGATAATGTTCTTGTAATTGTTATTGTATATGTTTTTGTTGTACCATCTTCTGCGGTTACTACAACACTAATTGTATTGCTGCCATACGATAAATTTACCGTAAACGCAGAACCAGATGTTGCTGCACTACCATTAATAGTAATAGTTGAATATGAATTTGTTTTTGTTGGTGTAATATTTACTGATGTGGTAACATTACTTACTGCGGTAGCTGTATATGATGTTGTAGAACTAGAAAAAGTAGGAGATATAGCACCACTAGAAACTGTTAATGCCGATAAAGTATTAACATTTGTTAATCTGTGTACAGTAATTGTATAAGTTTTGGTAGTTGAACTGTCATCAGCTGTTACTATTATAGTAACTGTATTATCACCAACACTTAAAGAAATTGAACCAGAAGCAGAACCAGATGTAACTGCGACACCATTAACTTGTATTGATCCACCAGAAGCAGCTGTAGGTGTAACAGTTATTGTCGTTGTTGCATTTGTTACAGAAGTTGTATAAGATGTTGTGGTGTTTACAAAAGCAGGAGTTAGTGTGCCATTAGAAATTGTTAATGCTGATAGATTGGCAATACCAGTTAATCTACGTGCTATTAAATTATAAATTTTATTTGTACCATTTTGAGCAGTAACTGTTATATCAATACTATTATCACCCAAAGATACGGAAATTGGATCACTAGGGTTACCTGATGATACTGTACTACCATTAACTTCTATTGAAGAAGGTGCAATATTACCAGAAGCAGCTGTAGGTGTAACAGTTATTGTCGTTGTTGCATTTGTTACAGAAGTTGTATAAGATGTTGTGTTACTTGCAAAAGTAGGAGATAATGCACTACCAGAAGTAGTCAATGCTGTCAAATTGGCATTACTTGAAAGTCTAGTTATTGTTATTGTATATGTTTTTGAAAAGTAACTATCTCTGTCAATTACTAATATGGTAACAATATTGGTTCCCACATACATGTTAATAGGACTAGAAGTACTACCTGATGATATTGTTACTCCATTAATTTGAATTGTTGATAAAGAATCAACTGCTGTAGGAGTAAAGGTTAAAGATGTTATACCAACAGCAATATTAAAACTATAAGCTGTTATTGCAGGATCCAAATCTGGATTAATTGAATATCCATTAGAAACAGTTAGAGAAGCTAAATCGAAAGGAAGAGCTTTATCTTTAATCATTATTCCTGAAACACTAACACCTGATATACGCATCTATGGACTCTTTAAGGATTTTCTGTTATGGTTCTTGTGTATGTATATAAACTATTGGCGTTTGCTGTTGTTGGATTTGGTACAACAACTATTTGTGATAAAACGGAAGGTGCAACTTGATATGATGTAAAATTATAATTTGCATTTGTTACCATACCATAAATGGGTTGTGATGATACAAAATTACCATTGATTGATGTTAGATGTAGTTTTGAATTACTCCAACTTAAAACTCTAGCTGTTGCTGTTGCTGTGCCAGCAGAATAACCCTGATATACACCTTCACCAATTTGATATGTTCCGATACCAGTATTACCCATGTTAAATATAACTACGTCTTCTGCTGTTATATCATTTAGAATATTTGTAATTGATGTTTTGATTAAACTAGCACTTGAAACTGGACCAAAGATAAAACCTTTGACAGTAAAGTTTAATGTCCAAATAACCAAACGTGGATCTGAACTTCTGTTACCTTCATACTGAACATCTTGTGTTACATTATTTAAGATGATAGGTATTTCTTTGACCATTCCCATTTCTGGAACCAAATTCAATTTGATTGTATAGTCTGGAGTAAAGTATGGTAGAATGTGTTCTATAACTTGTGTACCATCCTCAATGTTACGAACATACAGATATAAATTGAAATCGAAATTGTATGGTACAGGATTGTATTGACCAACGACCGTATTACCAGTTGATGCTGCATAATTTCTTATGTTTGTATTTTGTTTTCTGCTTGCATCATATTGCAAACCAGTCATCTCAAATGACAATCTTGGTAAAGTTATTTGAACTTTTTTGTCCAAATTAAAATCTTCTTCCAATCTTAACACATAATGTTCTTTGGCTGCATATGCAATTGGTACAATAAACCGTTCAGCTTCAGTCAAGTTTGAATTGTATCTGACCATTGTTATTTCATTAAACAAGTTGCCAAAACCAACAACCAATTTTCGAATGATACGATTATAGAATATGTTTGCCATTAAATGTTACCAAAAGGATTTGTTTCACTAAAATCAGTAATAGAATTTGCTTGCTGTTGAATGTATAGGTTGTCATATTTTTCATTATTCAATTCAACAGACAACGGATCAAATGATGTTATTGTATATTGTGCATTACTTGTTGCACCAATGACCAATGAATTATTTGCAAACTCACCTGCAATATTGGTTACCGATAGTATTCTATTTGTTGTATCCCAATTAGAAACCGTACCAACAACAGTTGCATTTGCTTGTGTATTATCTGGAGAACGGAACACAAGTTCTTTACTCAGATATATTCCTGAACCACTATTGGCTCTCATACGCAAATCAATTGTGTATGCTGAATTGTCAACCACAATATCAATATCTGGTACACCAGTATCAATAACTTCTTGTGAATATTTGAATTTCTCCATTTCCAATTCATAGAAAAATGGAATCTTACGACCTAATGAAAAGAAGTCTTTAGTTTGATTAACAAACTTAATTTCAAATAGTTCACCTGTACCATTAAGGAATGGAACATACACCAAATCACCTTCCCGTGGTCGTGTAAATGTGTTTTGAGGAACTCTTTGTGAGAAAGATCGTTTTGAAAGAATAACACTAACATTGTTTTTAATTTCAAGGCCAAATTTAGAAAAGAATTCTCTTTCGCCACCATATTCTAATACATTAGATAAATAAAATTCAACAGGAAATGCCGTGTTAAATTTCTTAACTGGATCTTCTCCGTACAACAAATCTCTGGCTTGGTCGTTGTCATTTGGAAGATACATTCCATCAAAACCCATAATCTTAATGGATTCGACAATTAAATCTTCTACTACTCTCTGTTCACTGAGAGCATTATAGTTATTAAAATACTGCGATGTAGCCATATTAATTCATGTACCATTCCAAAGGACCACCATAATTGGCAATCATCTCGGTTTCTAATCTTGTTTTCTCACTCATACCCTCATCAAATATTTTATCACCATTTAATACCACTCCACCAGGTAATTGGATGCCACCAAACTTTTTAAGGTTGGCGCCCCATTGTATTTTGATAAGGTTGGATGAATATTCTTTTAACCAACGGTCTTCCCATACTCTGCCATATACATCAGCGTTTATTACGGCATAACATTCCGCAATAACTGTGGTACCCAATGGAGCTTCAGATGCACCCCAAGACCAATCAATGAACAGCTTCTGCATATGCCTTTGGAAACGAATAGGAACTTCACCGGTGAACATCAATTCAAGAGAACGTAGATGTTGTTGTGTCAAAGTATAATTGATGTAGGACGCCGAGGTGAAGTCATACAATTCGTTTAAACGTAACTGGTATCTCAAGTCAAACATATTAACTTGAGACAATGAATCTGATATTGGAAAAATACGGGTAACACCGACAATTTCCAATGCATTATTAGATGCATCTTTGGCTTCGGTTAAATCTAGATATTTATTATTAATATCTGTTTGAGTTGTTTTTTTGATGTAATATACTTTTTGTAAACCATCAAAATGGTAATCATGCCAATATTGTAGAGCATCATCAATTCTGTCTTCCACTTGGTCATCGTCTACGTTAATGTCAATGACTGGAAAACCTAGTTTGCGTAAACAATAATCTTTGAATTGTGCTCTTGTTCGTACTATGGACATTACTAAATCTCCTTTAATTAGGTATTTAGTGATGTATTTTTTCTCTTATTCATCTGCTTTGTTACTTATTATTTTAACCAGTTGTTAGACATATTGTGAACACATGTAGTGTAAACTTCAAATAATTGTTCAATATTAATTTCTTGTATGGTATTATCATTTAATTTCCATTGAATTTTGTTATCAATAAAATGTTTTTGCCACGCATTACTTGTTGTCATACCATTCGATTGGTCTTGTAACATTCCAATAGAAGATATTTGTAGATACCTAGACATTCTACCTATACTCTTTTCATCGGAATCAAATAACCAACCATTAAATTCTACGGTAGAATTGTTTATTATTTCGGTTTTTTCAGCTTTATAACCTTGAATAATATCATCATAGAAAGTAAAAACTTTCTTAAACATCTGAGGTTGGATTTGAACAGTTTTACTTGTTAACATTATTGTGACTTGTTTAGGTTAATTCTTACTTGAGTTATTTCGGTATCTATCGGTGCATCAGTAATTTTAAACTGTATCGCACGAGAATTGGCAGAAACAAATGAACTAGTAAAATTTAATGTACTATTTGCATTATCTAGTGATGGAGTAAATGTTTGTTTTACACTAGGATCAGGCAAATAAACACTTGTTGGTGCAGATGCTTGAGCTGGATATGTTATAACATATTTAGTTAATGGTTTTAATCTTGTACTAAATTGATATATTGCACCACTAGCCAGTAAAATATACAAATTTGTTCCATCTGGAGATATATCCAAACTTCTAGATTGAGTTGATGCAGCAGTAATAGTACCGGCAGGATAACTAGCAACGTTGGTCACAGACGTGGAATGTGTGTTGAAAACAAAACTAATCCAAGAGTTGTTTGCTGATGTGGCCGGTTGCATAGTTAAATATGAATTTGTGTAAGTTGAACCTTGGCCTAATTTTAAAAAATTATCGCCGTTTGGTGTAAAACAACCATCTATCCATGGCGCCTTAGCCCCAATGTTAGTTTGAACCGTTGATGATGGATTCCAATTTGTTACCGATGAAATATCCCATGGAGTACCTAATGTTAAAACTGAACTATAGTACGCTCCGTTTGTGTCATATGTTTCCAATACTAAAATTTGTGTACCTGTTCTATTGAATCTGGCCACGGCGATAGCCTGAACCGACGCTGCAACACTTGGTGGAGTAAAAGTATAGGGGCCATTAACTGATGTTATAGAATTTAAATCGTGTGGTTTTGATAAATTATATTGATATGCCTGCGTTGATGCGGTTGTTGCGCCCCAAAAAATAAAAAATCTATTACCATTAGGATCAATATCAAATCCATGAATAAAAGTGTAACTAGCATTATAATACCCACTAGCAGTACTTCCAGCAGTATACATTCCTATTGGACAAAAATTTAAAAATTTTGATGTACTAACATCCCATGGTGTTGTCATCACATACTGATAAACACCTGATCCATAAACAGCAGTAGAATTTCCAATAATATAAAAATAACTACCATTGTTTGAAAATCTCATGGCCATGTTTGCCGCATTTGAATAATCTGTAACAGAGGTAGAATTTAATGTTTGGTAATTTTTTGAAAAATATTTAATATAATCGGTTGATCCAGCAGGATCTTTCCATGATAAACCATTTGCTGTTTCTACAACAGAACTTAATGTTACTGAAGTTGTTCCATTTAATAAAACAGTGTCATTGGCAGCCAACACACCTGTTCCATCTATACCTACAACTGCTGTTGTGGTGTTTGCTGCTGTATCTGTATCTAATTCTATTTGATATGACCAAGTTCTTGCGGTATTTGCACTTCTGGTTGCAGCAACATAAACACTTGGTTCCGATAAAAATGCTCTGTTTGCAGAAGCGGCCATACCAAAACTAGTAACATCAATATTGTAACTCTTTGCTGCGTCTCCACCTTGAGTGTCTAAGTTAAATGTTACGATTCCAACTGAACTGGGTGTCCCTATTGGTAGAATCACACCAGTTGTTTTTCCGTCTGCACTCATAATACCTACTGGTCCGTAGCTAGCTGATGATGTGCCCTGTGCTCCGCTTGAGAAACTTAAAGGAATTGTTTTAGCAACCGATAATGTGTTGAGTTCCCAAGCCGGCGAAAAAGATCCTTGATACAGATTGACTACATAGGTTGAACTATATGTCCAAGCATACCAAGTTTTTCCATCTTCTGAAACATCGTAAGTCGCAGGACCAGAAATACCGGTAGGAGTGTAGTTATAACTCGAAGCTGCTACGTAGCTTGTTACATCAAATGGTACAGCTAGTACGTTCTTGCAACCAGCGGTAGTTCCCTCATAAGACCATACCAATATTGTTGTACCGTCTCTCGAAATTCTCATGGATTTAGCGTAGTTATAACCATTGCCGCCACTACCGCTCTTCATTATTCTAGATTGAACATTGGTACCTAATGTTGAAATATCCCATGGTGTAATTAAAGTAAATCTAACTATAGATTCACCTGTAGCAGCAGCAGCGTTCAGCTGATTAACATATCTAAAAAGATATTTTCCGTCATAACTAAAACAGAAAGCTGAAGCCAATACATTTGAGTTGTATGCACCAATTGTTTTACCAGTTGCTGCACCTGAAGCAAGATTGTTAGGAACATTTAATCTATATTCTCTTATGACACCATCACCACCACAAATCCACAAAAATTTTCCATCAGGTCTCATGAAATGAGAAGATGCATATGTAGATCCAGCAGTATTATAAATTGTATTACCTGAAGATGCACTTCTTGTCGAATCTATTAACTTAGTTGAAGTATTTGATTTAACTGTTCCTGAAGTTATAACACCAATATTTGCACCAATCAAAGTGGTACCATTGTTACTAACATAAATCTTTGAACCCGTAACTAAACCAGAATAATTACTTGTTACAGATAAAACATTTGCTGTTGTATCGCTTGTTCTTATGGTTAATTCATTTACACTATTTGCAGTAATAATTGTTTGATATTCGTTCCAATTGGTATCAGCTACATCTTGGTTGTAGATGCTGCTGATAAAAATGGCGTTTGCTTTTGCTTTCATGGTACTACCCATCCATAAACCGTATTTGCATAAGAGGTGGAGAAATCTGTCACAACAATAGCTGTGTCTGTTATATTTAGATTAACAACTAAAACGGTATTTGTACCAACTAAAGAAGTTACACCTGTATAAACACTTTGTGTTGTCATATAATGTGTTGTGTTTGTAGTAACAGCCGGCATCGTCCAATATACGGTATTTGCTGTTTGAGATACTGAACCATCAGTTGTACTAATTATGTATGCGTAAGCTTGATTATAATTTGTGATTGTAAATGTTTGTGTTGTTACTTCATTAGCTTGTGTTACACCAGTAACTGTGGGTGTACTTAAACCACCGCCAGCAGAATTTGCTGCAGTAAAGGCCGCATTAGCTTGTATGAAAGCAGCATTGGCTTGGTTTCTTACCCAAGAATCTGATGCATTGTTTGCTGCAGTAAAGGCCGCATTAGCTTGTATAAATGCTGCGTTAGCTGCTGGCCAAACATATGTATTTGATTGTGTGAATCCGGCATTGGCTTGAATGAAAGCAGCATTGGCTTGGTTTCTTACCCAAGAATCTAAAGCATTGTTGGCTGCCGTGAATGCCGCATTGGCTTGTAAGAAGGCCCCGTTAGCATACAATGCTGCTGAGTTAGCAATCGCTTGTGGTGTACTGGCTGCTAGTAATGCCGAATTACCTGTTTGTCTAGCGGCCGTATCAATTGTTGTATTTAGTGCTATGTTTGCAAAAGACGTTACATCTATTATTGAACTGTTGGTTGGTGCACCAGTAAATGAAATAGTATTTCCAGAAATCGTATAAGCAGATTTTAATTGAAATACACCATCAATGTTAACGAGTGTGTAACTGACATCTAATGGAGAAGCCGTTAATGTAAATCCTGTTGTTGTACCATCACCAGTAAATGTATTATAATGAAGTTCATTACCGGCACTATTAGCATTATTGGCTGCTGCAAAGGCCGCATTAGCTTGTATGAAGGCACCATTCGCTTGATTACGAACCCATGAATCGGAAGCATTATTAGCGGCAGTAAAAGCCGCATTAGCATACAGAGCAGCTGAGTTAGCCGTACCAAAAGCAGAGTTGGCATAACTACCAGCACTTGTTGCTTTACCATCAGCCGTATTGGCTGCTGTAAATGCTGAGTTCGCATATGACTCCGCTGATGAAGCTGCTATGTTACTATAGTTTGTGCCATCATTAGTGAACTGCCACGAGTTTACCGATTCTTTCCATACAATGGATGTGTTTGTTGAACTGCCACGGTTGATTTCTATACCAGCATCTTGTGTTGGTACACCTGTTACATTAGAATTTAATGTAATGATGTTATCTTGAACAGTTGAATTGATTGTATTAGCATAAAATCTTGTACCTGTTACTGTTAAGTTGCCTGTAACAACTGTATCACCTGAGATTGTACCACCAGATGAATTAAATTTTGAGTTAGCTGCTGTAAACGCAGCGTTAGCATATGACGCAGCAGAATTGGCTGTATCAAATGCAGCATTAGCTTGACCTCTGACCCACGAATCTAGAGCATTGTTTGCTGCCAAGAAGGCAGCGTTAGCATATAAGGCAGCTGAGTTAGCCGTAGCAAATGCTGAGTTAGCATATGAACCAGCCGTGACTGACTTACCATCTGCTGTGTTAGCTGCCGTGAAAGCTGAGTTGGCGTAAGATGAACCGGAGTTTGCAGTACCAAATGCCAAGTTGGCTTGATTACGAACCCATGAATCGGAAGCATTATTAGCCGCAGTGAATGCAGCGTTAGCATATAAGGCAGCTGAGTTAGCCGTACCAAACGCAGCGTTAGCTTGTACAAAAGCATCACTTGCTGTTGTATCATCTATAATAAATGGTTTTATCTTTAATAATGACATTTTTCTTTTTGGTTATTATTCCATATTTATGGTAGATGTATTAATAGGTTAATAATGCACTTGTAGGTGGTGTAAATGTTGTTGTATATCGGGCATATCCTTTTGTGATTCTTAGGTCGTCTATGTAACCATTCATTGGCCAAGTGCTGATGTTTTGAACACCAATGTATAAAACTTTAGATACAGAACCAATTGAATTGGAGTTGGTATAACTACCAACGCTCGTACCATTTACATATAAAGTTATTGTTGACTCATTTCGAACAGCGGCAATGTGATACCAAGTGCTAGTTGTTATTGTTGCGGAATAAAAAGAAGTTCCCACAGAAGTCAAAAATCTAATCGTGTTTCCGTTAGAAATTTGAATTAGCCATTCGTCTGTAGTTCCTGTAGTGTATGTACCGGCCATTACATAATAACTAGAAGCCAGTGAGTTTAAATAAATCCATCCTTCAACAGTAAAGTTTCCTGTCCCAAAATTAAATGATGGTGAGTATGGTATTTTTAAATAATCTCCCGTACCGTCAAAGTACATACTAGCATTACCATATTTCTTAACCGCAGTACTTAATTGTGCATTACCCACAGTCTCTAGTACATTTGTAGAATGTTGGTCCATTATACCACCGTTATTGAAGTTCAACAATAGTTGCGATGGAACACTTGTAGAATAGTTACCTAATGTTTGTGCGGGTGGTACAAAGTTACTGGTGTATAGTGCAGTACCGTTAGTTACACGTAAATTTGACAGATAACCGGTTAAGCCACCGGTTGTAATAGATAAAGTTCCACCCGAAGCTATGTTTGTGCTATGTGTAAATGTTCCCGAAGCAACTCCATTAATATACCAAGCTGTACCACTAGCAGAAGTTGATGTTCTTACTAAGGTAATGTAAGTCCAAGTGTTAAGAGGTATTGATGTTGTACAAGTACTACCGGCAATACCTGTGTTATTATTAATTGTAAGCACACCTGCTGTTGACAAGTCCATACTAAAATCAGTTCCGCCAGTCCCACGTTCAAACAATCTACTTAATCCGCCTGCCGCCGTGCGATAAATCCAAAATTCAATAGTATAGGCATTTGTGCCAAAACCTACAGTTGATCCAGATACAGTTAAATAATCCCCAGTACCATCAAAGTATGCACTACCACCATGTAAACTTGGGGTATAACTTGCGGCACTCTGTGCGGTGTATCCGAATGGGTTATGTTGTTTTGGTTTAGTATCACCTACAGCAGTTATTGTAAATGCATTAGTACTATTATCAATCATTCTAGTTGATTGACAGGTTAATAAACTTGTGTTTGCTATTGCTGTTAATGGCGTTGTAGGTGGGGTGAATGCTGTTGTGTAGACTGCTGTGCCTTTAACTATACGCAAATTAGAAATATATCCTAACATAGGCGCAGCTGCATGAACAGTATCACCGATAACTAATCCAGCAGTTCTGTCTAAATTCGCACTATACGATGCGGAGTATCCTTGTACCCCATTAACAAATATTTTTAAAACTCCTGAAGTTCTTACTACTGCCACATGACTCCACGAATTTAAGGTAACAGCCACAGTTGAAGCATAAACGGTATTGTCATACAAATAAGGGAAATTACTAGCGTCTATAGCAATGACCCAAGGCAATCCGGATGCTGCACTTCTTGCATCTACTAAAACGGCATTAACCGCAGACGTTTTATAAATCCACATTTCAATTGTAAATTCTCCTGTACCTAAAGAAAAGCCGGTAGTCGGAGATGGTATAGTTAACGTGTCCCCACTACCATCAAAGTAATTGCTATAACTAATAGGCGTTGCTTCAGGTATACTACCGAATGGACCAAAGGCTTGAACTGAAACATCGCCGGTTCTAGTAAGAGCAAGGTTATTTGAGCTATTATCAATAAATCTATTACTTTGACAGGTTAATAGTTGCGTGTTTGCAATTGCTGTTAGTGGTGTTGTTGGTGGGGTAAAGGTTGCTGTGTATAATGCAGTTCCTTTGATAATACGAAGATTAGAAATGTATCCGTTGATTGGTGATCCAAGAGTTAAATTGCCAGCATTTATTCCGTAACCAATTCCGACAAAACACGAATATGATCCGGCGCCAAAATTAGATGATGTAACTGTTATTTCCAAAGTACCATTAATATAAACTCTAGCATTAGATCCAACTCTAGAAGTAACAACGTGAATCCATGTATTCAATTGTAAAGCATTTGTACCGGCGACGAAAGTACAGGTCGTCCCGTTACCATAAATAAATTGAAGTATACCAGAGGCTGATATCTGATATCCTATACCACTTCTACTTGAATTACCGGCTGCAAAAAAACCTCTACTATTATTGGAGCCATTGAAATATACCCAACATTCTACTGTAAAATCACTTGTTGATAAATCAAAAGCAGTGTTTGTATCTATACTTAAATAATCCCCAGTACCATCAAAGTAATTACTCCAACCTGTTACACTATACGGACTAAATGTGCCTTGACTTGTGTTACCATTACGTGTGATAATATTGTTGAAATTACTGTTGTCTATAATACCTTGATTAGTTGCACCACCGTTATATTGCAGTGTTAGTAAACTTGTGTTTGCTATTGCAGTTAGTGGTGTTGTGCTTGGTGTGAATGCAGCGGTGTAGAGTGCAGTTCCGACTACAATTCGTAAGTTGCTAACTTGTGCATTAACATTAAAACTGCCGCCCATACCGCCAATGTTACCGGCAACTTGATACAATGATGCGCCTGCGAAGGTGTTAGTGGAATTCAGTACACCATTCACATACATAGTGAATACATCTCCGTTTCTTACTAAGGCAAGATGTGCCCAAGTATTAGGAAGTATGCCATTAGTCGTTCCAACGTAGTCTGTACCATTATAATGTAGCCAAATTCTAGAAGAGGAAGTTTGGTCTAGACCGAACATAAATCGACCACTTTCACCAGTGACCCATTGAGCATAAACTGCACGTTGGGCTGAGCCTGCATTGGTCAAGCTATAAATCCAAAATTCAATAGTGAAATTACCTGTAGCCGGCACTATAGCAGACGATAGCGATAGATAATCACCGGTACCATCAAAGTATGTACTACCATAAGTACTGTAACTACTGTTTGCAGTGAATGGGATGTTGGGTGATATTGTTGTATCACCTACTTTAGTGATTGCAAAATTGTTAGTTGAGTTATCAATTAACCTATTACTTTGACAAGTCAATAAACTTGTATTTGCTATTGCTGTTAATGGTGTTGTGCTTGGTGTGAATGTAGTAGTATATAATGCAGTACCTTTAAGTATTCTCATACTGTTGATATATCCATTAAACGCTTCAGCAACTGCCGAAGCACCCACATACATTGCACCAGATGAATAATATGTACCAGATCGTGATGCAGTAGTTGAATCTACTACCCCATCCACAAACATGCGTATTGTATTACTACTTCTGGTCAATGCAATATGTTGCCATTTATTAACCACAATAGTTGTTGTAGTTGCGGTTATAGCTGTGCTTTGATTTTCCAAATACATTCTACCTGAACTATTCATTTTCCAAATGAATACGGTGTCTGGAGCTCCCCATTGACCCAAGAATGTATGATATCCTGTGATTGCAGTTGGGTATATCCAACACTCAAATGTCCAGTCGCCAGTAAAATTCCAGGCAGTACTAGCCGGTGCAGTTAAATAATCGCCCGTACCATCAAAGAAATTACTATAGTAACCATCATCACCTCGATATGGATTAAACAAAGTTGGTCTAGTATCACCGTTAATAGTTAATCCAAAATTATTATTACTTGCATCTTTAATGAAAGTATTAACAGTTGTCTCTCCGTTCAATAACAATGTAGTGTTCTTAAAATAAATATCGTTAGCAACACTAACTACCCATGTAAAGTTTCTGGTTGCAGTACGATTTGTTGTTGTAGCTGTTGCTGTAATCAAACTATTAGTAGTACCATCAACAGTTGGTGTACCGTTAACTACTGCACCGGTAATAGTTACTCCAGTCGGTAATGTGTTTGCTGTATAAGTAATACTTTTACCAGCAGCCGAAGTGGCACTCAATGTGACATTTGACATTACTGCGCCTGTCGACAACGCAGTACTTGTTCCATCAGCAGGTGAACTCCAAGTAACTACATCCGGATTAACAATGAAACTAATATTTTTAGTGGCTGTTTTGAAAGTGTTTGCTGAATTAGCAGTAACTTGTGTAAACGTATTAGCAATTACAGTTGGTGTTCCAGAAATTGTATTACCACTTATAGTTACACCTGTTGGTAAAGAATTTGCTGTAAAAGTAATAGATTTACCTGCTGCACTAGAAGCGGCTAGTGTGACTGGTGTTATTGTAGCATATTCATACACAGAAGTGCTGGAATTATCCGCAGGAGAACTCCAACTTACAACATCTGGATTTATGGTAATACTAAATGCTCTATCTGTGTCCTGATTTTGTCCATCGGTAGCACGAATTGTAAAGTTATAAGTTGTGGAACTGGCTGTTGCTTGTGATGTTCCGGATAATAAACCAGTTGAAGAATTCAATGAACTTCCTGGTGGCAAAGTACCTGAGAATAAACTATAACTGATTGTTGCATCACCAGTTGCAGTCAAACTGTTACTGATTGCAACAGTTTCGTAACTTGTTCCTAAAGTACCAGCCGCAGTTGTCCATGTTGGTGTTCCACTATAACTAATACCTGGAATAGAGATAGCAGTACCTCCATCAGTATTAATAACATACAGAGTGTAAGTACCAGCATTTTGTGCTGGTGCAGTGAATGTTATACTTGTATTACTAACTACTGTTACAACACTAGCGTATGTAGAATTGATAAGAATCGAAGCACCTGAATTAAATCCTGTTCCAGTTAATGTGACTGTTTGTCCACCACCTGTATTAGCCGCAGTATCATCTCCTGGATAAGTGATACTTGTAACTTTTGGAGTTGTAGATATAATATTAGTTGTATTTACAATTGTACTTACAACATCAGTAAAAGCATTTGCTTTTAAATTCGTTAAATTTGTTGTTGCCATTAAAGCTCCATTAATTTCCAACCGTATGTACTATTACTGTACACTAAACCAAAACTACTTTGATTTACACTTACTATTAAATCTGCAGCAGTACCTTGGATATTATGTCCATTTCTTGATACTGTTAAATTGTTTGTACCAAATGTTCCAGCCAAATCATTGATACGAATAGTGTCACCTAGTGTTGCACTCGTTGGTAATGTCATTGAGATGATACCACCAGTTGTATTAACAAAATATCCACTGCGTGCTACCATTGTAGTATTTGTACTTACAATGTACCATGTTATTGAACCTGTATTGGCTGCTGCAAATGCCGAGTTGGCATACGATGCTGCTGAGTTCGCCGTACCAAACGCAGCGTTCGCTTGGTTTCTTACCCAAGAATCTGAAGCATTATTGGCTGCTAAGAAGGCAGAATTAGCATATAAACCTGCTGAGTTAGCCGCAGCAAAAGCATAACTTGGATCGCTAGCAGCAGTTATCAAAGTTGTAACTTCAACTATAGCAGTATTTGGTGGAATAGAATCAAATGTTAATATATTTCCAGTTAAACTATATGTTGATTTTGGTTGTAGGACACCTTGAACAGCCACAAAAGTTGTATTAGCACTTACTGGAGTTGTAGATAAAGTGAATGTTGTCGTTACACCATTAGCAGTAAACGCATCAACGTATCCAGTAGTGTATCCAGTAGTTGTTGTGAGTGTGTTTGCTTTATTGAAGGCTGCATTTGCTTGATCAAAGGCACTGTTTGATTGTGTTCTTGCAAATGTATCACTTGAACTGCCTGAACCTGCATTGGCAGTATATTGTTTTGAACCATCTGAGAATTGAATGTATTGCGAAGTTGCAAGTGCACTTGCAGTAAGATCGGTTGAAACATTAATGTTTTTTACATTAAGTGTTGCAAGAGTTTTATTGAAGGTAAAGTTTGAGTTTGCACCAAAAGAACCAGCATCATTAAACTGGACTTCTGTGGTTAAACCTGAGACTGATGTGGTTCTGATTGAACCAAGAGTATTTGAAGAACTTTTATAGTATACTATTCCATCAGCGAAGTTAAGTGATAACTCGCCGTTAGCTAAAACGCCTAGTGATGGAGTATTACCACTAACACCAGAACTGCGTAACGCAATTACTGTGTTAGCCATTTTAGAAAGTTCCGCCGGCCAATTCGAAATTCAATGGTGTTACATTATTAAGGGCAGTTTTTTCTTTTTTGACCTCTACTTTTGGTGTTTCTTCTGGTACATCAATACTTAGTTTTTTCTTTTTTGAATTTGGCAACATGTCTTCCAACTGTGAATTGTATTTTTTTTGAGAATCGATTTCTTTTTCCAACGATCCAATTGTATTTTTTAAGTTTTCAATTTCACCTGCTTGTTGATTTACCGCAGTTTGTAAACGATGTTTGTCATTTTCAATAGCAACATTGCTTTGGTTTTTAATATTAAATTCTTCTCTCAAAGAACGAACTTCACCAGTTAAACTATTCTTTTCATCCATCAAATGATTGTATTGGTCTTGTTTATCAGATAACTTTTTTTCAAAACCAGCTGATGTTTCGGATAACCTTCTTTCAAAGTCACCTGTTGTATTTACCAATTCTTTCAATTCAACAGATTTGTTTTTTTCAAAATCAGCGAGTTTCTTTTCCATTTCTGGAATGTCATTTACTCGCTGTTCAAGGAATTTTATTTGCGTTTGAAACATAAAATTCTGTTTCATTATTGCATTTAAATTTTCTAATACTACCTCATTGTAAGCATTGATAAAATTTGCATCGGACATAATATAACCCTTTCATACTGTATTAATTATATATATTAGAAACTTCCACCGTTAATGAAAGCAAATACTGGAACTCCAGCAGAATTGATTTGTAAAAAATGACCTTCAGTCGATGAATTCAAAGATACGAGAGCAGAACCTGCTGTTATACCAGATAGAACAACACTATTAGCAGTGAACGATGAAACACCTGTACCACCTCTTACGATACCTAAGGTGCCCGAAGTAATTTGTGATGTGTCAATCGAAATCTGTGTATTGGATACTCCTGTTACACGGCCATATGCATCAGTAGTAATTACTGGAACATAAGAGGAACTACCATAAGAACCTGCGGTACCTTTGGTCGGCATTCTTGCATCAGCAATTGTACCAGAACCCAATTGAGAAGTATCAATTGAAATATCAGCACCAGTTGCAGCGGTTACACGACCATATGCATCAACAGTAAGTGATGTTATAGTCTTAGCGGCACTTAATGCACCAGTTAGTGTGTAACTTGAATTGGCTAATGAAAGCAATCCAGTAGCACCAGCAACAAGTAATGTACCTGTTGTGTATGATGTTGAACCAGTACCGCCTCTTGCGTAAGCTAATGTACCCGAAGTAATTGCAGCCGTATCAATTGCAATGTCAGAACCAGTTGCAGCTGTTACACGGCCATATGCATCAACAGTAAGTGATGAAATAGTTTTAGCGGTAGACAACGAACCAGTCAGAGTATAAGTGCTATTTGTGAGAGTCTGTAATGCGCCTGTGCCATTACCAATGATAATTCCACCACCAGTGAATGTACCTGCACCAGTACCGCCGTCTGCAACTGCAATCGCAGAAGTAAGACCAGAAATTTCACCACCTTTAATATTGGCATACAAATCTGCTTTTGTAAGGCCTCCATACGATACTACGTTACCTGTTGGGTCTGTTGCCAAATCTTTGAACAAGTAGAACGCACTAGCATTAGTACCACCAGAACCTTCACGAATAAGACCGTGATATTTAACAGAAGAACCAGTATTTGAAGAACCGTAGAAACCGATATCAACAATGTCACCAACTGTATTATTAGTTGCAAGTTTGATTAAAGAATCGGTTGTTGTTACTGTTGAAGTATTGACTGTTGTGGTTGTACCGGTTACTGTAAAGTCACCAGTAACAGACAAGTCGCCTGTAATTGCTTGAGCACCAGATGTGCGAACAACAGTAGAATCAACTGCAAAAGCAAATGTGTCAGTTGCATCGGCATATGTTGTTGTAATACCACCACCGGTTGAACCAGCAAGTGTTAGTGTACCACCAGTTGAGAATGAACCTGTACCACTATTTGCAGCAGCATTAATTGTAGATGAACCTAATGCAACGTTGGAAGCAGAAGTAATACGACCTTTACTATCAATTGTAATTGCAACAGATTGGCCACCGCCACCGTAAATACCGGAAGTAACACCGGATGCTGCAAGTGTTAAAGGAACGTTTGCATTTGCGGAACCATCTACTGAAATTTGACCGGTTGCATCACCTTCAACACCAATTAGTCTTGCCGTTTGCCATGTGGCAGCAGTATTTGCATTTCCAAACAAGGATGCTCTAACGGCAGTTGCAGAAAACATACCAGATGCATCTCTTTTAACTAGTGTAGACGCAGTATTTGCATTCGTGGCCGCATCAATGATGTCGGTATAATATTTACCACCAATGGCAATTGGAGCACCATTGGTTCCACCAATAAAGAACTTATTGGAAGTATTTGAATACGCTGGTTCTGCAACATTCAGCGATGCTGGTGTTGAGGTACTTTCGGAAAATTTTAACTGAATAACTGTCATTCTACTTCCTTTATGATAATAGTTTAAGAACTATTTTGTTTGTTATGTTGTTATTTATGTGAATAATTATTTAGAAACTACCGCCATTGACAGAACTGATAGCTGTATTAGCTTGTAGGAATGCTGCATTGGCATACATCAACAAATCTGTACCATTAACCAAAACCGTATTGGCTAAGATTTGGTTCATTGAATAATTCAATGTTTGGTCAATATTCGTTGGTTGTATTTTTGTTGTCATTTTTGTCTTAAACCTGTTGCGGATCTATCTTTACATTAAATATATTTAGGAATCTTTCAGCGGCACCACTCATATTCCTAGACTTTTTCTTATATTCGTGGCACTAATACTTGTAATAGATTCGTCAAAAGATTCTTCACCTGCCGTATAACCAACACCACGACCCCACCCAATGTGTACAATATTTGGTACCACTTGAATTTCATATTGACCTTGAAATAAAGGATCCAAATCTCTACGAATAAAACTTTTAACTTGTTCAATTACAAATGGATTACTTCCTTGCCAACCTTGTACATCACGGACTTGAATGACAACTTGTCCAGTGCGTTTGATTAATTTATCAAATAGAGCTCTGTGACCATCATGCCATGGTTGCCAACGACCCAACATCTGTATTGTTTCTTTTTTCCAATCAAATACAGGTCTACGTCTATCTTCTTGTATGTGTTCGCAGATAAATTCACTCCATTTTTCTGCATTCTGTTCTATGATACGGAAATCATAAACATCTGGTTCTACGAATGCCTTATTGGTATCTGCGTATCGACCTTCACGGATTGTATCCATCCAAATAGTCCAGTCTGCTTTGAAGTTATTACGCATCTCAACTAATGGTGCAACAAAATCACAGATTACATAATCCATGTCCGGCATACTATCAGCAAGTTCCCGCATACGGTGACTCTGACGAATACGACCTTCTGTACTAAAGTCCCAATCATTATATTTCTTACGTACATCATCAGCATTCAACCAAGCCACTTTAGTTTTGGAATCGGTAAATGGTATCAAAGAATTCTCTGTAATAGGTTTTGCAATATCTTCAAGTTGTTTTTTCAATCTCTCAGCCAAATATGTTTTTCCTGAACCTGGTAATCCCATTATTAAAATACGTTTCATATTATTCTCCAAATTTTTGTTTAGCAAATTCAACTAATTTAGGATGATGTCCTTTACGGCAATCAAACTGTCTACAGGCTTGAGGCCTGTCATCATATACTGTGCATAGTCCATTAATCAATAATGAACATCCACCAGTACTATTTTTAAATACTGTTACAATTGGTCCGCAATCCCTATTTTGTAATCTATCATCAACTGACGGTATTATTAAACTGATAGGATATTTACCAGCACTAACTTCTTCTTTAGTAAGAAATGGTGCAAGTGTCTCACAACATCTAGCACAAGTACCACAAGGAACATCTGCGAATTCCACATTGTGTGTAACAGAAGTTAAATTAATGTTAATGATATCATATATTCTTGTCATTTAATAAAACCTTTAACTCTTTAAATGGAGCATTCCAATTATCATATTCTTGTTGTCTTAGTATTGTGGTAGATTTTCCATACCATGCGCTATATTTATTGGTATAAGCCCACGTATAGTAATTAAGAATTGGAACTATTACTATTGTTTCTTTACCCATTGCTGAAGCCGCATGAGGCAATGATGTACAACTTGATACAACTAAATCCATTTGGTCTAGATAATTTAATGTATCATCCCAAGATTTTATTTTATCTCTTAGTGGTATAACTCTATCACTAGAAAACTCTATATCATCATACACTTGAAATGAATATAATGTAGCATTTTTTGGCATACAATTTATCATTAAATCTTCTGGTACTGTTCTGTGTAAGTCTTGGTCATATTTTAAATTACCACTATACTTAATGCCTATCTTAAAATCTCCAGGTAACTTATCTTTTGTGCCTTCCGCTTTTAAATATGAACCATACCACAAATCTTTATAATCTATATCAAGCCATACCGGAGTTTCCATTGAATATGTCCACATCCAATCAGATTTTATATCTTTTAAATCTGTAATGACATTATATCCGTTACGTACAAAAACTTCCGCTAAATCTTTTCTAGTAGTAAACCAAACACAGTTCATACCTCTATCACGTATGTGTTTTTGAAATCTAATATTAATTAATTCATCGCCAATTCCTGCTTCATAGGCAAGTAATATAGTTTTACCTGGATATATTTTGCCGTCCCATTTTGGTATGGGTAAGTTATATGTCTCCCATATATTTAATAGTTTACCATCCATCAATACATGTTTGAGTCCATCTTTAAACTTACCATTAGTTAAATCATATGTACCTAAATTAAACTTTACACGATTGTCAACATCTCTACTTCTAGGTTGTGTAAGAATAGTACGTAGTATCTTTTCACCCACATCTTTTTGATTTAGTAGAAAGTATACCATAGCTTTATCCATTTGATTTGGATGGTCTTTTGGTTTTTCTTGTTCATTCAACAAGATATATTCTAATGCTTGTTCAGGTTGATTTAGGTTAAGGTGTGCCCTAATGATGTTAACTCTAGCATCAAACTTACTAACATTATCCGGAAGCAAGTCATATATTCTATGTGCTAGTTCTAATGTATCATTGAATTCACGGATATCAGCATAAATTATACCTAATTTATCAATGTCTTTTATTGAGTGTGCATAAGGCTTTAATAAATCTAATACTATCTTTGCTTTTTCAAATTGTTTTATTTCAGCAAAGAACTCAGCAGTACTAAGCGGATTCTTCATCTTTTACTACTCTCATGCCAACATGAACTTCCCAATATACATTGTTAAAGTTATCAATTACTTCTTGTTGTTCTTCAGGTGACATTGTTTTAAAACGTTCTTCCCATTTAGGATATAATTTTTGAATATATCCTAGTATTTCAAAGTCTACATTTAGAAACAACCCAAAGCCAGAACTACTTCCATATTTACTAATATGTTCTAAGTTAACTTTCTTACTAAACATACTAAGTTGGTCAGTTGTTAACTTACGCACGTGTGTAGGATCACCAAACCATATTTCAGAACGATGGTGTGGAAATTTAATGTCTAATACTGCATCGTGTTTACACACACGATACAGTTCTTTCATCATCGGCAAAAAACCTGGACCTATATGTTCAAATATATGGTGTGCATACACTTCATCCACCGAACTATCTGGTATAGGTAACTGTAATTCTTCCAAATTACATAAGAAATCCGGCTTTACTTGTGGGTCGTGGTCTACATTTAAGAAACCTGGTATTTTTACATACCCTGAACCTATATTTAATTTCATTTTTTATTCACCAATCTATAATATTGTACTAATCCATTTTCAATACTATGAAACAACCAAGGTCTAAAGATTACTCCTTGATTAGGTTCCAATAGTATGTTTGTATAGATATCCCATTCAAACAAATTTTGATAATTCCACCGATATTCATCTAATGCTGAACGTGCATTGATGACACCAAATTTCTCTAAATGATTATATAGGTTGAACGTGGTTCGCTCTAATGCAATAATAAAACACCATTCATTTAATGTATCAAAACCTTCAAAGTGTATTAAACAATTTGTTGGTTTACGAAAGATACCAGAACGTTCCTCGTCTACTGTAACTTCTTCACCCACCAATTTACTAAAGATTGGATCAAGTCCCGGAAATGTTAAGTTGAATTGGTCAACTTCGAGTCCGTATTCCTTTTCAGTAAATTGGAGAGACCTTGATATTAACAATAATCTTTCTGCTTCTTCAGGTACAAAAAAGTTATCAGCATGTATTAATTTCGCTACACTCATTCTATTAACATTAATTGATTATCTTGTTTTACAAAAAACTCATACAAGTCTTTACCTAAAACTGTTTTAGGATCATTACTAGTTTTACTAATCGAACTACGAATGTCATGTAATCCTTCAAATCCCCAGGCTGTATCTTTTGCTTCATTACATGTATTACTGATGTTATCAAATGTATGAGTATATTCTGGTATCTCTAAAAACCCATAGATACGTACTAGTTGATTCTCTACATCATTAACTATGTCATCATAACTAATAACTAGTATATTTTCTCTGTGATTTTCCAATCCATACTTTAATGATTCATATGGATCAGTTGCATATTCATACCACAATAACATAGCACGATTATACCTATTGATTTCTAAACCTCTTTCACGTAGTGTTTTATCAATCACGTTATTAGGATCACTATCCATTAACTTAATAAAACTACAAATGATTTCTGCTATTGGACGATATGTACAAATTATTTTTGGACTATCAGTTATATATTGTTTGATTTGATTAATATTTTTAGGCCAACCACGATGCTTATCCATGACATAAGGTTTATCAATGTGTTGATAGAATGTACTTGCTAGTACTTTGTGTAGATTGTTTACTACGGTTTGTTTATCGTATGTATATTGCTGATCCATTTTTTGATAGTCTATTTCAGTTAAACAGAATAGATCCATTAATGGACTTGTTGGTGATACATATATGTTGGGGTTTTGATTCAGAATTGAACCAATCAATGTTGAACCTGAGCGAGCTAGACCCGAAAGAAAAAATAATTGTTTCATAATAAAGTTAAAAAATTAATAATATAATTATATATGTATCACCTAAACGTTGTTGTCAGTTAATGCCAAAGTTGTATGATATGCGATTTGTACACTTTTCCAATTGGTGCCACCAGCAATCGTTTGTATAGGACTGGATTTATTTACTATTGTATTGTCACCTAATTGTCCATAATTATTTCTACCCCAGGTCCATAATGTGCCATCAGTCTTGACAGCCGCAGTGTGTTGGTTACCAGTAGAAACTTGTTTCCAGTTTGTACCACCACCAATAATTTGTACGGGCGAACTAACTTTGGTTGTACTACTATTACCTAATTGTCCATATACATTGGCTCCCCACATCCAAAGAGTATTATCTGATTTGATACCACCTGTAAAACTTGTAGCTGTAGACCAACCACCAAAACTAGTTTGTTTCCAATTACCACCACCTATTATTTGTGTAGGACTGGATCTATTCGTGATATCATTAACACCTAATTGACCAGCATCATTATGTCCCCATAACCATAATGTACCATCAGTTTTAATTGCGGCTTGTGAACCAAATCCACCTTTTTGTAGATATTTCCAATTCGTACCACCTCCGTAAATTTGTACCGGACTAGATTTATTTGTTGTGGTATTATCAGCTAATTGTCCATAATTATTTCTACCCCAGGTCCATAATGTGCCATCTGTTTTTATTGCCGAACTTGCAGACCGACATACACTAACATCACTCCAATCGAGTCCTGCTATTTGAGTTGTCCATGTAGATTTTGTAGCTATTGTTCCATCACCAAGTTGCCCATAACTATTTGCACCAACAGACCACATTGTGTTGTTCCATATTCCAACACTATGAGTTGATGTTACCGCAATTTTTTTCCAGTTTGTCCTATATGCTACAGGTGACATTTGTGTAGGTGCTGTGTATGTTGTTGCAGTTCCGGTACCTAATTGATTGGATAAATTTTGTCCCCAACACCATACAGAACCATTAGTTTTATAACCAATAACTACGTTACCTGCAGAACCATCAGTATATATAGAATTCCAAATTAATCCTCCACCTGTCGCTATAATTGGACTAGAAAATTTATTTGATGAAGACGCAGATCCATTCCCTAATGTACCATAAGAATTTTGACCCCAACCCCATAATGTACCTTCACGAAAGAATTCTCTACGTATGAATTGTGCATCGAAATCACTACCGCTTGTTGTAAATCCTGAAGCCATTATAGTGTTCCTATTCCGTAGTCTGCTGAGTCATCACGTATCACTGACTGGCATTTATAACCAACACTACATTGTTTCCAATTAGTTCCACCTGCTATTGTTTGTACTGGACTGGATTTCTTTATTATAGTATTATCACCTAATTGTCCATTGACATTATCACCCCACACCCACAATGTACCATCTGTTTTAATTGCACTAGTTGATCGAGCTATTGACACCTGTTTCCAATTAGTACCAGCTGCAACTGTTTGTACTGGGCTTGAATATTGTGTTAGATCATTGGTACCCAATTGCCCATATGCATTGTATCCCCACAACCATAGTGTGCCGTCTGTCTTGATTGCACTAATTGAAAAGTTGCCGACAGAAACTTGTTTCCAATTAGTACCAGCTGCAACTGTTTGTACTGGACTGGACTTAGCGACTGTTGTATTATCACCTAAAACACCGATATCATTTCTACCCCAAGCCCATAATGTACCATCTGTTTTTATTGCCGCAGTGATTTCCGGAGCAGCAGAAACTTGTTTCCAATTAGTACCAGCTGCAACTGTTTGTACCGGACTGGATTTGTCTGTGAATGATGAAGTATTGGTACCTAATTCACCCGATTGATTTCTACCCCACACCCATAATCTACCATCTGTTTTTATTGCGGCGGCATGCATGCCGAGAGAAACTTGTTTCCAATTAGTACCACCTGCAACTGTTTGCACTGGACTGGACTTAGCGGCTATTGTATTATCACCTAACTGACCTTCTCCATTATATCCCCACATCCATAAAGTACCGTCAGTTTTGATTGCAGCGACAAAATTACGACCACAGGAAACTTGTTTCCAATTAGTACCAGCTGCAACTGTTTGTACAGGACTGGACTGGCTTGATCTATTATTATTACCTAATTGACCCCAAGCATTATATCCCCAGTTCCATAAGGTGCCATCTGTTTTAATACAACAAGTATTTCCATAACCACCTGCAGAAACTTGTTTCCAATTAGTACCAGCTGCAATTGTTTGTACTGGACTAGATTTTGGTGTGTTTGTATTGTCACCTAATTGACCAAAACTATTATTCCCCCAACCCCACAATCCCGCATTCTTAAATGCATATGCTAATTCTGGATACCTATCGATTAGATAAGATTTAGGTACAAATGGATTACTTACTTCGGTACCAGCAACAGTAAACCCTGTATTTGCCATGTTACTCTAAACTTATGTTAGGTAATGTTTCGTGTGTAGTATCAACTATCTCTGCTAGTTTTGCAACTTCCCAATCAAATGCAGATTGAACATGACTAACAATACTATTGAAAACAGTTTGTATATCTGACTTAGATAACACTATCCATGTATCTTGGTTTACTTTCCAATTAACAGATTCTAAATTGGCAGTAATATATTGATGAAAAATACTTTTAGTTTGTAAATCTGTAGCAAAAGTATATTCAACATTGTTCAACGTGACTTTTACACCTGAATTTTGTTTAGTCCACCTAACCCCAGATGCATCTTGTTTAACAAAGTTTTGTGCAGCAGATAATGGAAGTTGTTCTACTACCATACTTGAGATTGCAACACCATCTACATAAGTATAAAACGGACCATGTAAGTATTCTGTTTTAGTATTGAATGTTGGGTTCTGTGTACCTTGTACGGGCCATATTTTTACTTCATCATTCACTTCATAATATGATTCATTAGTTGTTGGTAAAGTTACTGTGATTTCGCAATCATCTTCAATTACTTCCGAAAATCTTCTAGCTTTCCATTCCATTGGACCTAATATTACACTATTGTTATAGACTATTACAAACAACATTTTTTATTCCTTTTAATTATTTATTAAGCACTTGGATATTGGTTGGTAGAGTCATAGAAATATATAGCTGATACTGTGAACCCGGCGGCAACAGATTTCCAATTAGTTCCACCTGATACAGTTTGAACTGGACTGGACCTATCGGTTCTGTCATTAGTACCTAACTGACCAAATAGATTAAATCCCCATGTCCACAACGTTCCATCTGTTTTTATAGCAGCCACACCCCCGCTGTAATTAGATACTTGTTTCCAATTAGTTCCACCTGCTACAGTTTGAACCGGGCTTGATCTATGTGTTGTGTCATTAGTGCCTAATTGACCATAATTATTTCGTCCCCAAACCCATAATGTACCATCTGTTTTAATTGCAAAACAATCTTTGGTACCTGCTGATACTTCTTTCCAATTTACATTAGTACCAACTTGAATAGGGCTGCTTCGGTTATTAGTTGTTGTGCCTTGTGCTAATTGCCCATAATTATTGTATCCCCAAATCCATAACGTACCATCTGTCTTAATTCCTGATCCAATCGACCAACCGATAGATGCTTTTCTCCAATTAGTATTTGCACCTATTTGTACGGGAGAGTTCACGGGATTAACGCCACTGGCATTTATACTACCTATACCTAAACTCCCATAAGAATTATATCCCCAGCCCCATAATGTACCATCTGTTTTTACTGCAAGAACATTCCCACCACCACCGCCAGTGACTGATACTTGTTTCCAATTATTTGTTGCAAAAGTTGTTTGTACTGGACTTGACCTACTTGTGCTAGCACCATCGCCGATTGTTCCAGGATTGCCATACCCCCAAGTCCAAAGAGAACCATCCGTTTTAATTGCTGCTTGACTAGAAAAGCTTTCTACTTGTTTCCAATTAGTACCACCACTTACTGTTTGTACTGGACTTGAATACTTAATTACAGTATTATTACCCATTCCCCCAATTCTTCCATCACCCCAACCCCATAGTGTGCCGTCACTTTTAATTGCGTGGCACGTGGTACCATTCGTTGTTGAAATTAAGGTCCAATTAGTTCCACCTGAAATAGTTTGTATTGGACTTGATTTATTAGTTATTGTATTGTCACCTAATTGACCATATTGATTTCGACCCCATGTCCACAAACTACCTGCACCAACATATCGATCAAGTATTGCATAATCAGTTATGTAGAGATTCTCTAAATCTCCGTCTGGACCTGTAAAACTACCTGCCATTTTCTAACTCAGATACACGTTGTTCTAGTTCATTGATTGCTTCGACAACCATGCCTAATACTGCGTTGTAGTTTAATGAAAGTAGACCAGTTTCAGAATTATATTTTACAGCTTCAGGTAATACTTTTTGTACCTCTTGTGCTATTAAACCTGCACTAGGTTCGTTACCATCAATCAACATATAGGTATAACCACCTAATGTAGATATTTTACTTAATGCATTAACAATTTTTTGTATATCTGTTTTAGATGCTTTATCGGACAATGAATTGAATATTGTTGAATTCAGTGTACCAGTGCTTGGATTAAAATACAACTTAGTACTTGATGTGTTTGCCGTAGATAATGTACCTGACGTGGCACTATTTGCCATCAAAGGATAGAATGTGCTTAAGTTAGTTGTTGTATCGTTACTTAATGTAACACCGCCGCCACCAGCAGCAGACACATTGGCAGCAGCAGTAATACGACCATATTGGTCAACTGTAATGTTTAGTGTACCACCGGCACCACCATAAGTGGCTGCTGTTACTGCTGTGTTAGCCAAACCTAATAATATATTACCAGTACCAGTAGATGTATTGGCTGTTAGTTGTGATGAGTTAGCAAATACTCTTGCTGCAGTATTAGCTTGTGTGAAAGCACCGTTGGCATAAGATGCTGCTGATGTAACTGTATTGGCCACTAAGAAAGCACCATTAGCATATATTGCAGCTGAGTTGGCAACATAACTTGGTGTATTGGCTTGGATGAATGCACCGTTGGCATATATTGAAGCTGAGTTTGCAATACCAAAGGCTGAGTTGGCATATGTTCCTGCAGCTGCACCACTTGCAGCAGCATTGGCTGCCGCAAAAGCACCATTAGCATATATTGCGGCAGAGTTTGCAACATCAAATGCTGAGTTAGCATATGTTCCTGCAGCTGCACCACTTGCAGCAGCATTGGCTGCCGCAAAAGCACCATTAGCATATATTGCGGCAGAGTTTGCAACATCAAATGCTGAGTTAGCATATGTTCCTGCAGCTGCACCACTTGATGCAGCATTGGCTGCCGCAAAAGCACCATTAGCATATATTGCAGCTGAGTTGGCAGTGTAACTTGGAGTGTTAGCAGTTAAGAAAGCTGCATTTGCATATGAGGCTGCTGATGTAACTGTATTGGCCACTAAGAAAGCACCATTAGCATATATTGAAGCTGAATTGGCTACGTAACTTGGTGTATTTGCTTGTAAGAAGGCCGCATTACCTGTATTGAAAGCGGCATTCGCCTGTAGGAAAGCACCATTAGCATATAACGCAGCTGAGTTAGCAGTATAACTCGGAGTATTGGCTTGTAAGAAGGCTGCATTTGCATGACTAAATGATGCATTGGCTTTAATGAAAGCACTGTTCGCATCAAAACCAGCAACGTTAGCTGTTGAATAAACTCCAGATACATCTAATGTTGAACCATCTGGATTAGAAATACCTAGTGTGCCGTTATTGTTTCCTAATATAATTCCATCAATATTAATTGAACCTGGACCAACAAATATTGAGTGCCATACTTTGTCTACACTACCCAAATAATATGTGTTTGTTGTCGTTGGTAAAATGTTTGCGGACATTATGAGGTCGCCCGTCATAGTGTCACCAGATTTATTTACTTTTGTATTGGCTCTATTATAAGCATCTTGTGCTAATACATTTGCTGAATTGGCTTTACTGTATGATAAATTTGCCTGTATAAAAGCACCATTAGCATATATTGCAGCTGAGTTTGCTACGTAACTTGGAGTATTTGCTTGCAAGAAAGCACCATTGGCATATGTACCTGCAGCTGCACCACTTGCAGCAGCATTGGCTGCCGCAAAAGCACCATTAGCATATATTGCAGCTGAGTTGGCAACACCAAATGCTGCGTTCGCCCTATCTCTACTACCTGCATCTATACCTAATTCTCTTATTTGTATTTTTGAGTAGAGAACTGGTATTGTTGTGAATGTTACTAATGAACCGGATACTGTGTAATCATTTTGCGGCGTTTGTAACACACCATTTTCAGTAACTAATATTGTGTTTGCATTAACACCGGTGGTAACAGTAAAGGTGGATGTAGTTCCATCACCTACATAGTTTCTACTTATATATGTACCACTAATATTATTTGAAGTATTAGCTTGGTTGAATGCCGCATTTGCTTGTAAGAATGCTGCAGCTGAATTATCATATGCAGTTACAGCACCAGTCAGAGCTGAATCTGCGGTACTTTGTGCAGATGATGCAGCACCAGATGCAGAATTTGCTGTTGAGTGAGCGCTATTCGCAGCATTAAAAGCTGCATTGGCTTGTAAGAATGCTGCAGTACTACTAGTAGATGAAGCAGCATTAGCAGCTGCAAAGGCCGCATTGGCTGTTATAAATGAACTGTTTGCATAAGTACTTGCTGCACCACTATTTGAGATTGCAGTATTTGCCTGTAAGAAAGCTGAATTGGCATACGATGCCGCAGAGTTAGCAGTACCAAAAGATGAATTAGCATATGTGCCAGCACTTGTTGCTTTGGTGTCAGCAGTATTAGCTGCAACGAATGCACCATTAGCATATATTGCAGCTGAGTTGGCAACATAACTTGGTGTATTGGCTTGTAAAAAAGCAGCGTTAGCGTAATTACCTGATGCAACTGCTTTAGAATCTGCCGTGTTGGATGCTGCATAAGAATTGTTTACATAAGTTAGTAAATCAATTCCTTTAATAGTAATTATTGTTGATTTAACATTAGCATTAAGTGTTGAAATCTTAAATGATGGATCATTAATATCAATATTATTATTAGCGGTTACTTCTGGTGTATAATCTTCAAAAAGATTCCATTCTTTTGTACTTGAATCACGTATTAAACCAGCATGAGCATTAGTTCCATTATTATAATGAGAAGCAAAACCCATATCCAATACGTCAGCTGTATAGTTGCCAACACCAAGAATAAACAAAGTATCATTTGCGGCAATGGCTTGTGTACTGATTGTAGTTGTATTACCAAGAATACTTAAATTACCAGAAACTGTTAAGTCACCAGAAATTGAACCACCAGATAATGGCAATGAATTGTTTGCAGTTGTAAATGCTGCATTGGCTTGGATGAATGCACCGTTGGCATATATTGAAGCTGAGTTTGCAACATCAAATGCTGAATTGGCATATGTTCCTGCAGCTGCGCCAACTGCAGCAGCATTGGCTGCAGCGAATGCACCGTTGGCATATATTGCAGCAGAGTTTGCAACATTAAATGCTGAATTGGCATACGTTCCAGAATTAACAGCCTTAGTGTCAGCAGTATTGGCTGCTAAGAAAGCGCCGTTAGCATATACACTTCCTGCGCCAGCATTTGATAATGCAGAATTAGCTACTAAGAAACTTGCATTAGCATATGTACCAGAAGATATTGCCTTAGAGTCTGCCGTATTGGCTGCTAAGAAAGCACCGTTAGCATACGTACCGGCAGTAATTGATTTTGCATCAGAAGTATTAGCTGCAACAAATGCACCATTAGCATATGTACCAGAAGATATTGCCTTAGAGTCTGCCGTATTGGCTGCTAAGAAAGCACCGTTAGCATATACACCAGCAGTAACTGCGTTTGCAGAGGCACTATTGGCTGCATCAAAAGCAGACCATGCAATAAATGAAGCAGTAGCTGCATCAGATGCTGCTGTATTAGCTTTATTAAATGCGGTATTAGCTTGTCCTAATGCACCGTTAGCATACAGAGCAGCTGAGTTGGCAACATAACTTGGTGTATTGGCTTGTAAGAAAGCACCATTAGCATATATTGAAGCTGAGTTTGCAACATCAAATGCTGAATTGGCATATGTTCCTGCAGCTGCACCACTTGCAGCAGCATTGGCTGCCGCAAAAGCACCATTAGCATATATTGCGGCTGAGTTGGCTACGTAACTAGGAGTGTTGGCTGCCAAGAAGGCAGCATTTGCCTGTAAGAAAGCACCGTTAGCATATGTACCAGCAGTAACTGCTTTTGGTTCAGTATTGGCTGCAGCAAAAGCACCATTAGCATATATTGAAGCTGAGTTTGCTGTATAACTTGGAGTATTTGCTTGCAAGAATGCAGCATTTGCATATATTGCGGCAGAGTTTGCTACGTAACTTGGAGTATTTGCTTGCAAGAATGCAGCATTGGCCTGTAAGAAAGCACCATTAGCATATATTGAAGCTGAGTTTGCAACATCAAATGCTGAATTGGCATATGTACCAGCAGTAACTGCTTTTGGTTCAGTATTGGCTGCAGCAAAAGCACCGTTGGCATATATTGCAGCCGAGTTGGCAGTGTAACTTGGAGTATTGGCTGCTGTGAATGCTGAACTAGTGTAAGAATATAAATCTACACCGTTACTTGTAATAGAATAACCCGCAACATTCGCAATCAATGTTCCAACATTTGCTGCAACAGCTGAACCTGTAGCTAATACATTACCAGAAGGATCTTGTGATAGACCTTGGAACAATAAGAAATTATTTGAAGCTGCTTGTTTTACTAAACCATGATATGTTGGTGCAGATGATCCTGTTGTCTTTGAAACACCGTAGAAACCAATATCAAACGAATCACTTACAATATTATTTCCAGCAAGTTTGATTAATGAATCTGATGTTATAATTGTGGCAGCATTAACAGTAGTTGTTGTACCATTAATAACTAAACTACCAGTAATAGTTACATCACCAACTACGGTACCACCAGATTTTGGTAAAGCATTGTTTGCGGTTGTAAATGCCGAGTTAGCATATGAACTACCTGCATCTGCATTGGCTGTTGCAGAATTGGCTTGTAAGAAGGCAGCATTCGCTTGTATGAAAGCACCGTTGGCAATTATTCTTGCTGCACCATCAGTTGCAGTACCACCAGATAAACTATTAGCAAAAGAAAAGACAGCATTTGCTTGAATGAAAGCACCATTTGCATATACAGAAGCTGGACCTGTAACTGTAGCGGTATTTTGTGTTGTACCATCAGCAAATTGTATTAGGTTAGGGAAAGTGGTTTTACCTGTAATATCAAATAAAGTAATATAACCGTTGGTAACAATTGATGTATTAGCAACAGTACCTGCAATATTTCCTGCGATAACATTACCAGAAACAAACAAAGTGTTGTTTGCAGAATTGAAACTAAAGTTGTCTGAATTAGCTAGATAACCAGTTGCATTTGCATATATTACAGAACCTGCTGTGTATCCTGATGGTGTTGCAGCTGAATTTGCTTTATCATATGCAGAGTTGGCATACGAACTTGCAGCTGTTGAATTTGCAGTCGCAGAATTTGCCTGTATAAAAGCACCATTCGCATACAGAGCAGCTGAGTTGGCCACATAAGTTGGTGTATTAGCTTGTAAGAAGGCAGCGTTAGCCTGCAAGAATGCACCGTTGGCATATGTAGCTGCTGAGTTAGCTCTGTGATTTGGTGTATTGGCCGTTAAAAATGCCGCATTGGCTTGGATGAATGCACCGTTGGCATATATTGAAGCTGAGTTTGCAACATCAAATGCTGAATTGGCATATGTTCCTGCAGCTGCGCCAACTGCAGCAGCATTGGCTGCAGCGAATGCACCGTTGGCATATATTGCAGCAGAGTTTGCAATATAACTTGGTGTGTTAGCTTGTAGAAACGCAGCGTTAGCATATATGTCAGCCGAATTAGCAGTATAACTTGGTGTATTAGCTTTTAAGAACGCAGCATTTGCCTGAATGAAAGCACCATTAGCATATATGTCAGCCGAATTAGCAGTATAACTTGGTGTATTAGCTTTTAAGAACGCAGCATTTGCTTGTAGGAAGGCACCGTTAGCATATATGTCAGCCGAATTAGCAGTATAACTTGGTGTATTAGCTTGTAGAAACGCAGCGTTTGCTTGGATGAATGCACCGTTAGCATATATGTCAGCCGAATTAGCAGTATAACTTGGTGTATTAGCTTGTAGAAACGCAGCGTTTGCTTGGATGAATGCACCGTTGGCATATATGTCAGCCGAATTTGCTGTGTAACTTGGTGTATTAGCTTTTAAGAACGCAGCATTTGCCTGAATGAAAGCACCGTTAGCATATATGTCAGCCGAATTTGCTGTGTAACTTGGTGTATTAGCTTTTAAGAACGCAGCATTTGCCTGAATGAAAGCACCATTAGCATGAAAGAAAGATGCATTGGCTTGTCTAAAGGCACCGTTGGCGTATATTGCCGCAGAATTTGCTGTGTAACTTGGTGTATTAGCTTTTAAGAACGCAGCATTTGCCTGAATGAAAGCACCATTAGCATATATGTCAGCCGAATTAGCAGTATAACTTGGTGTATTAGCTTGTAAGAACGCAGCGTTTGCTTGGATGAATGCACCATTAGCATATGCACTACCTGCATCTGCATTGGCTGTTGCAGAATTTGCCTGCAAGAAGGCGCCGTTGGCATATACACTACCTGCATCTGCATTCTCTGTCGCAGAATTTGCCTGTAAGAAGGCACCATTAGCATATAGTGCAGCTGAATTTGCTACATCACTTGGTGTATTAGCTTGTAAGAAGGCCGCATTTGCTTGGATAAAAGCACCGTTAGCATGAAAGAAAGATGCATTAGCTTGTCTAAAGGCACCGTTGGCGTATATTGCCGCAGAATTTGCTTGGATAAAAGCACCGTTAGCATGAAAGAAAGATGCATTAGCTTGTCTAAAGGCACCGTTGGCGTATATTGCCGCAGAATTTGCTACATAATCTGGAGTATTAGCTTTTAAGAACGCAGCATTCGCTTGTATGAAAGCACCGTTGGCATATATGTCAGCAGAATTTGCTGTGTAACTTGGTGTATTAGCTTGTAAGAAGGCCGCATTTGCTTGGATAAATGCACCGTTGGCATATACACTACCTGCATCTGCATTCTCTGTCGCAGAATTTGCCTGTAAGAAGGCCGCATTTGCTTGGATAAATGCACCGTTGGCATATACACTACCTGCATCTGCATTCTCTGTCGCAGAATTTGCCTGTAAGAAGGCACCATTAGCATATATGTCAGCCGAATTAGCAGTATAACTTGGTGTATTAGCTTTTAAGAACGCAGCATTTGCTTGAATGAAAGCACCGTTAGCATGAAAGAAAGATGCATTGGCTTGTCTAAAGGCACCGTTGGCGTATATTGCAGCCGAATTAGCAGTATAACTTGGTGTATTAGCTTTTAAGAAGGCAGCGTTAGCATAGTTACTTGCCGCCAGTGCATTGCTTGTGGCTGTATTTGCTTGTGTAAATGAATTTGTAATGTAAGAAAATACATTATAACCAGAAACGGTTATATTGTTAGCAATCAAATCACCTTTAAATGTTCCTGCATAGACATTTGAATATTGAAAACTCAAATCATTAATATCTATTAAATTGTTTGCGTCAATATCAGGTGTATAACCTTTAAAAAATATCCATTCTTTTAAGTTTGGATCTCTAAAAATACCTGTATGAGCATTTACACCATCATTGTAATGGCCAACGATACCAATGTCCATTGCATCAGATGTGTAATTGTTGTTTGCTAAAAATATTAACGGATCATTTAATATAATTGATGTTGTATTAATTGTGGTTGTATTACCTAATACAGTTAAGTTGCCTTGTATTATAGCATCTTGTGTAACAGTTAACAAACCAGTAATTGTACCACCAGATTTAGGTAAAGCATTATTTGCGGTTGTAAATGCTGAGTTAGCATATGAACTACCTGCATCTGCATTGGCTGTTGCAGAATTGGCTTGTAAGAAGGCAGCATTGGCATGTGAGAAAGACGCATTGGCCGAACGAAACGCAGCGTTAGCATATCCGCCTGCTGCTTCACTTAACATAGCCGTATTTGCCACAGAGAATGCAGCGTTAGCATAATCACCGGCTGAATTGGCCTTTTGAAATGCTGAATTTGATACAACAAATGCACCATTAGCATATATGTCAGCTGAGTTAGCAGTATAACTTGGTGTATTGGCTTTTAAGAATGCCGAATTAGCATATGATCCTACAACATTTGCTTTATCGAAAGATCCATTAGCATACGTTCCAGATGATACTGCTTTAGAATCTGCCGTATTAGCTGCCGTGAAGGCACCATTAGCATATATTGCAGCTGAGTTAGCAGTATAACTTGGTGTATTGGCTTGCAAAAAGGCCGCATTTGAATATGCATATGGCGCAGCTGCTGTAAATTGTTTTGTTCCATCAGTTAAGAATGTAACATTTGAAAATTGTCCATTCGCTGCATCCTTGGATGCAATTAAACTTATTGCATTATTGGTGTCTAAGTAAAATAATTTACCATCAACAATATTGATTGCAACTTCACCGGCAATAAGGGAGGTCGCCAAAGGTATGGCACTTCCAGTATTGGAATAATAAAGTTGAATTGCTGTTGAATTGGCTTGTGCCATTGTTACCTTACTCTTTTATAAATGTTATTTTATTATTTAGAATGTGCCACCAGAAATCAAATTTGCTTGAAGTGTTCCACCTAATATTACATTACCGGATACACCCATACCACCAACTATAATTAATGTTCCTGAACTTGTGTTTGTTGAACTAATATCCGAATTTGCTACTATTTGTCCAAAATTACCTGTGCTTGATCCTGCTGTACCAGAAACACTAAAAGTTGCACCGTTAGCACTAGTTAAAGAAATTGAACCGTCACCAGCAGAAATTGTTGCGCCATCCAAATCAATTGTATTACCTGCAATAAACAATTTTCTCCAACGTCTTGTTGGACTACCCAAATCATACGAAACGTTTGCAGCCGGTAACATATGACCGGCATATGTGTTTGCTTGAAGTGTAACTTGACTTTGGAATGTTACCAAACCACTAACAGTGCCACCAGATTTAGGCAACGCACCATCAGCAAGTGTATATGCAGAATTTGCTTGAATGAATGCACTATTGGCATATCCTGCAGCTGAATTGGCAACATTACTTGGTGTATTTGCTTGTATAAAGGCAGAATTTGATTGTATAAAGGCAGAATTTGATTGTCTAAATGCACCATTTGCATACAGAGCAGCTGAATTGGCAACATTACTTGGTGTATTTGCTTGTATAAAGGCAGCATTTGCTTGTATAAAGGCAGCATTTGCTTGGATGAAAGCACCATTAGCATATATGTCAGCCGAGTTGGCAGTATAACTTGGTGTATTTGCTTGTATAAAGGCATCATTTGCTAGTATAAAAACAGCATTTGCTTGAATGAATGCACCATTAGCATATAATGCCGATGAATTTGCCGTATAACTAGGAGTATTGGCTTTTAAGAAAGCACCATTTGCATATAATGCTGCTGAATTAGCAACATAACTTGGTGTATTGGCTGCCAAGAAGGCAGCATTTGCCTGTATGAATGCACCATTAGCATATAGTGCTGCTGAATTTGCTGTATAACTAGGAGTATTGGCTGCCAAGAAGGCACCATTTGCATATGTACCAGCAGTAACTGCTTTTGGTTCAGCATTGGCTGCAGCAAATGCACCATTCGCATATAGTGCTGCTGAATTAGCAACATAACTTGGTGTATTGGCTGCTAAGAAGGCAGCGTTTGCTTGATTTCGAACCCAAGAATCAGAAGCATTGTTGGCAGCCAAGAAAGCCGCATTTGCATATAGTGCTGCTGAATTTGCTGTATAACTAGGAGTATTGGCTGCCAAGAAGGCAGCGTTTGCTTGATTTCGAACCCAAGAATCAGAAGCATTGTTGGCAGCCAAGAAAGCCGCATTTGCATATAGTGCTGCTGAATTGGCTACACTAAACGCTACGTTAGTTTGTAAAAATCCAGTATTAGCTGTATCAAAAGATGCATTAGCATGAAAGAAAGATGCGTTGGCTTGTAAGAAAGCACCATTAGCATATATTGCAGCAGAGTTTGCCGTGTAACTAGGAGTATTAGCTTGTAAGAAGGCAGCGTTAGCTTGTATAAAAGCACCATTAGCATACAACGCAGATGAATTTGCAACACCAAATGCCGTATTGGCATAAGTGCCAGCTGATACCGCTTTAGCATCTGCCGTATTAGCAGCAACAAATGCACCATTTGCATATATTGAAGCTGAGTTTGCTACGTAACTTGGAGTATTGGCTGTTGTGAATGCAGCGTTTGCTTGTGCATATGCAAAAACGGCAAGGCCTGCACCATTGGCAGTATTATATGCAGATTGTGCTAATGAAGATGCGGAGTTTGCCGCAGTAAATGCAGCATTAGCATATTGACCCGTTGTAACTGAATTGTTTGCAACAGTATTTGCATATGTAAATGAAGCATTCGCATGGTTAAATGATGTGTTGGCTTTATTAAAAGCTGCATTTGAATTTGCCCATGCTAAAGATAAATTGCCGGTAGAACCTGCTGAATTAGCAGTATCGAATGCAGCTTGTGCTAATGTTGTGGCTGTATTAGCTTGTGTATATGCATTTAATCCAGTTACAACCGTTGTTGCACCACCAATAGTAATAACATTACCATATTGATTACCAATATATAACGTATTGGCTGAAAAGGAATAAGCTAATGCGCCATCTTGTAAAAAACTTGGTTTGGTGTTTGCATACGACCGTAATATTTGTATACTATTATTTGCCATTAGAAAAACCCAGCATCAACCACCGCACCTGATGTTGATGCTGGTGCTACTACAAAACTATTTGTATTTGCTCTGTATACAATTGAAAATCCATCTTCTGCACCCAATAGACTGAAATCTGAGGCACTTTTTAAAGTTCTTGTACCATATTGAATGGCTGTAACACTCGGGTTGAGCTGGCCAACAGTAATGGATGTAGCACTTGGGTTTGGCTGACCTACAGTTACTCTGATATTTGCTGGTGAGGTTGCCATTTATTACCTTGTTACACTAGGTAAAACATCAACAATACCTTCTAAAACTCTAACAATTGTATTTGCTTGTCCTTGAGCACCCGCATAAGAAACAATGGTGTCATATACATAACGACCTGTAGAAATATTAGCTGTTTGTCTGGAATCTAGTGATAATGATATTGTCGAATTTGATGCGTCAACAGATGTTGTGAATATGGCAGTAGAATTTGCAGAATAATATGATTTTCTTATTTGACTATAACAATTGGCATTTGAAAGGTCGTAATTATTTCCGTAAACGTCATCTAACGTCAACGAAATCGTGAAGGTCGTGCCTTGTTCTAAAAATAAATTCTGGTAACCTGCGGCCATAGTAATCTTCTTATTGTTATTCTATTATTTAGTTATTTATACTGTAGGAGTGGATTCGCTTTTTGGAATCCAGAAGCTGTAGGAGAAAATTCTTAGGCCGGAACGCAAAATTTCGAATTTTTAGGATTTCTTCAAAGCATCTACTTCCGCCTTCAGTTCTTTGATAGACTCAATCAATAATGGTATCAATTTATCATAATGTACAGTCAAATACTTATCATCAATTGGTGCAGGAACAACAATCTCTGGTAGAATCTTTTGTACTTCTTGTGCGGAAACACCAACCTCACGTTTGACTGTATATCCTAATGCCTGTGCGGTTTCATTTGCTTCATAATAGAAGCCATTAAGTGACATTACCTTTTCCAAAGCATTTTCAATATTACCTATTCTTGTTTTTAAGTTATCGTCTGAGTAATACGCAGTAATATTGTTAATAGCACGAATTTCACCAGCTGTTCCAGAAGCCGCTGTACCAACACCAAGACTGTTCATCCTGTAATTATTGCTGTTGTTGAGTGCATTTGCACTATCAGCTGTTGCAGCAGTTGTAGATGAACTTGCGCTGGTTGCGCTGGTTGCACTGGTTGCACTGGAAACTGTAATACCGTATGTAATTGTGTTTGACAACTGTGTTGCAGCCATCGTACCAGTAATTTTAGTATTTGCCACACTAGCAAGTTGGTCACTTGTTACTGTACCAGTAAGTTTAGTTGTAGCTAAACTTGCGATTTGAGCATTCGTGATAGTACCATCTATCTTATTATTGGCTATTGATGTAATCCATGACGGATCGGCATAACTACCATAAGTATAAACACCACCAGTTACAGTACCTGCGTTACCTGAAATATTAGTTGCGTATGTTGCATCCGTATTGGCCAATGCATTATATACAAACGCTGTGGTCGCCATTGTGGTATCATTATTAGATAATGTAGGAGTTAAACCAAACACACGACCAGTAAATGTTGTTCCAGACTTTAATGCAACAATAGATGCTAAACCATCAACAGCTAATTGAATTGTATTTGCACTTCCACTAATTGTGGAGTTAATTGTGTATGGAATATTATTTGCATAATAAGGATTCAGTATATAACCATCAACTTCAAGTAAAATTACTGCACCAGTCGCAGGTGCACTATTGAATGTAACGGTTGTTCCGTTTGTTTCTGTATATGTTGATGCGGCTTGACGAATACCATTAATAAAGACTCTTAATTGATTTGCGCCTGGAGTGTATGTTGGTGCAGTAAATGCTGTAACAACTTGGTTACCAGTATATGTCAATCTTGTTGAATTGATTGATGTTCCTGGTGTTGCACCACCACCGCCAGCTGGCGCTGCAGCCCAATAGTAAGAACCTGAACCACCCGTTGCCAAAACATAACCAGATGTAACACCAACAGCACTTGGTAACAAGCTTGTTAGTGCATCTCCGGATGAAGTTGCACCTGTACCACCGTTAGGTATTGATAATGCTGAAGTTAATGTTAAACCAGCAAAAGTAGGAGAAGCACTTGTTCTTAGGTCTTGTGATGTACTAATTGCCAAGGTGTTTGCTGTTGTCGCCACAGCAGTTAAACCATTATTACTTGTGAATCTGACACTACCACTTGATGCAGTAATTGAACCTGTTGTACCTACAATAGTATTTGCGGATGTATTGGCACGTGAGAATGCTGAATTTCCATAAGAACCAGCAGAACTTACGCCGGCTTGCAAGAAATTGTTTGCAGCCGTAAATGTTGTATATATTGTGTTAGCTAAATTTGCTGTTGCAACATTTGATGTGCTTGTATCAGATAAAGAACTACTGAGATATTCATCTGTAAGAATTCTATTAAAATTATTTGAGGTAACATTTAATATATCAAAATATTTTGATGTTTCATTCCAACGAATTGCTGCATTAGAACCACCAGAAGAACCTCTGTTTACACTAATAGAGCTAATTTGTGCAGTTGCTGAACCAGCATTTAATGTAAATGTATTTGAATTGTATACAGTTGTTCCATTAATAACAAAATTACCACCAACACTTAATTGGCCAACTGTTTGTAAAGAACCCAAAAACCCAGCAGCAGAGTTTGCATCTAAAAGTGATGTGATTCTTGCTATTGGTGTGGTTAATTCTGTATTTGCTGTTAAACTATTGGTATATGTACCACCAGTCACCGATACCGAAGATGTATTAATAGTTGTATTTGATTGTACTATATTAGTAGTAATTTTGGTTAATGCATTTAATGTGCCGGTTGTAGTTGTGGTTGAAACCGTTAATGCAGCAGTATTAACATAATTATTTGATTGTAAATATGGTGTAATTACACCGGTGTTAGCTTGAATTGTATCAACATAGGCCGCACCAGAAAAACTAGCAACTGTACCTATTACACTTGAATTTGAATTCAATACATTTGTATATGTTGTTCCTGTAATACTTGCCGTTGCAGTATTTAATGAAATATTTGCTTGAACTGTATTTGCAATTAAATTATACCGTATTGTGGTATTACCACCCATGTTTGTATTATTTGCAACCGATAAACTAAGTCCGGAAGCTTGTGCTATCAATAAACCATTGATGTTTGCTTGTCCTGCGTTTGTTAAACCTAATGTTGTATTTGAGAAATAAACTTGTCCACCGACACCTAAATTGTTGTCTACGTTAGCTGAAGATCCAACACCTTGCACAAGAAGTTGTTTCTGTACAACAATGTTACCATTTGATTGTAAAGCATTCTTTGTGGTTTCACTTAAATATAATGTGCCAGAATCTTTAACGTAGTCGCCTGTTGCTATTGTATTGTTTTCTGCAATAAGAGCATCGGTCGCAACCATCCATTGACCAAATGTATTGGCATAACTTATAGTTGATACTGTATTTGCCATTTTAACCTTTTTCTAATAGTTTTACTATCAGTTTTTTAATATCTGATATGTCGTTTTTGATGTTGTTCATTTCTGATCTAACATTATTTATTTGCTGAGCTTGAGTTTCAGCAAATTTGCGTTTAACTTTATAATCTTCTGCGCCAGATATATCCTTGTTAATCAAGGCCATACTCTCCGTATCACGATATAAATATGTTCCGTTTATTGGTAATAAAGCCATAATTAGAATGTTGTATTAACGTTGCCTGGAAGTGCAATTGCACGTAAATCGGTTGCAAATGGTACATATGTGTTATCTGAACTTGTCATAACCACTTTGATAGCAAATTGACTAAATGATGTATATGTTTGTCCATTTTGACTTGTATATGTTACATAACCTTGGTCAACACCTGAAGTTCCTGGTGCAAATACAAATTCATATTTGTCATCTCTTGTGTTTGAATATAATGAACCGGAACTTTTAATCTTTGTCATTAATTGCCATGAACTGTCATCAAATGTTTGAGTATCATTTCTGTTCAGAATCTTGTAATATACAAGAATGTCAGTATTTACAGGACGATAAGCAGTTAAGTAAACATTTAGGTCACCCGAATCAAATGTTGGATCCAGAACAACCTTCTTACTTACATATTTAGCCAACATGTTACCGTCGTTTTTGGATGTTTCACCTGTAACGACTGCGGTTGCACTTGTACCAGGTGTATTATTGGCGTCTGTAATTGTAATTGTCGGTGTTGTAATATAACCAGAACCATTACTTGTTAAGTAAACTGATTGAATTATACCACCAATAATATTAGCAGCAGCTTGTGCTGTTACACCACCCAAACCTGTAGGTGCAGAAACCGTAACGGAAGTACAACTTGCATTGTAACCTGTTCCAGCAGAAGTTAATGTGATAACAGAATTTGACAACTCACCGTTGTTAATATTCCATTTAATTCCATATACAGAAAGACCAGCATCAGAAATTATTGGACTTACTGCATTATCACCTGTTCTTAATTGACTGTATAAGGAGAATGATGTATTAGAATTTGCAAGCAATACACGTTCACCTAGACCATCAGACAAATAAATGTCGTCTTGAGTTGGTGTTCCAAATTTACCTGGATTAATATATTTTGTTCCTGCAGCAGTACCACCAACTAATGTTGCATTGTATGAATATCCAACTGATGTTGTGGAAGGCAAGAAATCGGTTGTTGTAATATTAAATGCATCAATCAGAGAATCTGTTGTAGAGAATGTATCTGTTGTACCTGAAAGGTTATTTGCATTCAAATAATAATTAATACTTTGGTCAATAAATGTTCTTTCTGGTAATTTATTTGGAACAACATATTGAATTGTTGGACTTGCAGCTGTATCAAATAAACAACGGTCAGCCACAAACATCAAACTTTGATTTTGGTCTGCTGTCCATGTTTGTGAATTTTGTGATGTGAATAATCCACCAGTATATGGTGCACCACTAATTTTTGTAATTGATGTTGGTAATGGATCATTTGGTAAATTCTTCACAGAAGAAGAAAGTGCTGTATCTCCATTCGATGCAGTCCACATTGTGTATTCATTTGAATTAGATTTCAATATGAATGCATATAATACACCAGGTTGAATATAAACTGGCGCAGAGAATGTAAATTGTGTAGATGTATTTGAATCCAAATATTGCGGAGAACTAGATGTTTTTACCATATCAGGTGTCAATGAAACAACTGAATGGTCTAATGTATTACCATCTGGATAACCATTTTGAGTACCTACAATAGTCAATCTAACTGGTGAATTGTTTAATGTTGGTTTTGAAGCAAAGAAGAACGATGCTGAGCTCAAGAACATACCATTAGGGAAATTAGTTTTATCAACAATAAATGTTTGTGCAACTGGATCCCAAGGATCATAATT
>Ga0209353_10000057_pt1 | contig 65374 bp, 91 predicted proteins | sample LauGreSpBDMM15SD_2_FD_187561 | JGI IMG/M metagenome (GOLD analysis project Ga0209353, IMG submission 187561) | Freshwater lake microbial communities from Lake Michigan, USA - Sp13.BD.MM15.SD (SPAdes) (version 2) | ecosystem: Environmental > Aquatic > Freshwater > Lake | place: Lake Michigan... | reverse complement strand
TGTATGATTTGTAATAAAGTGCGAATTAACTAATCCTTTATCATATTGTACGCCGTCTAATATTTCAATTTCAGTTTCCGCTAATGCCGATGTCTCCATCATAACAATCCCCGTTTCCTTAACCGCCCTAAAAGCGTCCCCAATAATTTTACCTAAGACAGGGTCGTTGTTTGTTGATATAGTTGCAATCTGGTCAATCATTGTTCCTGTTACCGGTACAGCAATAGAATCTAAATATTCAATTACTTTTTCAACAGTAGCTTCAATGCCGTTTTTAAGTTCTCTCTGGCTAATAGTGTCTTTAACTCTATAAGCCTCAGATAAAATAGCGTGAGCTAATACCGTTGCCGTGGTTGTTCCGTCTCCCGCTTCTTTAACTGTTTTCCTGGCTGCTTCTTTTAAAAGCGTTGCCCCCATATTTTCAATAGGGTCTAACAGTATAATAGAATCAGCAACTGTTACGCCGTCTTTTGTAATGACAGGGTTGCCTGTTCCGTCTTCTAACATCACACATTTACCGCTCGCCCCAAGAGTTGAGCTAACTGCTAGTGTTAATTTTGTAATACCCTCAAATACCTTGTTCTTGGCATCATCACCAAAACTAAGGTTTTTGACAATTGCATCTGACATATTTATTTTATTTAATTAGATTGATATAGTTTATTATCACTTGTTTATATGTATTTTTACTAACCTTGCCCTCTATACTTCTTGCTATATAGCTTAGAAGTTTTTATCTTAGAAGTCTTTGTTTTAGAATGTATTCCTGGTCTAGATACTTTTATAGTATTTTTTTTAGCAACCGCTGTCTGTTTTGCCATAGTAAATATAACATTATTAATATTAATATAGGTATTAATAATACCCAATAATTTTGTTTTTTATCTATTTTCTTTTCTTTTGTTTTTATTACTTCTGTCTTAACTACCTTATTAGTACCCGTCGAGTCTTTAGACTTCGTATAAGACGTTTTATTTTTGTTAGAATATGAAACATTGTTTTTATTTTTTTTAATGCTTAGAATTACATTTTTATAACTTACACCATTAACTATTATTTCTTTTGTAGTGTCTATTGGGGTTATTTTTAATTCACTATTTTCATTAATTATAACTATATTTGTAGAATCTATTTTTTTTTCTGTTTCTATAGTTATAACTTTAACTTTTGTTTCAACTATACTGTCTTTTTTAATATCAGTTTTATCTACAACAACTTTTCTTGAAGCGCAAGATAACAACGTGAGTAATAATGTAATTAATAAGATTTTCTTCATTTTATGTTATAGTTAGAGTTATCTCTTTAGCTGGCTTCATTTTCGCGAATAAAGATTCAAAAGCTTTTCTTGATTGACCTATGAAATCCTTTGACATTGTTTTACCTACCAATATACAACCTTCAGTATCGTGATTTGTGTTACCTGGATGTATCCGTATTCCTTCGAAATTAGGTACATTTAATAACAAAGGTAACAACTTTTTAAATCTATTAGATTGATTTATTATGACTTTATATGTTCCTTTAGGAATAGCTGTTTCAGATTTGATCTTAACATCTCTTTCTATATCTTCTAGTGTATAACATTCCCATTTACCATCTATAGTCATTTCGCCTATGGTGGACTTTTCTGTTTTATAAAGTCTCTTTATTGTTATTTTCATGTTTATTTTTTAATTTAATATTTATCCAGTCATATATTTTCATACATGTATATGTTATTGACATAATCAATAATATAATTTTCAATACTATTTCCAAGTTTGTGAAACTTATTATCAAGGTTAGTGCATTTAATGCATATAAGCGAATAGAACATTGATCCATTAGTTTTTAATCTTTAATATTGTATCTGTGAATCCTTGAATACTAATATAAGCTGTCGCTATTATAACCCAGTCAGTTGACGTTATATTACCAGTAAACAAACCAGTACACGCCACTACAAAAACCATTAATTTTCTTGATATGAATTTATTTAATATTATATCTAATTCTTGTCTACTCATTTATTGATTTTTTTACGTGGTTATTATCAAATTTATCCAAAATCCAAACTAATGTTTTACCTGCTTTTGTGAGCGTTCCATCTCTTTCATTTTTACCTAAAGCACTTGAAATAGTCTCTTCAATGTTTCCAAACTTATATCCTTTGTCGGTTCTTAGCGTTTTATTCCATAATGTCCTAAACTCCCTATTTGCAAATTTATCTAAGTTGATTGCACTGCTTAAAAAATACCCACATTTATTATCTACAACAAACCAATTAATAAAAGATAATGGCAGGTATAAAACATAAGCCGTTATGAATAATAGAAAGTTTATCATTATTATATTGGTTCTTCAATAACGGGTTCTTCAATAACGGGTTCTTCAACTACAGGTTCTTCTACAATAGGGTCAGGAGTTATCTCCCAATCAATCGGCTCTAATCTGTAAATAGTTTTCCCTGTTGGCAGTAGATTTGTTGTTGTATCTATTAGCAACCCAATTTGAATTTTCTTTAAATCTTTAACCGTTTTTGATAATCCCGATAAATCAAAATTAACGTCAATATAATCAGACAATTGGTCTATTTGACTGTTTAAATATCTTACTATTTTAGTGTCGTGGCATACTTTAAATCCGTCAATAAAAACATAGTCTTTGACCGTTAATAAATACCCTTTTTTGTCAACTACGTAAGAATCTATTTCTAATATAACTATCGACTGTCTGTCGCCCCTTTTTTCGTAAAATATTGGTTGTTTTGTTTGTACCATTTTTATTTTTATTTATTGATTAAACCATTGAGCAAATATAATTCCGTTACTTCCAGTACCAGCGGTGGCATTTTGTTTACCCGCGCCGCCACCTGCGCCATAACCATTCCCAGGCTTTCCTGCAAGTGTGTTTCTAACTCCAGCACCACCAACACCCCAACCTTTAGGACTTGAACCACCTCTTGCAGATGGAACTGCTGCGGATGCTGTTGTGCTATCATCCCCTGATTGACCTGCAATATTTATATCTCCATCTGAAGCGCCACCACCCGCTCCACCATTGCTACTTATAGCATTAACACCACCACCACCACCATTTGCTAACAAATCAAACCCCAATATAGTAAATGTTGTATCTGTACCAGCCGTAATTTGCGCCCCTCCTACTCCAATAGCACAAGTATAGTTACCAGGTGAAAGCCCTGTGACTGTTTTAAAACAATATCCACCTCCTCCTCCACCTGAACCTGATGCTCCAGCAGTTGCTAACACTGAACCAGCTCCACCACCACCACCAACAAGTTCAATATTAAATATGGTAGATGTAGTTATTCCGACACCTGTCGGTACAGTAAATGTTGTCCCGCTTGTTACAATTATTGTTCCTGTTTGTGGTGCAACTCCACCACCCGACACAACTAAATCACCGCTACCTAATAAACTATTTCCATTTATTGTTTTAATATTTGTAGCTGAAACTAATGTGTTTTGTTTTCCACTAAATTGATCTTGAATCGGGCTTGTAACGTTTTTTACATTAATTAGTTCTGACAAACTTGGATATGTTGCAAGTGGTAAGCTAACTACATTTTTATTAGCATCAAATGAAGCTATTGTAGATGCTGTTTCTAATTGCAATTTTAAACCATTATTGTCAATCCTAGCTACTTCTACACTTCCTATTACTCTTGTAAATTTAGCTATTGAAGCAGTGTTATTACCTCCTACAACATCTAGCGCAATACCTTGGTCAGAGGTAATTTTTAAAGCGTTTGCCGACAAGTTAATATCTACTGTTCCTATAAAATTTTTGTTTCCAGCAAATGTCTGTGTACCCGTTGTGACAACTCCACCAAAAGAAGCTGACGCTGGTTGTAGATTTAAAACAGAGCCGGTTATTGTAGCGGCGTTAGCGTTAGGTGTTGTTCCTATCGCTGAGAGTGAGACAGAACCTCCACTCCCTGTAGTAGTAGAACCATCAGCCATTAAATACTGAGAGGGAGATCCACCTGATTTTATAAATGAATTTGCAGTTATCTTACCATCATTAGCTACAAACGCTTGATTAACACTATTCTTTTTAAATTCAACTATATTACTTGCCGCGCTATTGGTATTAAATATAGCGGAAACACTGTTTACCGAAGAAGAATAAATACCTGCACTGTCTTCTGAAAACGTTTGAATACCATCGCCTCCTACAGATGTCGCATAAACACCAGCTCCATCTTCTGAATTTCCAGTTACACCAGTTCCTGTAGTTGTATTAGTTCCTGTTATAGCATCGCCAGTTGAAACTGTAGCATTCATTGAGGTGGTAAATGTTTTTGCTCCTGCGAATGTCTGTACTCCAGTTGTAACAACACCACCAAAAGAAGCTGATGCTGGTTCTAAGTTTAAAACACTTCCAGTTAACGTTGCTGCATTTGCATTAGGTGTTGTTCCTATCGCTGATAGTGATACAGAACCTCCACTCCCTGTTGAGGTTGAGCCGTCAGCCATAAGGTATTGTGTTGCCAATCCTCCTGATTTAATTAATTTAGTAGCAGTTAGTTCCCCTGCTTGGTTTACTGTTAGTTTATTGACCCCGTTCTTGTTTAAATCTATAAAGTTACCTGTTGATGCTGTTAAACTATTTATAACTAATCCTTTATTAGAATTTTGTAAATTGGTTTCTATTGCAATTGAACCATCGCCGTTTACTTGCAATCCTATGCCTGTTCCTGTTTCAGCTACTATCCCAATGCCGGTATTAGAGTACCCAATTATTCCTTGAGCTGAAGAAGAACTTGCATAAATAGCTGAATTGCTTACTGATGTTACATCTAATCCAATATTTGTAGAAGCTACGCTTATAATCACCGGGATACTAGTAGTCCTACCTGCCGTTGTAACTTGTTGTAAAGTAGGAGTTACACCACCTCCTGTCATCGCTATCCAACTTCTAACGCCTAAAGTTGTTGAAGACAATACATAGCCATCAACTAGCGGGTTACCTAATGAATTTTCTTTTGTACTTAAACTAGTGGTTAAATAACCTTTGTCTATTAATGTTCTATCGTCATAGCTTAAAGATAAATCAGAAGCATATTTAATTGGTACGGTTGATTGCAGTCTAGTCCTACCTATTCTAAATATACCTGAAGTAATTCCATTTCCAATAGAATTTCCAATATTAAATGAGTGTTCTGCAGCTGCTGTTGCTGAAGCTTCAGCACTACCAGCCACGTAAGAAGTACCAAAGAAATTAGTGGATGTCTGTGTAAATGGTTGTACAACACCAACATTTGGGTTGCCTATAATCATGGTAAAGCTCGCTTGTGACCTTTCTAGTTTCAGCTGAATATTAGAGCCAATAGGCCCTATAGTAACTAAACTGTTTACTGCTGCAATACTTCCAAAATTAGCTACGCCAAATTCATTTATAAAGCCAACTAATGTATTTGCTGAGTTAAGAAATTGTAATTGCTTGCCAGACACCATTTTTACTTGAGTATGACCTATGTTATTATTCCTTATATCGTCTCCTGTTTTTGTCCAGTATTGAGAACTAATTAGTCCTGCATTAACAGCATCGACTGTAGGAAACTTAGTTCCTGTGCCGTCTATTGTTAGTGAGTTTTGTTTATTTGAATCATTTGCTGGAGTAAATCCTAATACAGTTGCAACTGTTTTGTTCTCCCAAATATCAGTTGCAGAAGTATAAGCTAGAACATTATTATTTGCAGCAGTTGTTATCTTTACATTGTGTAATTCATCTAACTCATAACCATTATCTACTTTGACAAATATAGTTCCTTGTGTTATATGAGCGTGAACTACATAACCAATTATGATTAAATGATTTGGAGCAGTTGGTTTTACTTTTGTAATTTGACCTGCAACTGTTGGAGATAAATATAAAATGTCCCCATCTAACCACATTTCTGACTGCAAAGAACCTGTTGTATTAATATTTCTAACTAATCCACTTGTAGTTATAAATCCTTCTTGATTATTAACTATTGTTTCAGTAACTAATCCTATTGTTTCGGCACTTAAAACATCACTAGTAGCTTGTGCTAGATCAACTTTCATTCTTTGACCTTGAGCACCTGTCACTCTTACTGCTTGGTAATTAGATTCTAGTAAGTCTATATTTGTAGCCGTTTTATTAACAACCCTTATAACTTGTTCTTGCCCTATTTGTAAAGTAACATTACCGCCTTTTAATTTTAAATCTAATGTTCCATCTGTATCATTGTAACACATAGAACCAGCAGTAGTTGGTACACTAGTAGGTGAATTATCGAATTCTAAATTCCCTAATTGAATACCAAACTCTCCTAAATTTACATCAGATACTGCTCCTGTATATGGGACTGAATTTGATATTTTAGTCTTTTCAGCAGGAGTTAATAAACCTGCGTTTGTGCCATCAGCTAAAGGTAAAGTTGCATCTTCACCTGTGTCACTTGTTACTATTCCATTTGTTGGACTTGGTGTATACCCTAAATTAGTAGCACCACCTCCTGAATATTGGGGTATATTAAGTACACCATTTTCCTCATCTAGTGTAGCAGGGCCGCTTGTCTCGAGTGTAGTTAATGTTATTTTTTTCTGAAAGTCACCATTAAGTGTAAAAAATTCCGCCAAATCTTGTAATAGAAAATTTCTAGTAACAGTTTTTAGTTTACCATTAGAGATTATCTTCGTAGTACCTACTAGCTCGTCAGATGGCTGTATGTCATCGTTTATTGGGTATGAATATATTATAGCCATTTTTTTATGTTGATTTTAATAATTCAATTTCAGCTTTTAATTCTTGTATAGCTTTAATCATAGGCGCGATAAGTTCATCATAACCAATTGATAAAACATCTTGTCCTTGTGAAATTTTATGGTCTTGGAATCCGCCAAAATCAACTCCAGTTTCTTCTATTATTTCTTTAACTTCTTGCGCAATTAAACCGTGATGGTATCTACTTCTTTTATTAGTGCCATCGTGGGTTAGATTATCCAATTTAACAGATTCCAACCAAGCATCCATAACTATTTTATACGCTTCTTTTTCTTCTTCAGTTGCGTCTTTATTTAATTGAGTTGGGGCTTCTGCTTTGTAATCTTCACGCATATCCCATTTATAATCAACAGGTCTTAATTTAGATATAAAATCTAATCCTAAAACTGTATCTCTTACATCGGCTTTATCACGTAAATCAGAACGATTTTGAACTGTTCCATAAACGTATGTCGTAGTTATTGAATTTCCTAATTGAACTTGATGATTATTTGTTATTTGACTGTCATTACCTAATCCAGATACGTTAGAAAATGTTGTATTTCCATTTAAAGCACCAGTCCCAATGCCAGTGTTAAGGCTTCCTGTTGTATTTGCATTTAAAGCCCCAGTCCCAATACCAGTATTATGAATTCCTGTTGTATTATAATATAAAGAATTTTCTCCAATAGCTACATTGCTACCCCCTGTCGTATTACTATATAAAGTTTGAACTCCAAATGCTGTATTATCTTCACCTGTTGTATTTAATCTTAAAGAATTTAATCCATTTGCCGTATTATAACTTCCTGTTGTATTATCTCTTAAAGCCCCATTCCCAGTTGCTGTATTATAATTTCCTGTTGAGTTAGAGGTTAATACGAAAGTTCCTAAAGCAACGTTGTCAGCACCAGTTGTATTAACTCTTAAAGATTCATAACCAACTGCTACGCTACCATTTGCCGTACTTAAAGTTAAAGTATTGTTTCCAACCGCTGTATTATAATTTCCTGTTGCGTTAGAATTTAAAGCATTTGTACCAATAGCAGTATTTTGAGCAATATTTCCTCCGCCTTTGCCTATTTTTACTCCATTTATTACAGCATCTGAATTAGTTGTTACTGTTCCCACAAATGCAGGAGAGGCAATATTAGCTTTTAAATCAACGGATCCTATTGTGGCATATAGTAACGTTGCCGCTTCCGCCGCTTGTATTACCGCGGTTGCCACGCTTAATGCTGTTACCGATGCGATTGTAAATGTTCTGGTTCTAGGAACGCCCTCGATTCCTGGCTCGGCCATTTCTGTTCCTATTAAAAGATCTTGTGGGTCAGGTATTCTTACCGGGTATGAATATATTATAGCCATATTTTTTTTACTAACAATTCCATTTGTCTAATGCGAGTTTTTTTCTTGTTGATTCTCCGTTTGGTTTTTTCATTGGTCCAGGCATACCAGACATTCTTGCACAAAAAGATTTACGTCTCTTCGCGTCTTTGCTACCTGCTTTTAATTCCGATGGTTTTTTAGTAACCGCAGTTTGTAATTTAGATCCTGGGTTTTCTCTTCTATATGAAGCAACCCCTTTTGCGTTTAATCCTCCTTTAGGATCCTTGCCTTCTTTTCTAGTCCATGCTGCTGTTTTTGCCATGCTATTTCTTTTTAGTTCTATTTGTCGATGCGTTGTACGTGAAACTACTTGCCGGTTTACCTGTTACTTTAGAAGCCCTATCTTTAGCGCGCTCTTCAGCCGTCATTGCGTTTCGTTTTTTACCATGCGTGGTTAATGTTCTGCCATCTGCTTTTAAGTCGCCGCGTTTCTTGAGTATACCAATGGCCATTGCCCGACTACCAACTTGCGCCGATAGTCTATCAATCAACTGTCCTTTACCCATAGCTTTTTGAGTAGCCATTAAAACCTATAAGTTACTCTTGCGCCTACACCTGCCTTTTGGCCGGCATATTTATTGGCAGACAAAGATACGCCTACTGTAAGGTCCCTAGGTCCATTTTGACTTCTTAGTTTAAATGCCATGCTATTTCTTTTTACTTTCTATTTTCTTTGCTTGTGCCAACATTGCTTTTGTTGGTTTTTTACCAGAACCTTTATTGGCTCTTACGTTGTCCCATAATCCTCTTTCAGATTTAGAACCATCTTTTCTTTTAATCATTTCTTTCATAGCGTTTTTATTATTACCAGCATCACCAATCCAAAGACCTTTATGCCCTTTAATACCTAGTCCTTGGAGACCAATGCCTTTCGTAATCATTATTTTAAATATTAAAGTTAATCTAATAAGTCCGTAAAAAACCCCTTTTTCGTAAGGTCTTCAGGGTTCTTGCTTGCTCTACTTTGAGCATTATCTATTTCATCCTGAGTAAATAAAATACATCTTTCGTTAGACCCGTCCTCATCTTCCACCTGCACCGCAATGTAAGAATAAGCCGAACCAAATTTTCTTTCTTTATTTTCTACTTGAATTAATCTACCTTTCACTACTTTAGCCATGTCTATTTGTTCTTATTTATTTTATATTTCTTACCACTCTCCTTCTTAGTTCCCTCACCTTCATTACCCCTATTCTGCTTTACAGATTCAAACCTACCGTCCTCATGGTCATAGTCCTTTCCTTTAGCAGAAGGGTTCTTACGATGCATCCTTTGGGAATGTGCTTTCTTCTCTTTTCTTTCAGCGGTCATTGCAAACGCTTTATCCCGCACAGCTTTTGCTTTAGCCGCAGCAGGTGATAATTTCTGTGCCATATCTTAAATTTAATATAGTTATATACTCACGCAAGAAACCAAAATCTTACAGCATCGTAAAACAGTGACGTTAGCCTACTACTATATAATATAACTAGCTAATGTCGCTATTATAGCACAACAAGTAGTTCCTAAAAAAAATATAATAAAAAATTTTTTAGTAGCCCGGCGTAGTCTCGCGTGGAGGTAAAAGCGTATTGTCAGATATATATAATTAAGGGGCTATATACGTATTTTCATTTTTCCAAACGGAAACGGAATTGCATTTCATTTTGCCGGGTCCCCGAATATATTCCGGCTTTCGGCGTATCGTTTCGACTTTCCCGTGGGATTCCGTGAACGGTTCCGGCTTTCCAGGGCTGGCTGCTAGCTGCTGCTACGTGCCGTGTGTACGTTATTATGTACGATATGGTATTATATGTACGTAATACAATACATTCCCGTATGACGGGGCTATGTGCGCTATGTGGCATTATGTTACGACACGGAGCGGAGCGACGCTGAGCGTGTATAGCAACGCGTATAGCATTTCCTACAAGACGAATACGAAGTACATTTGATAATATATATGTAACAAATAAATACTACAAAATGTCAGAAGAAGAATTAGAATTACTATATCAAGAAGATGAAGTCTACGTACAAGCGTGGAGATCAAGCCTAACTCAAGAACAATTAAACCAACTAAACGAATACATCGCATGAAAAGATTAAATGATCTACATCCACAAACGAGACTCGACATGATCGAGGAAACAAGATGGCAATTCGGCCAGGACTGGGTCCAAACGTGCATCACGCACAACTTCGCGATCTCAGGCATGTGCAAGTGGGATGAGACCCGACAAGGAGCTTCGTACTGGGCATGGGTTGACTCCGAAGAGTTCGATCCAGCACTGAACTAACATAACGGAATTCGGTCCTTTAATCGGGACCTTTTTACTCCACTCGATGGAATTGGCAGCCGGGACCGTGCGAGCTTGCGAGCGGAGCTCGTGTATAGCATTTACAGTCTGAATACGAATGGTATTTGATAATATATATGTAAGTAACAAAGTAACAAACTAATCTAAATAAAAATAAAGTAACTTACAAAACCAATACGAATTGAATTTGATAATAATAATGAATATAAAAACAAACAATATGAACGAAGAAACTAGAACTGACTTACTGAACTATTTAAACAATAATAAAATCAAATATATTTTTGATCCAGAAACTGAACAAATAATAGTTGACTTAACTATAATAGAATAAAAATGCTATACAACTTCTTACAGTCTAGATACGAACAGACTTTGATAATAATAATGTAACTAACAAATAATAATATAAACTTTAAATTAAACAACTATGAACAATCAAGAATTATTACAACAAGCGATCGCTAAATTATCAACTGCTGACTTGGCTTTAATCTATCCGCCGATCGAACGAGCTAACTTCGTAGTCAGAAAGAATTGGCTTGGCCGAAATCAAGTAATAACTTTCATCAACAACAAAAATCAGAAAGTAACTTACAATCATGATGAAGTATTAAAAGTCATGCTACCAAAGCTATCAATAATGCCATGTTGGATTAAAAGACAATACTGGTCACAATCTACTGATATGCCAAGTAATGTCAGACATCTAGCTAACATTGAAAATCTAGAAGTTGTTGAATTATCAATCAAGAATGCAACAATTGAAGTTGAAGTTGAAATCAATGAAAATTCAAAAGAATTTCAAGATGCTGAAGCAAGTCTAAGTTAGACTGCTTTGGCTCCCTACGGGGATGCTATACACTTACAGAACGAATACGAAGTACAATTGATAATAATAATGAATCTAAAATAAACAACTATGAAATAAACAACTATGAAACTAATAATTGGAATGCTAATCGGAACTATTGTAACTACGGTTGTGCTATACACGCCAAAAGACGCTACGGAATATCAATTCACAGTAATCGATAATTGCATCGAAGTACGTGACTACGATCGAACAGTCGGCACCGTAATGCTCGAAGGTAAATTGAAGCAAATGATCGATAAAGATAACGAATAACACATAAAAAACAGCGACGTTAGCCTGCTATTAGTAGTTATAAGCAGCTAATGTCACTCTTTTTGCTATACACTATGTTAGCCTGGCTTTGAGATAGCGCCGGAAGAGTAGACTCCGTCCTACAACATACCCAAATTTGAGGTAAAACGATCATTTCTCACCGTTTTCGAAGTAAAACGTGTATAGCACCGCTTACAAAACGAACACGAATGACTTTTGATAATAATGATGTAACTAAAAACAACTACTATGAGTGAATACAAGATTATTGAGAGTAAAGAGATCGTATGGTGCAACCAAGATGACCGCTATGTCTACATCGAAAAAGTAGGAGACGATATTGTTGGACTAAATTTCATGCAAGGCGAAGAAATTGACATCTTTAAAATGTACTTTTGCAAGAATTGCGTCGAACTAACTAAGTTCTACAATGCTATACACCGTTACCTCGGAGGCAAATGCGAACTCGACCGTATCAACCAGGCAATCTGGGCTTATGTATCGTACCGAAATGACTAAGGCTTAGTGAAGTCAGGGATTATACCATTATCTCTTTAAAATCGATTAAACATCTATCCACCCTTACAAAACGAATACGAGATTGATTTGATAATATAAGTGTAACTAACAATAACTAATTCTACTATGCAAGATTACTATGGAATGACTGAAAAAGAGTACTTTACCTATATGTTTGGCGAAGAATTTATGAACTCTAATAACAAAGGTTCTTTGGCGGAATACCCTGAAGAAGAAGAATACATACAAATGTGGCGAAATTCGCTAACAAATGAGCAAATAAATACCATATAAATGCAGATAAATCAGAATGCACTACAAGATATAGAATATAACAAATATAATAAATAAAAAATAGAAAATATGAGTTTAGTAAGTGATTGTTGCGGTGCATACACCGACATGGAAGAGTATGGATTATGTCCAGATTGTATGGAACATTGCGAATTTTACGATGATGAGGAAGATGAATAGTATAGATAGATTAGTGTGTGAGTGTATTGGAATTATAAGAAATGATTTCCAATTTGATCGAAGTGACGATGGTTACTTAGGATTTATAAATATCGAACCTATTAATAGTGGTGAATATACTTTAGGTTATACAACCTTAGCTGAACACTATAAATACTATGAGTCAATATTAAATGCAAGTGGATTATATTTTGAAAATATACCTAATAAATATGAAATGATAATTTATAAAAAATAAAGTATGATAGGAGATAACCAAATTGTAGAGTATATTAATCCGTATTTTCCGGATCGACAAATGTACAAATGTAATATTGAGAATTCAACATATCACACCGATGACTATGGTAAATTAGTTGATTGGATTGTTGATAAGACTGTTAATGCCGAGTACTATGCGGAATTAAAAAGATTAAGTAACATAGCGTGCGCTAGCTTTATGGCGGATGTAAAATATAAAGATTAATATGGAATATAAAATTAGAATTGTAGAAACGGCATCTAGAGTGCTATACATCGATGCTGTTGACGAACAAACAGCGGTTGACATTGTCACCGATCAATACAGTAAAGCTGAAATCGTATTAGACTGGGAAGACTTTGATTGCACTGACATCATGGCAATATAACACCCTTACAAAACGAATACGAATTAGATTTGATAATATTGATGTAACTAAAACAAACTACTATGATATTCTTAAACAAGCAAATTAAGTCTTCAGCTGACATGAAGTCTTTCGTCGACAATCTAGTATTAAACGATAGATTATTTCACTTTGAAGACGATCCGGCTGACGTGATCGACAAAACAGACAAAGCTATATTCACTGATGCTGAATGTATATTAGTAAACAAACGAATTGGCGAGATCTGCGAATTAAATTTATTAGAATCTGCATTTAACTATGCTTTAACCGAATACTTAAACGACTAAACACTATGGTTATAACAATAACAAAACAAGAAGCTAATGTAATTCAAGTGGCTATTGACCACTTAAAAGACGAGCATACAGATGTACTCGCTGATGCCTTAAGATGCAATGATAACCATCAAGTACATGCATCATACCACATACTAAGAATGATCGACGAAATACACGAAGAACTAGCAATAGCGTTAGCAAATCAATAACCTTTACAGAACGAATACGAATTAAGTTTGATAATAATAATGTAACCAATACTAAACAACTATGAACAAAGAAAAAAAATCAATCAAGTTTTTAAAGAACAATTTTATTAAACTAAACGGTGTGCTATACACGTCATATCTTGTCGGTGATCTACCCTCAAAGTTCGGATTTATAACTAATGACGAAGATCAAGACGGCTACTCTGAGTGGTTCAATTTAAACGGTTTAACCTATATAATCAAAGACTAATGATAGTAATAGCGAACAATATGAAAGAAGCGTGCCAATATCTTGAAGAAAAGAAAGCACATAACCGAGCGAACAGGATCAATGCCGTAAATACTGATGGCATGTGCAAACAGTTTAATAGCGATGACTATAAACAAGTTAAAACGAAGATGAAGTCTTCTTATGGCGCGAAAGCGAGTGCATTTAGTAGAACAAAATTATGGAATCACTATAACCTAACATTAACCGAAATTAAAGAAAAATATTAATATGAAAAGAGTAGTACATTTTGATGCGGAAAACATTGATATAACAGAAGTAACTGACAGTTGTAATGTTGGTATTAAATGGAATAACGGTCCCAAGAATATCGTTGTTAAGAAAGATGAAGATTCGTTTGCAGCAATGTCCCTTAACGACTTATCTGTAGCGTACTCTTGGACAAAACCAACTAAACGTGAGTTTGTAAGACAAGCGTTAAAACAGAGCCCTGAGGTCTTTGTATTTGACGATAAAAAACAATTAATAACCTGGTTACTTAAAGAAGACTAACATGACTATAGAACAATTAGCAATTAAAGAAACCGACAAGTTTAACTCATGGATGCGGAATATAATACAAAATGTAGAGTATTGCAGCAATGAGAAAATGGTTGAAGGATATAACAGAGTATATAATAATTATTTAAGATTAGAACTAAGCTATGGTAAAAGACGAAATAAAAAGTAAATGGATTGCAATGCGCAACGGCCGAGTAGTTAACCCACAACTCTTGTATGACTATGCTATACACTACCGCGGTATGCAATTAACGGCTGAAGAATTTTCTCTTGGTCTACAGTTCCAAGATATTAACGCAATGATCGATACAGTAGATCACGAATTAGAATTAAACATATTATACGATAAAAACGGACAATTTATAAAAGTAATACAGTAATGAAAAACATAGTAGACATAAGCCATTCCTCTAGCAGGACAGTAGATCGTTATTATTTTGATGTAACTTTGGATGCTGAAGAAATAACATTACCCGGCGGTGAAGTAACAATTGGCGGTGAAACTTACGAAGGCGTATTAATTATAAGAGGAGATCGTAAATATGAACGTGACGAAGAAATAACTATTATCTTTGATGATGATGATCTTGATGATGAGCTATTAGAGAAGCTTGAGCAATTAGTATTAGATCAGTTCTACAGACTGGATACGAATAACAATTGATAATAATAATGTAACCAATAAAATATAACAACTATGAGTGATTTAACTAAAAAAATTAATTTAGTCGGTAGATTTGCTACTTTATCTAAATCTATAGAATTTGAAGATTTCTATTCTATAAACGTATGGGTTCATAAAGATGAAATCAGTTTACAAGGGCATATCAATCCCAATACATTGAGTGCTGCTAAAAAATTAAAAGTTGATTTAGTATTTGACAATGAAAGACAAATGCTAACCGGCGAAACTGAAGATAGTAAATTAAGAATCGTTTTAACATAACAACTATGAAAAAATTAAATGGTCAGGAAGCGTGGTTTTTAAAGGAAGGACTACAAATATTACTTAAAGAATGGAGTAATGATATTAATGAGCACGAAGCTACAGGCGGGCGCGGTATATTTACTGTAGCTTATTTAGAACAAATGGTAAAACAAATAACAAACACAGTAGACGACTTAACACTTAAAAAACATAAACAATAATGGCAAAAGTAACAAATAAAAGTATAAATGGCACAAGCTTTTATAGCACTACGATAACTACCACGGTAGCTAAGTTAAAAGAATTATTTGGTAACCCAAGCTTTGAAGATAACTATGGTGAAGATAAAGTTAACTTCGAATGGGATTGCGAGACTGAAGATGGTGATGTATTTACCATATATGATTGGAAAGAATATAGACAGTTGTCTGAAGATGAATCAGTAGAATTCCATATTGGAGCGATTAGTGAACAAATTAGTGAACAAGCAAAACAAGAAATCAATGAGCAAAGAAATTAAAGAGCAGCTACTACCAAAATGGTTCAACGGTATGCTATACACTGACGGCAGCGAAGTTACTAATCCATTCAGCGGCTACAGCATAGATTTAACACCTGCAGAATTAAGTATGTATGACTTCATTATGGGTTGTGTATATGTAGGCAAACAAGATCAAACCCTTGTTAAAGCGTTAGATTGGTTTAGACGTGCAAATCCTGATGCTTATATGGTATTATTGGATTAATCTACAAAACGGATACGAATAACAATTGATAATATAAATGTAACTAAAATAAATTAAAAATGAAAAACTTAAAAACAGCACAATTTATTCATGAACTTGTAGGAGATACAGGTAGAATATTCAACATCGCTTTTATTAAAAAAGATGGTACAAGAAGATCTTTCAACGCTAGATTTGGCGTGGCTAAAAATCTTACAGGTAAAGGGCTAGCTTATAACCCTAAAAATTACAACTTATTGAAAGTATTTTCAATGGACGATGATAGCTACAGAATGGTAACATTGGCAAGCATCTTAAGAATCAAAGCTAATGGCGTAACAATTAAATTTAACTAACAATGGCAAGCTTACTCACTCAGAATTCCAAATTAAAAAAGACTAGCAAAGTATTAGGTCTTAAAGTATTTAACTTCGGTATACCCGCATATAAATCCGCATCTGGTAAATTAACATGTCCTATGGCTGATGAGTGCGTAAAGTTTTGTTACGCTAAAAAGGGCGCGTATATATGGGGTAATGTAAAACCTGCGTTTGAGAGAAGATACGAGTTAACCAAAACATCAGATTTCATAGTTGAGATGAATGCGGAAATTCAGAAGAAGAAGCCTCAGTATGTGAGGGTTCACGACTCCGGCGATTACTATAGCAGAGAATATCTACAGAAGTGGATTGAGATCGCTAAAAATAATCCCAACGTTAGGTTTTACAGTTACACTAATATGGTTGAACTATTTAAAGAAGTAACTTTACCTGAAAACTATGACGTTATCTATAGTATGTCTGGTAAACAAAAACACATGGTTGACTTAGAAGTTGATCGTCACGCAAGAATCTTTAGTAACAGTGCTGAGCTACTTAAGTTTGGCTATATTGACACTAGCGAAATAGATTTATATGCTACTAGATGGTTCAACAAAACTAACAAAGTGGGTCTAATTATCCACTAATTGCTATACACAATTGTCCTGCTGATCCGATCGGTAAGGTAGTGTAGAGGTTGTGTTTTGTGGGAAACAGCACATAATTCTGAATTATGGGATTGGGGTGCCCCCGGTCGATTCTTGCATTGGTCGTGGCAGAATTAAAAGATACAACGATATGTTAATCGCTCAGGGTCGCATGAATTAATTCCAACAGTAGCGCTGTGGTTGCCCCTGAAATATGGGGTCAAAAATTTACGACGCCTCCCGGGTTAACAAGAGCTAAGTGAAGGACAGAAGATTACTGGCACAACCGACGGGTTTTGGGGTTCGATTCCCCTTTTAGTTCCTAAATTAAATACTATGAGCAGAACAGTAAAACAAGCGTACAGAAAATCAAGAGTATTTGATAGATCCTGTAGAAATAATGGCAGTTGTTCATATTGTAGGGGTAATCGACTGTATAAACATAATAAAAAGCTACAATCAGCAACTTACAGACTGAACACGAATCAACTTTGATAATATAATAAACAAACAAACTATGAATATATTCTATTTAGACAAAGATCCTGACAAAGCGGCTACAATGATGTACAATAAGCACGTTGTAAAAATGATCTTAGAATCCGCACAATTATTATGTACTGCCCATATTATGTTAGATGGCGATGATGCAGATGTACCATACAAGATGACCCATAAAAATCATCCGTCAGCTATATGGGCACGAGAATCTGCTGACAATTACGCATGGCTGTACTTTCACATGCTAGCGCTTGGCGAAGAGTATACCAAACGTTACGGCAAAAAGCATTTAACTATAACAAAGTGCGAAGATGTATTAAGTAATATACCCGGAGGTATGTTAAACCTCGGCGCCACGCCAATGCCTCAATGTATGCCTGATGAATACAAAGTTCCCGGTGACAGCGTAACTGCTTACTGGAATTATTACGAAGCTGAAAAAATAAAAATACGAAATAGTAACGAAGAAATAAGAACAAGACCTAACTAATATGAAAGCAACAATTAAATTTAAGTTACCAAACGATAGTTATGAATTTGCTATACACAATATGGCACCCGCTATGGCCGGTTTATTATGGGAATTATCTCATAATATAAAAAGAAAATGTGAGTGGGATCTTGATCGAGATTTAGCAAACGGTAAAGACTGTGGCGCTTATGGCGGCGTAGATTTAGTATTTGATAAAATAAACGAATTGTTAACCGAATGGAATATAGACCTTGATAAATTAGGATAATGATGCAAGAAATTAAAGAATCCGCTAGAATGAAAATAGAATCCGCATTATTAACTGCAACAATTGAAGCTAATGATCCGAACTTATATTGGAAAATAGATAAAGCCCATCAAATAGAATTAAATATAAGAGACAGGTTTGAGGTTAAAGTATGGAGTTATATATTTCAATTAATAGAAAAAGATAATAAATTATGAAAATTACGATAGAAGCGGAAGGAAGAAAACATTCAACTGAAATTGAAGGTGACGATATGGGAATTGACGAATATGTAGATGTATTTTACGCTCTGCTAATAGCGGTTACATTTCATCACAGCACAATTATTAATGGATTCAAAGAATTCGTAGAAGATAAAGAATAATGAAAATATGGCACATTTCCGATACTCACACGTATCACGACTTATTAAAAGTACCTAGAGCTATTGATATGGTAATACATTCTGGTGATTGCAGCAATCCTAGAGATCCATACAATAACGAACCTGAGGTTAGAGAATTCATTGACTGGTATAAAGAGTTATCGCCTAAGTATAAAATATACGTAGCTGGTAACCACGACTCTAGCATTGAAAAGAAACTAGTAACTAAAAAAGATTTTGAAGACAACGGTATTATATACCTAGAAAATGATTATGTTACCATTGAAGGTATTAAAATATTTGGTTCGCCTTATACACCTAACTTTGGTAATTGGTCTTTTATGAGAGATCGAAATAAACTTGACCGATTCTGGTGTGATGCTATACACAATGAAACTAATATTGTTATTACCCACGGTCCCCCTAAAAATATTTTAGACAAGTCTGAAAATCGTGATGGTTTACTAGAATGTTGTGGCGATAAATCTTTACTTAATAAACTATTAGAAGTTCAACCTGCATATCATTTATTTGGTCATATCCATAATATGGGTGGTATTATTAATGCTGGACTTCAGAAATTAAGTATATGCGACACATGGTTTAGTAATGGATCAGTAGTAACCGATAGAAAATTTGGCAAATTAACAAGTAATGGTAATGTATTAGTAATATGAAATACATATTAGTATTAGCGGCTTATGAATTTACAAGATCAAAGATAATTTGGCTATGGTATTATTTAATTAAAAAAGGAACAGAATAATGGAAAAGAAAAGAAATTTATGGGTAATACCAACAGATAAACCAAGTAGGGTATATATCAATTCAAATAAAAATTTAGTTATTACAAAACTTGATTATGGGTATCCACCTTGTAGAAATGTAAACATTTACATCACTAATGATGAAGAAATTAAAGAAGTAGATTGGGTTTATTCAGAACAATATAAAAGTATACTGCAATTTAAGTTACCAAGTAACAAGTATTTTTATAAAAAAATCATCCTAACAACAGACCAAGACCTAATCAAAGATGGTGTACAAGCTCTTGATAATGAATTTCTTGAATGGTTTATTAAGAATCCAAGTTGTGAGGTTGTTGAGATTGATGTTGATTTAAAGTACTTTAATGTTGATGAATTAAGGGAAAGACATCTTAAAGGTTTACCTTATATCTATTCTGAAAAAATAGGTTACAAAATCATCATTTTAAAAGAAGAACCTAAACAACACGTAGAACTTATCAATGATAATATAGAAGAGTTTGATAAAGCAATGGAGTTATTCAAACAAGAAACACTTGAAGAAGTTGCTGAAAGATTATATCCTGAAAATATAATTAAATTAGGTAATACCACAAGCTATGATGCTTCTTTAATTAAAAGAAAAGATTTTACTGAAGGTGCGAAATGGCAACAAGAAAAAAGTTATAGTGATGAAGAAGTGGATGTATTAATATCTCTGTTAAAAGGAACTACTGAATATGAGGTATTGCAAAGTTTTAGAGATAAAGTTGAACAATTTAAAAAGAAATAATATGAAAAAATAAATTTGATATGAGTGTAAAAGCTGATTTAAAAACGATAAACCCCACTTTTGGTAATGTGCTGTTAGGTGTAGTGCCTTCATCATATTACGAGTTAAAATTTAAAGTAGGTGAAAAATGGTATAAAGGATATTATGAGCATTTATGGGGTGGTTCATTTCGTGCATTTGCTTGGTGGACTAAACATTTTTCACATCAAAAACATTTTGAAAGAAGTGAAGTGTCCGAATGGCATTACACCTAACTACTCGCTAAAGTTAATTCAATAAATTGAACCAAATGGAAAACTCAACAATATCAAGCAACGGAGACAAATTATTGTCTTTTTTAGATGAAAAAATATATAATGGAATGAAAGAATGGTTTAAACAATTTAAAAAGAAATAAAATGAAAGCAAAGCTAGAATTTAATTTACCCGAAGACCAAATAGAGTTTAATAGAGTTAATCAGTCGTTAGATATGGTTTGTGCTTTATTTGATATATTACAATTGCGTAAGACGGCACAAAGAAAGTTTGAAAATGATGCCGTAGGTGATACTGTAAGTGACGCTGTAAGTGAGGCTATAAATTTTATAGCTAATGGAATAATAGATATACTTGATGAGCATTCTATTAATATTGATAAATTAATAGAATGATAAAGCCAATTCACAAGTTTAACAATGGCAACGGGGCAACACTTTGTCACTGCTGTAGTAAAATTATAAATACCGGATTCACTCAAGCATTATATTGCAATGAAATCTGCGATAGAAAATATAATCTTAAAGCAAACTGGGATATAAAAGAATATTATGAACAGATGGACAAAGAAGTTCACTACAATAGAAGTGATCTAAATAAATAATCTTACAAAACAAACACGAATAACAATTGATAATATTAATATAAATAAACAAACAACTAAAAACAATGGAAAAAATTAATGATCTTTTTGATGTACAAATAGCGAAAACTATAGATGCTTATCCAAGTATCTTTTCTAAAGACGACGTAATAACGTTGTTGTCCAGCTTAAGAACTGAATCGCTGCATGCTATACACGAAATGTTACCTCAGCCTGCCGCTTATCTTATTGACGAAGAAAAGTTTCAAGAGTTTGCTTCTGCTGTTAGAAACCAGCTAGAAAACTTCTTAGATCAAAGCAACAATGAAGTTATTGATTACGACTCTGCTGAGTTTAATATCAACTACGACCGTAGAATTGAAATAGAGAGCATAGATCTAAACAACGATGCCATCACAGAAGAGTTAGACGATATATTATTAACCCAGTGGCAACTTGTCTACGGCGATCTTAAAACAGATGAATAGTATGTCAGATGAAGATATTGAGAAAATTGCATCAAGTGTGTTTCAAAAACTACTGGCGAAGCAAGAAGAATGGGACAAACACTATCATTATGCGTCTGATCGCCAGGCACTTATAGATCAAATTACTGCGCTGAACATAATTAAAGCGCAGTATATTGCGGATGAAAAATACGAACTAGTAATAGAAATAACAGGTAAAATAAAAGCGCTAAGCGATGAACTTGCAAAAAATAATTAGGATGAGTAAAATAAAAGAATATATAATGGATATGGATGAAGAGAGATCCGAAGGAAAAATAATATATGAAACGTTATATGGAACTTATGAATATGAAAAGAGTGACGTAAGCTAATTAATATAATAAGTAACAGGCTAATGTCACAGTATCAAAGAAACTTAGAATACTTAAATAAAACAAGAGTGATATATAAACAATCTCCTATAAATGATAAACCAACTGAGAAGTTTGAATGGGGTGATTACTACGAAAATGGAACTGATGAATGTTATGATCTATTTAGAAGTAAAGCTAAGATTCCTACATATAAGTCTTTGAAATGGCATCTATATGTTTTATGGTATCTTAATACTTCTATGGATCAAGATCAGTTTGTTAATTTAGCTAAGTTCATTGCTAATAAGAATAACGGATTTGTTACCTTTAATGTTAATGATACTTTACTACAAAGCATGATATACGATGTATCTCTTCAGGATCTTGAACATCCACCATTTAATAAGACTAGAAAGATTATCTTCAATGATAAATGTAAACTAAGTTTAAGTGAGAAACTTTCTATTGTTGGACAAATGATTGGTAAGACTAAGAAGGTCTCTGAGAATGACATATATGACATGATGTTATATCTTAACGATGCTGGTATAAAAATCACTATCGTTAAGTTAGCTAAAGAATTGGGCTGCACAACCAGAACTGTGCATCGAAATATGAGTAATGAATTAAAAAAAGAAAAAGAACTATTAAACAAAAATTTATGAGAACAAACGTTTTAGAAACAGTAAAAGTAAATAGCACGGCTATAAATGAAGTAAAGTATGATGTTGAAAACGAGGCTTTACAAGTAGAGTTCGTTAACAAAAGTAAGTATATCTATAAAGAAGTGCCTAAGCATGTATTCAATGGTATTGCAGATTCAGAATCCAAAGGTAAGTTTATCAATCAATACATTATTGGTAAATTCAAATACGAAGCTGTTCCATCAGCGCCATTAATTCAACATGGCAACGGTGCTATACACGTTACCCGTCTCGAAGTTATCAATCACTGCAAAAATAAATACCCTTTCGGTAGAATTTTTACTTTGTATAAAGAGATGGATGACTTTAATGAAATTGAATTGGATTACCAAGATGGTGGTAAAACCCTTAAAATATTTCTATCTTAGATGAAGAGTTATAATATACAAAACTATATCCGCTATAAGGAAGATATTAAACAAGCAATGAGTCGTATTGAAGGTAAATTCTGGGACGAGTATACTAGAGATGAATTGATCATTAAGTTTCTTCCTTTAGTGGAAAATATAGCTAAAAAGTTTTCTACTACAACCCAAGCGTCTGGTGTATTAGATATTACAGATCTTATTCAAGCAGGTTCAAAAGGCTTAATAATGGCTATTGACAAAATTGAATGGACAACAATAACTGATTCAGATGATCCAGAAAAAACTATTAAGTCATTTCTATCAAAAAGAATTAAAGGCTCAATTAGAAGAGATATGGATATATATCGCGGCAGCATAAAACTTCCAGAGCATAAATTAATTGAAATGAGGAAAGACAATAGCCAAAACCAAGACATGGTTGCAATGTTTTTTAATTCAATATTTTTAAGTCTAGATGAGCAAATGGAAGATGACAATGACGACAATATGTTATACCAAATTCCAGACAAATCTGAAGGTTATAATATAGATCTTATGAATATCTACTTAACCGGATTGCTTAAGAAACATTTAGACCATCGTGAGTTTGAAGTTTTAAGATTAAGTTATGGATTAGACTGTGATAAACATTCTGCGATTACTATTGCTGAACTGTTAAATATTGAAGGTAACAGCGCTTATGTTAGAGTTTCAGAATTAAAAAAGCAAGCAATTAAGAAATTAGTTGACAACGTCGATCCCTCTCAAGTCCTTGATTACCTATAGTTTAAACGTAAATGGATTACAAAATACGTAACTATATAAATATAAATACTAAACAATTAAATCAAATATATGGCAACAAAAAAAGAAGAAGAAGCGTTAGAGAGAGTCTTTACGCTTAATGAAAAATTAGCAACTATTCAAACAAAATTCAAATCTAAAAAGAGTAGATTCAATTCGTTTGGCAAATATAATTTTAGGTCAGCAGAAGATATTTTAGAAGCAATAAAGCCTTTTTTATGGGAATTAAATGTATCAGTAGTAGTGACAGAAAGAATAATAGATAACAGCTTTATTCAATTTCCTATGTTAGAAACAACCGCAACTATATCAGACAATCTATCCTCAATAAGCGCGACAGCTATTGTTGGTATTGATCTTGATCAAAAAGGAATGCAAACGCCTCAGAAGTTTGGATCAGCATCTAGTTATGGTAAAAAGTATGCATTAGGCAATCTATTCTTAATCGATGATACACAAGATGCAGATCATGGCAAAGCGGATCCTAAGCCTAAAGTTAAGATTGAATTAGGTACAGACACTTATGCAAAAGCTGAAGCTTATGTAAAAGATCAAGCAACGTTAGATACAATACTAAATAAGTATGATGTCAACCCGGATGCTATACTCGCTCTTAAGAAATTAATATAACTATATGACTAAAGAGGAAATCTTAGAAAAATTAAAAGATGATACACATTATTACGGACCATTTGGTTCCCAGTTTATTAGTAATTCAAATATATCGACTCTGCTAACTAACCCATTATTATTAAGAGAAAAGCAAGAGCCTAATGTTAACTTTGCAATTGGCGGTTACTTTCATACAATGATATTAGAGCCCGACAAATTAGACAAGTACAAAGTAATAGATGCTACTACTAGGAATACAAATAAGTATAAAGAATTATCCGGCGGTGAAATATGTTTGTTACAACATGAGGTTGACAAAATAGAATTAATGCGGGATAAAATGATGGCTAACAAGATCTGCGAAGGATTAATAAAAGGTTTCAATGTAGACTATGAAGTTCCTGGTATCGCAGATATTAATGGCGTAATGTGGAAGGGTAAAGCTGATATATTAAATCATGACGAAGGGTTGATCATAGATTTGAAAACAACATCAGATATATCTTCATTCCCATATTCAGCAAAGAAATATAATTACGATAGTCAAGCGTATATTTACAGAAAGCTATTTGGGTATAACTTAATATTCATGGCTATAGACAAACAAACCAATCAGATCGGTATATTTGATTGTTCTGATTCATTCTTAAGGAGTGGTGAAGATAAAGTTATGAGAGCAATAGATGCTTATACATTATTTTATAAAACAGAGGACTTTGATCCTCAACAGCATTTGCTGACTAAAACACTTTAAATTAAATCAAATGAAAAGAAGAACAATTGCAGCAGTAAAAACAAGAGTATGTGACGTAACAGGTTTAGAAAGACCAGAGTCTGATTTCTACAAAAACCAATCGCATTTAAAATCAGTAGACAACTTAAGAAGATCTACAGGAGCGACTAAAGACCAGATGACTAGATTTTATCAGCAGCTTACAGCATAAACACGAATAGCTATTGATAATAATAGTATAACAAATAACCTTATAAACAAATAAAACGAGAATTATGGCATCAATTATTAAATGTTCAATCAATTTAAACGAAATCCCTAAGCACAAAATCATTGACGGCAAAAAAGGAAAGTATTTACCAATCACAATTACAATCAACGATGAGGTTGATCAGTTTGGTAATCAAGGACCAGTAATGGTTGAACAATCAAAAGAAGAACGTGAAGCAAAAGCTGCTAAAGTTTATCTTGGAAATGTTAAAGTTGTTTGGACTAATGGAGCTAACGTTCCTGCAGCACCAAGACAAGACGGCGGCGGACAACAACCACAACAAGTAAAACAACCTGCAATGGTTGAAGACGATTTACCATTCTAGAATATACCAATGCTCGCTGTTAGGCTCGACATCTTTTAAAAAGGGTTTATATTAAGGTCGGCAAACCAGAAACCCTGCTCTTGTACAAGCCCCGTAACTGATAACTCGGGAGGCTACAAGAAAGACCCAGGTTGGTATAATGTACCTATAGCGCTTCCCGTAAGATCAGCCTTTAGGTCTTTTTTTTAAGGTTATTTGTATTGACACGCACGGCAGCCGAAATTATACTAGTCCTAACTAGGCAATGCGAATAATGAAGACCAGATACCTCACGGTGCGTAGGTAAATTTCAAAGCTGGTTAATAACCTTTTTTAGTTAGTTAAACCCCATTTATTGGGGTTTTTCTATCTATAATTAGTAACAACAAATAAAACAATAAATGCAAACAATAGAGATAAATGGTTTCTTGATTGACCAATTCAATCAATACAAACTTGAAGAGGGTAAGAGTCAAGGAACATGCCCTCTATGTTCCAGTGACAGAAAAGCCAAGAATGAAAAAGCCAAGTGCGCTATGTATGATTGGGATAGAGGTATTGGAACTTGTATGAATTGTAATAAAACTTTTCAATTGCATACCTACAAACGTAAAGGAGCATCTGAAAAAGTTTATGTTAGACCGCCTGAAATTGCAGCATTGCCACCCAGTTCAAAAGTGGCTGACTGGTTTGCAGATCGTGGAATATCAAAACAAACATTAATAGACTTAGGCGTTACTGAAGGTCTTGAGTTTATGCCTCAAACTGGTAAAAGCGAAAATGCTATACACTTTAATTATTTCATTGGCGATCAACTTATAAATATAAAATACAGAGATGGTAGAAAGAACTTTAAGTTGTATAAAGGCGCTGAGAAAGTTTTTTACAATATTAATAGCATTGTGGGTTTTGAGTATTGTATTATCGTTGAAGGAGAGATGGATGTGCTCGCACTGCACGAGGCAGGGATAACAAATGCAATATCAGTTCCTAATGGAGCTACGTTGAATACTAACAATTTAGAATACTTAGATAATTGCATCGACTATTTTGAAGACAAGCAAAAGATAATTATAGCAGTTGATTCAGATGCTGCTGGACAAGCATTGCAAGCTGAATTAGTTAGACGATTAGGATCAGAAACTTGTTATATTGCAACTTTCGATGATTGTAAAGACGCAAACGAATACTTAATTAAATATGGAAAAGAAGCTTTATCACAAAGAATTTCAAGGGCCAAGCCGGTTCCGCTTGAAAATGTTACAACTTTTAGAGACATTGAAGACGAGGTTACAGATTTTGTCAGAAACGGATTTAAACCAGGATTCCAAGTCGGACTGGATAATTTCGACAGTATATTTTCTACGTATACTGGCCAGTTCATTACTGTTACCGGCATCCCTAGTTCTGGTAAGTCTGATTTTGTTGATCAAATGGTTATTGGTTATAATGCCAATTATAGCTGGAAGACTGCTTATGCGTCGCCCGAGAATCACCCTACTTATCTGCATGCTCATAAGTTAATGAGAAAGACTTGGCAAGGTATGCCTAGCGTTGAAGATATTAAATCAGAAAAGTGGAATCAAGTAGCGGACCATGTTAATGATAATTACTTTTTTATTGACATGGAACGTTATACTTTAGAGTCTGTACTGCGTAAAGGCGCTGAGCTAGTTAAGCGTAAAGGAATTAAATGCTTAGTTATTGATCCATTCAATAAGGTAAGATCTGCGGATGCTTCTGGCGATGTAAATGTATACACGTTAGAATACTTAAGTCAGATTGAAATCTTTGCTAAGAAGTATGATGTATTAGTTATGGTTGTAGCGCATCCAACTAAAATGTATAAAGACAGTAGTGGCAAGATTGAAGAGCCAACCATGTACAACATTAAAGGCGGTGGTGAATGGTACGATGCATCATATCACGGATTATTAGTTCATAGAAACTATGAAGATAAAACTGTTAAAGTAAAAGTTCTTAAATGTAAATTTCAAAACCTAGGTGAGAATGGTGCCGAATGCCATTTCAAGTGGGAACCAGCTTCAGGTTGTTTCTTACCACACGTTCCAGCAGTAAGCTCAGACGATAAGATGCCTTGGGACTAAATATATAAAATAAATTAATTATGAAAGCTAAAGAAAAAGCAAAAGAGTTGATTGATAAAATGTATGGAGTTACTGATTATCAAGCCAAACAAAGTGCGTTAATAGCAATTGACGAAATTATAAAAGGGGTTGAAAGAGCGTTTGATGAATATGAAAAAGCCACTGGTGTTTATGTAAAGAATAGGATATTTTATTGGGATTTTTACTCTGATGTTAAGTCGGAAATATATAAATTATAAATGGGTAGTGGAACTAAAAAGAAAAGCGGTGTTGACATGGGCACTTATTCATGCAAACTCAGTGAATGCGATGCTAGAGAGTGGGGCATAAGAAATGGCATATACATTGCACCATTTGCAAAAAGTAATACTGAATGGTATGTAACTATAAATGTTAATGGCAAGATAAGCACAAGTCCTGAAACTTATGGCAAAGTAGAGATATGGAAACAAATATATAAATACTATCTTTATTACTATAATAAGTATACCAAGAATGAAATAAAAGAAGAACCCAAAGTAATAGAAAAACAAATTAAAAAAGAAAAAGTAATTAACGATAACTTAAAACTATTCTAGTATGAAGAATTATGAAGAACAATATAAAGAATTATTATGGGAATGTTTAACAAAAGGAACTCATAGATTAGATCGTACTAAAGTAGGTTGTAGTTCTATTTTCAATGCATCTTTAAGTATAGATGTTTCAAAGTATTTTCCTATTATAACTGGTAGAAGAATGTCACAAAAGATATTTGACACAGAGTTTGAATGGTTTATGTCTGGTCAAACAAATATTAAAATCTTTAAAGATGCTGGAATAAAGATATGGGATGCTTGGGCAGATGAGGATGGAGATCTTGGGCCTGTGTATGGGCATCAAATGCGCAATTTTAACAGCCAAAATATAGATCAAATGGATTATGTAATAAAATCATTAATGATTGATCCAGACAGCCGCAGACACATTATAAGTTTATGGAATCCTGTTCAATTAGATCAAATGGCTTTACCACCATGCTATTTGTACTTTCAATTTTTTGTAGATAAAGGTAAACTTAATATGTTTGTTGTGCAAAGATCTGGCGATTTATTTTTAGGTATACCTTATGACGTTGCTTTGTTTACTAGAATACTATTATATGTGGCTGATTATACAGGTTTAGACGCTAATGTTTTAGATATACAGATAGTAGATGCTCATATATACAATAATCAATTAGAAGCTGTCCATGAATATCTTAAACAAGATAACTTTAAATTGCCTAAATATAAGTTAGATGGTAATCTACTAGAATTAATTACATACAAACACGGACCAGTAATCACAGCGACAGTAGCTGTATAAGTAAACATTATGACAAAAACAATTTATTATTTGTATCACATTCCTGGTAAAAAGATTGGGATAACACGTAATCTTAAAGATAGATTAACGATACAACAAGGGTATCAGACTGGAGAATACGAAGTTCTAGATTCAAGTGAAGATATAGATTATATATCAGCGCGAGAATTAGAACTTCAACTTATCTACGGTTATAAGATAGACAGACAATCATATAAAAATTTAATCAAAAAACAAAAAATGCTATTAAACGTAACAGAACAAACAACAACATTCCCATGCCCGGTAAACAAATTAAAAGGTAATTTGTTTGACAATTTAGGAATACAATTTGAAACAAACTTTGGTAGTTATACGTTAACTCCCGCAATTGCAGAATGGATTGTAAAGAACGCTAGTGTATCTATGTTTAGAACCGGTAGATCTTATATATACAACAAAGCTTTAGACGAATTTGCTAAAACATTATTAAAGCCTAAAGCAAAAAGTAAAGATGAGGATTATTTTGATCCTAGCAATGTGTATGATCTTATTAGATTGTGGGCTGAATCAAGAGGAATATACAAAGACGGCGATTCTAAAACACAATATGTAAAATTACAAGAGGAAGCAGGAGAATTAGCTAGAGCAATTCTAAAGAAAGACAAACCTGAAATTATTGATGCTATTGGAGATTGTGTTGTTGTATTGACAAATTTAGCTAAGTTAGAGGGATTAAGGATTGAAGACTGTGTTACATCAGCTTACAAAGTAATTGCAAGCCGCAAGGGCAAAATGGAAAATGGCTCATTTGTTAAAGATACGCTTACTTATACTGTAGAATGCAATACTCCTTGTCCAATTACAGGAAGTAATACGATTAGAGTTGGGACTACAGGTAATACACAATTAAACACAACAACATTATAATGAGAAAAAAAGAAATTGAATTTAGAGATCCAGTAGTTGAATCAGTTGTAGACAAATTTATAAGTAGATCAGATGTTGGCTTTGCAAAATATGGTAAAACATTGCGTGATGACAAGTCAGATTTGTTTGCTTGGGCTAATCATTTACAAGAAGAGTTAATGGATGCTGTGCTATACATGCAACGTTTAAAAGAAGAGTTAACTGATCTTGAACAAGAATGTATGATTAAACGTGTGGAAGTTAATTATGAATTAGTTAGCGCTCGTAATTGCAATTGCAATTAATGAAAAGGGTTAGCAGAAAGAAAGGCCCTGTAGTAGCAAAAAAGGTAATGTACGACGGCATTACCTTTGCTTCAGGTCTTGAAAAGTATATGTACAAAGTATTAAAAGAACACGATATAAAAGCACAATATGAATCACACACTTTTGAACTTGTCCCTAGTTTTCAATTTCCGAACAAAAGCTTTGAGAGACAATCCAATGGTAAAGGAGGCTTTGAGGACCGTGGCGACAAAAAAATACTTAACTTAAAATATACACCAGACTTCATTGGCAGAGACTTTATAATTGAAACAAAAGGCAGGGCCAACGAATCTTTCCCATTACGATGGAAGTTATTCAAGAAATGGATGCACGATAACGATGACACAAGAACATTATATAAACCACAAAATCAACCAGAATGCGACAAGACAGTTCAGTTAATCCTGCAGAATCGAGAAGGTTAGCAGGGAAAAATTACGCTGAAAGGCAATTTGATAAATGGGTTAAGTGGTCTTTCAATGTTAATGGTAAAGTTAAGTATAAGGATATATTAAAAATGCGAGAAAAATATAAAATAGATAATTAAATAAAATATTATGGAAAAAAAAGATAAATATTGGAGTTTAACAATTGGATTTTATCCGGGAGTCCTATTTGGAATAAGAACTTATGAAGAAGAGACGTATTCAACGCATGTTTTATACTTACCATTCATAGATATTGCTTTTGAAATAGAAAAATAAAAATATATGGGATTATTTGATAAGAGATTAGAATACAAACCATTTGAATATCCCGACTATTACACGGAAGGGTGGCTCAAACAAGCGCAGGCTTTTTGGTTGCATACTGAAATAAGTATGTCAGGAGATTTAAAAGATTGGAATGAAAAATTAAATGAAAAAGAAAAGAACCTGGTAGGCAATATTCTACTAGGTTTTGCTCAAACAGAATGCGCAGTTTCAGATTATTGGACACAAAAAGTTGTTAGTTGGTTTCCTAAACACGAAATACAACAAATGGCTATGATGTTTGGATCACAAGAAACTATTCACGCTGTTGCTTATAGCTACTTAAATGAAACACTTGGACTTGAAGATTACAAAGCTTTTTTACATGAACCTGCTACGGCTGAAAGGTTTAACAACTTGGTTGGATATGAAGGTAACTCTCACGCTGGGATTGCTAAGTCTCTTGCTGTGTTTAGTGCCTTTGCTGAAGGGGTTAGTCTTTATTCTGCTTTTGCTGTATTATATTCTTTTCAAATGCGGAATTTATTAAAAGGCATCGGACAACAAATGAAGTGGAGCGTGCGTGACGAATCATTACACAGTAAAATGGGTTGTAAGTTATTTCGCGATATGTGCAGAGAAAACACACAATTATTACACTTATGCAAAAAAGATATAATAGTAGCCGCTAATACGATGATAGAACTAGAAGTTGCTTATATCGACAAGATGTTTGAGATGGGTGATATTGAGGGTATTAAAGCAATAGACTTAAAACATTTCATTAAGAAACGTACAAATGAGAAGTTGATGGAGCTTGGTTACGTTGAATTAAAAGATCATTTTGCTTATGACAAAGATGCTGCAGCAAATTTAGATTGGTTTTACCATTTAACTGGCGGACATACGCATACGGATTTCTTTGCAATAAGATCTACAGATTACAGTAAAGCTGGCGAAGGAGAAGATTATGAAAATATTTGGTAATTAAAAAATAATAAAATGAAAGAACAGTCATTAGTAGAAATGAAAAACAAAGTTGAAGCTTTGTCAAGAGTAATGCGGCAAGTTATAAATGAATTAACAAACTTAAGAGACTTATCAATTGGCACGTTAGAAGCTTTAAAAACCATGCCTGGATATAACGAAGCAATAGAAAAACTAAAAGCAGATGTGATTGCTAAATCAGACGAAAAAAAACTAGAACTTGATGTGGAATAATGAGTGGGTTAAAGGTATAGATTATCCCGCATGGGGTGATACAGATGTATACAAGAAAACAATAACAGGAGGTTACTTAATATTTGATGAATCGCCCGCAGATGCTTATTTGCGGGTTGCTAAAACAGTAGCGAGGCGTTTATACAAACCAGAACTAGCTGAAAAGTTTTTTGAATACATTTGGAATGGTTGGCTATGTTTAGCCTCTCCAGTGTTGTCTAATACAGGCACAGATCGAGGATTGCCTATTAGTTGTTTTGGAATTGATGTTGCAGATAGTATTCAAGATATTGGTACTAAAAATTTAGAGATGATGCTACTCGCTAAGCACGGCGGTGGAGTTGGTGTCGGTATTAATCAAATTAGACCCGCTGGCGCTAAAATAACAGGTAATGGAACATCAGACGGAGTCGTGCCATTTTGTAAAATCTATGATTCAACAATCCTTGCGACAAATCAAGGTTCTGTTAGAAGAGGAGCAGCATCAGTTAACATCAACATTGAACACCCTGATTTTGAGGAATGGCTTGAAATCCGCGAACCCAAAGGAGATGTCAATAGACAATCACTTAATCTACATCAATGTGCAGTTGTTGGTGACAAATTTATGCGAAAGCTTGAACAAGGAGATGCTAAAGCTAGAGATAGATGGAGTAAACTTCTTAGAAAGCGAAAAGCGACTGGAGAGCCGTACATCATGTTTAAAGGGAATGTTAATAAGGCAAATCCGCAAGCATATAAAACCAACGGTTTAAAAGTTCACATGACTAATATATGTAGTGAAATAACATTACATACAGACGAGACGCACAGTTTTGTGTGTTGTCTATCGTCATTAAATTTAGCAAAATATGAAGAGTGGAAAGACACTAACCTCATTTATGACTCAGTATGGTTTCTTGATGGAGTCATGGAGGAGTTTATACAAAGAGCAAAAGGATTACGTGGATTTGAAAATTCAATTAGGTCAGCAACTAAGGGAAGAGCACTTGGCCTCGGAGTGCTTGGCTGGCATACATACCTGCAAGAAAAAGGACTGCCGTTCGAAGGCTTGCTCGCGCAATACGAAACTAGAAAAATATTTAGTCAAATCAAAATTGAAAGCGAACGTGCCAGTCGTGTTCTTGCTGAGGTTTATGGTGAGCCTTTATGGTGTGTTGGTACTGGTATGCGCAACACTCACTTGCGTGCCCTTGCTCCTACTGTTAGTAATAGCAAGCTTTCTGGAAACGTGTCAGCGGGGATTGAACCGTGGGCTGCAAACGTTTTCACTGAACAAAGCGCAAAAGGAACATTCATTAGAAAAAACCCTACGTTAGTTAAGTTATTAAAGAAACATAAATTAAATACAGATGAAATTTGGAATAAGATTTTGGCAGACGGAGGATCGGTACAGGGTATTGATGAACTTGAGAATATATTCTGTGCTCACGAAGTTCCGGCTAAAGATGTTTTTAGAACGTTTAAAGAAATCAATCAATTAGAATTAGTTAATCAGGCAGGCTTGAGACAGCAGTATATTGACCAAGCAGTTAGTTTGAATTTAGCTTTTCCAAGTGAAGCAACCCCTAAGTGGCTCAATAAAGTGCACATGGATGCGTGGAAAAAAGGAGTTAAGACTTTATATTATATGAGGACTGAATCTGTCCTACGTGGAGATATAGCGGCTAAAGCTATGGATGAGGGTTGTTTATCTTGTGATGGTTAACGTTCATTGACAATGAACACTTATAAATAATGAACATAAATAAAAAAAGGGGATTCTCATTACGAGGTCCCCTTTCTTATTTTGGAACGTTAGGTATGGTGCCTATTTATACATGTTCCTTTTTCTTTCTCTAAGTTTTCTTTTTTCTTCACGTTTCTTTTCTCTTAAAGCGCGTCTTTCGCTAGCAGGCATATTCCTTAGCTCTTCTTTGTTTTTCCTTCTAGTTTCTATTGCTTTTTCTTTACCTTCAATCTTCCTTTGAATTTTTGCCTCTGCTTTTATAATATCGCTTTCTTCATTCTTTGCTCCAACAATATAGGGGCTGTATCCGATTGCTAATGCAATACGTTGCCAGGATTTGTTTCTACTATCCATTGCTTCACTCAGGTTGCCAACCTTTGTAACAAACCTGTTCATAGGCAAGTTAGTAACGGCCTCAACCCCCTGTCCTAATACAGAATAAGACGGACTTAAATCCAACCTACCTCCTTGTGTAATGCCCCAACCCCTTTTAGCAATAACATCTTTTTCAATATCTCCAGTTTTCATTGCTCCCATCATTTTAGTAAACTTAGATCCTAATGGCGGCGCAATATTAGCGGCTTCAGTTATTACTTTAGCATAGTCGCCTTTAAAACCTTTTTCATGTTCCTCATTATATTTTAAATAAGTATTCTTAAGAGTCGCTACAATAGCACCAGCCATGCCAGAACCACGCAGTATAGTATCAACAATGTTATTACCAATGTCAAGCCATTTATCTTCGACGGTTTGTTTCTTTTTTTCTTTCTCTTCGTCACTGTCACTGCTAAAAATTGTAGCAAATAAAGCACTTTGCAAACTTCCAAAAATAATGTTTTGAACCGCTGTATAATATACGATCTTAGATATATTCGTTTTTGCATCGCCTCTATTATTTATAAGATCTAACCCTGCTTTCTTAACAAGTCTAGCTTGCTGCATTGATGTATTCTGAAATGCTAATACTAATCTACCTGCTGCGCTTCTTTGTTGTTGCGACACGTCTCTTGGGTCTCCAGATTGTTGCGTTTGATCTGTTACTTTTAAAAATTCTTTCCAAGCATTAGACTCAGCTTCTGCTTCAGACATTCCTTGCTTTAAATTATAATCAATACGGTTTCTATAAAATGCAGCTCCGCCTGAGGCAATAGCAAAACTGTCACCAATTTGTGTTGGTAAAAATCCTTTTTTCAATAAATAAGATATTACAGCATTAGCTTTATTTTTACTACCTGCGGCGGCGTTAGCTATTTCGGCGGAACTAACGTCTTCTTTCAAGCCAGATCTTCTTTCCTTCATTTTATCTGAATTCCAGATATAAGAAAAGTCTTTCCAGTATTGTGGTTGGTTTGCAAATGCTTTAGCTGCATTTAAAGGATTATTATCCCTCCAGTTTAAATAGTTAATAGCCCCAACGGTTTGCAGTACAGCTGATCTAGTATTCCAAAACATTATAGCTCCTGTAGAATTATTAATCCAATTTAACCATGCGGCGTTTATTCTACCGGGACCACCTTCCCTATTTGTTCCATTAGACATGCTATAAATAGAATCTTCCAAAGCTTCTCTAAAGTTAGATCCATATACTACTTCAATTCTATTTAGATTCTCAGGCGTAAATATTTCTTTTGAATTATCTATAAATTCAGCTAAGTATTTTTTTCTACCTAATTTTTCTGTTATGTTATGTAAATCAGAAATTATAGTTTCAGCATCCCAGTATTCTGTAGGTTCTATCCATCCAGTGCCTTGACGGCCGGTAGCTATTAACCCGGCTTTGTAAGCGGATAAGGATGCATCGTTATTTACAAAATTAACCATTGCGGTAATGTCAGTTTGATCTAGTCCAGGTATTTCGGCTCCCATAGAGTTCCACATAGAAACCCTTATAGCTTGGTCATAAGTAAAGTTACCATCAGGCGTTAGTTTGCCTAAATTTTTATTTACATCTGGAAAAGCTTTTTTTAAAGCCGTATAATCATTCTTAATTGACTGCTTAGCTGCATCTATTAGCGCAATACCATTTGAGTACGGTTCTAATAATGCTTTAGTAAAAAACTTGTACTGTCTTTCGCCAACCTTTCCTCTTCCTAAGAAGTCATACAAAAGTAATTCAAAGTCGGCTGCGGATGGAGGAACAAAAAATCTATATTTACCAATAGCAGTACCTTTTCTTTTAGCTAATATATCAGAGAAATTTTCATTAGGATCTAATCCTACATTCTCTTGTAGTATATCATTAAATCTAGAATTTAAAGTTTTACTAAATTTAATTTTTGCTTGGTTTATTGGTGATTTAATATCTACAACATTCAAAACACCTCTTACTTCTTTCAAACTACCAATACCGGTATCGGCGCCTATGCCATCTTTATTTTTTGTAATTACATAAACCCCGTCTTTAAAGTAAGCGTCCCATCCTAATTTAGCAGAAAACGAGGTAGACAAAGCGTTGTAAAGTTTTATGCGGCTTGGCTCTTTTGCTGTAAAAACTAAGGTTTCTATGCCTTTGTCTTTAATACGATCCATCATGCCGTTCGCGACTATACTAATTACTTTGAACGCGTTACCTTTATCGGTTATGCCTTGGCCTTTATTCCTATCTAAGAATTCTAAATTTAAGCTTGATCCGTCTTTAGCGACCAATATTTCGTCTGTATCTAAATCGTTTTTTTCTGCTATTTCATATAGAGTACTTAAGGTTTTATCGTCGTAAGACACCGCCCCTGTGTCTATAAGCGATATATAATATCTTCTTCCTCCAACAGTAAATAAAGCATTGTGGCCGTCTTCATCAAGTTCCCATTTAAGAACTTGTTTAGTTGTTAATGAAAATTTAAGTTTAGCTTGTTGTACTTTTGAAGTTATACCGGGAACTTCTAATGCTTTCTTAACAGCTTCAACATTTTGCGGCGCATCATCTGCAAAATAAAAATCATTATATCCTTCTGCAGCTTTACCCACCATCCAATCAGCCTTTGCTTGAGCTGTACTGTTGCCTAATCCTGTTATATTTTCTAATGGTATATTGATATCTATTGACTTCAAGAACTCATGTATTGGTCCCGCTGCATCTGCCGGTCTAGCCGTAAGAATAAAGAAGTTTTTAGGTCCAAACTTGTCAATCATCTTTTTCATTTTCTGAACCATTGGTCCTGGCTTGCCATCAACAACTTTACTAAATTCAGAGAAATCAAAGACAGCTCCATCCTCTAATAATTTTGATCCATTTTTAGCAAACTCTTCTGCATTAAGTTTTTTAGGAGTAGCTATTATAGACGGATCAATTACAGCAATACTGGTTGTAGATCTGCCACTTACCTGTGCTCCATCACTATAACTTATTGCTTTTATTCCGTCTTTCTTGAGAGCGTTAAATAGTTTTGTTATATCCGCTTTACTTAGCGACTCTTCAAATCTAGTATCTATTAATTCATAGAAAGAAGCATCTTCTGCCTCAAATTCTTTATTCTTTGGCTTTAATCCTAGTTCATTAATTTTTTCAATAATAGCATCTTCATTTACTAAGTCAGACTCATTTATTAAAAACTCTTGAGTAACACCTGAGTTCATACGAGCATACTCATCAGCTTCACGCTTATCAGTAGCAAAGAACTTAACCCCTTTATCGCTAATCTTAGTTACGTCTTTACCTTTTGGTGCACCATGGTAAACCATTAGATCACCAGGCATTGTGTATAGCACACTACCCTTTGTTAATCCTACAGTATCATCAAAATCAAAAACAGATATTCCTTTAGGTGTTTTTGAAAAAGTTGGAGAATTAGCAACTGCATTTATATTATTAGCATTATTTATATTAGCGTCTGAGTTTACATTTGATTTTGCTAAATTTACTAAAGCATTAAATTTTCTTTTTGATCCATACTCGTTTTCTAAGTTTAATATAGTATGGCCTTTATCTATTAATCCCTGAAGATATAAAACAACCTTTGGAGCATGCATTCTATTCATGCCTTCTTTATACGCAGGTAAAAAATTATTTAGTTCAACAGGTACTAAATTTACTTTTGAATTTTCAACAAATTTTCTTAATTGTTTTTCAGTAATTTTTTTATTAAAGTAATCAACAAATTTCTCCATAATATCATAGTTTGGAGCATTATGTTCCAAATATGGTTTTTGGTTTGCTTTTAGCCCTAATACACCTAATCCGGCTTTTGATACTTTACGAGCCAATCCTCTTTGATCAAATTTCAATACAGCAAAATAAGACCTTAAATCGTCCTCTGTCTTTTTACCCTTTTTAAAAGAGTCTACTATATCAACTAATCTATTTGTAGCCTCTATCGCTTCTGAATTTATTACACCAATATTATTTTTCCAATCCTTTTTTATAGATTCAGTATCTTTCCATAATGGTATTTTATCTTCCCCTAAATATATCGAATAACCTCTTGCTCCTTGTTTAATATTGTAAGCATCTTTTGTTAATAGACCTTCAAATTTAGAATTAACTTTTATTATTGGAGCAATGATTTGTTTAAATAACCCTAAATTAGTAGCTCGCCCATCGTCTTTTCCAAATAAAGTATAAGCCAATGTTCTTATTGACCTTCCGTCGCTAGCTATCCAATTATTAATAACTTTTATTTCTGACTGCAAATCTGGAGCATTAAATATATCTTCAGCTAGTTTAGTTGTTGAAATATTAATACCTTTTACTACGCTTTTAGAGAGCTTTATATTACCTCTATCCGCTTGTTTAGCAAATACAACTGGTAAATTTTCTAGAATCTCAACACCTAAACGCTCTTGATTAGCTTTTAAAGCGTCATATATTGGACCTTCTTCTTCCAAGTCACGTTTCGTAATGTCAAAGGCTACTTCTTCAGCCATAGCCTTAGAAATAGATTCTTTTCTACCCCTAATAGGATTACCATCTGGTCCAATTATTTGCGCTAAAAATTCTTCATTAGAAACGTTATTGAATACATTAGGCAATCTTCTAACTAATTCGGCACCAGAAGTTCTTCCTGCTAAATCAGTAGACATTGCTTCACGATCTATTTTTTGTCCTGCCCAATTAGGAAAACTAACCCACTGTCCGTCAATACGTTTTTGTATTGCTTGCGGTATACCACCTTGTCCATCTTTACCCATTAACCAAGTAGTAGTCATATTCTCTAGAATATAACGCTTAGCTTTTAAAAGTTCTTTTCTAAGCGCACCGTCTTTCTTGCCACCTAACATTGTTTTTATATCAATGTCCAACTGTTTTCCAATTTCGTCACGTATCTCTGCAATAAGCGGAGTTACAGTTCTATTTAATGTAACAGGAGCATCTATGCGGCTTTTTAATAATCGAACAGTGCTTATAATTTTATTAGTAACATTTTCTAAAACTTTAGGTTCAAGAATATTTGACTCTAAAGCATTTTTATATTTAGGTTTTTCAGGAGCATTAACTGTCATTCCTTGATCAGCAGTTTCTGTAGCTCTTACATTAACTTCTGCTTCAACATCACTAGTAAAATTGGATTCTAATACCCTTCTAGACGATGTAATTGCTCTAACTGGCAAATATTTATTAATATAAGCCGCTAATGGAACTCCACTATTAGGATCATATTTCATTATTAAATCTAATATGCCACCTTTCCCGCTTTCTATTTCATCGGTGAGTAATTCTTTGTCAAATCCAGGCGCATCTCTACGTTTATCTACTATTTTTGCGGTTATAGGCTTAAACAATTTTATTATTTCATCTGCTCCTTCTTTTCCTTTAGCGCTGTATATTTGTTGAACTTTGTCAGAAGATATAGTTCCCTTTTCGTTTTTAATAATTTCTTTAACAATCTCTTCTTCAGTGACTATTGTTTTAGGTTTTTCAGTTTTTGCTTCTGTAACGGGAGCTTTTTCTTCCGCTCTAATTGCTGACTTTATTTTAAATTCTAAGTTGGCAACTAAATCATCGAATTCTTGCGGATCATCAAAGTCATCTTCTTTTCCTAATAACTTTTCTAATTCAACTTTTAAATCTGCTGATTTTGAAAAAGATGTTACACCAGAAACTCCTTCTCCTTGTTTTAAAAGTTTCTTTGCTCTTGTGGATAAAGTTCCTTTTTCTATTGATTTTGAATAATCTTTAATAAAATTATAAATATCTCTACCATCTGTAAATTCAATATTTTTATAACCGTACTTTTCAAATATAGGTTTAAATATGCCTTTCCACATTCTTATTAAAGATTCTTTTACATTATCACTCCATTTAATATCGCCATTTCTTACTAACTCAAAAAATTGAGTGGCATATTCACCTGGTGAATTTTTTAAATACTCATCATCATAAAGTCTATTTCCTTTGCTGTCTTCTGCTAATATCCTTATATCTAATTTTTCTCTTTCCGCTTTACTTAATGTGCCTAAGAATTTGTTTTTTAACTCCTCAGCTTTAGACGGTTCAGTAAATTCGTTATCAATGATATTATGCAGCAATTCGTGAGGGGCAACATTTAAAGCAGTTACTTCAATAGCTCTTTCTTTATTTATTAACATTTGCCCATTTGGCAATTTGAATCCATCAGATTCTCTTATATCTTCAGATTTTTTACCGTTTTCTTCTGCCCATTTATCATAAGCGCCTTGAGCTTCTTCTGCCGTGTCAAATACTTCAAAACTTTTACCTGTTCCTAATGGTTTTTCATAAACTTTTTCACCAGTTTCTAATATACTTTTTTCAGATAGAGCAATACCTTTCTCAATTTCAGTCTTTGCATTATCCTTAATAACACCTTCTATTTCTACGTTTAGTTCTTTTATTCTATTAGATTGTATTGTAGTTAGGGTTGGATCATTAACAGCGTCTACTTTTGCTTTAAGTGCTCCTCTTTCTTTTAATAAATTAGCAATTTTAGTATTATTATCTTCGTTTAGTTTTAATTCTTTTAATTTATTTGCAGCGTAATACGTTCCGGCAAACTCTTTTCTTATGGCATCGGCTTCTTCTCCGGTAATCTCATCAGTATTTTGGGCAATATCTAATTGACTATTTAGTATTTTATATGAATTAGGTATTAATGATATATTTACTTGAGCATTTGTAATAGGCGTATTCGGATTAAATACATCTTTTATTGTTTTAACTGGTTGATCTTTTAAAGTTTTATTTATTTGATGAACAGTAACACCGTCTTTAAAACCTTGTGTAGCTTTGGCTATATTAACAGGAGCACCCCAAACAGCGCCGCCTCCAACGCCTGCAATAAAGGAATCCATTGCCCCTTCAAAAGCTGGCTTTTCATTAATTAAGTTTTGGGTTACAGTAGTAGCCACTTCCTCTAATCCTTCTCCAAGCATTGCGGCAGGAGCGCCGTATTTTTTTAAAGCTGTTTGATAAGCAACAACAAGACCGTCCTTGAATATTTTTGATCCTACGTCGGCTCCTTCTCTTTTAATTATATCTTTATATACTTTACCAAGACTTCCTTCGCCTATGGCACTAAAAACGCCTTCTGCTCCAGCAATACCAAATCCTTTTAATACTGTACTTAATTCGGAGTCGTCTAATTTTTTTTCTTTTTGTTCTCTTACATTAGGACCTGCGAATAACGCTGTGCTAGATGCTGCTGCTTTGGCAATACCCATTTCCGCCCCACCCATCATAAGCCCAACGCTAATAGGAGCGCTCTCAGCTAAGCCTGAGCCTAGTAACTTAAAAGCGTCAGTATAATTTCCATCTTGTAGATTTGTGGCAATGCTAGTAGAATCGTAATTGGCATTGTCATATATTTCATTCTTTTTACCGAGTCTATTTCTTTCATCAATAAAATAATCCATTATTGGATTAGTAATACCTGTATCGGCTTTTAGTTTTTCAGGACTTGCTTCTAGCTCTTTATTTCCGGTCATCATGCTTATAGCATTTTGGGGCAATGCAAAAACGCGATATATAGTTTCAGGCATTGAAGCAAACATTTCGCCGGCATAATTAAGCCCAGCCGCCGTAGCATCTAATATCCTTTCGCCATAAGTTTCCCCTTCAATTGCTTTCTTTTTTTTCGATGCTAAAGCTAATAATTCCTTTGATTTTAATTCTATGTCATTACTAGATAAACTATAATCTTCGCCTACTTTATATTTTTTAGATAATAATTCAACAGACCTGTCGTCTATAGTATTTTTTTCTTCTGGAGATAAATTAGTATATGATAAATCGCTAAAATTATCAAATACATCTTGTACTGTTTTATCTTCTAATTGTTTTATTTTTATACCGCTTTTTTCAATATTCCTTTCTCCTTTAGTATAAAATCCTTCACCTTTAGAAGCCCCTAAATCTTTTGCAAATTGCTTTGCATTAAATTTTTCAATAGGAGCAGGTTTAACTTTTTCAACTATTGGCTTTTCAGCGGCAACTGGCTTTTCAACAACTACTGGTTTTACAACTTCTTTTTTAGCCTCGACTTTCTTTTGCTTAGGTCTTAAAGTAAGTTTATTTTTCTTAATATAAGTATTAATATCAGTAAAAGAATCTTTAGCCAGTTTTATTACTTCGTTCTCTGGCAACGCGGTCCCATCAGGGAGTAGATATTCAAACATATTGTTTTGTTTAAACTAGTTATTTATTGTTTTATTTACCTAAGTATGATCTGAACTGAGCTCCTGTTACACGATCTTTCAATACAGTACCGTCTGCTCTAACCATTTGCACTTTACCATCATTAAATTCAAAACGCATTGTGCCTTTACCTCTAACTGGTAAATCAATTGCTTCTATTTTGCCGGATACTAAATCGCTATAATCATTTTTATAATCACTTATTTCTTGTTCCGTAAATAATGCTTTTGTAGGTCTACCTGTTTTTGCAGCGCCGCCTGCACTTCTTGTCTTAGTTGGCTTTGCTTCCACATCTGTAACTGTAGCAATATTATTATCAGGCGTCATTACTGCTTGCTTATCTGGTATTGTATCAACGATGTACTGCAAATAAGCATCTTGAAACCTTTGCTTGCCATCAGGAGCGGCTAAGTCTAACGGTGTGCAAAAATCATTTTTACCTTTTGCATATACTTCATTATACCAAGCAGAAGCTGATCTAGTATCTGCTAACATACCGGCTGATTGTTTATTTGCTTCTATTGCCAGCAAAGGTTTTATATTTACTTTATCCACTTCTCTATAAACTTGCTTAACAGTTTTACCTGTTATTCTATCTGGGCTATCAATTAATATTTCTTTACCTAAAAATTTTTCATCAATTAAACCTAATGATCTAATTGCATTCCCTTTGGCATCTTGCTTCGTATCTACAACATAAGCTCCACTATTAAGCTTGCTTTGATCAATATCGTCCATCTTGTTTGGTATGTAAACGAATGGACCGCCACCTTGTTCGTTCATACTGTTTAATTGATTTCCATCAATTTTTTGTGTAAACGGTTTACCCCCAACTTCTCCTTTTATTACCCAAGTACGTATATTTGGATCTTCCTTATTAACCTCAAATGAAGTTGTACCTTTTGCTTTGCCGGTTAACACTTTCATAGCCATAACCATAGTTGGGTCATTGCTAGCTGATAAGCCTCCCATATTCCCAATATTAGCACTATTTTTATCAAACGACTCTCCAAAAGAACCTATGGTTGCAATATCATTTTGTGCTGAAGAAATAGAAGACCTTATTTTTGCCATTCTTTGTAAAGTTTGGCTCCTGTTAGGCGCTGCTCCAGTTTGTAAAGACATATTTAATTCTCCGTACTCTTTAACAAGCGGATCCAATGGAACATGGAAATCTACACCTTGCTTACCAGCTGATGCTTTATCTATTTCAGAATATAGTTTTAGATTACCCTCGTCAACGCTTAATTGATTTGCTAGTAATTCTTTTTTATTTGCTTCTAGTTCTTTCTTTAATTGTGCTTGTCTAGCAGAATAAGATTGTGCAATACCGGCAACAGTTTGTGTTATTGTACTTTGAAGATTTTGAAAATATTGCCCTGTTTGAGTATCTAATACTTCTTGTGGATTTGAATATGCTCCCATTTATTATATTTGTTTAAATTCTACATCCAATAGAGAGTAATCAACTCTATCAAAACCATCCTCATGATTTATTACCGCTATCGCCGGTATTTCATCTGACATTACTCCTTGCCAAATTCCTTCTCCAAATTTTTTGTCATTATATTCAAAAGAATAAATACTCAATCCACTCGGTGATTTTCCTATTTTACTAATGTTATTTTTTAACCTTCTATCCGAACCAGGTCTTGTCATAGGCACATCATAGTTTGAGGCTTTAAATTGACCGGTGTTTGTACCACCGCCGCCGCCTTTAAACGCTCCAGAACTAGCCATTGATCCTATCGTAGATGTTATACCTCCAATCATTCCAGTTAATGCACCTGTTTGATCCGCTCTTGCTTGAGCTGCTCTTCCCTGTGCTCCACTTAATTGCCCAGCAACTCTATCCATTTTCTGCATTTCTCTTGCTTCTTGTTGTCCAAATACAAATTGTTTACCAGCAACTTCTGCTTCTTGCATTCTACCTGCTTCTGACATTTGAACACCTTGAATTCTACCTGCTTCAGACATTTGTATCTGTTCAAGTTGCTGTTGACCTTGCGCTCTTAGTTTTTCATTTGCTGCTTCTTGTTGTTCAAGACTAGCGGATATACCTTGTTTAGATTGCAAAGCCGCCTGTGCTAATGCAGTTGCTCCTCCAGCACTTGCTCCGGTTTCTCTTAATGTATCTAATGACGATGCTAAAGCCATGTCAGTTTGCTCTGCCTGGAATTTAGATGCCTGTGTTGCAACACCTAAATTAGCATAAGGATTACTTATCATACCAGACAAATCTTTAGCTAAACCGCTTAAGTCTTTAACCCCGGCGTAAGGATTGATAATTGCTTGCCTATTATTCTCTAATGCGGTTAACTCTGCTTGTCTTGCCCTAGCGTCTCTTTCAGCTGATCGTCTTGCTTTTTTAGCAGAACCCATTCCTATAAGGCCAGTAACAACAGACGCAGCACCACCAACAATCCCGGCAACAACCATAGTAGCATGTTGCATTACGGGTTCAGCAATAGAATTATAAATTAAATTTTGTATTAAAAACACCATCATTATTTATTTAAAAGTTTATATTTTTCATAAGTACTATAGTAGATACACGTTAGGTTACCTTCAAGTTCTTCTATATTTGTATTGTTGGTTGGATTAGGATATACATTAACAAAGATTGAATCTGTAATTGCGTGAAGTACCCTTTTAGTTCCAGCCGGTGCTTTTATGTAACAAGGTCCAATATATAATTCAGGGCCATTATCAGTGGCAATTTCTAGTTCTCCTGTTAACAAAAACCAAATGTGATCATTCTTATGCACTCTACCTATTATCAACCCGCCTTCTTGTATAAACATCTCTCTTACATAAATTCCTTCTGCAAAAGTATGCTTTAATGGAAACATATCTGAATTACCTTTTGCTATTAGATCAGAGTCAAAATTTAACATTGCTTCTTGTAGATTTTCTACTTTGTCTATGAATTCTTTCGTGATTAAAGCGTCGGTCATTTAATTTGATTTAGTATGATGATTCTATATATTCTGAGGATACTGCGTATAGTTCTTTGAATCTGCCAAGACCAGTTGAGTTGTCTGTTTGCATGGCCACAGTGCTAAAGAATCCTTTAATACCAGACATTGAATTACCAAAAACCACTTCTCCATCTGTAGCAAAGCTGTTATTAATAATATTCGCGAAAAATTTGCCTTCTTTACGATTAAAGCCAGCATGATAGATAGGATGTACTACGGCATTAATACCCTCATTCTGTGGATCAGCAGAATCGTAAGCACCTTCGTTGTAACTTAATATATTTTTACCATAGTCAGGTGATCCATTACCAACATTAGATTGTGAATATACTGAAGTAACTTCCCACCCATTACTACCTTCATAGTTTATAGTCTTGAACACCTTAGACACAGACGGATCTGAGTTTAGTATCAAAGTTACTTTTGCTGGGTAACGGACGCCGTAGAATACTCCTCTATTATCAGACGTTAATCCCTCCTGATTATGTTTGTATAAACTACTATTCTTTGTAGTATAGTAGTTAGAATTAACGCTAAATATATTAGATGGTTTATAATCATAGAAACTAGTCCACCCATTAATCGTTTCATCAAAAGCTAAAGTATTGTATGTACCAACAGTAGATTGCAAAGATAATATATAACTTTTATTTACAACATCATACCCAGCTATTATTTTTCCTTCACCTAATGTTGACAACGCTTTTGTAAAGAAGTATTTCATACCGTAATTGGATATCTCCGTTATACCGTCACTAGATAAACGCAAAACAGCGTTATTGTTCCTGTCTGTGAAGTATTTCTGATAGCCATAAACCGCAAAACTTCTAGGATCCTTACTTATGCCCCATTCCCCGGTGTAAGCTTGAATCTGACCTATTACTTGGACTCCAGAAGTAGTAATAGCAGAACCTTCAGCAGAATATATTGCATCTTTATCAATTAATGCTCTACTTACTTTATTTTCTTGGAATATAGTTAAGTTTGTATCTTCCGAGTATAACTTTTGTATTGAACCATAATTTGGATCAGCGCTTCTTGATATGTCTAAAGCAACAGAAAATTGATTTGTATTATTAACACCAGTTCTAGAGTTATATACACCAGAATATATCATAGAGTTACTTCTAATAGAAGCATTATTTCGCTTACTAACTAAATATGCTTTTGCTCCAAAATCTACGGATGTATTATTATAACCACCCGTGATTCTAGATTCTTCAATAAACCAGTTTTTAGCTGGAACATCTGTTAATGGTGAAGTACCTCTCCAGACCGGATCACCACTTCCATTAACTGTTTTAGCTAATATAAACGAATTAAAATATTTTACTTCTATAATTGCTGGCATATATTATTTTTATATAGTTGTATTAATTATAGGAACTTTAATTTCTAAGTTATTACCTTGGAGAGCCCAGTCTGTTCCAACTGTAAAAAATCCAGATTTATAATAACCCGGCACAAGCGGATTATTATTTACATTTGGATAATATGTATTATATGAACTATCCGGGGTACATATATTTCCTGTTCTGCCATTTGCTCCATCTGAGCCTAGCCATATTGATGATCCAAGTCCAATACTTGGTCCGGCTTGCGGAATAAATAAATTTAAAGCCTGACCGCCAAAATTTGATCCTGATGTTGCAACACGCCTATCAGAATCGATTACACTTGATAAATCTATTGTAATTTCTGGCCTATTCCCAATTCCAGTATAGTTTAATACTAGTTCCACAATAGTTGACTTATATGATGGTTGGTACAGGCCGGACACTTGAGAACCATATCGCCCCCAACAATAACCAGAGCCAGTATTCTTAACCTTAATAGCTCTAAGTACTCCGCCTTCTACCTTTACATCAAAAGTTAATCCATTCCCAATATTTCCGGTGTTTTCAGTGGAATTTTTTATAACAGTCTCAACATTAGAAAATTCACCATTAACTAAATTAACACCAGAATTAGTTATCTTATATCTACAACCCGGTGCTGAGTAGGCCGCTTGATTATATATTGTAGTATCTAGACTATTGGGATCTAAAGCGGGGAAATAATTAGGGTCATAATATCTTTCACATACAAATATTGCAACATAATCTTGTCCAGAGCTATTAACCCATCTACGTTGACTGGCTATATATCCTGCCCATATAGTTTTTAAGCCAAATGTGCTATTTACTATTGGCGTTAATGTATCACGTAATACCGCTGCTGTGATTGCTTGAGTTGAATTATTTGCTAAATCAGTATTTATTTTTGTGTCTAATGTTTGTTTATTTACCGGTATTGCCATATTGCTATTATTATAAGTTAAAATCTAAGTTAAATTGTATTGGATTAAACTCGCCAGGTCTAAAATCTAATGATAAAGTGGCTGTGTCTATTGCGTTTCCAGAGTCTATTAATACTATTGTTGGTGTTTCTAATGTTCTTGGATTACCCGCCGTTACTGCTAAGTATCCAGGAATTGAATTTGCGTTTATTGTTAAGGTAAATTCACTAACTCCAATTCCCCCGGTAAACGTCTCGGCTCCGTCTTCAAACGTCCATTTTAAATCGCTAGTTGTTGTAGACGTATATGGAGGCGAGGCTGGAACATTCCCAAAAGAACCATTTACCCCTGTAAATGTGTAAATACTAGTTGTACCAGTATATAGTAGAGGTATTGTAAAAGCATTTATAGTCGGAGCAATATTGTCTAAGTCTCCTTTTATAGTAATATTATTTGTTGTAGAAGAAAGCGGGTCTGTTACCGCTAATATAAACTTAAATTGGTTTAAGTTTGTAGCTATATTATAATAGAAATTATTAGTTATTTTTATTCTATATTTATTAATGCCTCCAATAGTACTTGACTCTAAAGCAAAGCCGGTTACATCGCTTCCATTAGCATTTTTTACACTAACAATCGTTCCGTTGATTGTACTTGCTAATGTAATATTTGTATAAGTTACAGGGTAAAACCAATCAGTAACATATTTGCAGTCTGCCTCTCCTGTATTGCCAGAATCTATTGCCGGGTCAGGATCTTGCCATTCAAATTGAGAATAATTAACATCTATGAATGAATATGCACCTTCAAAATTTTGCGCTATTAAATCGTTTAATTCTGATATTAAGCCGGTAGAAGATGTTTCCCAATAAATATCTATATTAGATATTACAGGGTTTGTTTCTAACACGGAAAGGTAAGGAACCATAGTTGTATTAGTAACCCCAAATTGCGCGCCGTTTGTAGATATTCTACCTATTATAGGATTAGTATTTAATTGATAAAAATTACCATCAGAAGTTATATCCCCGGCACTCATTGTTAAATCTGAAGCGTTAGCCAATGTGGGTACACTGAAGCCCTCTTTTGTAGGTATAAATTGCGTATTACTTGTTGCTGAATCATTTTTAACTCTACCAAATAATCTTATAGAACTTCTATATTGTTTTTGATCCGGGCCCACTTCAGATAAATCTCTAGGTACTTTGTTTATATTATCACTAAATAATACAACATGACTAGTCTTTGTATCTTCGCCTGTTGGGAAAGTTGTAGTAGCTGTGGCTGGATAACCACTTAACGCCCCAGGAACGTATACATTATAGTACTCTTGTTGCGTTTGTTTAACAACTATCTTATATGAATACCAACCTGTAGGATTTTCTTTTGTAACACTATTTACTCTAATAATTGGCCTACCATCAACAACAGGAGTTGAACGTGGAACATCGTATAATAAAGCTTCCGTTCCTATTGTAACCTCATTTACAGATTCGTTTAGTATAATACTTGAAACGGTACCGTCAAGTCCAACAACAACATCGAAATAAGCTGGCGTTACGCCGCTTAAAGGCCCCGTTAATACTAGAGCTAGCGTGTGAATGTATGTCCCAGGAACAAGAGCATACGTTGTATTTATTACAGAAAAAGATTCAAGAAAACTCCCTTTTGCATATAAACCAGGTTCTCCAGTTGCAGGAACGCCTCTGTCGTTGAGAGGTTCTCTATTACTAGTTATAAAATTATCAAATAATACTTTTATTGAATTACCAAAGAAGGTTAATACATTAGGATTAGGGCTTAAGTACGGCGAATAAAAGCTTGACCCTCCAAAAAATGTTCCATCAACCGTTTGACTGTTAGCAATAGAAGACAATATCACATCCGATTGTCTACCAAATTTATCGGACAATATAATGCCAACTTGATAGTTCCTATTTTGCTTTACTGTATGTAACGGATATTCAATTGATATATCACCGTCTACTAGTTTTGCGTTTATTCCAACTTTATAATCAATTGCTGTAGGAGGCGTATGCTTATCTATATAATTACCATAAATAACCCTTCCTCCCGATGTCTCTTGGGCAAGCGCTCTAACAGGCACTTTATCATACACTCTAAGTAATTGATCACCTGACAAGGTTGTTTTTGGTTTACGAGATTGGTAATCGTAGTTATAATAATTTTCATTTACACTAGATAATTCGCTAGCTAATATTGTATCCAATATTTGTATTGCCAAACTATCTGATTCCTTGTATATTATGTCAATTTCTGTTGCCTTATACAAGGCTTCTAACGAGGACCCAATTGTTGGCAATGGTATAATTAATCCTATTTCGCTAACCTTATTTTTCATAAAACTAACAATAGAACTTCTATAAGCTTCATTCTCATCAGATAATGCGCCGTCAGTTATAAATGAACCATCTTGCTGGGGTATAAAAGCTATTTGTGAAAATGGAGCAAGTATAGAATACTCTCCATCATCAAATCTAAACCTATAACTAAACCTAACAAATTTGTCTTGTAAATACGAGGGGTCACCGGCGTAATTTCCAACCGGATTCAATCCACCTGTGTTGGCCCAATAAGGATTATCGCTTCCATCGGGGAGGAATTTACTTACAACATCCCGCATTGTGCAAACCCCTCCATTTATAAATTCAATAGACGAAATAGGAGCGTATTTTGCAACTGATATTTGATCTTCATTTATATAGTAGTTTCCGTCATTATAGGCGGTATTAACGTTTATTTTTCTAGGTTGATTTCTATTATCAGTCCAAAATAATAAATTTTCAATAAGATTAATACCGGTAATTGGATGTGTTTTTGAAAAGTTAAGAAACTTTCCACTAACTAATGTTTTAACTTCTTTATTATTTAAGTTTATTTGTATTATTCTAGATAATGTATCTTCATAATTAGCATAATCAGTGGCCCACATATACGATTGTGGATTGTCTAATTGATTAAGGGATGTATCTGTATAATTAGTTGCCATCGCATATAATATACCGGCAGTTTGATTATATGTATACCCAATAATTTCAAAGTTTAAATTATCAAAATTAATAATAAGATCTGCAACTAAATCATTTCCTAATATATTTTCAATAGAACCTGTATTACTATTATTTGAACTTATTATAGATATATTACGCCCTTCCCTATATTCATTAGACGGCACTAATCTATCATCTAAATCTTGATTCATTTTAGACGATGTAAAACTATTCTTGATTTCTGCCATCTATTTAATGTTTAATCCATTTATATTGACCTCGTAATGCTTTTGTAAATTCTTCTAATTTAATATTAGATAATCTTAGTTTAGCATTTCTTAGTTTAGCAAATTTTTCTTGTTTTAATCTTTGCACCACATATTCAGGTTGATTAGACCTTGTGGATAATATAGCGTGTATAATATGAGCATATAAAGCTTCTTCTGCCATTTTAGGCACTCTTGTATCTAAATCATAAGCTAACCCATCTGAAATATATTCTAATAGTATTAATGATCCAACTAGATCACTACTAAATGATATTTTACCTTCTCTATCATTCATAATGAAAGTTCCGTTAAAATTAGCATTTGCAGTATCCATACCGTATCGCTGTCCTAGGTAATTATAGGTATTTGCTCCTTGATCATTAAAGTTCAAACTAGATAATCTATCTCTAACTTGGTTTGATGTGGGCTTGTCGGCTTTCCAGCGCTCCTCCATTATAGAAGTGCCTGTTATATTAGTGTCGAAAGTATCTTGTACCGGTATTCCTTCCGTGTCTTGGATTGGCATTGTATATGGCGAACCATTTAACATACCAGGATATATAATATGCTTAACCCCATTTCCATCAATACGGGAGATCTTAACGTAGTTCACGTAGTCTTGTGGTATTATTACGTTTAGACTTGGAGGTATAGTTAACTCTTGAGATTTTATACTTCTTAAAGTGTCGTAACTAAACTCCTGCATGCCACGTTTGGCATGGAATATTACATCTGTACGTTTAACGTCAGATATTAATTTCCCCGCTCCAACGTAGGCGATAAGAAAGTTATTTATAATATCGTCTAATGTAATATAAGCGTAGCTACCATAGTTTTCTTCAACAACAGTACCGAATGCGTCATTGTCGCCATATTTACCTCCTTCTAATCTTTTTAATTGTACGGTATATATATCACCCGCAGATCCGCTTGAATTTATATATATGGTATTACCATTATATATTTGTTGTGCTGTAAAATCCTCATTAAAAGTTAGACCGTTGTCAGTACTCTTATATAATTTAAAGTTGTTAAGTGCATAATTATCATCATTAACATCCATAGTATATAAAACGAATGGAGTATCAAAGCCTTCAAAAACAAGGCCATAAGTCGTGCCTGTTAATGTTATGCTTTGTGCGCCTTCATAATATTGTCTATTACTTTCAGTTATTATGCCATTATTTAGAAGTGCCATATCTTATTATTGTTTTTCATTCATATTATCCTGTTGTACTTTTTGTGCTGCTATTTGAATAACTTGAGGATCTCTAATAACAATACCTGCATACTCTAATATTCTTATTACTAATTCTGTTTGCTCGGATTGGTGTAATTCAAAGTTTGTAGACAACGAGGAGCTATATACATAATTACCCAAATTATTATTAACAGTAAATCCCCAAACAATTGGGGTTGGAAATTTTAAATAGTTAACGCTAACTCCCGAAGTTATAGTTTCCGGATATACTTTTACAAGACTATTCTCGTATAAGTATATTGGATAAGAACTTGAAGGCTTTGTAAGTTTTGATCTGTAAAGATTATAGAACTCATTTCTCTGAACTCTTTGCATTTCTGTGCTATTGTATACAACGCTGCCCAACTCTTGTAAATCGGTAGGTAAAGTATATCCGTCTGAAGTTGGTGATGATAAAGATTGGCTTCTTTTAAATATAGCCATTTTTTCATCAAGCAAATCTACGCGATCAGCATAATCTAAATCAGTTTGGGGAACTCTAAGTAATTGATTTAGGTCCTCAAAATATTTTGAATATATTTCAAGTTGTACTTGGGTGCCAATTTTATTAAACTCATCAGGTGTCATATACCCTCTTTGTTCTTTATTAAGTATTAATAAAACTGTTCTATAAACTGTATCTACACTTACTGCCATTTGCTATATTTTTATAATAAATAAGCGGATACTGCAGTTTTATTTACAATATCCGCCTATATATTAGTATTACGTATTATTTAAGTTTTTTCTCTATAGACTTAAAGATTTCTACTCCTTCGTCTGTCTTAAAGAATGCTGCCATTGCTGAGTATGGATTTTCATCAAAAGGCACTGTCATTAATTTTTTATCATTAGTTCCCCACGTAAATGTACGCTGGTCTTGTGAAAGTTTTATAATACCCGCTTCAGCTGCTCTAATTGCTACATTACGCAGTTGAACATTATCGTCACTGGCTAGTTCTAAGAACAAACCTGGATTGTTACGGGCAAATAATAGTAAATCTCTTTTTAGTTCCTTAGAAGTCATCGATGTAACCCTAGAACCTAGCTCTACTCTTAATATTGCTTCCGCCTGGTCAATTTCAATATTCATTGCCATATTGAGGGCATTGATTTCTAATTCTAGATCTTCTAGTTCATCCGCTGCATCTGCTACTGCATCTAATTCATAGTATGAATTGCTTTTTGCTGGATGATATATTGATAATAGTTTTTGTAAATTTTGTTTTTCTTTAGGAACAAATAATGCGCCATCTTCAAATACAATATGCCCCATTGTAGATTCTCCTTTTTGCTCATCTTTAAATGGCGAATTCTGGTTTGTGGCATACCTTAACTCTCTTTGCTCTTTTGTTTCTGGATCAAACCATAAAAACGGATATCTGGATGAGTGCTTTGATTGAATTGTGTGGGTTAATGGATTATAGCCTGTACTTAATATATAAGTTCTATCTTTTATTTCCCAATTTACTTTTAACGGTTCTTTTTCTTTTGTTGACATGATATAATATAATTTTTATTATTATTTTTATTTAGTAAATATTACCCTCACTATTGCCGTGAGGGTAAATTTACATTTATTTATTACTATACTGCGGTAAACAATACAAAATTGTTTGCTCCTTGTACGCATAAACATCTTTCAGACAAGAAGTGTACTTCCATTGCGTCTGTATCTGAAGTATAAGCCCCACCAGCAGAACCTAATACCCAAGTCTTCATTTTACGGTCATCAGCTTGTGAAGCTCTATAACGAACGTGCAAGAATGGGCGACGGATGTTAGTTCCTAATTGTTGGTCGTATACAGTAGATGTGCCCGCAGGAACTAAAACTCCATCAATATTGCCTCCTACACTAGCAAGACCACCTCTTGTAGAAGCGTCATTTAGGTATTTCCAGTCAGTTTTATAGAAATCATAAGACCCTCTACGGAAGCCTGTAAATCCTAAGTTAAGTGACATTTGCTCAGAGTTTTCAAATACGCCAAAAGAAGTGCCTCCTGACCCATAAGAATTCTGCCCAGCTAACATTGTGTCAATTTCTAAAGAGGTAGCTCTATTAAGGAAAAGCATATTCTCTTCAATAGCTCCTTGGGTATCTAGATTTTTTAAGATATTATCAAAACTAGTTAAATTTTCTGCTGCAGTACCGCCAAAAGCAGCAACTGTATTTCCTCGTTTCTTAACAGACGCAAAAAGACCTTCAGTACCTTTTTTCTTATTGGTTGTATCTCCAGCAGCCCCAGGTGTTGTAGAAGCAATTTCACCTTCAATTACCGCCATTTCCAAGTAATCTTCAAAACGTAATCTAGTTTCAGATTCTGCTTTTAGATACCATAAGAAACCGCTTGCGCCTGCTTCTGTAGCAACTTCTACCCATCCAATTTGAGCCATATCAGATCCGTTAATAGTATATTTATTACGGATTATAATAGGGGAATTGTTAAATTGAGTAAAAGACGGGTCAATACTAAGGTAAGAATCGTTTGTTAAAGTAGATCCTTTAGCATATTCAGAACCATAAACGAATACTCTACAACTAGCTGTCGTTAGCGGAATACCATTAGTCCCGTCTGAACCAGTTACAATAGAAGCTGATAAATAAGGAGCAACTGTAATTGTAACTTCATTTGAAACTACTGCGCCAACCGCTGTAATAATAGCTTTTACTTCACGCCCAGTTGCTGGATTAATAATAACTACTGTTTGATTTTTTGATAAAACGTTTGTAACTGTAGCCGTAACGTTACCATCAGTAACACTACCTACTGTAAATTTAAAAGTTGTTGCTGAAACGATTGTTACGTTTTTGTAAGCAACATGTAATCTATTTTGCTCAGACCAAATAACTTGATCAGATTGCATAGGCATTTCAGCTCCAACCATACGAAGGAATCCTGATAATGTTCTATTACCATATCTCTCTACTTCTTGTTCGTAGATTTCTGGTAAATACTGTTTTGCAAATGTCCCCCCACCTGAGGCGGAATCAAATGTTAAATAACTTCCTGGATTAGGAGTTTGAGTCTGACTTGGTATAAGTGCACCAAATGCTGGAGAAGGCGTTATTACTGCCATAATTTTTTAATTTAATGTTAAAATTTTCTTGTTTGTATTTTCAATTTTGAAGAATCAACACCGTTAATTGCTTTAACACGTATTCCTCCAACAAATATTTCCCCTGAACTAGTTTGCCTAGGCTCAGTTGATATATTATTGGATTTTGCAACAACTTCTTTTATTGCGTCGGCTTTACCCTGCTCGTAAAAGTGTTTTGCAATCGTGTCCACATTATCAGCGGCATACATGGCTTTATGATACCCTTTCAAATCTACAACATCTCCTTTATCATTTAAGAACTTCTTAACTAGATTAGTTATGTTTGATTGTTTGTCTGCTACAACATCTTTATTAGCAACGCCATATCTAAAATTTTTATCTCCCAAATTAAAATCAAAACCTTTGAAATCTTGGTTGAATAAGTTTTTAGTGTCGTCTTTAAATTTTGAATGCTGCAACTCCACTATTTGTTGCTCTTCATTATAGCGGTTAAAAAAGTCGTTTGCTTTTTGTTGGTCTTGTGTAATACCAGGTCTCAACTTGATTTCCTCGTAATATTTACTTTTAAGCCCGTCTAAAAAGATTCTTGCTTTTGCAACCTCTTCTTTGAAAGCGAGTTTCTTTTTACGAATATCTCGCTCTTCATCCAACTCTTCGTCATATTCAAAGTTGTCTTCCATAAGGAATTCAATCTCTTCATTGTCTAAATGTGGACGTGTTTTTTTATAATATTCCTTTAATAAGGTTTCGTTATTTACATTTGAGTAGTCGGCATTTAGCCTAACATAGTCGTTAATATCACCCCCGGTTTCTTCCATAAAAGAAATAAGTTTCTCTATGTTCTCAGGTAGCGGTTTGCCAGAATATTCAGACGCTCTTATTGCATCCTTTACTTCCTGCGCTAAACTCGTGGTCTCTTGCTGAATTTCTTCTTCTGTAATTTCGTTTATTACAGTTACTTCTTCTTGACTGGTAACGATTTTAGATTCTTCGTTTCCTTGGGCTACTTCTCGCGGTCCCGCTTTGGATCCTTCGCTACCTAACAGGCTTCCGTTTGCGTTTTGCTCTTGAATGGTATCTGTTGTTTCTGTTCCGCTAGGAATAAATACTTTTGTTACTTCAGGTTCTTTCGCTACGATAGGTTCATCTTCTTTGATTATAACCTTCGTAATCTGATCCACTTTATTTAATTTCCTTGGCGTTTGTTTTTTTACTTTGAATTCGCCTTCTGTTTTAATTTGTTCTGACATGATATAATATTATAAGATTGATTGATAAAATTTATTTTGGTTCAAACTGAGCTAAATCAAATCCACCCATATTGTCGAAACCAGCAGACTCAAAGTCTTTAGGCATTGTTTTATTTTGTCTTTGGTCTATTAGCTCTGATTGTTGTGTTGCTGTTGTTTTTAATCTATTGTCTTTACGATCCTCAATAGTATTAAGTTTTGATTGTTGCACTTGAGCATTAACCTGAGCTAATTGCATTTGATATTTAAACTCTTCCGCCATTAACAACTTTTTAAGTTGCGCTTCATGCTCCATTCTTTGAATTTCAAATTGATTCTTTGCTTGCATCTTTTGAATTTCAGTCTGAGCTAAAGCCTGTTGTTTTTGCACTTCAGCTAATGCGGCTGCTTCTGTTGTCTGAGAATTTGCCTGGGCCTGTGCTTGTATATTTGCTTGCTGGTTTGCTTGGTCTCTTTCTTGTTTTTTTCTTCTCTTATATTTCAAAGATTGGTTAGCAAGTTTAAGATTATTAATTTCTCTTAGATCAATGGCATCTTCAAGGTCAATTCCGCCTGATTGCAAAGCAACTTGTATGTTTTGTTCTAATTGCGCTTTCTCCTCTTCATCTGGCTCTAATTCTAAGAATATGCCAAAGTCGTGAATATCTAAGTTCTGTAATTCTTCTAGCGTTTTAACATTTGATATTGATATACTTTGCACCAAAGCATTTGCAGTTAATGGGAATTTTAATGAATCACCAACCCTTTTAGATATATTTTCACATATTCTTAATGTTATATATAAACTTGCGTCTAATACGTGTCTGGTCGCTACATTAGAATTCGCTGCGGCCATTTTTTGTAAGCCCACTAATGAATTGGAATCCGGCATAGAACCATCTCTTGCTTCATTAAGTCCGGTTACATCACGAATCATTTGTAAGTAATACTGATATGTATTTATTAACGATGAAATCTTAGCATTACCTGACGATGTTTGTAACTCCTGAATTGGCACTTTGCCAGGATTGCCAGACCCATCTTGCGTCATAGATCTACCAACAATACTACCAGTTTGAAAATACATATTTAATGCTTCTGCTGGATTGTAATTTGTACCATTACCTAAATCAACTTCTGCTAAACCATCAACATCAACGAATACTCCATCGGGGACCATTCTAGCAAGCACCTGTTGCAATTTTAGATGTGTTATTTGGATCATATCAGCAAAAGAAGTAATTCTACTTACTATAGACTCAATTCTTCCTTTATAAAGACGCGGTGCACAAATAGCGTAGTTCATGTCTACTTTAGTAGTATCCGCTAATGGCCTTGTCATATTCTGAGACAATTCCCAGCTAAGCATTCTTTTATGTCCAAGTATTTTTGCCCCCGAATAAAGAACTTCAATACTTCTTGATACTACATTAAAGTTATCATTAGCTGGCGGATTAAATGCATCTGACTTAACCAACGCTTTTTCTAATCCCTGTTCTGTTTGTTTTATTTTAAACACTTGATTTGAATATGTTTTGTATTCAAAGTATAAAACTTGTATTGTAGTTGTGTCGTAATTTTGATTTGTATATGTACGACTATAATCATTTGTCCCGGGAAACTTTTCTATTTCCTTTAATTCTTCATCAGTTAAATTAGGGAACTCTTTCTTTAATTCTTCTAAACTAATAGACTTAACCTCGCCGACGTAGTACACGTCATCAAAGTTAGGGTCTTCAGTGTATGAATAAACTAAATTAGCCGGATCTACATAATCTATAACGATACCATTTGAACCATTCCAGTTTGTTTTTGCGCACGCAATACCTAATACTGTTAAATCATAATTAAGCCTCTTTGCAATGTTGTCATATTTGTTTTTATTCAAAACATAATTAATGACTTCTTCTTCTGCAATTTCAACAGCTTGTTTGTAATTTAATTGTAAATGTATTTCTAATTCTTCATTATCTTCTGGTAATGAATCTGGGTTTGGCGTACTATATAAGTTTGCTCCTAACTTTTCTTGAATATCATTCAACAAATCTTTTGCATTCATATCCCTTAATAATGCAGCAGTGTAGTTAGTCTTCTGTGCCACTGATTGTGGATCTTGTGCAAATGTTTTTATTTTAAATAATTTATTAGACATACCGTTAACAACTATATCAACAAACTTTGGTATAATTGGTATTGGTTTCCAGTCTAAATTCAAATAAGATAAGTCGCCATTAATAGATAATTCATCTTTATATTTTTGTATGCTTTGTTCACCTCTAGCGTATAATTTAAGGTTATGGAATGTTTGCCAGTTGGTACTCCATCTGCCATTTCCAAGACTAGTTCTATTACCTCTGAACCACTCACCTTCTATCGCCATACCTACTGCATAGCCATAGTCTAATGTTTGTTTTTCTTCGTCCGGTACCACCTGACTTGGGAAAGAGCTATTCGTGTTAGTATAAATCATCTATTATATTATTTGTGAACTATAACCTCGGTTATTATATTTTTTGAAATTTAATTCTACTTTTTCTTTTTTATACGGCGTTGACGGAGAATATAAATGTCTGTTACATGCCATTATAGCAAACCCAGAACTTATGGTTGCATCATGCTTTGTTCTATTATTTATATTAAATCTAGACCAATCATTCAATGTTTTTTGAAAATACATATCGCCATATCCGTTTTCTTTGTAACCAACATAATCTTCTATATACGTTTCAATAGCAGATGCGTGAGCTTGTATTATATCTTGTCCAGCTGAAGGTATACCACCAATCTCTTTTTCTGTTGGGGATAAATTGTTCCAAACTTTGTCAGGCCTATTCATTGAGAAGTGTCTGTAACCTCTTCTCTTTAAATAGTATAATAATCTAGCTTTGTTATTCTCTGCTAATATTGGCATACCATAAAACACTAGCGCCATTAAAACCTCTTCAAAAAATATTTCAGAAGTTTGCGGCCTAGCTATATATTCTAAAAAGAAATGATTTGGTGGAACGTCTTCCATTGAAAACTTAGTTAACCCGTGAAGTGAACCATTAGATCCTCTTACATCAACTGTTCCAGATATATCATAACTATCACATCCGAATGCACCTAAGTGTTCATTGCCTGGATATTTAAGCCCATCCTTTATCATCACGCGGTTTTGAAGATGTTTCGGTGGAACCCATGATATTAAAAATCTGCCTTCCTTGCTTGGGTAAAATACAACCTTTGAATCTTGTATTCCATTCTCCCATTGAAAACTACCTTGTGTTATAACTTGTGAGTTTCGTAGATCGTCATTGTAATCTATTTGTTCATATATTTTTGTAAGATTAAACAAAGATTGTTTTGTCTCGTCTCTAAATGCGTGTTGTTCTGTTCTCGGAAACTGGCGGTAGTATTCGTTTAAACCATCTTGATCTTGTTTTAAACCATCAACTTCATTTTGCCAATGTTCAATAACCCCATATTCTATATAATTCCCATCTATACCTTTAATTGGTTTTGCTGGAGTATCGAATACAGGTATCCCATAAGCGTCAATGAATCCCTCGTACGACCATTCCATAGGTATGAACAAACTATATAGTCCTGAACTAGTCTGTCCATTGCGGTTTCTTTTCGTAACATCTGAATCATTATATAATCTTTTGAAGTTTTCACCCCCTTTGTCTAAAGCATTTGATGTTGAACCCATCATACATTTTCCAATAACTCTACTACCTAATCTGAGTGTCGTTTTAGTTACACGCCAGTTATTTAATATGTTATCGGGTCTTTCCCATTTACCACTTTCATCGTGTACTAATAGTTTTAATTTTTCACCATCATAACTATTGTCACCTGTATTCTTCCAGTCAATCGTAGTGTCTAATCCTTCAAGATCTTCTAGCTTCTCATTAGAGTCTAATTTTCTTCTTGTAAGTTTAGACGCTGGTATTCTATATGCTAATTCTGTTTTTGGTCTATCCATACCATCTTGGATAGGTTTAAAAAAGAATGGGTAATTAACCGAGATAGGCACCACCTTATCCGTAAACATTTTCTTTGCATCCGCTCCTGATTTTGACAATATACCAAATCGTGAATCGCTGGATATTGTTGCTTGATTTACAAGCTCAGCTGAGGACATAAATGAAAATCCAGAACGTCTATTCTTTAAATAACACATTCCGTAACATCTTGGATCGGCTTTACAAGCTTCCCAAAATATAAAGAATAATCTATTTGACTCTCTAAAATCTGCAGCCCCTACGTCTATCTTGCTCCATTGCAAGTACATATAGTGCGTACCGGTTATATATGTGGGCCTACCATTACTATAGTATGTAAAACCTTCGTCTCTTCTTTTAAATTCTTGATCTATATAATCATACCAATACTCTTTAAAGTTATCAGGATGCTTATTCCAATCGGTAACATTCTTAATCTTATCTAATTCTTTAGGATATTGTGATTGTTCCCAATACTGCTCTTCTTTTACATTAGATCTTTTATAAGGATCCTCGTCTAATGGCAATGCAATTCTAAGATTTTGTATCTCATATATCTCACCAATCTTACCTGTCTTGCTGATAACAACTACATCATAGTCTTTATCATATCCGTATTTCCATTTATTAAACCTATTGTTTTTTTTAATAACTGTAGGTTTTATATAGTCTGTTAATACTTTATATAAACTTTGTTCGTACATTATCTAGACCTCCCTTCTGCAAATCCTTTAAATGGTTTTGCTGTAGTTTCTTTAGAAGCATCCTCAATCATCTTTGTTTCGTCTTCTATTCTGGCAAGAATTTCAAACGCATCGAATATTGCTAATTTTTTTGTAGCTGCCGCATTCTTTAATTTGTCTGCTGATAAATCATCGTCCCCATTATTTAATATAGCTTCTTCCGCAACTTTAATTAGCTCCAATACCGCTTTGTGCCCAGCTTGGATTATATTCAACTTCGTTTCCTTTGTATCCATATTTAATTACAATATCATTAGATTTCATACAATATAATCGCTGGCCTTCTACAATAAACTCATACTCACCATTAGGGGTATAGCCTACTAGATCTCCAGGATTGATTTTAAGCTTGTTTAAGGAATCATTTCCGTATTTTAATATACCAATAAACTCTCTCTCTTTATCTACCTTAAAATGATTATTATTCTTTATGGGTTTTACAAAACATCTATCATTAAATGCAATCCATTTTTTATCATTCTTGTACAAGTAAATTTGATCTACACTGCAAAAGTATTGATCATCTCTAAAATATGATGAACTATTTTTGCTTTTACCTTTCATGTCATAAAACCTCCTAAATACATTATGGTGAATTACTACTAAATCTCCTTCTTTAATTTCTGTTTTGAATGCTAAAGGAGTTGAAACCACAACCGCTACATTATTAACAGATTTAAAACTTTCTATTCTCGTATTTAGTAATAATTCTTTATTATCTACCGTAATGCTATTTTCATATCTTTCGCCTAAAGGCTTAACTATAAAGTTAAATACGCTTCTCATCAATACTCTAAATCATATTCGACGGAAATTGCCATGTTAGAATTGAACTTCTTCCACGGCATTATCTCATCTCCTTTTTTTATGTGAATATTATAAGAATTCTCAGACTCATTAAGCAATATATGGGAAATCTCATGACCCCCATATACCGTTTGCCCTATAGAATAGTGCATTGCATCATTCTTATAATCTGAACCTATACTTATTTTTCTTATAACAGAACTCATTATTTATTCTTCAGTATCTTTAGCAATGCTTAGACTTGGCTCATATTCTTTTACAATTTCGGCATAAGAACCATCTTGCAAGTTAATGTTTATTGCACCATACTGCAATTCAATTTCTGATTTGAATTCCTCAACAGATTTGTTTACGTCTGCTAATTGGTGAAGATAACTATGTTTCTGCGATTCAGCTACACCTATATTTGTCAATAGCGCTTGCAAATCTTTTTGACCTTTTACAATTTTTTCTAATTGCTCCTCTGTAATCTTTTTAATTTCTGTACTCATTTGATTTAATTTAATTGTTTATTGTTGTTATATTTATTTAACTGCTTTACCTGTTTTTTCTTTAGAATCTAAGAATTCAAAATTTCTTGCTCTAGCGCCTTCAGTATATGATTTTTTAGCTTCGTATTCTTTGCGCATTGCTTCCTCTTGCTTAGTGCCAATTTGAGCTCTAGAAATTTCTTTCTTATCACTGCCTCTTAGTATTAGAGTATTGCCAACTTTGTCTAAAGTTTTTTCGTAGCCTCCTTTGGATACTGTATTTGCTAATGGTGATGTAGCTGGATTATAGCCGTCTTTATTGCCTACAGCACCACTATTTAAACTTGATGGTAATCCACCTCCTGTTTTAGGACTGTTACCTCTTCCTGCGTTTTGAGTATATGCCATGTTATTTTTTCTTTTTAGCTTTTGTTTTTTCTTTCATTTGTTTTTTTGCCTTCGCTTTTTTCGCGCTTAGACATAGTTGCTCCGTTAACTAAATATATTTTTAAATCAGTATGCCCCATCAGAACGACCTTTTGCTCTTTGAGTAATAGCGCAACCGCACGCTGTTGGTTTATCGTTGTTAAAAATAGTGCCATTTATCCCAGAACTAGAACCTTTACCTTTCGGCAAAGAATCAGTATTAAAAGGACCGTTCCATAAAGCATTCGCTCCAACCCCTGAAGTAGAGGCAAGCTTGTCATGAGAGTCCATTGGATGTTTTTTAATATTTAAAATCATAATTAATAAGTTTGTAGGTTATTATCAGGCATAATTTGTGTTTGTACATTTTGAGGAACTACTACAGGTGCAGTGGGGGCCATAATAGGTGTACCAACCGTTCTGTTAAATGTATTTGGCATTTGTGTGCCGTTTACCCCTTGCAGGGTTTGCATATTACCCATTGCATTCGGATTAATTACATTTGACTGCAATTGATTTGGGTTTTGGTTATAATTGTCTATCATATTAATTATTTTTATTAACGTTTTCTATTGCTTTTTTCAACACTATATCACTATACGTTTTACCTTTCATTATAGGGTTTCTTTGTGTGCTAGTAGGTATTTCTTCGATACCGAGCATTATACGGTACATTCTACTTATTAATTGTTTGCACTTAAAAGAAACTTTATATATATGATATTTCTGTGTTGTGTGATTCCTAGGTCTCCAAACAACTATCCAGCCTTCTTTTAATAAAGAATTCCATCGTCTGTTGTCCCAGCTATATGAGTATGTGCCTATCTTAAAATCTTGTTTTGTGAAGAAGTCCATACAATCAAAATGCACAAGCAATTCTAAATCAGCATCAGACAACCCGTTTGTTTTGCATGCCCATTTACGTATTATTCTATAATTTTTTAATAAGTTAAGTTCTTTTATGTCCTTAGCCTCAAACCGTTTCATAATACAACAACTATATCCTGTAATTTTATAATAGTATATTTATCGCCTTCAAATTCTATCCCATGGCCTGAGTGCTTATCATAATAGATCTCATCTCCTTCAACAACTACTTTTATATCATCACTAACTGATACTACAACAGCTTCTTTATATCTAATGTCTTCTTTGTCTTTCTCAATCAAAATAAGACCTCCCTTTGTTTTATCTGTAACTACTTTTTTTGGCAGTATGATTATATTGTTACCTATTGCCCTCATTTACTCTTAAGTTATTGATTATACAATCGGTTGATAATATTGTAACGGCAACTGACGCTGCGTTTCTCAATGCTGACTTGGTAACTAATAATGGATCAATAATTCCCGCCTCAATCATATTAACCGTTTTATTGGTTATGACATTTAATCCAAATCCTACGCCTCTATTTGTTGGTATTGCATCAATTCCAGCATTTTTTAAAATAGTATAAAATGGAGCGGTAATTGCGTTTAGTAAAGCTGTTTCACCAGCTGATTCTGAAGTAATAATTTCCGAAGCATCCAACAATGCAATACCACCTCCGGGAATGATACCCTCTTTGATTGCTGCTTTAGTCGCGCAAATTGCATCCTCAACTCTATCCGCTTTTTCTTTTAACTCAATATCGGAATTAGCTCCAACCTTTACGATAGCTACTTTAGCGCACAATCTAGCTAATCTTATTTCTAATCTAATAACTTCACCAGGTGGATTGTTATCTAATAGTTTTGCTTTTATTTCATTTATTAGGGCAGTAACTTCCTCATTAGGCTCACCTACTTGTAATATAGTGTCTCCATTACTAGTTATACTTTTTAAACAAGTCCCAAGATATTCCGGTTGGATTAAATCCATATCATCACCAAGATCCTCATTAATAACAGTTGCTCCTGTCAGCAGGGCTAAATCCGATAACATATCTTTTTTGCTTATTCCGTACGTGGGGGCATTAATAACATTGACCTTAATATTCCCTTTAACCTTATTCATCGCTAATGCAGCTATGACTGTTGGTTCGATGTCCGCAATAATAAGTAAGGACTTATTTGCTTTTATAATATATTCTAATACTGATTGTATTTGTCTAATATTTTCAACAGGCGATTCTATAATTAATACTTGCGGGTTATCTAGTTCAGCTGTTTTTTTTGTATGATTTGTAATAAAGTGCGAATTAACTAATCCTTTATCATATTGTACGCCGTCTAATATTTCAATTTCAGTTTCCGCTAATGCCGATGTCTCCATCATAACAATCCCCGTTTCCTTAACCGCTCTAAAAGCGTCCCCAATAA